>Ga0082335_1002500_pt1 | contig 34046 bp, 26 predicted proteins | sample Subgrocontami58m_FD_72375 | JGI IMG/M metagenome (GOLD analysis project Ga0082335, IMG submission 72375) | Subsurface groundwater microbial communities from S. Glens Falls, New York, USA - GMW37 contaminated, 5.8 m (SPADES assembly) (version 2) ... | reverse complement strand
ATGATGGACATGGACAGGGTAATTCGTCTTCCCAGCCCTGCGTGACGACCCCTTTTGAAAGGGGCCAAAGGCCGCTTTGCAACAAATTCTTTCGATTGCTGAATGTTTCTCCCCCCCGGCCCCCCTCTTCGGGAAGCCTCACTACTGGGGCCGCAGGGGGGCGCGAGCTGGGGCTCAAAAGCTCGCCCCCCTGCTCGTTTTAACTCGCAATTGCACGCGACCTGGCTTCCGTTCACTGGAAGAACTATAAGGACAGGTCGGATTTCGGATTTAGTGCTTCGGATTTAAGTATCCTCATTTCGAATTTCAAATTCCTTTGGCTAGGGGAACTCCTGTTCAAATCGCGTGGCCATGTTAGTACCGGGTCCAGTTACGGAAATTTTCCGACTCCCGCGTTTGTATCTTTCCATCGATCAACCGGACGATGTGCGCTGCGGCGCCGGGGAACCTTTCAAGCAGCTTCAAACCTTTTTCCGGGCCCAGCACACTGATGGCCGTCGCGAGTCCATCCGCGTCAATCCCGGTTGGGGCGATAACCGTCACAAGACTGTGATCCGTCAGCCCAATGCCGGTTTTCGGATCGACAATGTGCGAGTAACGTTTTCCGTCCAACTCGACTCGTTGGAAAATGTCGCCTGAAGTGGCAATGCCCGCGTGCGCAAGCGTCACGAACAGCTTTGGCGGCGCGTTCGTCACGTCGAGCGGGGCCACCTCGATGCGCCAGCCTTTTTGTCCGGGAGGCGGATCATTGAATGCCATGTCGCCGCTGCCCGCCACGAACGCCCGGGTGATGCCGTGCTGCTGGAGAACTTTGATCGCTTCGTCGGCGGCGTATCCTTTAGCGATGCCGCCAAGATCCAATTGCATTCCGGCTCGGCGTAATTCCACAGACCGGTTGCCAGGATGAAACACGATGTTCGTGAAGCCAATTTTACTGCGGGCTGCGCTCAGCTTTTTCTGGTCTGGAAATCGGTGCGTGCGCCGGGCCTGCCGCCAGAGTTCGATGCAAGGGCCCACCGTCACATCGAACGCGCCATCGCTTGCGGCGGACAGCTGTTGGGCTTTTTCGAGAACGAACCAGAGCTCCGGGCTGACTGACTGGCTTGCGCCTGTTCCGGAAGATTTCGAGAGCAAGCTCAATTCACTGTCTGGATCGTAGTCGCTCAGGATCGAATTCAGCTCGCGGATCCGTTTAAAGGCCGCTTTGGCGGCTGTTTCAGCGGGACCATCCTCCTGCGCGTAGAGAATGATTTTGAACGGAACACCCATTTGCGGCTGGGTAAATTCGTAACGCGTGAATGCGCTTGGATCGTCCGAGGCCGCGCGCGAAAAGATCGAACTCGCCAGGATCATTCCGGCGTAGAAGAGCACCGCTCGATTCATGGAATGAAAATTCGTCGAGGCTCCGCGAAATAGCAATGTAATCTATGGTCTCGTCAGGTAGAGTGGCTCGCGCTTGCCATGAGAACGCGGAATTTTTTTCCAGCTCTGCTCTGGTGTTTCGTTTGTCTTTTCCCCTCGGTGTCTGCCGTCGCGGCTCACCGTTCGGCCACTCTCACGCTGTCGAGCGGTTGGCGTTTCCAAATCGATGTCTACGACGTCGGAGAAAAGGAGCGGTGGTTTGATGTTTCGACAGACCATCAGCGATGGAGCAGCGTCGACGCGCCTCGATCCTGGGACACATTCGAGCCGAGCTTGTGGGGGTACGAAGGCGTTGGCTGGTATTCAATCGCTCTGCCTGCCGAGCTCGCGCGGACGAATTCGGTTCAGCAGCTGAGATTCGGCCGGATTAATTATCACAGCAAAGTGTGGCTGAACGGCGAACTGCTCGCGGAGAACACGAATGGCTATTTGCCGTTCCTCGCTGACGTAACGGGGAAACTTCGCGCTGGCGCGCCAAATGTCCTGGTGATTCGCGTCGACAATCGCCCGCGAATCGAATGGCTGCCCGCGGCCAAACAGATCGAGTGGATCCAATACGGCGGGATTCTGCAACCGGTCCTTCTTGAAACAAAGCCGCTGCTGTTCATCCGCGATATTACCGTGCACGCAGCCCCAGACGGCGCCGGAGCGACCGGTGATTGTCTGATCGCGCTTGAAAATCGGACGAGCGCAGAAGAACCAATCGAGCTGAGCTTGCAGATCGAGCGCGCGCCAAAAATCGTTCGGCAGATCTCCGTGCCAGCGGGCGGTGTCCACACGCGAGTCCCGTTCACGATGCGGCGAGCCGAGCGGTGGTCGCCGGAATCTCCCAAGCTTTACAAACTTGAAGTCCAGTTGGCCAAGTCCCATTCGAATGTGGGAAACAGCCACGACCAGCTGCTCTCCACGGAAGTGATTCAGTTCGGCGTCCGAAAAATAGAGACGAAAGGCCGCCAGCTTCTCCTCAACGGCGAACCACTGCGGATTCGCGGCGTGAATCGATACGACGAATACGATCGGTTCGGGCCGAACCCGCCCCGCCGATTGATCGAAGCCGATCTGAAGCTCGCGAAACGCGCGGGGGTGAATCTGATTCGCACCCATTATCCCCAATCGCCCGAATTGCTCGATCTGTTCGATCGGCTCGGTTTTCTCCTGCTCGAGGAATTGCCCATCAACTGGTGGGGGAAAACTGAAGCCGGTTACAGCACGAATATTTTGGCGCAAGCTTTGCCTGGGCTCGAACGGATGATCGCGCGCGACAAGAATCATCCCTTCATCCAATATGCGCCGTTTGGACCGTATGGGGTGGTGTCGGTGGAACGAAAACCAAAAGCCGCATTGCGGGCGTTGAGCAAAATCTACGGCGGACGAATCGATTAATTACCGGAGGCATTATGGAAAGCATTTCGCTCGAACTGCATGTTTTAGGGCAAGCCCTGCTTGCGCTGTTGTTGGGCGGAGTGGTCGGTTGGGAGCGGGAGACCGCGGGAAAGGGCGTGGGGTTGCGCACCAACATGCTGGTCTGCTTGGCGGCCATGATGTTTGTGCAGGCTGGTGAATTCCTAATCATGCACGTGGATGCGAAAGTTCACATCGCCGCCCTCCGAACGGACCCAGTTCGGGTCATCGAAGCGATCGTCACTGGCATTTCGTTTATCGGAGCCGGCACGGTTTTTCGCGACCGGCAAGATCACCCGGCGCACGGATTGACCACGGCCGCGGCGCTGCTGGCCGTGGCCACGATCGGAATATCGGTCGCGGTGGAACGCTACATCCTGGCGGTTGGCGTTACGGCCATGACTCTGCTGGTCCTGCGCGGCGTCCGTCAATTCGAAGCGCACGTCCGAAAGCCTGGGGCAACAACGAAGGACGAATGAACCTTTGGCGCCACGCGGCCACCGCTTGCCGAGTCCCCGAGCCCAAGGTTCGGGCGTCAGTAAGTCGCCCTGCCTCCTGACAAATCAAAAACCGCGCCCGTGCTGAACGAGCAATCTTCCGAGCTCAACCACGCGACCAAGGCGGCGGCCTCCTCTTTGCGGCCAAACCGGCTCATCGGAATTTTGGAGAGCATGTAATCGATATGCCCCTGGCTCATTTGCTTCAAAATATCCGTTTCAATTACCGCGGGTGTCACGCAATTCACGAGGATGCCCGTTTGGGCCAGCTCCTTCCCGAGCGATTTCGTCAATCCAATCACTCCTGCTTTCGAGGCGCTGTACGGGCTTGCGTTCGGGTTCCCTTCCTTGCCGGCAATGGAAGCGATGTTGATGATCCGGCCATAACGGCGTTCGATCATTCGGGGAACCAGCGCGCGACAGCACAAGAATGTCCCGACTAAATTAATCTCCACCACACCACGCCATTCTTCCGGCGTGCATTCCCAAAGCTTTTTCGTGGGCCCGGCAATGCCCGCGTTGTTGACCAAAATGTCGATCTTGCCAAATTTCTTCCAGGATTCGTCCGCGGCGCGATCAACTGAAGCGGCGTCGGTGATATCCACAGCTACCGTGTGAACGTCGCTGGGCCGATTCAACTTTTCGGCGGTGTCGCGCAATTGGGCCGCGTCCCGATCCCACAAGCAGCAGCGCGCGCCTGACTCGATCAGACGTTGCGCGATGGCCAAGCCAATGCCGCGAGCGCCGCCGGTGATGACCGCGGTTCGGTTTTGGAGGTCGATCTGATTCATCGTCCGAGTTAGTAAGACCGGGTTCAAATTGTCCAGAGCGTTTGGAAGGTTCGTTAGATTCTTCTTTCGACATTCTCGTCGCAAAACCTCTCAGATTCTTAGATCAATCAAATCGGAAATTCGAAGCTCGGAGTTCGGATTTAGTGCTTCGGATTTAAGTATCCTCATTTCGAATTTCAAATTCCTTTGGCTAGGCTTCTGCCGCCCGCGCTGGCCCTGATCGAATTCCCAGCCAGCACGCGGCGCCCAAGAGGCAAACAACGCTGCCCACTCCAATCCCGACGGGCCAACCCCAGATGCCACTCACCCACGGCGTGATGATGGGCGCCAACATCCCGCCGGCGTTTCCGCCTGTGTTGCAGATGGCGGCTGATGTTCCTCCTTCTTTGCCGCCCAACTCAACCGCCGTGACCCAAAAACTCCCTTCGCTCATGCCGAGCGTTCCCAAAGCCAGGGAAAACCAGGCAACGATCCAGCCGGGGCTTGTGGCAAAAATTCCGATCGCGAGGAGAACCGCGCTGCCAACCATTCCCGCAATTGGAACGATGACCCAAAACCGCCCGCACCTGCGGCGAGCGAAATCGCCTGCCCATCCGCCCAGCGGCATCCCCACTGCCATGACCAGCGGTGGAATGCCGGCGTAGTACTCGCTCCGCGTCGCGCCTAGATGCAGCACTTTGTCGAAATAAAAATGCATCCAATAAAAGAATAAATATTGGAAATAACCGACTGCACCATAGCTCACCGTGAGCAAGAGCAAGCCGCGATTGCGAAAAAGGGATTGCCAATGAAGTCTCTGGGCTGCACTGGCCAGGTCTGACGCCGGTTTCTCGGAAGCTGCGCCGCGTGGAAAAAGCGTCGAAGAATGTTTCCTCCAAATCAACCCAACGCCAATCGTCACCGCTCCCATCAATATGAACGCCCCGGGCCAGGTCAGCCCTCGAATCAAATTTCCAAAAACCGAATAGCAACTCGCGATGCCGAGCAGCGCCGCGCCATTGACCAGTCCGTTTGCCAGCGTCCGGCGGTTCGGATCAACCCACAGCCCCACGCTTCGTGCGGCGCCCGGATGAAGAGGCGTCGTGCACAAGCCCATCGTGCCGCGGACCAACAACAACCCAATCCACAATTGCGCGCCGCTCGAGATGATCCAGCCGAGAGCTCCCGTCGCCGCCCCAAACAAACCTGATAGAATCGCCATCGTCGAAAGCGCCAAGCCCGGCCCGACACGATCGATGAAGAAGCCGCCGGGAATCATGAAAATCGTATACACGAAGAGAAAGGCCGAATAAACAGCTCCCATTTGAGTGGGCGAAATCGAGTATTTCTCGATCAGCTGCTGATCGCCGGCCACAGCCATGCTCACGCGATTCAGATGGCTGACGAAGCACACAACCATCAGGAGGGCCACTGTCACCCAAGCGCGAGAACTGCGACGAGGTTCTTGTCCTGGCATCATGGAAGGAGCTTCGGGTCGCAACATAAACGATGTAGCCGCCGACGTGAGGAGGCGGACAAGGCATTGCAACATCGCATCGCTCCGACCCGCCTACCTCGGCGGCTACGATCACGAACGCGCCTTTCGACGCACCTAAAAATCCGCAATCCGCGATCCGGAATCCGCAATTACCTTGATTCAGCCACGAGATAGCGCTTCACGAAATCTTCGTTCAAGGTCACGCCGAGCCCCGGACGATCTGGCACTTGGATCCAGCCATTCTCCGCTCGAATCGTCTCGTGCGTCAGTTCGGTCCGCATCGGTGAATTCTCGACGCTATCTTCGAAAAGAAATGCGTCGCGGCACGTGCAGAGCCAATGCAACGAAGCCGCGACCGTGACCGGGCTCGTATAACAATGATTGCAAAGCCGGGCTCCAATCTCCTCGACACGCTGACGAATATAATTCGCATCGGTGAACCCGCACCGCGACAAATCCACCTGGTAAACATCGAGCGCATGCCGGTCGATCCACGGCCGGAAAGCTTCCCGGCCACATTCGCCTTCACCCGACGCGATCGGCACGGGCGAACGATCCCGCAGCCAGACGTAGCCATCGATGTCGGCTTCGCGGAGGGGCTCTTCCAGCCAGCCAATGTTGAACTGGGAAAAACTTTGCGCGCGGCGCAACGCGGTGCGGGCATCCCAGACGCAACCCGCATCGATCAACAGCGTTGCTGACCCAACCCCAGCGCGGGCGCCTTGGACAAGTTCGAGGTCGAGCGCTTCACTTGTGCCCATCGGTTCCCAGCCGAATTTCACCGCCTGATACCCGGCTTCAACCCAGCGCTGGCCCAATTCCTTCGTCTCCGCGCCATCGCGGCCGAACAACGTCGACGCATAAGCCGGAATGCGGTCGTGCTGTTTGCCGCCGAGCAAACGGTGGATTGGCTGCTTAAAATATTTGCCTTTCAAGTCCCACAGCGCCATGTCCACCGCGCTCATGGCGGCGATCGTCACGGAGGTGCGGCCGAAATACATCGTTCGCCGATACATCTTTTGCCAGAGGCGCTCGGTCTCGAGAGGGTTTTCACCCAGCAGAATCTCGCGCAGGCCGCACGCGATGTTGTGGCTGAACGGAGCGTCGATAATCGCTTTGACGACTTCCGGCGATGCGTCCGCCTCGCCAATTCCTTCCAACCCGTCCTCCGTTTGCGCGCGAACCAGCACGACATCCTGCGAGCTGGCGGTTTTTTTCTCGACCTGCTTCAGCCGCAAAATCTGGCAGATGATTCGGGAAATCTTCATCGGGAAATGCGCGGCCCAGAATGGAGAAACGCCCCAGACGTGTCGACACGAAAACGGTTCGGTGTCCACGCTTCAGCGTGTTTGCGCTTAATTCAACAGCAGAGCTCTGAATCTGCGGGGTGGACATGCGATCCGCTGTTCCATGGCGCCAGAGGGGGAGGACTGCTCTTAAATCGCTTATTAGGTCAGGAACTGGAAAGTTCCTGCACCCGCAGACTCGAAACTCTGCGCTACGGAGCTGCTGACGGGGCGGAGGAAGTTTGCGGGGCTTCCGGCAGACTGAAGTAGAACGTGGCGCCTTGGTTCAGCTTGGCTTCAGCCCAGACGCGGCCGCCATGCCGGTGAACGATTCGCTGCACGATGGCCAGACCGATGCCGGTGCCCTCGAATTCCTCCGGCGCGTGCAATCGTTGAAACACTCCGAATAATTTGGAGGCGTACTGCATGTCGAACCCGACACCGTTATCGGCCACAGAAAACGCCACGTCCTTGCCATCGCGCAGGGTGCCGATCTCAATCGCCGGCTCGGGTTGTTTCGAGGAAAACTTAAATGCGTTTGAGATTAACTGCTCGAGGATTTTGCGCACCAGCACAGGGTCGCCTGAAGCTGACGGAAGCGGATGGACCGTGACCTTCACATCGCGCCCGAAGTTTTTTTGGCTCGCCTCCTGAACGGCCGCGGACACGATTTCGTTCATGTTCAGCTTGACCGGTTCGAGCGTGGCGCGGCTTAACCGGGAGAAGGAGAGCAAATCATCGATGAGCCGCTGCATTTTCGCGGCGCTGGTGGTAACGATTTCCAAAAACCGGCGCGCCTCGATGTCGAGCTGGGAAGAAAAATCCTCGAGCAGAATCCGGGAAAATCCCTCGATGGCCCGAAGCGGCGCCCGGAGGTCGTGCGAGACGGAGTAAGCAAAATCGTCGAGCTCCTTGTTCGCCACTTGCAGCTGCTCGGTTTTCTCGAGCAATTGGGCTTCGAGTTCCTCAGCGCGCCGCCGGAAGTCTTCTTTCTCGGCGCCATCGCCCGCCATAGTTTCTGAAGGTTTCCCAGCTCGGTTCTCGTTCATGGATTTGCCAGGCGCTAAGTTAACCTGAAGCCCCCATTTGGCAATTTGGAACGAAAGGAGTTTCCCTGGGCCAAGCTGAGCCTCATTCAGACGAGTTCTCCGCCAGCTTGCCCATGCCCAATGCGACGAATTACTTTCCTTTCTCGGCCGGCTTAGGCTTTTCGTCAGGAAAGGTGGGCGAGCCTGGAGGATTCAGATCCTTCAAAACCACATCCGTGAGATCGTTGTCGACCGTGAAATAGAGAATAATCGGAGTCATGTTCCTGCTCTCGGCGGCGCTATCGACCACTAAGGTGTAGTTGCCCGCTTTGGCCTTGGCGTTGATGACCTCCCGAATTTCACCCAGAATGCGTTCCCGCATGCGATTCCGCTGTTCGTCGAGGTTGGCCTGCTCCGCCGCTTGGAACTTTTGAATGTTTTGCTTCACGTCCTGCAATTCGAGCAGTTTGGACTCGGCGCTCTTCTTACGCTTGGCGCGCTCCTCGGCCGAGATGGCCTGATCGTTGGAGGTCTCGATCAGTTTGTTGTACTCGTCATTCGCCTTTTTGTAATCGTCCATCATCCCTTTGAGCTGCTTCTCCGCGTCCTCCCGGCGGTTCTTCAACTGCGCGTCGGCCTGCTTGGTTTTGTAATAGCCATCGAACACTTTGCGGAGATCAATCGTGGCGATTTTCGGCTGGGCGTGCGCCGGCGAGCTGACGTTGGCGAGAAGCGCGAGCCCGGCCAATAATGACAGCGGGAAACAGATCAATCGGTTTTTCATAGAAAGGAATGATTAAAATTCAGAAGTGAAGCCTACGCTAAATTGGAACCGCCCGCTACCGCTCGAGAACTCGTCGTGCGAGACGGGGAAGGCGTAATCCAGACGAAGCGGGCCCAACCGGGGGATATTAAGCCGCAGCCCGACCCCCCAGTCATCGTTGTAAAACTTTTGGCCTTCCGCGAGGCTGAAGCTGTAAGCGTCCTCATAAACATTACCGATGTCATAGAAGAACGCGAAGCGCAACCGTTCGATAATCGGGATGCTGTACTCGAGCGAACCGAACCAGTAGGTCTCGCCCCCGATCGGCTCATCATGCTCTTCCGTCACCGGTTTGCCCGCGGCATCCAGCAACGGGAGCCCTGTCGTCGGATCGAGGACTTTTGTTTGTGTGACAGCATGCGGCCCGACATCGCGGTAGCGAAACCCGCGCATGTTGTAGGCGCCGCCCAGGAAAAACCGATCGAACAACGGAACCCGATCTTCGGTGCGGCCATAATTGTTGCCCACGCCGATTCGTCCTCGCGCTTCGAGCACGTGCCCTTCAAAGAACCCGGGGAAGTACCAGGCCGAGCGGAGCTCCATCTTGTAAAAATCCGTATCGCCGCCGAACGGCCCCGCCAGCTCCGTGAGCAGTTCCGTCCTTTGGCCATGGTTGGGGAGTTGAAGGTTGTTCCGCGTGTCGTACGCGAGCGAAGCGCTGATTTTTGAGACGAGCCGGTTGGACGGCTCTTCCTTGATCACCAACGGCGCATCATCGCTGACATCTTTGATTCCCACGTTCTCGATGGTGTAGCCGACGCTGCCAATCAGGAAATCGCTCCCGAGCGCGCGCGTCAGGCTGATGCGGGTCCCCACCACGTTGATGTCGTATAAGTCGCTGAAGAAATTGAGGTCGCGGTAATAAAGATCGACGCCCAGCGACAGCTTCCGCCCGAGAAACCACGGTTCGGTGAATGAAATTTGAAAGTCCTTCCGCCGTGTTCCAATTTGCGTGTAGATCCGAAGCTTTTGGCCAGCGCCGCGAAAATACGGCGGGTTGAACAAATCGAAGTTGCCTTCGCGATACCCCACAAAACCGACCAGCGCATCCACCGAGCTGAATCCCGCGCCCAGTTCGAAATTGCCGGTGTTCCCTTCCTCGACATCGATCACGAGATTCTTGTGCCCAGCGATGTCAGTCGGCTCGGGCTCGGCTTCGACTTTGTCGAAGTACCCCATCTGTTCGAGCCGGGTTTTGCTCCGCTTGACCTTGACCATGTCGAAGACTTCTCCCGGCGCGACCGCCAATTCCCGGCGGATGACGCGATCTTTCGTTTTGATGTTTCCGCGGATGGCAATCTTCTCGATCTTCGAAATGCCTTTGTCTTCGTCGTGGATCTCGTAAACGAGGTCGATCGTCCCTTTCTCCGTGTTCGGGTTTTTGATCGGCCGGACCCAAGTATCGACGTAGCCGCGGGACCCATAAAAATCGCGGACGGCTTCGATGTCCTTGCCAAGATCGGGCGGCGTGAACACAGCGCCAACGGTCAATTTCAGCGGCAGGCGGAGCTTCTGCAGGCCTTGGATGATTTCGTCTTTGGTAAACTTTTTATTCTCTTTGAAGTCGACCGCGCCAACACGGTATTGCCTGCCTTCACTCATCTGAAACCGGATGATCACGTTCTCCGGGTCGGGATAATCGAATTTGACGTCTTTGATCTCGAAATCGATGTAGCCGTGGTTCCGGTAAAACTCGACGAGGTGATCTTTGTCTTCTTCAAATTGATCGTTCTTCAACACGCCGCTGCCTGTGATCCAGGAGAAAATCCAGTGCCGCCGCGTCTTGATGGTTTTACGCAGTTTGCGCTGGGTGAATGCGGCCGCGTTGTCGAAAACGACGTCCTTGATGTGGACTTTGGGGGCTTCCTTAATGTCGAAGGTGGCAACCGCGGTGCCGGCGTTTTCATCCGGCGTCACCGTCGGGCGCACCTCGGTTTTTTGGTAGCCGGTCTTTTGGTATCGTTTTTGGATCTCCTGAGCGTCCAAAAACAGTTTGTGTTCATCGAGCGGCTGGCCGACTTTCGAGGTGAGCTTGCTGCGGAGCTTGCGGTCGCTGAACTTTTTGTTGCCTTCGAAGCGAATATCCGTGAGCGTCGGTTTTTTCTGAAGGAGGTAAATCAACTTGATCCCGCCAGGCATCGGTTCGTCATGGACCTGGACGTTCTGAAACAAACCGGTCGAATAGAGCGTTCGGACGTCGTCATTAACGCTGTTCGGATTGTAGGTGTCGCCGACTTGCAGCCGGATGTTGGCCCGGACTAGAGCGTCGCTGGCAGCGGGCGGGCCGGTGTGGCGAATCTCGATGGCCTTGACGACAGGCCCGGTCTGCGCGATGGCAGCAGTTAAAACGCCCGACAAAAGCGCGAGGGTAAGTCCAACTCGAAGGAGACCTAATTTCATTCAGTGATTTCCGAGCGCATATCCTCAGGGCTGATCTTGGCCGCATTCTCAAAGCGCGTGAAGCCCCTGAGGAAGGTCAAATGAACATCGCCCGTTGGCCCATTCCGCTGCTTCGCGATGAGCAGGTTAATGCCGAGCGCATCCAATTCCCCGACGTTCTCCTCATCCTCGCCCGCTTTCTCCGACTCGGGTTTGTAAAGTAGACCGACCAGGTCTGCGTCCTGTTCAATAGCGCCCGATTCCCGCAGGTCTGACAAGCGCGGTTTGCGATTTTTTTCTTTTTCCAATTCGCGATTGAGCTGGCTCAAAACGATGACAGGCACGCTTAATTCCTTGGCCAACGCTTTGATTCCGTTTGAAATGTCTGCGATCTCCTGCTGGCGGTTTTCAGCTCGCCGCGAAGTAGAATTGAGCAGCTGCAAGTAGTCAATCACAAAGAGCTTGATCCCGTGCTGCTGGAACATCCGCCGCGCTTTGGCCCGCAATTGCAGGATCGAAAGCCCCGCGCTGTCATCAATGTAAAGCGGCGCGTTGGCCAGCTTGCCCGCCGATCCGGTCAGCTTCGGAAAATCGCGCTCGGCCAAGAAACCGTCCCGGATGTTGCGCAGATTCACCCGCGAGCGCGAACACAGCATGCGCAACACGAGCGACTCCGACGTCATTTCCAAACTGAACACGCCGACCGGCAGCCGGAGGTCAATCGCGACGTGCTCCGCGATGTTCATCGCAAAGGAGGTTTTGCCCATGCTCGGCCGGGCGGCAATCACGACCATTTCTCCCGCGTGCAATCCGCTCGTCATCTTGTCCAAATCGGTGAACCCAGTGGCAATGCCGGTGAGCATCCCCTGCCGGCGATGGTAATCCTCGATCGTGTTGATCGCTTTGTGAACGAGCTCCTTGATCGTGTGGGAACTCGTTTCAACGCGGTCCTGGTTGATCTGCAAAACGTCTCGTTCAACTTCGTCCAGCAACCCCTCGACCGCTCCTTCGTGCTCGTAAACCCTCGCCACCACGCCGGTGCAAGTCTGGATCATTTTTCGCAGCAGATATTTCTCGCGGACGATCTCGATGTAATACGCCAGGTTTGCGGCGGACGGGACGACATCGGAAAGCGTCGAGAGATATCCCAGCCCGCCGACGGCTTCGATCTGATTCCGGTTTTTGAGTTCCTGATGAAGCGTGATCAAATCGATCGGGTCTTTGCGGTCGTACATTTCCGCGAACGTGTCGTAAAGCACCCGGTGGCGAAGATCGTAAAACGCTTCACTGCCCCGCTTGAATTTTTCAATGCAAATGCCCATCCCATCGCCGGGCGAGAGCAAGATGCAGCCGAGGACCCCCTGCTCCGCTTCGATCGAGTGGGGCGGCAATCGGTCAATAGAATGTATGCCAGCAGACTTAACCCGGCGGGCTTTGTGGAGATCGACGGTTGTCTCGGCGGCGACGGTTTCCATAACGAGAGAGGAAATCGGAATTAGAGCCCGTCGGCAATTGGAAGTTGTTGCCGGTTATTCCCCTCTCATCCACGGGTTATCCACAATCCCAAACGCATTCGGCCTGTGTCACTGTTCGTGCGAATCGCGCTAGAAGGTGCATATGATCTTCCACGCCGCCGACGAGGATCACAAATGCCACAACCGCCTTGCGGTTGATGACGTTTGCCACACCACCACCCAGGGTAGCTCGTTCCTCGCAACCCTGGGCTGAGTGACGGAATCCCTCCGGGAGTCACCGAAGATAAAAAAACCGCCCGGATGGGCGGTTGTTTAAGACTGCAAACAGGCCTTCGTAATTATGATTTCTTTTCCCCTTCGCCTTTTTTCGCCGGACGAGTTTTCTTTTCGCCTTTGTCAGCGCGCTCGGCTTTCTCGCCCTTTTCCGTTTTCTCTGCTTTCGCAGCCGGTTTCTCCTTCTTTCCTTCGTGTTCTGGAGCGGGGCGCTCGCGTTTGGCATGGCCGCGGCTTTCGGTGATCTGCCCCTCCGAGGGTTTGGCAACGGGCGTGGTGCTCTCGACCCGGACTTTGAGGTTCGTGGTGACTTGCGGATGCAGCCGCAATTCCACTTCATGATCCCCAACATGTTTGATCGGGTGCAGGACGTGAATCTTGCGCTTTTCCACGACGGCATCGAACTGGGTCTTCAGCTCATCCGCAATTGCTCCCGGCGCGACGCTGCCGAACATTTTGCCGTCCTCGCCCGTTTTGACTTTGACGACGAGAGTCAGCTTCGACAAAGCCTGGGCCAATTCGGTCATGGCTTGCAGGTCGTGCGCCTCTCGTTCGGCGCGCCGTTTGCGAAGCACCTCGAGTTGGCGCTTGTTGGCCGAGTTCAGCAGAATGGCCAGGCCTTGCGGCAGCAAGTAATTTCGCGCATAGCCATGAGAGACTTTGACCTGGTCGGATTCGGCGCCGAGCCCAGGGACCGTCTTGGTCAGGATGACTTCAGTTTTGGACATAAGAACGTTAAAGGCGTTAAGACCGTTAAAGGCGTTAAAAGGTTAAAAGCGTTAAAAGCGTTAAAGAGACTGAACGTGTTAAAAATTGTCCGGCCGGACAAAATGTTCAAAACGGCACGTCATCCTCAGGCGGCGGCGCATCCTCGACGTGTTCAGCCGGAGCCGGAGCGCTCGGGGCAGCAGGCGCAGTCGCTCGAGGAGCTCGCGACCCATCGTTGTCGCGGTCTTTGGCCGAATCGAGAAACCGGAACGTTTCGAGCACCACTCCGAGTTTGCTCTTTTTTTGGCTTGTCTGTTTGTCTTCCCAAGTATCGAACTTGAGCCGCCCTTCGATCAGAATTGGGCTCCCCTTTTTCAAATATTTACCGAGGGTCTCGGCCTGTTTGCCGAAAGCATCGACATCCACGAAGGTGACTTCCTCTTTCATCTCACCGGTTTCGGTGCGCCACGTCCGGTTCACCGCTAACCCAACCCGGGCAATGGCGGTTCCTTTTTGGGTGTAACGAAGTTCAGGATCTCGCGTGAGATTGCCCATCAAAATGACACGATTAAAGCCGGCCATAAAAAGAGGGGCGGGAATTAAGCAGCGACAATGTCAGTGGGTTTTATAGGGGAAGCCTCCGTAAACATGGCGCGGAAAACATCTTCGTGCATGAGAAAACGGTCCCGCAGCGTGTGGAGACGGGCCGGGTCCAATTCGAAGATGACGTTCGCATAAAAACCGGCGCCGACCTTGCGATTGGCGACTCGGGAAAACGATCGTTTATCCATCTTCTGCACTGTCACCACCTTTCCCCCCGACGCGGTGATCTCGTGTTCAATTTTGTCGAGGGTATCTTTGATTCCCTCTTCTTTGACGTTGTTCAGATTGATAATGAACAGACCTTCGTAATTTTTCACTTAGCTTTCCTTTGCCTTGGCCGGGTCATCGACCAGGCCGTTAAAATGATTCATTGCTTTGAGCGGACCGTCTTTGATCCAGCATTCCGCTTGCTGGCAAACCCGGTCCAGGATCAGATCAAGCCGGCGTTTCTCTTCGGCGCTAAACCGGCTCAAAACATAATCCGTAATCTCCCGTCCCGCTTCAGCCCGCCGCCCAATCCCAATCCGCAGCCTGGGATAATCGCGCGTGCCAAACGCAGTTTCGATCGATTCCAACCCGTGATGCCCGCCGCTGCTTCCCCGCGCGCGCAACCGGATTTCTCCGAACGGCAGGTCCGCGTCGTCCACCACGATCAGCGAGCGCTCCGGAACAATCCGGTAAAATTTCGCCAGCGACCCGAGTGCGGCCCCGCTGGAATTCATATAAGTCTGCGGCTCGCAAAGCAAGAGCCTCTGCCCCTCCCAATGGACGCGCGCTACTCGCGCCCGAAAATCGTTTTCCACCGCCCAGCGCGCTTGGTGTCGCGCTCCAAATTTTTCCACCGCCAAAAACCCGGCGTTGTGGCGCGTGCTCGCGTAATCCGCTCCCGGGTTTCCTAATCCAGCAATGAGGAAAAGGTTTTCCATGAGCCTCGTCGCCCCACAATCCTCACGCGCCTGTCCTTCGATTGCAGGAACCGCTCCAAGGCTGGCCCGCAGCGCAAACGCCGGGCCTCACCTTTAACCGCCCTTCTCCTTCTTTTCCTTCTTTTCCTTCTTGGCCGGAGCAGCTGCAGCCGCAGGAGCCGCGGGAGCGCCGCCGGCCGCTGTCGCTGGCTCGTCCTTCTTCTCGCGAATCATTTCGGGTTCCATCGGAGCGGCTTCGGCGCCCGGAACGGCGGCCACTTCCTCGACCACTTCAGCCACTGGCGCGGCGACTGAGATCACCACGATTTTCTTCTCTCCGAGGACCTCGACGCCTTCCGGCGCCTGGATGTCGCCGATGTGCAACGACTGGCCAATTTCCAGGTTGCTGACATCGACGCTGATAACTTCCGGTAAATCTTTGGGCAACCCGCGGACCTTGACCTGGAACAGCACGTGTTCCAAAACGCCGCCGCCAGTCTTCACGCCAAGCGGTTCGCCGACCGAGTCGAGCGGCACCAGCACAGTCACCTTCTCGTCGGCGACGACTTCGTGCAGGTCGACATGAAGAACTTTTCCGCTGAGAGCGTGGTGTTGAACCTCCTGGACGAGCGCCATTCGGTTGGGCCGGGGATCCCCATCCACCGCGAGATCGAGCAACACATTCTCGGTCGCGGAGTGGTGGATGACCAAATCCAGTTCGCGCTGGCCGATCTCAAGATTTTGCGGCGGATGATGCCGGCCGTAAATGACAGCGGGGATGCGGCCGGTCTCGCGCAGTTGTTTGACTTTGCCGCGCCGGGTTTGTGTGCGCGGGTAAGCTGTTAAAGCAACGGATTTCATTTTTCTATTCCAGCAAACTCGTTGGGCCGCTCGGTTAGCTGGTGCGGCCGCCTTTAAATTCAAAAAGCGAAGTGACGGACGAATTGTTGTGAATCCGCACGATCGCTTCACCCAATAACCCCGCCACGGACAGGGTCGTAATGTGGATCCCGTCCATTGCAGGGCGGAGAACAGTATCAGTCGTTATCAGTTCGTCAATATCCGATTTATGAAGCCGCTGAATCCCAAGGTCATTCAAAATGGCGTGGGAAACGCAGGCGTAGATCTTCTTGGCCCCCTTCTTCTTCAAGAGCGCCGCAGCCATCGTCAGAGTTCCCGCCGTTTCGGTCAAATCGTCGACCATCAAAACCGTTTTGCCTCGAATTTCGCCGATTACCGTCATCGATTCAATCTCCGTGGCGTTCTTCCGGCGTTTGGCCACAATCGCCAGCCCGGCCTCTAAAACCTGCGAATATGCGTGCGCCATCTTTAACCCGCCCACGTCCGGGCTCACCACGACCAAATTCGGCAATTGCTTCGACCTCAAATACTGATACATCACCGGCGCGGCATACAAATGATCGACTGGAATGTCGAAGAACCCCTGGATCTGTTGCGCGTGCAGGTCCATCGTCAAAACCCGGTTAGCCCCGGCCGCCACGAGCAGATTGGCCACGAGTTTAGCCGTGATCGGCACGCGCGGCTGATCTTTCCGATCTTGCCGGGCGTAGCCGTAAAAAGGGAGCACCGCTGTGATCCGCAACGCGCTCGCCCGCCGCACCGCGTCCATCATGATGAACATTTCCATCAGATGATGGTTCGTCGGCGGACTGGTCGATTGGACGATAAACACGTCCTCGCCGCGAACGTTCTCCTCGATCTTCACGAACGTTTCGCCGTCAGGGAATGAACTCACCGCGCACCGAGCGAGTTCTATTCCGATCGACCGGGCGATCGATTTGGCCAGGGGTAAATTCGATGTGCCGCTAAAAATTTTCACAACGTGGAAAGCTCAACCAACCCGCCAAAACAAAAAAACCACCGAACGGTGGAATTTACAGATCATCGAACTGTACAAATTGACCGAGGCCAAGCAAGAGCATTCTGTGAATTCCCCTGTTTTCGGTGTTCTCGGACCAAAAAGCCGCTGGCGCATCTCAGAACTAACGTCCGCGCGCCAGGAACGCAGCCTTCAGGCTGCAGGCGAGGCATTACACCAATGCTGTGGTGTGGCGCTGATTCTACAGGCTAAAGCCCACGTTCCAATCGCCTCCCGCCGCGACTCTCGGCAGGAACGCAGCCTTCAGGCTGCAGCCAAGGCATTGCGCCAATGCTGCTGATCTCTCTCACGTCGTTGGTGGGGGGAGCGCGCTCGCGAGCCGCAGTGTAGATCCTCCTGGGGATACTGTCGCCCGGCTCGCGGGTACGCTCGCCCCACCTGATTCGTTACGCGAAAAGCGCGTTCCCGACGTTCAGGATTGCACAACGAGCAATGGTCACGCTTTAATGAATCCGAATTCCGAAATGTCTGATCCTATGGTGAAACCTTCGCTTCTTTCCATCGCTTGCGGGTTCGCTTCCCTGGCGACGTTCGCGCAGGCGCCCGCCCCTCGCCAAGCTGGCGTTCCGCAAAATTACGTTGAACTGCCCGCCTCCAATGCCGCCAACGCCGCGACAGTCAAACCGAAGCCGTTCGATTTTGAAGACGGCGACCGGGTCATGCTGCTCGGCGATACCCTGATCGAGCGGGAACAAACCTACGGTTACGTCGAGCAAAGAATCCTCAGCCACTTTCCGGGCAAGAAGATCATCTTCCGGAACCTCGGCTGGAGCGCTGACACTCCCACCGGCCGTTCGCGAGTGAGTTTTGATTGGAAAAAATCAGAACAGGAATGGTTCGACAACCTCACGAAGCAAATCGCCACGGTCAAACCGACTGTGGCCATTCTCGGCTACGGCATGGCCGCGTCCTTTGACGGAGAAACCGGGCTGCCAAAATTTACATCCGATCTCAATCGACTCGTCGCAGCAATCAAAACCATTTCGCCTTCCGTCCGGCTCATCCTGCTCAGCCCCGTTCGCCACGAGAATTTGGGCGAACCGCTGCCGGACCCAACCGAGCACAATAAAATCCTCGAACGCTATTCGGCCGCGATCGAGGAGATCGCGCGCCAGCACAACGCCCGTTTTGTTCCGCTGTTCGCCTCCCTGCGTGATGGCACGACGCTCCGCCCGCCCCGACCGCTCACCGATAATGGAATTCATCCGAACGATTATGGGTACTGGCGCATCGCCGAGGCCATCGAGCAAGACCTCGGCTGGGAGCCAAATTGGTGGCGGCTCGGAATTCTGGCCAACGGCTCGGTTCGGCAGGGAAGCACCGGCATCGAAGTCAGCGCCCTCGCGAAAACCTCGAACCATGTCAGCTTCACTGGGAAATTCGCGCAAGTTGTGAACCCGGGCTTTTCGCACGATGAAACAGCGCTCACGATGACCCCGCGTTGCATGCTCCAATTCCTCGGTCTCACTCCCGGACGTTATCGTCTGAGCATCGACGGAAAACCTGCCCACACGTTCAGCGCTGCCGAATGGGCGCGCGGCCAAGTGATCCGCGCGGGCATTCCATACGATCGCGCCGAAGAACTGCGGGAAACCATCCTCAAGAAAAACGAACTCTATTTTTATCGCTGGCGTCCCGAGAACATGACGTACCTATTCGGCTTCCGGCGACACGAACAAGGCCAGAACGCCAAGGAAATTCCGATGTTCGACCCGCTCGTCTCCGGGCGCGAGCAACGCATTGCTGAACTCGTCCAGCCCGCAGCTTACAAATTCGAACTCACCAAAATCAGCGAGGACAACACTCCGGTCGGCGCCCTGGCCAGCATTCCGGAAAAGCCAGCGCCGGCAGCTGAGGCTCTTCAGAAAGAGGCGGACGAACTCAAAGCCGGCAAACCGCTCCCGCTCCCTGAATTTGAACTCCCGCCCGGCTTCGAAATCAGTTTGTTCGCGGAAAACCCGCTGCTGGCAAAACCGATTCATATGAATTTCGATCCACAAGGCCGCTTGTGGATTGTGAGCTCTTCGGTTTATCCGCAGATCGAGCCTGGCCAAACCGCCGATGACAAAGTGCTGATTGTCGAAGACACCGATGGCGATGGCAAAGCGGACAAATCCATTGTGTTTGCTGATGGCTTGCTCATTCCAACGGGAATTGAACCAGGCGATGGCGGAGCGTATGTCGGCCAGAGCACCAAGCTTCTCTTCTTCAAAGACACGGATGGCGATGGCAAAGCGGATGAAAAAAAGGTGGTGTTGTCTGCGTTCGGCACCGAAGACACGCATCACATCGTTCACACGCTCCACTGGGGACCGGATGGCCAGCTCTACTTCAATCAATCGATTTACATCCACACCCACATCGAAACGCCCCACGGTGTCGAACGCTTGAATAGCGGCGGCCTTTGGCATCTCCGGCCTGACACGCTCGAACTCGGCGTTTTCCTGCGCGGCTTTTGCAATCCTTGGGGGCACGACTTCGATTCCTACGGCCAGTCATTCGTGACCGACGGCGCAGGTTTCCAAGGGATCAGTTACGGCATTCCCGGCGCCACTTATTTCACTTACGCTGACATGCGCCGCGAACTCCGGAGCGTCAGCCCCGGCAGTTATCCAAAATTCGCCAGCCTTCAGATCATCGAAAGCCAGCAATTCCCCGACGATTGGCAAGGCAGTTTGATCACGTGCGATTTTCGCGCCCACCGAGTCGTGCGATTTGCCCTCACGGAACAAGGCTCAGGCTACGTCACCAAAGAAATGCCTGATCTCGTCCGTTCCCAAAACATTGCCTTCCGCCCGATCGACGTGAAGCTCGGCCCGGACGGCGCGCTCTATATCGCTGATTGGTCCAATCCAATCATCCAGCACGGCGAAGTGGATTTCCGCGATCCGCGCCGCGACCACGAGCATGGCCGCATCTGGCGTGTCACCGCCAAAGGCCGTCCGCTGGTTGCCAAACCGCAACTGGTCAAAGTTTCCAATGCCGAACTGCTCGATCAATTGCTGTCGCCAAATTCCTTCAACCGCGACAAAGCCCGGCGCGTTCTGACCGAGCGCAAGAAAGCCATCGCGCCGGATCTCGCCGCCTGGGCGGGCCAACATTCGAGCGACGAACGCGCCCTGCTCCAAGCGCTCTGGGTTTATCAATCGATCGATCTTGCAGAAGCCAATCTGCTCGAAAAGCTCCTCGCCGCACGCGATGGCCATATTCGCGCCGCCGCCACTCGCGTCCTGAGTTATTGGCGCGGCCACGTCCCGGACCCAACCGCGCTGCTCGCAAAACTCGTCACCGACGAACATCCGCGGGTCCGGCTTGAAGCGGTCCGCGCCCTGGCTGAAATTCCCAGCGCCCGCTCGGCGGACCTGGTTCTCAGCGCGCTCAACCGCCCGCTCGATGATTTTCTCGATTACGGAATTTGGCTGAGCATAAACGACCTGGCCAGCCCATGGATAGAAGCAATCCAAAACGGCGCCTGGAAAACTGAGGGGCACGAAAAAGAACTGGCCTTCGGCTTGACAGCGATCCATCCGAATCAGGCCAGCGCAGTGCTGGGGCAACTCCTCAAAACGCGTCCATTGCCTCGCGATGGTTCCGGCCCTTGGCTCGATCTCATTGGCAAAGCCGGCGGCGCGTCCGAACTGCGCCTGGTGTTCGATAAAGTCCTGGCCGGTGAGTTCGACGATTCGGCCGCGCCAAAAGCGCTCGCCGCGCTCAGTTCCGCCGCGCAGCTTCGCAACGCCAAGCCGGCGGGAGATTTGAAAGCGATCGAAAACGTGTTGCGCAATCCTAACGAGCCGATTCGCGCTCAAACTGCCCGCGTCATTGGAGCTTGGAAATTACAACCCCTCGCCCCGGCGCTGTTGAGCCTCGCCGAACAAAATCCTTCTCCCGCTGTTCGCCAAAATTTATTCGAGAGCCTGCGCGAATTGGGCGGGCGCGAAGTTTCCGACGGTCTGCAACAACTCAGCAGCGCTTCACACCCGATTGAAGTGAGATTGGCCGCGGTCCAAACGCTCGCCGGGCTTCAACTCAGCCGGGCGATGCCGCTCGTGCTCGATACACTCAAAGATGTCACGACCGAGCAGCAGGCGCTCGACCTCTGGCGCGCGCTTCTCAAAAACAAAGGTGCTTCCGAACAGATCGCGCGCGGGTTGGCCGGAAAAACATTAGCGCCCGTGGCAGGCAAAGCGGGTTTGCGCGCTGCCCGGGAGAGCGGACGCAATGATCCGACGCTGATTCTTGCCTTGGCGACCGCGGCACGGCTCGAAGCAGAGGAACAAAACCTCACCACGGCTGAACTTCAACAAATGGCGCAACACGTCTTGAACGAAGGCGACCCGGCCAAAGGCGAAGCCATCTTCCGGCGCGCCGAACTCGGCTGCGTCACCTGTCATGCGATTGGCGGCGTGGGGGGCAAAGTCGGGCCTGACCTGACGTCCATCGGCGCCAGTGCGCCGGTCGATTATCTAATCGAATCGGTGCTTTATCCGAATCGCAAGATTAAGGAAGGGTACCACTCTGTCGTTGTCGAAACGAAGGACAACGAGGAACTCACCGGCATTCTCGTGCGCGAAACGGACCAGCAGCTCGTGTTGCGCGACGCCTCGAACCGCGAAGTCGAGGCGCCCAAGAAGAACATTCAAAAACAAACCGTTGGCGGATCGCTCATGCCTTCCGGGCTGCTCGCCAATCTCAGCCAGGCCGAACAGTATCATCTCTATCGTTTCCTCGCGGAGCTCGGCAAGCCAGGGCCATACGACGCTTCCAAAGGCAATGTCGCCCGCCTTTGGCATCTCTTCCCGGAAACAATCGACACCGCCCAATTTGGCGATGAACGGATCCTGAGGACCGCGCTGGCCGATCCGAGGTGGACCGCCGCGTTCACGCTCGTCGATGGCCGCCTGCCAAAACGCCAACTCGTCGAAACAATCCAACCGGTTTCTTCGCGCGATCCTTCCGCGATCTATGCCGCGACGCGATTCGATTCACCGAAGGCCGGGCTGTTCAAGCTGCACTTAACGGGCGGGCCGAGCACCGCTGCGTGGATTGATGGCAAAACCGTTCCAGCCGACAACGATATTCAAACGGACTTGCCAGCCGGCAAACACACGCTCGTGCTGAAGTTCGCCACCAAGAATTTACCGGAACAGATCCGCCTCGAAACCACTGACGGAACTTTCCTGACGAATTAACCGGCGCCAGCCGCGTCACAGCCTATGAAAACTTTTTTCTCGAATCTCAGCCTCATTTGCGTTGCCGTTCTCAGCATGCTGATTTTCACCGGATGCGCTGGATTTCAGAAGGACTGGAAGCGCGCTGCGGAAACATATCCGACTCCGCGGCCGGATATTCTCGGCCGCTGGCAGGGAACTTGGCAGAGCAAATCGAGCGGCCACACCAATTCATTGCGGTGTCTGGTGACGCGCGGAGAGAACGACATTTATTTCGCGAAGTTCCACGCCAAGTACAAAAAGTTTTTCACCTGGAGTTTTGGCTACACCGTTCCCTTGCGGGTCGAACGAACGAATGGCGTGTATCAGTTCGACGGCGAAGCGGATTTGGGCAAATTGGCTGGAGGCATTTACCGCTACAAAGGCGAAGCCACCGCCGAGAAATTCTTTTCCACTTACGACTCAAAATACGACCATGGCACGTTCACCATGACCCGCCCGTAGTCTTTGCCATCTGCCATGTGCCATCTGCCATGTGCCATCTGCCATTTGCCATGTGCCATGTGCCATCTGCCATCTGCCATCTGCCATCTGCCATCTGCCATCTGCCATCTGCCATCTGCCATCTGCCATCTGCCATTCCCTCCCGCGCCCCACTGCTCTTGAATTGAGCAATGCTCTGGTTTGTCTTCTCCCTCTCGCTCCTGACCGCCGGTTGTGCTAGCTTTCCTCATGAATGCGACCCCTGGAGTTGATCAGTTTCGAGCAGAAAAAAACACCATCCCGCAAATGCCCCAAGGTTGGGACCGCCCGTTCCGCGACGTGGTGAAAGCGACGGACGAGTGCATCGCGCAGCATCCCTGGAGCGCGGTTGGATTCGCCATGGCAGCCGGCGTGCTCGCAGGAATTCTCTTCGCGAGTTGCCGCAGATCGAACTGCTGCGAGGAATAGATTCTTCTTTCGACATTCTCGGCGAAAACCTCTCAAATTGGCAGCCCCCTCTTCTAATTCCTGTTGTTCTGAATCTGTGGGGAGTTTTTCGGCGCGCGGGATCTCCCCACGGATTCAGGCCGGACGGGGATTGGATTGCCTGAGTTACGAATAGATTCTTTTTTCGACGTTCTCGTGTTTCGGATTTAGGCCTCCCCTTTCGAATTTCAAATTCCTTTGGTCAGTTTTAAGGAACAGGCGCTGGGGGCAGCGCACGGCGCACTTCCATCCCCACCAAGCAGACGTCGTCGGCAAAACGGCCTTCCGGCGAGGATTGCTTGATTTGCTCGAGGATCTCGTCGAACAGCTGTGACACCGGCTGCTGGATTCGCTTCTTCACTTCGTTGAACACCCAATCGGTATTGAACATTTCCTCTTTGGGCCCTTCGACGTCATAAAGCCCGTCCGTGAACAGCATGATGAAATCGCCCGGTTCGAGCGTGCACTGGCAGGGCGGGTAAACTGTTTTGTCAAACAACCCGAGCGCCGGACGCGGACCGCTTTCCAGATTCTGAAGAGGCAATACTTCCCCCGCGCTGCGCCGCACCAGGAGCGGCTTCGGATGGCCCGCATTGGCAAAATGGATTTCCATCTTTTCCAAGTCCGCCAGCATGTAAAACGCGGTCGTAAACATCGGCGTGCCGGTCTGCTTCAGGATCGTTCGCAGGTCGCGATTGATCTGCGCCAGCAATTGGCCCGGGTCCGTCGCCAAAGGCGTGAGCTCCTCGACCAGCGCCCGCATGATCGCCGTGACCAACGCCGAGCGAACCCCGTGGCCCATCACGTCGCAAATGAAGACGCCCGCTTTGCTGTCCGACACCGCGACAACATTAAAGAAATCGCCGCCCACCGCGCCCGTCGGAAAATAGCGATGACAAAAACCGAGCGCGCTGTCTTGCGCTTCCACGCCGCGCGGGAAGGTCGGGTACTGCTGCGGCAAAATCGCTTGCTGAATTTCACGCGCCATCACCAGGTCCTCTTCCATCTGCTGGTTCTTCGCGCGCAGTTCCTCCCGGTTCTTCGCCAACTCCGCGTGCGCCCGGGCCGCTTGTTCTTCCGCCCGCTTCTTTTCGGTGATGTCCCAAAAAATCCCTTGCAGGCCAATGATGTTCCGCTCCGCATCGTAGATGGGTGTTTTCACCACATTCACGTAAATCTTTTCGCCGCGCGGCGGATGATGCTCCTCGATCGTCTCAAAAATCTTCCCCGTTTCGAGGATGAGCCGGTCGTCCCGCTGGTACTTGGCCGCGAGTTCCGGCGGAAAAAAGTCGAAATCGGTCTTGCCTAAAATATCCTCAAGCGGGCGGCCGAGGGTCAGACAGAAGCGCTGGTTGGCAAAGGTGAACCGTTCGTTGAGATCTTTCCGAAAAATATTCTGAGGCAGGTTTTCCACCAGTGAATGATAAAGCGTTTCCGAATTGCGCAGGTTTTCCTCCGCCTGTTTCCGTTCGGTAATGTCCTGAACGGTTCCCTCGTAGTAGCGCAGCTCCTCCCGCTCGTCCCGCACCGCCCGAACATTCTCCGAAATCCAAATGATGCTTCCGTCCTTGCGGTAAATTCGCGACTCGAAATTCGTCACCACATCATTTTGTTCCATCAGCCGGATGAAGTCGGTCCGGCGGCTGTGATCGACATAAAGCTGGTCCGCAATATCGGTCAATTCCGCCATCAAAGCGTCCGGCGAAGGATAGCCGTAGATGCGCGCCAGCGGTGGGTTCGCGCTGAGGTAGCAACCCTCCGGGCTCGTCTGAAAAATGCCTTCGACCGTGTTCTCGAAAATGCTGCGATACTTCTCCTCCAATTGAAGCAGCGCGACCTCCGACTGTTTCCGCTCGATCGCGTAGCGAATCGTCCGCGCCAGCAATTGCCCGGTGAGCTGGTCTTTGACCAGATAATCCTGGGCGCCGATGTGCACGGCTTCCAGCGCGAGGCTCTCGTCATCCGTGCTGCTCAGGACCAAAATCGGCACGCGGGGAGCGATCAGCTTGGTTTTCTGGACGTTCTCCAATCCCTGACTGTCGGCCAAAGAAAGGTCCAGCAGCACCACATCGACTCCTCCGCTCTTCAGCCGTTCCCGCGCTTGGGCGAAGGTGCGCACCCATTCCAGAGAAAACCGCAAGCGGTGCGGGCCAGCGAGATGATCCTCAATGAGCCGAGCGTACGACTCGGATTCGACGACCAGAAGAGCTTGGACAGGCTGTTCCTTCATCTGATGAAACGAGGATTCAACCGGTTAGACTGTAATTGCTCGACGGGCAGAGCGCCACCAAAAACACTCCCGGGATTTCGCCGATCCCTCCTTAGCTTTCGTACCCGCGCGGGTGCTTCTGTTGCCATTTCCAAACGCTGCTGATGATTTCCTCGAGCTTGGGAAAGCGGGGCGTCCAATTCAATTCGCGCCGCGCTTTCTCCGCCGATGCGACCAATCGCGGCGGATCACCCGGGCGCCGCGGCCGCTCCACCGTCGCGATCGACAACCCGGCGATTTTTTCGCACGCGCGGATGACTTCCCGAACGCTGTAGCCCTCCCCATTGCCGAGGTTGTAAAAACCCTTTCGGCCAGGAGCGAGCGCCAAAATGTGCGCCTCGGCCAAATCGATCACGTGGATGTAATCGCGAATGCACGTGCCGTCCGGGGTCGGATAATCGGTCCCGTAGATCTCGCAATAGGGCGCATGGCCGAGCGCCACCTTCAGCACGTTCGGAATTAAATGGGTTTCAATGCGATGGTGTTCTCCAAACTGCTCGCTCGCCCCGGCGGCGTTGAAATAGCGAAACGCGACGCATTCGAGCCCGTGAATTTGTTCGAACCAGCCGAGCATTTTTTCGAACATCAATTTCGACTCGCCGTACGGGTTGATTGGACGCTGGGGCAGATCTTCGGTCATCGGCACTTTGTCCGGCGGGCCATATGTTGCGCAGGTCGAACTGAAAACAAATTTCCGCACTCCAGTTTCCACAGCTGCCTCCAGCAACTCGAGCCCATGCGCCACGTTGTTCCGAAAATATTTCCCGGGTTGCGTCATCGATTCCCCCACCAGCGCGTTGGCCGCAAAGTGGATCACAGCCTCGGCCCGTGCGACCCGCAAGGCCGCGCTTAAAGCCGGCCGATCGCCCAGCGAACCCCGCGTGAATCCCGCCCGCCGATCGACGGCGGCGCGGTGGCCTTCCGTCAAATTGTCGAACACAGTCACGGTATGGCCGGCGTTGAGCAAACCCTCCACACACACCGATCCGATGTATCCCGCGCCGCCTGTGACGAAGACATTCATGCCGGAAACGTAATGGCAGAGCTGCGCCGCCTCAACGGAAAAGCTCGCGACGGACGGACGGAAAAATGTCGAACGAAGCTGTTTCGGATTCGGGATTCATTGCTTCGGATTGGAGCATCCAACTGCGGTGGAGTGGTGGGCGATGAGGGATTCGAACCCCCGACCTACTGCGTGTAAAGCAGACGCGCTAACCGCTGCGCCAATCGCCCGTAACTTTACGTCAAAGCATCGAGCATTTACTTTGCATGCGTCATGGCGCAGGGCAAGCTCATTCGAAAGAGCCTGCAGACCGACTCCATTTCAGTCGCCAAACGAGCGTTCGAGCCCCGAGCTCAAGCGCGCCCCTCGCTAATCAAACGTTTTCCCGGCAAAAGCGTTTTCACGAATGCAATGCAGCTGAGCCGAGTTGTTGATGTAAACCGCCCAGAAATCCGCGAGGGGCTTTTCCCTGGGTCGCCTGATCAAGTGAGCCGCTCCACTCGAACACTCCAATTCACGAATCCAAAATCCAAAATCCAAAATCCAAAATTCTTCAAGTTCCCGGCGGCGCTTCAGTCGCAATCTGCCGGTACCGATCAATCGCCGCGTCAAATGCTCTGCGTGCTTCAGTTCGCTCATTCGCTGAAATGTTCTTTCCTCGCACGCGCCAAAGCTGCTCGATCGTCTCGATGCACCAAAGCGCGCTCGAACGCGACGCGCGAATTGGCCGGCCGGCCACCAGCACGTTCACAGGGTTCGTGTGCAACTCCGGAAATTGGCGCAACGCAATCCAGCTGCTTTGCTGGACGGGCACATCGAATTCCAAATCGTGCAAAGCGCTGTCCGCAGCGACCTCGCGTTTTGCCACAGACCGTCCATTAACGACGATTTCGACCAACCGCATGCCGCCCTGCGAAGCTTCACGAATGCGCGGTCCGTGCAGGGTGACTGTGTCGCCCAGCCATCGTTTGCCGCCCGCCGGCTCGCGCAACCCCTGCGCGACAGTGCGCGGTGTCTCAGGCGCAAACGCGACCTTCGCGTGAATCCGAACAACACCCGGTTGCTCGAGCCGCACTTCGCCAAAACCGGGCGCGGTTCCATTCACCGTAAATTCCAAAGCGTGGCCAAAGCCGTCCGACACGTACGATTTTCCGGCGGCCAACCCGCGGCACCATTCCGTAAAATCGAGCCGATCGGTCTTCCCCAAAAAAACGTAAACCCTCCCCTGCCCCACCCGATCGCCGCTCATGCACGGGAAATCAGTTTCGCCGCTGATCTTCAATGGAAAGCCGCAATTCAAAATATGGCACCACATGTTCCACTCGGGAATCCGCGCGGTGTCCATCGCGCTCATGAAATCGCAAACGCCCGCCGCCGTGCTGACGCAAACTTCCATCGCGCCGACGCTGTTCATTTCCGGAATGGCCAAATTGGGCAATCGATCCGCAGCCTTGTCGAGCGCCGCGATCAATTCCGTTTCGGTCAATGCCCCGTCTTGATCCGCGTCGATTAGTCCGAACGGCTCCGGCAAAAGGGCGTCGCGTGTTTCACTCGGGCTAAGCACGCGATCGTGATTCGAATCGAATTGAAGCATCAGCCGTTTGGCCGCCGACGCTGGCGCAATCTGCAGTCCGCTGGCCGAATGCGCGTAGCCAGCAATGCCGCCCTGCTCCTTGGCCCAGCGCATGACTGGCGTCGTCCAGGTTGGCCAGCCTTTGATTTTCGTCCCGTCCGAACCCGGATACGTTTGGTCCTTGAGATTGATCAGGCAAACGTGACCGAGCGCTTCCGAACCGAAGCCGCTAATCTCCAAATCGTATTTCACCAACGTGAACGGCTCGCTCAATTGATTCACCGTCGGAGAGAAAAACCGGCGTTGGTAATCGAAGCACGGTCCCCAAGTCAAAATGCAACCGACGTTCAAACCCTCCCCTTTGACCTGTTGAAACATGTGCTCGGGCATCACTCCCTGGGTCGGGCTCGTGTAATGCGCGCAGCCGGCTCCGTGAATGTGATGGTCTCCGCTGAAAAATCCAAAGGCCGCCGGATCGATCCACCGTTCGAGACGCAAGGCAATTTCGGATTTTGGATTTTGGATTTTGGATTGATCCGGGATGACAACGTCCTTTTTCAAGACCCGGTATTCCGGCCCGCGACTATACTCGACCTTCACTTTTCCCGGTGGCAACAGCACAAGCTCGCCATCCGCGCGATAGATCTGTTCCTGAAAATAAAAATCAGGCGCGAGCCGTTTTGCTTGCGGCGGATAAATGTGCCCGGCCGAATCGCGGAAAACCAACCTGGCAGTCGTCGGTTGCCCGTCCACGTCGGCAATTCGCAGCGTCACCGGCATGGCGGGGGCAATCTCGAGCAAAGTTGTCACTTCTCCGCGAAACCCTAAATCTTGGGTTTGCTGTCCGACATCGAATCCGATGATGGCGTCCCGCTGGCCAGCATCCCGACTGTAAATCACAGCCAATTTGTACTCTGCTTCCAACCCGCTGAGCTGTGCTGTCAAAGGCGCTTGATCGTAAATCTCCAAATCAAGAAATCGCTTCGGGTCGCCCGTCGGATCCGCTGTCTCATTCCGCTCGAGGCGCTGCATCCGCTCGGCGCTCAGCGGCGACATTCCTCCAAAATTCTGCCCAGCTTGCGGACTGTAAATCCGCAACACCGGCGTGGCCGTGCTCTGGTTGATCACCTTGACGATCACCGGGACAAAACCAGCCTGCTGCAGGCGAATTCGAGCTGCTCCCCGGGAAACTTTCACGCGTGTTTCCGGATTGATCTGCACGTGAAACACAACTTCCCGATCGATCAATCGCTGAATCTCCGCACCCTCATTCTTCTGGATGGCGACGCGCAGATTCTGTGCGAGGCCGGCAGGAAGCGGCGCGCCGAGCAAGTTCAGCGCATCGAGAACACGTCGCGCGTTTGCCGCCAATGGTTGGTCCGCGACTGGAATGATGTCGGGTACTTGCGCGAAGCTCGGCAACATCGCGGCGGAACAAATGAATACAACGCAAATGACGACTCGTTTTGGGTTCATGACAAAGTCAGGGAGAATGAGCAATGACGAATGACGAATGACGAAATAAACCCAAATTCGCAATATCAATCGATAACTTCAGATCAACCTCCGATTTCCTCTTCCAATCCCTGCCCGCTCTGAATCCGCGGGGTGAGCATCTTCCCGCAAAACACGCCACTCATCAGAGGACTCCCCATCGATTCAGATCAACCTCCGAGTTTCTCTCCCAATCCCTGTCCGCCCTGAATCTGCGGGGTGAAATCTCCGCTGCTTCGACATCGCGCCAACGCAGTCGCGAGCCGGGGTTGCATGCTGCTGGCCGCTCGTCAGTCTAGATCGTTGCGTAAATACTCGCCAAAGGAATTTGAAATTCGAAAGGAGGATACTTAAATCCGAAGCACTAAATCCGGAATCCGAAACAATTCCAAAACCTTCAAATCCAAAACCCAAAACAAAGCCATTGCTGAGCATTGCCCTTCATGGAAAGCCCCTGTTCGTTTTGAGCATTTGAATTTCGGTTCTTCGAATTTGTTTCGGATTCCGAGCTTCGAATTTCGGATTTGATCGATCTAAGAATGTGAGAGGTTTTGCGACGAGAATGTCGAAACAAGAATCTAACATGCCCCTCACCCTTTATCCCTCTCCCCGGTTATTCAATGCACTGAAGGCGCCAACGCGGGGAGAGGGCCGGGAGAGGGGTGCATGAACTCGCCCCACCGGATTCGCTTTGCTGTGGCTCCCTCTTCATTGGTCATTATTTCGTCCTTACGTCATTAGTCCTTCGTCATTCCCCTCATTCCCCCACGTCTCCATTGCATCCGCGGCCACTTGCGTCCATCTTCTTCGGCTTAATGTCTGCGCCCGAGAATTTCACGGCTCTGCTGAATCGCGCCGCGCCACTGTTGGCGCTCGCGCCGATGCAGGACGTGACGGACCTCGCCTTTTGGCGCGTTGTGATGCGCTACGGCGGGCCCGACGTGTACTGGACGGAATACTTCCGCGTCCACGCCTCCTCCCGATTGGATCGGCCAATTCTCCAATCCATTACTGAGAATCCGACGGGCCGGCCGGTCGTCGCCCAAATGATCGGGAATGATATTGCCGAATTGGCCCGAACCGCTCGCGAACTCCAGCAATACCCAATAGCGGCGGTTGACCTGAACCTCGGCTGCCCCGCGCCGGTCGTTTACCGGAAATGCGCCGGCGGTGGATTGCTCCGGGACATTAGCCGGATTGACGCGATTCTCGGCGGATTGCGCGATGCGATCACGATTCCCTTCACCGTCAAAACGCGGATTGGCTTCGATTCTCCCGCTGTCTTCGACGAACTCCTTCCGCTCTTCGCCAAACATTCGATTGATCTCCTCACCGTCCACGGCCGGACGGTGAAACAAATGTACCGGCCGGGGGTCCGTTACGATTTGATCGCGCAAGCGGCGCGTGAATTGCCCTGCCCTGTGATTGGCAATGGAGATGTGGACAGCGCCGAGCGCGCCTTGAAGGTAGTGGCACAAACCGGCTCGCGCGGATGGATGATTGGCCGCGGCGCGATTCGGAACCCGTGGCTATTCGAGCAAATTCGTCAGCAAGACCGGGGCGAGTCGATCACTCCGCCCACCGGCCGACAGGTGTTCGAGTACATTCGCGAGCTTTGGGAATCGCAAATATCCGGCGAGGCGCCCGAGGCCGCGCAAGCGCAGCGGATGAAAAAGTTCATGAACTTCATCGGGGAAGGAATTTCGCCGGAGTTTCTTTTTCAAATCCGGCGCGTCCAATCTCGCGCAGCCTTCTTTGGCGTCTGCGAACAGTTCCTCGGTCATGACAATCCGATGAAGCTTGAGGCGTCCGCAGCCTCGGAACCGGACCAGGAACTCGCTGTCGCCAGCTGAACTCGCTATCTGCGCCTAATCAAAAACCCAGAGTTCTCCGGCCACATTTTTCTGACCTTCAAAGCAACTACTCAGGCGGATCGAGGGGATTTGAATCCCGCTAATTCGAAGCGATCGCAAATTGAAGAAAGAATCAAAGTGTAACGGGTCTCGGTGGAGCTTGCGCAAATATCTCTCGTTGATGGAACCTTTTTCGCGTGCCTTCCTGCGGTCGGTTTGCTCCACTTGAATTCTATGAACCGTCGAGATGCCATCAAAGGACTGGGAATTGGCGCCACCACTGGCCTCTGGAATTTATTCCCGGAAAAAGCAATCGCAGCTGAACCTGAAGCGCTCGCCAAAGCCGCCAAAGGGTTGCCTCCCCTTAAAATCACCAAAGTTCGCGCCATCGCCACCGCGCCTCAACGCATTCGTCTGGTCGTGGTGAAGGTCGAAACGAGCGAACCCGGTTTGTATGGCCTTGGCTGCGCCACCTTCCAACAACGCGCGCAAACGGTGGTCACCGCCGTCAATGAATACCTGGACCCGTTCGCCCACGGCCGCGACGTCGACAATATCGAAGACCTTTGGCAGAACGCGTACACTTCCTCCTACTGGCGGAATGGTCCGGTGTTGAACAACGCCCTCAGCGGGCTCGACATGGCGCTTTGGGACATCAAAGGCAAACGCGCCAACATGCCGGTCTATCAATTGATCGGCGGCAAATGCCGCTTCGCGGTCGATTGCTACACGCACTCGAGCGGGCGCGATCTGAAGGAACTGGAAGACAGCGTTCGGCAAAATATGGAGGCGGGTTATCGCCACATTCGAATTCAGGTCGGCGGTTACGGTTCGCCGCAACTGTCGCGCAGTCCCGATTTTCGCGCCGGCGGTTTCGGCTTGCCGCGCGACGGCCATATGGATGCGTGGCCCTATTTGAAAATGGTTCCAAAAATGTTCGAGCACGTTCGGAACACGTGCGGCCCGGACATCGAGCTTCTCCACGACGTGCACGAACGGATTGAACCGATTCAAGCCGTTCAGATGTGCAAGGAAGTCGAGAAGTACCGGCCGTTTTTCATCGAAGATCCGTTGGCGCCTGAGTCGAACGATTTTTTCAAATATCTCCGCCAGCAAACCTCCGTCCCGATCGCCATGGGCGAACTCTTCAACAGCCCGCACGAATGGGTGCCCCTCATCAAAGACCGCTTGATCGATTTCATCCGCGTGCACCTGAGCGAAACCGGCGGGTTCAGCGTCGCCCGCAAGATCGCCACCCTCGCCGAATTTTTCGACGTTCGTTCCGCCTGGCATGGCCCCGGTGATGTTTCTCCGGTCGGTCATGCGGCCAATGCTCACCTCGATTTGGCGATCCGAAATTTTGGCATTCAGGAAAGCGTCCGATTCAATCAAGCCACCCAGGACGTTTTTCCCGGCTGCCCGACCATGGAAAAGGGCTACATGCTCGTCAACGACAGGCCAGGCTGGGGCATCGAGCTCAACGAAGAACTCGCCAAAAAATTTCCGTTCCCCGACAGCCCCGGCTATTGGGAACCTGTCCGAAGAAGAGATGGCACCGCGGTCCGGCCGTGAACAACGGATGCCAATTGACCCACTGCCATTCGCATCGGAGCCAACCGCCCAAATACAGACATCCGCCTCCTGTAGCCGCCGAGGTAACGAGGCGGATAAAGCGCCGCAACAGAACCGTGCACGTGTAGACTTCGATGAACGAACGTGCAGGAAGGAGAATTCTCCCCACCGATTCAGGCCGGACGGGAATCAAAGAAGAAATCTGTGGCCCGTCTGAATCCGTGGGGAGTTCTCATGCCTGCTAGCCCCTTTGCGACTTTGCGGCTTTGCGCGACATCCTCTTGGCTTCCGCGCGCAAAGGACGCAAAGACGCGAAGGAAAGCCAGATTGTGAGGGCCTGATATTGCGGGAGATGCCGCTCACACATGCCAGGATTGCTCGTAGAACCCAGTCGGTGGGGTCGGTGGCGAGTTCATCCGCATGAACGCCATCGAAATGGCCCTCGAGAAAGTGAACCAACTGGACGGGGCGCACGCCCGTCAGTTGCTGACCTGGTTGCAGGCTCAGGAGCGCGCGTCGGCGCCGGCCCGGCAACCAGCGGGGGCGATGGCGATGCTCGGTTTCGCTCGGCGCTTTCGCACTGTGCCTCGCACCACTGCCGAGTGGATGGCCGAACTGCGCGCCGGGGAGCGTGAGTGATCGGCGATCAAACGGCTCAGAACGAGTTTCTGTTCAATCTCGGCGTGACCTGGCCCGAAGCATGGACGCAGCTGGACACCGAGGAAGCTCACCGCGCGTGGCAACGCTACATCGCCGCCCGCCGTGGGAGCAAAGCCACGAAGCGTCTGCTCGCGGACATTCTGATAGGTGCGTTTGCGTCACGTTTCGACGGGATTCTGACGCGCAACGAAAGCGATTTTCGGACAGTGTTTCCGAGCCTGACCGTCACTGCCCCGTGATCCACCTTGAGTCGTTCCGAAGGAAGTGCCCCATCGGCTTTCACGCTGCGTAAAAAGACTTCACAGTTCCAAACTTGCCATCAATTGCTCGTCGGACAGCGGAGCCGAGGCTGAGGGAGGGGCCCGCGAAGGCCAAACGGAAACTCCGGTTAGACTCAGAACTCCTGATCTCCCCCGGAATTAGATTGAGCCCACTTGGCGATAAATCAGCCTTAAGTCGGTGGTCGGGAATTTCGTTTCCGTGGCGGTGAGTTCCTCGCACAACTTGGCCACGG
>Ga0082335_1002499_pt1 | contig 34054 bp, 21 predicted proteins | sample Subgrocontami58m_FD_72375 | JGI IMG/M metagenome (GOLD analysis project Ga0082335, IMG submission 72375) | Subsurface groundwater microbial communities from S. Glens Falls, New York, USA - GMW37 contaminated, 5.8 m (SPADES assembly) (version 2) ... | reverse complement strand
GATGCCCTTGCGATTATGCGGGGGCTGGCGTTAGGTATTAGGAATACTGACCTGAATAAAATCCCAATAGCTAATAGTGTAGCAGTCAGCCTACCCAAGGTTGTCTACAATGTCGAAGGTAAGTTATACGTAAGCAAAGCAGATGGGGCCGATAACCGTTTGATAGCTGATTTTTCAGCCCCAGAGTCTGCTCGGCTGGTTAACGTATTGTTGGCCCAAAGAGCCGGGGTGGTCCTAGTCACGGATTACGGCCCCAAAGCAGATTCGCAATGGAGTGGTCAATTGCTTGACGTCGAACAGTTATATTTAATTTCAATCGCAACCGGACAACGCACCGACATAAAGTTACCGACGTTAAACACCGATAGCTCAATACACATAATATATTTCATTACACCGAACGGCGGGCATGTCGTGCGTGAACAGTACCACAAGAACTATGGTGAAATAATCAGCTTTGACGTTTACAGCGTAAATAACAAAACTTGGAAGCCGCTCTATACCATGTCCACCACCGTAAGTACGGTGAGCGATTTGGTCATGGTCGATGATACAAAGCTATATCTATTCACCCACCCACGGAGAAACGAGGACCCTGAGCTTGGTTCAAATGATGCAACAGTAAGTTCAGTTGATTTAAATACATCAGCGCTCGCCACCGTTGCTCGAGAGGGTGAAATTTGTAAAGATTCGAACTTGGTGATCACGAGTTTGGTGATGCCAATCCGCGGGAATGAGCGGTCGTTCTTAGCAGTATGTCGGGTTGAGGATTATTGGCCCGAGGCGGTGAGGTTATATAATCTCGATACCAAGAGCGCTGTTGAACTAGCTCGTGGAACATCTGAAAATGATCAGCTAACTGGCCTTGAGAAACTCGGTTTTTTGCTCTCACCGAATGGCAAGAATTTTATATATAGTAGGTCCACTAGTCGCCAGGAGGGGGGTGTTACATATTTGAATGGTGACGGGGTGACCTTGGTTGATATCGGCTCAGGTAAACAAACGCTATTACCCTTTGAGAGCGGTACTGTTGACCTTCATGGGATTTGGGGGCCTGACAGCACTACGATTGTTGTTTATCCGTATCGCGATGAGGAAGAAACGGCATCGGGGAATGAGGAAACAGACTTCTCTACGTATAATTTAGTTACCAAGCAACAAAAGAAGATAGTTACTATTGTGGGTGATTTCGATAAAAAGTTCAGCTTCCTTGGTTGGTTGCGGTAGTGTTTACCAGGCACCGTTGTCGCCTAGGATGGGTATGTAGTTAGCACAGAATCGGCAAACTCCGTTTGGCTGTTTAACCCAAACAAAAAATCCCTCGTTTGAACGAGAGGTTTAATGATGGGGTGAGTGAGGGGAATCGAACCCCCGTAACCGCCGCCACAGGGCGGTGTTCTACCATTGAACTACACCCACCATATACTTATCATTTACTGCATCCGGCCCGAATACCGCGGCCTTTAGGCCGCGTGATGAAGGGCCATGGGGAATATGCGGCGGAGCCGCAACTCCTCGCAGCAACCCCACCCTGATGCCCCGCCCTTTAGGGCGGGGATGGGTTTACAAAAAACTCTTGCGCAAACACAGCAAGAGGGTGGCTCGCCTGCTGTGTCAGGCTAATGTAGCCTAGGTTAAATTATATTTTAAGTCAATCGCTCCCACTTGGGTTAGGGCTGGCTCTTAACATCGTCAGCAATGCCCTTGTCGATTACTGATATCCAGGTATTGCCTGGTTCAAGTGGCAAAGGCTCACTACCCTCGCCCATGAACTCAAGCGTACTCGTAAGGTCCGCCTTCGACCAGGTACCCTCATAGCGCTCGCCGCGCGAGAAAAGGATGACTTCACCAGTACCTGTAGTGCGCAAGTTAACTTTAAGTAGTGGGTCGCGGGGTACGGGGGTTATGTCAGTAACCATGACCAGCACGTTAGTAACATGCAGCGGCAGATTGGTAGTAGCGTCGAATTGGGTAGTACCACCAACGGCGCGTAAGTAGCTTTTGTCAGCCTCACGCCAATCGTAGCGCACTCGGTACTCGGCCGGATAGTAAGGTATGGTGACGCTGGCAGCTGATTGGCCCGGATTTTTGGGTTTGGTGAAAGTTAGTTTTGGTACCTTGGTAGTGCGAGGTATATCACGGGCAATAAGGTAGTTCCAAAATCGTTCAGCCGAGGTGAACAGGTTGTGCGGCGCCTGGTATTCGGGCAGGCGCGCATAAGCATCGGCATTATAGAATTCATTTACGTCCGTAAGCGCGCCGTAGCCGCCTTTTAATTGGGCCAAAGCCTCGCTGGTACCGCCCGAGTGGCTATAAAGCGCGTGGAAGCTCGAGGCCCAATCATTAAAGTACGGTCGGGCACTGCGCACCGGGCCGATATCTGCGCCTGGGAATTGGCTTTGGAAAAAAACTAGAAAACGGGTGATGCCCCCCTCAGTCGGGGCTTCGAACACAATATCAGCCGCGCTTAAGCCTGATTGCGGCCTGACGCTTGGAAAATTTTCAATCACAATTGCCCATGGTGAGCGCGCGGGTATATCGATCGGCACCATTTGGCCACTGAGTGGTGCGGGTACGAGTGTTATTTGCGGTGTGGGTGATGGTTCAGGCGCACGGTCGCCAGCGACATTAGTATTAGTATGGCGGCGACTAAGCATTACTCCCACAATTACAATCAGCAACAACAGTGCGGCCGCACCCAAGAGTGCTTGCCACGTTCGGTTTTTGCTTGCCGGCTGCTTTGGTACTGCGCTCGGTTTATCAGTGTTTGGCATAAAAATATGCTTCCTATTAACTACGTGGTGCCCCCGAGAGGAATCGAACCTCTATAACCGGCTTAGAAGTCCGGTGTTCTATCCATTAAACTACAGGGGCGTAATTGTCGATTAGTGGTTAAGGTAGCAGGCCAGCCTAACCCGCGCGCCGCAGATAGTCAATGGTTACATTATTATATAATAGCTGGCCGAGTTGTTTCGCTAACAAGGTTAATTAAGCGTCGAGTGCTAACAGGGTGGCTGTGTCCCAATAGTTTTCTAACGAGTTCGATACTGGTGCCGTGACTAATGATGCGTTGCACGAAGGCGCGCCGGAAACTCGCGGGTGTAATTTTTAATTTTATACCGGCTATTTTGCGGTAGCGTTCAATAGTTCGTTGGATGCTGCGTGGTGTTAGTTGGCCCGGCCGGTTGCTGCCGAGTGCTCGGTCGTGGCGCACGAATAAATGCGGCGAGTTGTCGCGTCGGCTATGCAAGTATCGCTCGACATAAAAAGTTGCTTGGTTGGTTAAGCTAACCGTACGCGTGCGTGTCCGGCTACCACGCACCATTATGGTACCAGCCTGCACATCGCCACGTTGCGCGCGCGCGAGCTCACCGGTAGTAAGCCCGCAGCCGAGTAGTAGTTCGAGCAGGGTGCGATCGCGGTCATAAACCGCGCCGGCCGGCACGGCGGCGATAAGTTGCGCAACTTCGGCGACTGTGGGGGTAGGGGGCATATGGGTATACGCTAGTGGTATTGTAATTGAGCAACGCCCATATCACCAGCCGGCCAGCTGGCTTGCCAAATCGCGGTTGGGGTGCTAAAGTTACGTCTACTTATTATTCGTGGCGCAGGCTTGGGTTTTAGGGAGCTATCCACCCATTACTCGACCTCGCGCGGCCAAAGGAGTCACCCATATGCTCGATCGCGAGAGCAAGGATAAAATAATTAAGAAGTTCAAGACCCACGAGGCAGACACCGGCTCGGCCGAAGTGCAAATCGCCATTCTGACGGAGGAGGTAAAACGTCTCACTGAGCACTTGCAGGGTCACAAAAAGGACTTTTCATCGCGACGGGGCCTTATCCGCAAGGTCGGCCAGCGCCGTCGGCTGTTGAAGTTCTTACAGCGCGAAAGTGTCGAGCGTTTTGACGATATTGTAAAGCGCTTAAAGCTGAAGATAAAAATTTCGGCGGTACCGCAAACACTCCCCGAATTGGTTGAAGAGACGACTGCCGAGGTGCACGCCGACGTGCCGTCAGCGAGCTAGCACCCATTCGTTCTCTACCTTATGTCTCACCAACACCAGGACCAGCGCGTCGGGGTATTTATTGATGTTCAGAACATGTACTACTCGGCGCGTAACCTTTTTGGTGCACGCGCCAATTTTGCCGAGATACTAACCGAGGCCGTGGGTGGCCGTCGCCTGATTCGCGCCATTGCCTACGTCATTAAAGCTGAAGCACCTGAAGAGGCCAAGTTCTTTGAAGCGTTAGGTAAGCAAGGTTTCGAACTAAAGGCTAAGGATTTGCAGGTGTTTGCCGGCGGTGCAAAAAAAGGCGACTGGGATGTTGGTCTGGCGATCGATGCGGTATCGATGGCGCCCAAGCTCGATGTGGTAGTGCTGGTAACAGGTGACGGTGATTTCGTACCATTGGTGCAGTATCTACAATTTCTGGGGTTGCGGGTGGAGGTAATGGCGTTCCTGGCTAGCGTGTCGCAAAAGCTTAGGGAGTCAGTCGATGGATTCGTCGATCTATCGGTCGCGCACGAGCGGTATACCATTCGTTCCAAAATAGCGAGCCAAACGCGGGACCGCTCTCGTCGGCCAAGTCGTCGGTAAAAAGCTCCAAGTATGAAGTTAATAGTTAACTAAATTAATTAAAAGCAAGCAGCGCGCTGGAGCGCGTTATTTGAAGCGAGGTTCCCCGACGTTCGGTCGGAGCAGCTCCGTTCAAATAACCAAACCCCACGTCTGCCTTGCCACAAGGGTAACGTACATGCCACAAGTATTTGAGCATGAACTAGGGGGGAAGAAGTTTAAGGTCGAGGTTGGTAAATTAGCCCAACAGGCGCATGGTTCATGCACCGTCCAGTACGGCGATACAGTTGTATTGGCCACGGTGGTGCAGGGCGCAGCCCCGCGTGAGGGCGTTGATTACTTTCCATTGACCGTTGATTTTGAAGAGCGACTTTACGCCGCCGGCAAGATCAAAGGCTCGCGCTTCATCAAACGCGAGGGCCGACCGGCGGACGAGGCCATTCTTACCTCACGTGCCATCGACCGTTCGGTGCGGCCGCTGTTCAAGGGCACCGAGCGCAAGGACGTGCAGTTGACCGTTACCGTGCTGTCGTGGGATAAGGAAAATGACGCTGATATACCTGGGTTGTTAAGTGCCTCGCTGGCGCTCGCCATCTCACCCATTCCGTGGGGCGGTCCGGTGGCGGCCGTACGCGTGGGGCGGGTAGGAGGCGAATGGGTGCTTAACCCATCCTACGAAGCACGTGGTAAGTCAGACCTCGATGTTTTTGTGGTTGGTACCAAGGATGATGTCGTCATGCTTGAAGTAGCGGGTAACCAGGTGGCCGAGGATGTAGTAGCCGAAGCCATCATGTTCGGGCACAAGCATTTAGCTAAATTTTTTCCTTTTATTGAGCAGGTTATCTCAGCCTGCGGCCAAGCTAAGCAGGTGGAGCCCGCGCCCGACGCGGAAGCGGCTGCCGTTATTACTAAAGTGCGAAGCAAAGTGGAGCAGTACCTCAGTGGTAAGTTCGAACCGCTTTTTGCTGCGCGCGATAAGCACACCTACTATCGTTTACTCGACGAAATCGAGCAGGGGCTAGACGAGCAACTAAAAGTAGACAACGACGTATCCAAAGAAGCTCGCAGCGAGGGCGTAAAGCTGGTCGAAGAGTATCTCGATGCGGCCGCCCGACAACTCGTACTTGATAAAGGTGTACGCGTTGATGGACGAAAAATAGATGAGTTACGAAAAATCTCCTGTGAGGTTGGGGTATTGCCGCGTACACACGGCTCGGCCATTTTTAATCGCGGCGAGACGCAAGTGCTGTCGGTCGTAACTTTGGGCAGCCCCGGCATGGAGCAAACCCTAGACGGTATGGAAGAGGAAGGTAAAAAGCGTTACATGCACCACTACAATTTCCCTGGTTACTCGGTGGGCGAGGCCAAGCCGGTACGCAGCCCGGGTCGTCGTGAAATTGGCCATGGTGCGCTGGCGGAAAAAGCCTTAGTGCCGGTTGTTCCCCAGGACAAAGAAAAGTTCCCCTACACGATACGCGTGGTTTCGGAAGTTCTGTCGTCGAATGGCTCGTCGTCGCAAGCCTCAGCCTGCGCTTCATCGCTGGCACTCATGGATGCGGGTGTGCCAGTGTCAGCGGCGGTCGCCGGCATTGCCATGGGACTCATTACCGATCCTAAAAACAAGCAGCACTACGCGATATTGACCGACATTCAGGGAATAGAAGATCATTCGGGCGATATGGATTTCAAGGTTACTGGCACGCGCACGGGCGTGACCGCGGTTCAGCTCGATATTAAACTTGGTGGTATACAACTTGAGGTGGTACAAAAAACACTGCAACAAGCACACACTGCCCGGCTGCAAATTCTTGACGCAATGGACGCTGCACTAGCGAGCCCGCGACCAGAGCTAAGCCAGTACGCACCACGTATTGTGTCGTTCCACATTCCGGTCGATAAGATCCGTGATGTTATCGGTCCGGGCGGCAAAATAATCAATGAAATTATTGACGCTACCGGTGTAACCATTGATATTGAGGATGATGGGTTGGTGATGGTAACCTCGGTGTCAGCCGAGGCGAGCACCCGGGCAGTTGATTGGATTAAGAGCCTTACACGCCAGGTAGCGGTCGGCGAGGTGTTTGATGGTAAGGTGACAAGATTGATGAATTTCGGCGCCTTTGTTGAAGTGTTACCGCGACAAGAGGGCATGGTGCATATCTCCGAACTGGCCTGGCACCGGGTACCAAGCGTCGAGGACGTGGTGAAGGTAGGTGATGCCGTGAAGGTAAAAGTGATTGAGATCGACGAAATGGGTCGTATCAACCTGTCGATGAAGCAGCTGCAGGAGCCGCCGGTTGGTTTTGACCCAGCGCAAAATGGGGAACGCTCGCGTGGTGGGTTCCGTGGCGGCAATGGCGGCGATCGGCGCACTAACTCAGGTGGCCCCCATCGGCACTAGTCTAAGAGCTGAGCACTATTAAGGATCGCTCCACATTACCACCTAGCTGGTAATGTGGAGCTTTCTTGTGGATAAGCTGTGAGTTATGTGGATAATGACGACAACATGTGTTCAACACAAAATGTTGTTATTTGTCTATGTTTAGCTAAAAAATGCCTATTGACCATTATCATAAAGTATGATATACTCTTAATGCATTTTAAATGGCAATGTCAGCATTGGACGGTACCAAGGGTACGGCTCCCCGTAAAACAAAAGGCCACGGGGGTACGAACCCTGTCTACTGTCCGGATATCAAAAGGCCTACCATACTGACAGTGGGCCACCTAAAATGTTTGAAACAAAAAGCAAACACGGCGGGATACCTTAACTGGTGTCTTGACCATAAGGGCGGTAGAGAGACAAGAATGGCGTAACTTAACATCGGTCAGTGTTACGCGCCCAAGGCGCTTGATGATACATTCTTAGTGGGTCGCCTACGCAGCGAGTTACCAGTCGAGCTGGTGGTTGGCTTTGTAGGCGATCGGCTAGGTAGCGCAAGCGTCGTACAAGGGCGCCAGTGTCGCCATTTATTACTTTGTAATTTGATGGGCGCCTCACTGGCGCCCGTTTTTTTGCAAAAACCGGGCGAGTCTTATGGGGGTAGCCCTAGCCACTAGGGTATGCTATGCTTCTCGCCGTATGGATTCCAAGTTTATTAAAGCTATGCGAACGCTGCTCGAGGAGAAGCGGGTGAAGATCGAGGCCGAGCTCAAGTCGTTCGCCCATCGCAAACGCCCCCAGGCGGTTGATTTTGATACGGATTATCCAGAATACGGTAACAAAGAGGATGAAAACGCCTCTGAAGTGCAGACATTTTCTGATAATTTATCACTTGAAGCCACACTCGAATCAACCTTGGAAGATGTGAATCATGCACTGGAGCGCGTGGACAAGGGCAACTATGGCACGTGTAAGTACTGTGGTAAGGCTATTGATGAGCGACGGTTAAAAGCGCGGCCCGAATCCGGTTCGTGCGTTAGTTGCAAGGAGGAACGTTTACGGCGCTCAGTGTAAGCTTGGTACGCACGCCGTACCAAGCCCTGAGGTTCGCGTTGGTCGCGCTCGTTGTTGATCGAGCGATAAAAGTCATCGCCTTATACACCAACCCAGGTGATGCCCTGGGGGTTGGTTTTTATTACAGCCTAAACACCACTGGACCATTGAGTTTACCCCTGTCCGCAAACTTCCTACTTACTTTCGGTGTACTGGCCATGGCCGTGCTCGTCTACATGGGTCGGCGCACTATGCGCAGTGCGCGACACATTGCTTTTTTGGGTGTGCTACTAATGTTGGTTGGCGGGGCTAGTAATTTATTCGACCGCCTAACAGTCGGTGGCGTGATTGATACCTATCACCTAACGCTATGGGGAACATTGTCGTTCAATTTAGCTGACTGGTGTCTTATGATCGGTATGGCGCTCGTGGTTGTCGACCAGTTGCCACTACCAAAGCCGGCTCATTAGCCCCTTGTCACGCCCGGGTTATTGGTGTAATTAGATGGTAGCTATGTCTGCCAAAGTACTCACTTGTGCCGTAACCGGCCTCACTGCCCAAGCCGTAGAAGTGGAGGCCGATGTCTCGTCGCAACTGCCGGGCATTTTTATTGTGGGCTTGCCTGATAAGGCAGTGGAAGAGGCCCGTGAACGAGTGCGTTCGGCACTTAAAAATTCAGGCTGCGAGTTCCCCCGCACCAAGGTCACGGTCAATCTAGCGCCAGCTGATTTGAAGAAAGAAGGCAGTTCGTACGACCTGCCGATTGCACTAGCGTTGCTGGTAGCTTCGCGTCAGCTTGAGCCCAAATCTTCCTTACACGATCGATTGTTTATGGGCGAGCTATCGCTGGATGGCAGCCTACGGTCAGTTTCCGGCGTACTGGTTGTGGCCCGGGCTGCCCAGCGCCTGGGTTTTCATGAGCTATATGTACCACTGGCTAACGCGGCCGAAGCGGCGTTAGTGCCTGGACTTACGGTATATGGTGTGACCACATTGCAAAATTTGTTAGCACATCTTTCTGGCCAGGCTGAACTTCGGCCGCAACCAGCGACCCTGATCAGCGAAGCTGGTGCTGAGTTGTCGCCCGACGACGACTTGGCTCACGTCCGCGGCCAGGAGCAAGCCAAGCGTGCCCTTGAAATCACTGCTGCCGGCGGGCATAATTTACTTTTTTCTGGCCCGCCCGGGAGCGGCAAAACTTTGTTGGCGAGGGCTTTGGCTGGTATTTTGCCCGAGTTATCGCGTGATGAAGTGTTGGAGGTGACCGAACTTTACAGTGTGGTTGGGCTATTGTCCGTACAGCATCCGCTGGTGCAGCGGCGGCCATTTCGCAGCCCGCACCACACCGCCTCCGAGATCAGTTTAGTCGGTGGCGGTTCCAACCCGCGGCCCGGCGAAATTTCACTGGCGCATCGCGGGGTGCTGTTCCTTGATGAATTGGCTGAATTTCCGCGCGGGGTGCTGGAAAGCTTAAGGCAGCCATTGGAGGATGGAGTAATTACCGTATCGCGCGCGGCTGGTACCGTTTCTTTTCCAGCGCGGTTTATTTTGATCGGCGCCATGAACCCGTGCCCTTGTGGCTTTGCTGGTGATCCGGTAAAACACTGCACCTGCACACCGGGGCAAGTGTACCGGTACCAACGAAAGCTTTCCGGGCCGCTGTTAGATCGCTTTGACATGCATGTCGAGGTGCCGCGCCTGCCGTTTGAAAAGCTGGAGGGTGCCGCGGCCGAATCATCCGACGCCGTACGCCGGCGCGTGGTAGCGGCGCGTGAATGTCAATCAGCTCGTTTCGGTGTGGCGTCCAAATTGAACGCCGCCATGAAACTTACCGACCTCAAGCGTCAGGTAGTGCTGCCGACCGACGCAGTTGAGCTCGTGCGCCAGGCGGTTAATCGTTTTCATCTTTCCGGCCGGGTGTATCACCGCTTACTAAAAGTAGCGCGCACGATTGCCGACCTGGCTGGCTCGGTTGATGTTACTGCTATTCATGTAGCCGAAGCATTGCAATATAGACCACGTGGGCGGGAGAGTTAGTAAGAGCATGGAGTAAATGTAAGAGGAAAATTAAAATTCTTACTCTAACTACTTACTCTTAACTTTTTACCTGGTGTAATTAAGCGGATTTTGCCGCCGGCCATTAACGCGTACCTCGAAGTGCAGGTGGGGCCCGGTACTGCGGCCGGTCGAACCCATGTCCGCAATCTGCTGGCCGCGCTCCACGCGGTCACCAACAGTGACACGTAGTTTAGTGTTGTGGGCGTACAGTGTTTTCAAGCCGCCGCCGTGGTCAACAATGATGTAGTAGCCATAGCCACCGCGGTTCCAGCCCGCCACTTCAACGACACCACTCTCGGCCGCATATACCGGCGTACCCCTGGTATCACCAATATCAATGCCGCCATGGCGCCAAGTGTAGTATTGCGTGATGCGCCGACCGACCGCAGGCCATTGCAGCTTCGTATTGGTACGCACGGCGCTCGACGGAGCTGGCGGGACAGCTGTGGCTACGCGTGGCTTTGGTTGCGGCGGTGGTGCCGGCGGCCGACCACCTGGTATGACGATAGTTGAGCCAACCGTCAACCCCCCGCTCACTTGGTTGAAACTTGCAATGGCGTCAGCCTTCACGCCATAACGTTGGGCGATCTTTGCTACCGTGTCACCACGGCCGACGCGATAGGTAACGCCGTTGGTGGGCAGGATATTTATATTTTGCCCAATGCGCAACACACTTCGTTCCGTAAGTCGGTTCTCCCACAGGAGCGTTACGATATTTATTTGGAAACGATTGGCAATGTCAGACAAGGTATCACCCGACTGTACGACGTACGTTTCTATGCGAACACGGCCCGCCACCCCCGGGCGCGTGGTAATGAGGTAAGGTTTCAAAATTGCTGCCCCACTCTCGGTCAGGGTAAAGGGAACGTCAGTTGGCAACCTAAGCTCATCTTGAACGCCTGGCTCGAGTATCGGTTCACCAGCTGCGTCAATTGGTTCGTCGAGGAAGCCAAACTCCTCCTCCAACAGCGGTAAGAGTAAGCTATGTTGTCCAAAATCTTCAGCTTCAACTTTTCGTATATGTAAACTGTTTACTATTACAAGTATCGCTGCCCCCAGCACCAGGTACAACGTCACATGGTGATGCCGCATTATTCCGGGTAGATTTAAGTTTGGCAGTACGTGCTGTAGGTGTTGGCGCGCCCGGCGCACGACAACGTACGGTTTTATCAATAGCCAATAAAAGGCCAAACTGGCAAGGGGTTGCAGCAGGCGTCCAATTAGACCGCTACCAACAACACCAAAATGCATCGCGGCTCGTGCCGTGCGTAGCAGGCCGAGCCCGAGTTTGAATCCAATTGTGCTGATTAGGTTTCGAATACAAGGTGCCCTCTCCCGCGTGAGTCATTTGTTCAATTCCCAGCAGTACCAGCGTTGCTTGCAAGGACACGCGGTTTACTATTTACGAGCGTTGGTTAGGCTACCATGCATATGCGTATGGGTCAACGCATAAATATTGTGGCACAGGCGGCACGGTGCTAGCATGACAGGGGGAGAGCCCCGTTTTTTCTTATGGAACGCTACGATCATCGAAACATTGAACTAAAGTGGCAGGAGTTGTGGCAGCGGGAGCAAACCTTTGTCGCACCAGCTTCGGTTAAGGGTGAGCGGGCTCGCCTCGCTGAGACTTCGACCAGCCTCGCGTCTAGGCGGGCGAAGCGGGCATACGTACTCGATATGTTCCCGTACCCGTCGGCGCAGGGGCTGCACGTGGGGCACCCGCTCGCCTACATAGCTACTGATATTTATTCCCGCTATTTAAGAATGAAGGGTGTCAGCGTCTTGCACCCGATGGGTTGGGATGCGTTTGGCTTGCCAGCCGAGAACTACGCCATTAAGTCCGGTATCCATCCGCGCCAGACAACCATGAAATCGATTGATAATTTTCGACGCCAGTTGCAGGCACTTGGCTTTTCCTACGATTGGAGTCGCGAGGTGAGCACGGCCGACCCCGCGTACTATAAATGGACGCAGTGGCTGTTCCTAAAGCTATATGAAAAGGGTTTAGCCTACCGCAAGGAAGCGCCGGTGAATTGGTGCCCCAGTTGCCAAACCGTGTTGGCGAATGAACAGGTTACCGAGGGCGCTTGCGAGCGTTGTAGCAGCGCGGTCGAGCAGCGCAATATGAAGCAGTGGTTCTTCAAGACCACGGCCTACGCCGAGCGATTGCTCGCAGAGCTCGAGGTATTGGACTGGCCCAAGCCGATAGTGGACATGCAAAAGAACTGGATAGGCAAGAGCGAGGGAGCTAGCGTGAAGTTCCACCTGACGCACGTGCCCGTTCGGCAGAGCTCAGGGCACCCAGAGCCAAGTCGAGGGGTGCCGGGGCAGAAAGATGGAAAACATGTGGTGGAAGTTTTTACCACGCGACTTGATACTATTTTTGGCGCTACGTTCGTCGTAGTTTCTCCAGAGCTCGCGAAGAAATGGATTGGTGTAGGCTGGCAGGTAACGCCTGAAGTTAAAAAATATGTGGAAAAAAGTTTGCATGGACGTGAACTCGAACGTCTAGAGCGCGCGGCGAAAGAAAAGACGGGCGTGGATACGGGTGTGAAAGCGATTAATCCCGCAACGAATGAAGAAATTCCCGTGTGGGTGGCTGATTACGTACTTGGCAGCTACGGCACCGGCGCCATTATGGCCGTGCCAGCGCACGATGAGAAGGATTTTGCGTTTGCGAAGCAGTTCGAGTTGAAATTAGCTACGGTTGTTCTGCCGAGCTTTGTCGGGAGCGGCACAAAAGCTTGGATGTCTGAAAATAACATCACCGATGAAAATAACATCCTCGCAGTTATTAAGGAGAGCGTTGAATCTCTGAAGTGTACCTATGCGCATCGTGGTAGTCTCCTTAACTCCAATGAATTTGACGGCATGACATCTGATGAAGCAGTGCCAGCGATTGCGAAAAAAGTTGGTGCCGAGCTCAAAACGCAGTACCGCCTCAGGGATTGGCTCATCTCGCGCCAGCGTTACTGGGGTGCGCCGATACCTATTATTTACTGCGAGAAATGTGGAGAAATGCCGGTACTGGAGAAGGATTTACCGGTCGAGCTGCCTGATGACGTGGATTTTCGCCCTACGGGTGAATCACCACTCACGCGCTCGAAATCGTTCCATGATGTGACATGCCCCAAGTGTGGTAAGCCTGCCCACCGCGAGAGCGACACTATGGATACGTTCGTGGATTCGTCATGGTACTGGTTGCGCTACTGCGATCCACACAATGAAAAAGTCGCCTTCGATGCTAAGAAAGTAAAGCAGTGGTGCCCGGTGAATTTGTACGTGGGCGGCGCCGAGCATGCCGTGCTCCACTTGATGTACGCGCGCTTTATTACCAAGGCCTTGCAGGATATGGGTTACGTAGATTTTGCAGAGCCGTTTTTAAAGCTGCGCAATCAAGGACTTATTTTAGGTGAGGATGGGCAAAAGATGTCTAAGTCTAAGGGCAACGTGGTGAATCCAGACGAAATCGTGACCAAGTTCGGGGCCGACACTTTGCGGATGTACGAAATGTTTATGGGCCCCCTGGAAGAGGCCAAGCCCTGGAACACAGCTTCAATCGCTGGTATCCGACGCTTCCTCGATCGGGTGTGGAACTTGTGTTTAGAGCCGGCGAGCGTCCCAGCCCCGAGTGAGTCGCCGGAACCTGGATTTTTGATCGCGAAAACGACCAAAAAAGTGACTGATGATATTGAGGCGTTTGGTTTTAACACCGCCATCGCTGCCATGATGGAGTATGTGAATTATTTGGCGAGTACCAAGCTCGCGCCTGATATACGCATTAAGGCGCTTGGTGTATTGTTGCGGCTGCTGTATCCATTCGCACCCCACCTAACAAGTGAGTTGTGGCAGCGTCTGGAGCGGGATGGCTATGTTTGGCAGCAACCGTGGCCGGAGTACGACTCGGCTGCGCTCAAACGCGCCAGTACCACCATCGCCGTGCAGGTGAACGGAAAATTACGCGCTACCATCGAGGTCGCCTCTGAAGCGGATGAGGCGGCGGTGATAGCCGCGGCGCGCACTATGCCCCTGGTTGCGAAACACTTAGTGAGCGAGCCTACCAAGGTTGTTTACGTGTCAGGTAAGCTGGTAAATTTTGTGGTTTAGTATGAATGAATGCACATTTTGTAAAATTGGAAATCAGGAAATATCCTCACATAAAATTTACGAGGATGATTTAACGTTTGCTTTTCTTGATAGGCACCCCATAAATCCTGGGCATATTTTAGTTATTCCAAAAAGGCACGAACCTGATTTTTATAAGTTGGATATTGATACTTATACTCATTTAATGTTGGTGGTTAAAAAATTAGCCGGTATAGTCAATAGTTTTAGTGAACCCAAAAAGGTAGGAATAGTAGTTGCTGGTTGGGATATTACCCATGCTCATATCCACGTAATACCAATGCATGATTACAATGACATAACCTCGAAGTCGGTTTTAGAGGGGAAACGTGCCAACCCGACTACTGAGGAGTTGTCAGTGGTGGCTGATAAGTTGAGGAATCTTTTTGGGTAGTTCATCGTGGTGATTTTGCGTTACTCGAAATCAGTTAAGTATACTGTTCCATTACGTAACTTGTTACGTAATGGAACAGTGGTGGCTGGCCCAACTGAAACCGCCTACGGCCTGTTAGCTAGCGCCGTCAACAAGCCGGCTGTTAGTGAGGTCGTGCGCCTTAAGGGTCGGAATGAACATAAGCCAATAGCGCTGGTAGCGGCTGATTTGCGTATGGTGCAGCAATATTTTCGATTATCAAGTGATGAATTACGACTGGCGAAAAAGTTTTGGCCCGGTGCCTTAACATTGCTCTTAAAACCAAGGCGCAAGTTTCCACTTGCGGTAATTGGTATCAGTGGCCGTGTCGGCGTGCGCGTGCCTGGCAGCGTATGGTTGCGTAAGTTTTGTGCCGCAGTTGGCGTGCCATTGACAGCTACTTCAGCCAACCGCGCCGGTGCCAGTACCCCATACTCGGCGACCGAGGTTATTAGCCAACTTGGCCGGCGCGGTCTGCGCTATATAATAGATGGCGGTCGCTTGTTGAAGCGACCAACCTCCACCGTGGTACTTGCAAGTCGTGGTACACTCACCGTAGTCCGTCGCGGTATGATTTCGCAGCAACGCTTACACAAAGTTATGCGCTAGCCCTACTACCTACTACATTCTACTTACTACCTACTCGTCCCATGTTCCACCGCTTCGTTTACAATATTGCCGGCGTACTACCACATCGTCTTAGCCCGCAGGTGCGCGAACTATATTGGTCGACCTTGTTGCAAAACTTGGCCTTGGCCATGGTGCTGTTGTTTGAGCCCATTTACTTATGGCAGCAGTCGGTGTCATTGCGCGGTATTGTGCTGTTTTTTTTGGGTGTGTATGTTCTTTACTTACTCCTCATGCCATTGGGGGCCAAGTTTGCCACCAGGTTTGGCTACGAACACTCGATGGCACTTTCTACGGTAGCCCAGGTCGCTTACTACCTTTGTTTGTACTTAGTAGTGCGTGATCACTGGTTCCTCGTGCCCGCGGCGCTATTGTACGCATTGCAAAAAACATTTTATTGGCCGGCCTATCACGCTGATTTTGCCCGTTATTCTGATGGTCGCGAAGAAGGACGCGAGCTGTCGGGCTTGGTGGTGGCGTTATCTGCCGTGTTCATTATCGGCCCTATTACAGCGGGGTTAATACTGCAGTTTGGTTCGTGGGGGCTGCTATTTACAGTTGGTTCATGCTTGATGCTGCTATCTAACTGGCCACTCTTCAAAACACGTGAGGTATTTATCCCTCGGGTTTTTCCCTACGTTGATACGTATCGCCGCCTGTTCGCGGCCGAGAATCGTCGCTCACTTTTTGGTTACATGGGGTTTGGTGAGGAGCTGATTGTGCTTGTATTGTGGCCGATTTATATATCTGTGGTGGTGGTGGCTTACATCGAGGTTGGTGCGGTGGTGGCAGCAGCCACGCTAGTTACCGCCATCGCCACCCTGTACGTCGGCAAACTCACTGACGAGCACAACAAGCACGAAGTTCTTAAACTTGCCACGGTGTTATACGCCTTTGGTTGGCTAGCCCGGCTGGTGGTACAAACGCCGTTCGGGGTCTTTCTGGCTGATTCGTGGTCGCGCTTAACAAAAAATGTAGTGGCCGTGCCCCTTACCGCCATTACTTACGAGCGAGCTAAGACTCGCTCCATTATGGATACCGTGGTGTGTTTTGAAATGAGCCTGGTAGTTGGAAAGATAGTGGCCTGTCTTGGGTTATTAGTGATGTTAGCGGTCGTGCCGGCCGCCTATACCTGGCCAGCGGCGTGGTTGATGGCAGCTTGTTTTGCATTGCTGTACACGCTTATTTAAGAATAATGAATTACGAATATAGAGTCGTGAGATGTGTATATTAAATTCATGATTCCAGATTCATGATTCATGATTCCAATCTCCCCGCTGATCTTGCAAGTTGGACGAGTACGTTAGTTAAACAGTACAGTTTGCGCGCCGGTGCCAGGCTTGGGCAGCATTTTCTAATAGATCGCAAGGTGCTTACTGATATCATAAGTGCGGCCGCACTTGATTTGTCATTACCCGTGCTCGAGGTGGGGGGCGGGTTTGGTGTACTCACCCTTGCCCTACTTGAAGCTGGCGCTCAAGTTACTGTCGTCGAACTTGATAAAAAGCTGGCGGGCGCACTCACTAAGCTTGCTAATTTTTCAACTCAACTTAAAGTGGTCGAAGGCGATGTTATTAAACTGCGCGACGTTGACATCACCCAGCAGCTTGGCGGCCATGAGTTCAATATCGTGGCAAATTTGCCATACGAAATATCAGGTGTGTTCTTGCGCCGCTTCTTAAGCGGTCGTTTGCGTCCCCGCAGCCTCACTTTGCTACTGCAACGTGAAGTCGGTGAGCGTCTTACTGCTCGCCCCGGCGCCATGAGTTTGCTTTCATTATTGGCAGCCATTGCTTGCCATAAGAGTGAGGTTGTGCGGCTTGTTCCGCCGTCAGCTTTTTGGCCCAAGCCGCGCGTGACGTCGTGCTTGGTTCGTTTGGAGCTGCGGGATGAGGCCGAGCGAGCTCAAATTCTCCATGGTGTAGCCGAGGCTAGACTGTGGCAGTTGGCGCGTATTGGTTTTGCCGCTCGTCGTAAGCTGCTTAAGAATAATTTAGCCTCGGCCTTATCACATTCCACCCTCGAACTCTCCACCGTTTTTGTCGCGGCGCATATTGTACCTACCGCTCGCGCTCAAGAGTTGTCTTTAAACCAATGGGTGGAGCTGGCGCAGGCGCTGGATCAATTAAGTTCGGCAAAACCTTAGCAAATTCCGTACCACGTTTTTAATGGATTAAGTTTACCTTATTCCTTTGACTTTTTGGTCGTTCTGTGATATAATTTTATTGTAATTAAATGAAATTATTTTATTGAAAATCAGCCTTTATGTGCTACCGTAGTGGTAGTTCATGGTGCTGCCAAAGTGCGCATCAGCAGCCTGATGGCGTGCTCTAAGCTCACTTTGGAACCATAGTTCAACAATGCCGAATGAGCAGCAATTACCTGCGCCACATGATACCAAGCGCCAAGGCACAGCCATGGACAGCTCGTGGCGAAACCTGGCCTTAGTAGGCGCTAGCATAGTGGCGCTGGGTTTAGGGGTGTGGCAGATTCGTACGACACTGACACTGCCGCTCGGGCTGCCCGGTGGTGAATCCGAGCCAGCACCAGGCAACGTTAATTCAGCAGCCACGGACGACGAACTTCGCCGCCGCGACACCGACCAGGATGGTCTTACTGATTACGACGAACAGTACCTATACAAAACCAGTGCTTACCTCAAAGATTCAGATTCCGACGGCTTCGATGATAAGGCTGAGGTAACAAGCGGTAACGATCCCCTGTGTCCACCCGGGCAATCATGTACCGCGCCCGCCCCGGCTGGCACACCACCGGCGGCCGAGGCTGCGGCACCGATATTGAGCGCAGCCGAAATCAGGGTACTGCTAAAGAAGAATGGGGTGAGTGATGCTGAATTGGCACGTTACGACGACGAGACGTTACTTGCGATATACCGTGAATTGGGTGGCGAGTCCCAACCGAGCACTGGCAGCGCTAACTCTACCCTAAACTTAACACCGGCCCAGCAGCAAGCCATCGCTAAGCTCTCGGGCGCCGAGCTGCGCCAGTTCCTAATTGATGGTGGTGTCGACCCCGAGCAGTTAAAGCAATTTGATGATGCCACGCTAAAAGCACTGGTGCAGCAAACTATCATCAGCCCGTAGCTGTAAATTTTTCCGCTAAACGACAATCGCGAACCACATGTACCGTTCTCGCAATCACCACACTAAGCAACCAACCCACCGCTTAGCTAGCCTGGCCTTCTTGGTGGTGTTGGCGATTACCATTGGCTCCGCCGCCTTGCGCCCTCAACCCGCCCAGGCCCAGTGGACGACTTTTGATATTCCACAGATGATTGGCAATATCTGGGACAAAATCAAGGATGCAGCTACCTGGGCGTACGAGCATGGTGCAGCTCTTGCCTTTCGCAATGCTGCCAAAACATTTACTCAGCAGCTCGCTTATAATGCCGCAGTGCAGCTTTCGTCAGGTGGCGAAGGCCAGTTGCCGCTGTACGAGGTGCGCAGTTTTGGTGACGTACTTAGGGATGCCGGCGACAACGCGCTCGGTAGCGGTATTGAGCAATTAGGCAAAGGGTTCACCGGCTTCAATGTTTGTGACCCGAGTGGCATAAATGCGCCGTCGTTCAAGCTTATTATCGGCACCGCTCTGTTTCAGGAGAAAAAGCCCCTTAGGCCATCGCAAGGTTGCAAACTTTCCAACATTCGCGCTAATTGGGAAAAGACACTCAATGACCCGCGTGAGCGCGACAAGCTGCTTAGTAATTTTGGTGTAGCTTTTGACCCCAAGCAGCACAATCTGGGTACAGCCCTGAAGATACAGGAAAATATATTGCGTAAGGAATCAGATGCCAAGGAAACGGCCAAGAACGAGCAGCTGCAAACCCAAGGCTACCTGCCTATCACCGAACCAATCACCAATTGGATACGCACACCAGCCCCCAAACTCAAAGCCTCGGACGACTTGACCACTTCACAAATTTTGGCCGAACCACTGGTTTTCACGGGTGATATTTTGGCTGATGCTTTGGGTGTATTCACCAACACTTTTGCGGCCCGTATGATGAAGCGGTTGCAAGAGGGTGTGGTCAAGCAACCTTCCAAGCTGCGCAGCGGCAAGTTTGGCGGCAATTTTGGTCCGGCTGGTGGTGTTGAATATGCAATCCAGATAAATAGTTCGATTTCCACTCCCGAGTTCAAACAAGAGGCGGTTGATATTATTAGTGAGTTTTCAAATTGCCCTCAAAATCCAGCTCTCGCGCCACCTAATGCTTGTACCATTGATGCTAAGTTCGCCCAAGTATTGCGCTTGGCGCATGCCGGTACCCCGCTCACCGTGCAAGAGGCGGTTGATCGCGGGCTTATTGGTGGCAATTGGGTGTTTAGGCGCGAGCGCCCACGCAGTGAACGCGTGCCGACGGCTTGGTATCTTTCCGATCTAAAAAAGTTACGTCGCGCCCGCATTATACCCGTTGGTTGGGAACTAGCAGCCGAAATTGTGACGGGCAGCGACAAAACTTTGCAGCAAGTAATGGGCACTAAGAGCCAAAATTATAACGATGGTTTTAATGGTACGGGGCCTGACGGCAAGTGTGGCGCGCTAGACAGCGACCCCACCAGCAGTGATGATACGGCCGTACTTAACGATGATACGCCACAAACACGCCTGGCCACCTCGCTGTGCGGCCTGATCGACCCTAACTGGGTTTTGAAAGCGCCGCCGGCCCAGTGTCGCATGCCAGCCTACGGCCAACAATTAGAGTTCGAAGGCGGGCAGCGACAACAAAGTTGTGTTGACTTGCAGCACTGCGTGGCTGAAAACTCTGATGGTTCGTGCCAGGCTTGGGGCTATTGTACTAAGGAAAAAAATATCTGGCGGTTTACTGGTGAAAGTTGTGAGTATCCCGATGGCTCAGGTTATTCTCCTTACGCCACCTGCCAAACATTTACCAGCGCTGAAGGCATACAAGAGTCTTACCTAACCAATTCGCTGGTAAATTACGACGACGGCGCATGTGCTGGCGCCGCTGGTTGCCGTTCATACTCAAGTGCGTTCACGCCCACCAGCACGTGCCAGGGCGGCGGTGTAGGCGCCAATACCGGCACAATCTGCACAGCCACCACCACATGTACTCTTGGTGGCACCTGCACTCCACAGGACAACTTACGCTACAGCGAAGCCGATGCTGCTCGCTTGTACTTGAAAGAGGCCGAGCGTTACACTTGCGACGCCCAAACCGAGGGTTGCCACCAGTTCCTGCGCTTAGCACAAGCCTCCACAGCCAACCTGCCCGGCACATGTGCTGTCAACCCGTCAGTTATCTGTACAAACGATAGTAATTGTAGTTCTGGTGCCTGTATAAAGCCTGGTGCGAATCCAATCGAGCAGGTTACTAACTATGTGTCAGCGACAGCCGGTGCCAGTTATCAAACCTACGCCAAAGTGGCGACTGTTAACTTGCGCGAAGCGCCCCCCTACCTTAATTGCTACGATGCCGATGCAACCAATGACGCTGCCGAGTGTAAGAATTATTTGCAATTCTGCCGCGTACAAGAGGTTGGTTGCGAACTATACACCCCGACCGACGGCAGCCCGGGTATCCCGGCCGTGGCCTCGGTGACTGATACCTGTCCGGCCGAGTGTTCAGGGTTTAATACTTACGAACAATCAGGCTCGTTCTTTGAACCAACTCCCAAGTTATCGTGCGTTGGTGGTTCGAACACTGGCAATTCCTGCACGACAGACGCTGATTGCACTGGCGGCACTTGTTCAAGCCCGAATGCTAATTTTATCCCCGCTACCGCTCAAAAATGTTCAGCTGCCCAGGTTGGGTGCGAGGAATTTACCAACATTGCTGCTGGTGAGCGTAAGGAATACTATGCGGAACTAAGGCAGTGCGTGCAGCCGACTGACAATTTGCATCACACCTACTACACTTGGGTCGGCAGTGATCTTACGGGTTATCAACTTAAGAGTTGGCAACTAAAAGCTGAAGACGTTAACCAGCCGGCCTCGCCGCCAATAGTTACCAGTGCCAATCCTAGCCCTGAGTTTGTGGACGCACAAGATTGCCGGCCTGATGCTGCCACCTTCCCAACCAGCGACCCCGATTGCAAGCAGTTCTACGATTCAACCGGCGTAGTGCATTACCGTTTTGCTACCAAGACTGTCACTGCGTCCGGTAGTTGCACTCGTTATCGCGCCACCAACGTTCTAGAGGCTGATTGTTTGGCCACCAGTGGTACCTGGGAACCAAGCACCGGCACTCTGGCTTGCTTCTACCGCGCTATCCCACAAGAAGGTAAACGTTGTTCAGCTGCCGCTGCCAGCTGTCGCGAATACCGCGGTCCCACCTCCGACAATGTGAAGCTGGTGTTCCCAGTTTCAACCTTTGGCGACCGCGAGCCAGGCGTGAATGCTGACGCTACGCCACTTTCCGGTTGGGGTGTGACAGGCTTGGGTTGGTCGGAAGGCACAAACTCCACTGAATCAACCTCGGCCTTTGGGCACTCGTTTGCTTCTGGCGCCGATCGTAGGGTAGGCAAGGATGTATCGGGACAAATTTTCCCTAGCAAGCAGTACATACTCACTTTTTGGGCCAAGCATCAAAATGCTGGTGCGAATAATGTATTTGCGCAATTGTTTGCCAACACTCCGCCCACCCAAACACTCTCATTTGGTTCAGTTCAACCCATAAACCAAGAGTGGCAAGTATTTACTTTTGGACCAGTGGAAATTCCGTCTGATGTCGGCGTGTTTAGAACTAGCGGCCAAATCGTGTTGATAGTAGGCGCTAGCGGCGGGAACTTTTACCTCGATAACGTGGCCTTCCGCGAGGTTCAAGATACGTTCTTCGTGCGCAAAAACACCTGGGTCACGCCGTTGTCGTGCCAGGTACCCGACGACCTGCGCTGCGCTACCTACACCGACCGCTCACGCAAGCGTTACACACTCACCGGTTTTTCGCAGCTATGCCGCGCTGAAGCTGTCGGGTGCGAAGCCTTGGTTGATACCCGGAATTCCGATTCCCCGCGCAGTACCACTTTCCCCACCGATAACCAACCGGCGCTATCGAGCCTTGACCTTGATAAAGCTGACCAGGTGCTGTACCGCGTGTACGATGCCAAAAAAGCTTGTTCGGCCGCCACCCAAGCTTGTTACCGTTTAGGCTTACCCGTGCTTAAGGTATCGGGCGAGGTGCAGCAGTGGACCGACACATTCCAACGACTTGACCCTGATACGTTCACGCAATCTGGAGGCGCAATGAACCCGCTCTCGCCCCTGTGCGCCCGGGCACAAGATAGGTGTGCCGAGTTTAAGGACGCATCAAACGTATCTCACTTCTTCCGGAATCCCGGTACCCAGGTGTGCGAATACAAGCAGGTGGATAACCTGCGCGGTTATGATTGGTATAAGAAGGGTACCAGCGAGCTTTGTAACCTGGTGGCGAATAGCAGCTTTGAGAATTTTACTACCGATGTTGATTTCAGTTCGCAACACGCTTTCACTGGTTGGAAAAAGAATGGTATTCACCCCAACCCCTATGTTAATGTGGAGCCCGACCCCAATATCCGCAGTGAACTTTATGCCGTGCCGTCACTTAAAGGACAGTACTGGGGGGCCAGTGCGCTCAAGGTAGTAAGTACTTCACGAGCCCCAGACTATTGCAGTGTAACAACGACTCAGCAGTGTGTTACTAATTCTGATTGCCCAGGTGCGGAGATTTGCATTCTTGTAGACCCGGTGCAGGTTTCGGGTGTGTATAGTGATCACATTGACGTTAGCCCAGTTTCAGCCTCGCCGCGGTACTTTACCATATCGGCTCGTATCTTCGTGCCAGATAAAGTAGAAGTACGGCCAAATGAGTTTAGCCGTTGGTGGCTGGAATTCCAGGCTGTGCCCGCCGATGCGAATGATGATCCCGACTGTCGAGCCCGCGGTGGCGGCCCTGGGCCCGCTGATTGCCACCACTTTACTCCCGAGCCGGTAAGTGATAACTGGGTTAGTGTGGCTGACCATGGCAAGTGGGTGTATAAGCATCTAATTGCTAAGGTTGATGCCAATGTTAAGTACATTTCAGTTGGCGTCATGACAAATCCTGGCTTATGGCCAGCGGTAGGTAACCCAAATTGTAGTTCTGGGTGTGGTCCGGCCGGCCAGGTCGCCTATGTCGACGACATTCGTATTGTGGAAGCAGCCTTGCCATTTTCTAACTTGTGTCCGGCTGACCAGGCTTCGTGTACCGCTTTCCGCGACCCGGCTCTCACTAAGCAAACTTATTACTACCTTGATAGTAGTAAGCTCGATACTACCTCGTGCTCGGGCAGGGTAAGCGAAAAGGATGGCTGCTTACTATTCAACAAGTTGTCGAATCCACAGCTTGGCTGGAGTGCCAATGCTACCTATGAAGCAAGTCGCGCGCAAAATAACAAGGCGGTATCACCCAAACCAGGTACGCCTCCACTCACGCTTAATGATAGCAACCTTATACTGAAAGTTCGACGCGACCGCGTATGTGACGAGTGGTTGTCGTGTCAGTCCGAGAGCGTGCGGTTCTCTGGTAATCAAGCGCGCTCCATTTGTTACGCTCTAGGCCGCTGCGACCAGTGGGGTGCATCGGGTGTAGGTAAGTGTGGTAATTGGCTTGACCCTGAAACTAATCCACAGCCTTTAAATGTTGCTACCTATCGCGCTCGTGCGGCCAGTGGTAACGATGCCGCTCGTCTCGACTGGGCTGACCCCGAGTATGCCGGCTATTCAATTCCTAATTACTACCCCATTGATACGCTCACGCAAAAGAATTACTCATCAGACGCCGACCGTCCGGATATTCGCCTAACTTATCTGCGTACTGGCGCCGGCGACTTGCGGTGTAATGGTATTCCGAGCGAGCCAGCCATCTGTAGCAGCTATGGCGCTGCTTGTACGCTATCGCCACAATCAGGTGGTGGCACTGGTGCGTGTACATATATGGATTTTGGGGTTACTGGTACTGGTCCGGGTGAGCCAGGGCGGTGGAACGCGACTGCGCCTAAGCTGTGCCGCGCTTACCCCGAGGCTGACTCGCCATTCCCCGAGTTGTCAACGGTTTCTGATTGGCAACCGTCGTGTCCTCCTAGCGTAACCTGCGAGGATTCCACAAATACTATTGAAGTTGCTAAGACAAAAGTACCTGGGTTCAAGGATGCTTATACTTGCCAAAATGGCGAAGAATGTGAATGTACATATCAGCGTGCTTCGTATACACAGGGTGAAACACTGTTCTATGGGTTTAATAACACCCCGGCCCCTAAGTTTTCCGTTGACGATGATGGCCTGGCGACCGGTGGTACCGATATTTATACCAAACTAAAGAAGCGCGACTATTTGATTGGACTTCATGGGTACTGTTTGGAGAAGGACCCATCACGTTTGGTTAATGTCGGGTCATCGAACGAAAAAGATAACGCTTGCCTCACTTGGATGCCGCTCGATGTGGTTGGTGGCGAGATTTCCATTTACGACTACGCCCCTGAGGCTGGGTTCCAGAGTGTCGGAGAAACATACTACTGCAGCCAAGGCACTGGCGATATCCTGGCGCCTAATAACCCAAGGAATGGGTTGCTTGATAGGTGTAGTTATGCCCACGATGTACTGCGCGGGTTTGACCCGACCGCAATCTTTGGGTATGATCCTTCTTTGACCAAGGATCAGATAACTGACATTGTCATCACCGGCAACGTTTGGTGCGGTGATGGATGTGGTTGTGGAAGTCCGGAGTGGAACCCCAACCTCCACCTAACTCCTACAAATGGCTGGTGTCAAACTGCTGGATTTGCATCGTCATGCGAAACGTTGAGTAACTCAGTGTTAGGGTCAGGTAATGTTGATTGTCCGTTTGCTGATGTCGATGGCGTTAAGGCACGGGCCGTATTCGACGCCGCGGGCAGATTTACTGGTCTCAATTTTGGATGGTGTGACGGGTCAGGCGGAAGTGGTGGATTTAACGGTTCTAGCATCCGTTTCGTTCTACGCGACATGTGCAGCGAGGCATCGAAAGTCGCAACTTCACTGGGCGATAAGGCGTGGACAGATCGGGTGCTTCGCCGCACGGATTTTCAAGTTCAGCCGAGTGACCAGCTAGGTTTCACAAGTGCGCGCCAGGTCACACCCTATGGTCGGTTTGGCAACTCGGTTGCACCTAAGAACATCGACTTACCTAGTGGCAGCCTGCTTGTGGTGAGCGACAAGCCATCGTTCGTGCTGCCCCCTATTACAGCACCAGCTACCACAATTTCAACACCCTACTCATGCAAAGGTAATCCACCCCTTGGTAATTGTGGTGTACCTGGGGTATGTATCGCAGGCACTAAGGGGCCGAGTGGTAGTAGGCGGAGCGCTATAAGTGACACTTGTAATTCTTCGGCCGATTGTGAGGATAATGATAACCGCGGTACCGGTGTTTGTACTGGCTACATCAACAGGATGTGCAATAACGGCCCAACTCCGGGTAAGGCATGTAGCAACAATGGCGACTGTGGGATTGGTGGTACTTGTGTCGATCAATCCATTACCTCAACCCCTACCGACGCTTTTGTTGGCATAAGCCGGGTGCAGAAGTTATTCGCCGCTGTCTATGACGTGTATCAATTTACTCCGGCTATTTCCATGTATACTAAACTTCCAGCGGCTAGTATTCCGTTTTCGCTCGATATCAGCCGTGGGGGCGTTACGCCGACCATAAACAGTCTTGGACAAAAGCGCTGCTCGCTTACTGGCGTGGCCTGCAATGGTACAGGAGCGCCGCCGTTCTTCGATTGTGCGGTTAACGTTTGTCAGGGCGTTCCACCAGCCTTTACCGAGAACCGATGTACCATCACTGGTGAGTCGTGTTCGTTACTGTGCCGCATTAATACCTGCCAGTTCCCTGGTGGGTACGGCGTACCCTATCCGCCGCTTGTTAAGCAGGTGTCGTTTGATACTAACAAGTCCCCTAGCGAAGCAGCTACTGGATTCACCTTGATCTCAGTTGATGGTGCGGTAACGCAAGGTGACCTTAGGCTGCTGTCGCCCGCCCCAGTGACGGCGCTGTTCTACGCCTACAACCCGAACGGCGAGCAAATGCCATTGCGTGAGGTGCTGGTGGATTGGGATGGCAATGTTACCCCGGGTGCTGGCTACACCTCGGGCGCCCAGGGTAAGTACAAGAACCGTAAGCACATTTGTGCCTCATCCAAGGTCTGCAGCGGCGGTACAACTGCGAACAGGGCCTGCACCGCCGACATTGATTGTGGTGGCAGTGGCGCGACCTGTGTCGATAATTTGATGTATAACTTTGGGGACACAACACCCCAAGCCTGTATTCAGGACGCACCCAATACCGAAGGTTACTTCAGCTTCACCAAGGTATACCTGTGTACCGGCAATGAGACTGCGTGCAGCGCTGGTGTAAACACCAATTGTTTCGATGCCACTGCCCTTGGCAGCGAAGGTGGCGCCTGCGTATTCACTCCCAAGGTATTCGTCAAAGATAATTGGGAGTGGTGTACGGGTAGTAACGGGTTGGGTAAGTGGGGCGGGACTGACTGCGCCACAACTTCCGATGCCGCTTGGCTGCCCTCGGCCCAACCCACACCTAAAGTGTGTAACGGTGGGGCGAACGCTGGCAAAATATGTAGCACCAATGCTGATTGCGGTGGCAGTGGTGCAACCTGTATTAATCCATCGCCCGTCCGCATCTTGGTCAAACCAAAAACCTAGGTTTTAGCGCCGAAGGAGAATTATCATGTCACCACCAGCCAGCCACTCCGGCGGGCTGGTTTATTTTTCCTTATCGGTTTCGTCGCAACTCATCAGGTCTTATTGCCTAACTCTCCAGTCATTATGGTCCGGCCGGACCATAATGACTGGACTAGAAAACAGTGCATTTTATTGATTCGCTTAATCTATTTTTGGCAGCTTAGTAAAGTGGGAGGCGTAACACATAACTACCCACCGTTCGATTTTAAGTTGCCGTACGAATCGAGCGAGCGGTTCGAGCGTATCACGAGGTGATATCCACACACTTTGTTGCAGTTTGGTGAAGCCGGCGTGGCGCAGGAACCAGCGAAACTGTCGCCGCGCTAGCCGCACCTCTTCGGGAATATCGAATGTGACCAAGGTGTAGTTTCCTGGTGTTAGCTTGGGTGCCTTTTGTAGCGTAAGTTCTAGTATTTGGCGCCTGCCGGTATCGGTGAGTTCAACTATAAGTTTATTGCCAAGGCGACGCGTACTAACAAACTTTCGTCGTCGTAGCGCATCGAGCGTCTGCTGGGCGTAGGATTTATTTTGGAAACGTTTGATCTCGGCGACATAACCATGACCGCCGCGCAGGAAAGAGCCGTGATAGCGGTGCAGGTTATAGAAAAAATTCCAATAGTCAGCCACTGCACCGCCCGCCGCGTCTAGAGTTACCAGCAAAAATTTTGTTAGTGGGAGCTGCGGCGAGTTGGTCACATGGTGTATGAATAAAGGTTTGGAGCCACTTGATTATAAATGGTAGGCTACGTTACTATTCCAGTCAATATGGTCCGGCCGGACCATATTGACTGGATGCAAAAGGATGTATAAAGATGTATGCGGAAATAGTCAATTAGTCTAGGGAAGCGAGTTTTGTAGTTGCTTGCGTGAATGGTGAAAAGTTGGTATAGTATTGGTACAAATTACCCCAAATTGTGATATGATTGATTGGCTATGGTTTGGGAAAATTTCTATGTTTGTGCACGCCCCTAAGCAATATCAACGGGTGCTGGAAACAGCGACGCACCCCGCCACCTTATTGGTAGCGGGGTTTGGTGTACTGTTGGCACTTACGCCGCTTCCGGCCGCCGCGGGCGTACAAGGATTTTTTGCCAGTATTATTCTGTGGTTTGCGCAGTTCCTAGGCAAACTCACTCTGACGCTCATTGGTATACTGGTGCAAATTGTTCAATACAATGACTTCATAAACGCCCCGGCGGTTGTGAAGGGTTGGGTGGTTGTGCGCGACGTGGTGAACATGTTCTTTATTGTGATATTGCTGGCCATTTCCTTCGGCACCATGTTCCGTATGGAGGAATATCAATACAAGCATGTGCTGGGCCGACTGCTCACCATGGCCGTGTTGGTGAATTTTTCAAAAGGTATAGCTGGATTCTTTATCGATTTTGCGCAGGTGATAATGCTCACCTTTGTTAATGGGTTTAAAGAAGCGGCCGCTGGTAATTTTATCAACGGGTTCCACCTCGACCAGATGTTCGAATTTGCCGAAAACGCCAGCCCTGAACAGGCGGCCGACGAATCAGTATTTTTGTACGCGGCGTTGCTCGCACTTATCACTATTGCGATTACAACGGTCGTGATTGGTGTGTACATTGTTATTTTTGTACTACGAATTGTGGCGCTGTGGTTCCTAATAATAATATCGCCGCTGGCTTTTTTGGCGAATGCTTGGCCAGGGAAGGGACATGAGTACCATGCGCAATGGTGGGAGTACTTTGGTAAGTACGCTTCCACTGGCCCAATCCTCGCATTTTTCTTATGGCTTAGTTTGGCAGTGATGCAGTTTTCATCCAATGTTTTAGGAGATTTTGATATTAAAAAAAGTACCGCAAACATTCCGGCAGTTACCATTACCGGCATTGGCGATTCTGAAACGCTACTCTCATTTATCATCAGCATTACTCTACTGCTCGGGGGACTGTGGATGGCGTCGAAATTGGGGGTAGCAGGAGGCAGTATCGCCTCGGGAGCTATGAGCAAGCTCCAAAAGGTAGGTGCGACCCCGTTTAAGCTGGCAGGCAAGGGGGCATTGGGTGTAGGCAAGTGGGGCGTTAAGCGTTTAGATGACGCTCAGGCTGCAATACAGAAACGGCTAATGAAAACCGGGGCTGGCCAGTGGTTGGCTAAGACAAAGATTGGTGAGGGCTTGGGGTTGGGGAAGGTAGCGGAGCATGGTATTCAAATTCGTTCCATCCCACATGCCTGGAAAGAACGTTCGGCCAGAAAGGAGCGTGAGCGCTTGGGCGCCAGCGCCGGGGTTGCCGAAGACATACTTAGCCGCACTTTGTCTGTCGGTAAGGATAAGCCAAATAAGACCGCGGAAATGAATGCTAAGCTCGCCACTGAGGCAGCAAAGGAGGTCACGTCGGTCGCTACTGACTGGGAGCATCTAGCGAGTGAAATAGATGATGCCATGAACTATGATGGTATAATACCGCGCATTAAGAGTGGGAAGGAGCACCTAGTTGAGGGGCTTTTGGTTGAGCTGAGTAAGACGCACGATCCCAATGAAGTTATGAAGCACACGAAGATTGGAAAGGCTTACGGTCTGGAATACACCCCCCAAGGTGTAGTTAAATTCTTGAAGGATGCTTTTGGTGGTGGTAAGGAGAACGAAACTGTAGCCCGGGTAGCATTTCGTATGCAAGAAACAGGGCTTTTAAATAGTGATGGATTGTTGAAAGGTATTGCGCGGGCGCGGCACGGGCACTTCGAACTCCCTGATTGGTTCGAGGAAAGAGTGACAGCAGTTCAGTCGTCTGATCATGCTATTACCAAGGACCAAGCGCGTGATCAGGTACTATCTCAGAAACGTACGTCACTTGAAAAAACAAAGCGCGACGAGTTGGCTTTGCGTGACCAAGCTCAAGGAGGGTATGGTCGGGCTTATGGCGAACTTACAGCCGCCGAGCAAGCGCCGATTGCGGCGGCCGCACGTACGGAAATCGGGGCCATTGATAGCGAGACGCTTAAGGACATGATACGTAAAGAAGAACAGGGTAATGTTTCTTCAGCGTTTATTGCGAAGCGAACCTTTAGGAGTATTGCTAACCAATCACGGCTTCAGGATTTCTTAGCCGAAGTGGCTGATACGCAGGGTAGAAGGTATGGTGGGAAACTTACCGACGTGGGTATAGCAAATGTTGGCCTGAATGGTGCCGCTTTTGCCCAACACTACGATGCCATGAACGAGGAAACAAAGAAAAATCTGAGCCTATCTCTGGATCAGTTTGTGAAATACTTCGAGGAAAATGCTGACAGGATGGGGTCGGAGGAAAAAGGTAATTGGCTTAGGTTCATGTCAGCTATTTCAGTTGGTAAGAAGGTAATCGACGAGGGGGATATTATCGATTACCAGGAATTACAGCAACACGTCGCTAGGTACACACCAGCCCGAAACAAGGTAGTGGGAGAGGTGAATAGGAATCGTAGGGAAAACGGCATTCAAGATGTAGAGGGCGTTGAACTACATGATAACGCGCCAATATACAATGTTAAGAGAATCAATTTATATCCAATAAGAGGGTAGTACCATTAAGTGATATGTAAATCCTATGGCAGTTGAAAATCTAATTGAGGTTTTTGCAACACTTAGCACCAAGCCCAACCTGATTTCGGACGTGGAGGCGACGGTTGAGCAGTGCGTGAGTAACTTTGATTTACGTCTGGCCAAAACTCTCGCCCAGCAACTAGATCAGGCCGTGAGCTCGGCGCCACGCTCGGTGCAGACCCAGGTACGCGGTCTGGCGGCGCGACTGAAGATCCTGGCCTGGCCGTTGTATTCGAATTATGAGGATATACTAAGCCCATTGAAAGTTGGTTTGGGTGGAGCATTGCAGTATGACGAGCCAAATATCATCCAGCGCATACGAGCAAAACTGATTGACTTCGTGATTAGCGAACGTGATCAATGGCGTCAGGATATGATAGCTGCCCTCCACCAAAATGCCGACGTCATTACCGCGAGCGGGCCGCGGAGTGAGAACCAGAACCCACCGGGCACCATTGGTGCGTGGTTAGCTAACTACGACCAGCTGCACGGGATCGACCTGATTGATAATATTAAAATTGCTGATTACATTTTTCGTTCAAAGTGGACACGGGGGGCGTCTGCGTCGGAGCGAGCATTACTGAGCAGGCTTTTTAATATCTACGAGTACCTTAAGTTATCTTCGGAGACCGCTCTCGGTATCGAAGAGGAGATTGATTTTATAGATGGTAGCCTAGTGAAGGATTTCAACAATGGACGACCCGTCGCGATTCTTGATCTCACGCGCGGGCTGCGAACTACTCGCGGTCATATTCCCGTGGGTATAGGTGTGCAGCGAGCCAACGTAGGCGAGAGTATCCTTACAGCACCAAAACCAGCACCTAGCATCACTGTGGAGCGCGCTGCGATTGTTACGCCACCAGCACCCCCAGTTACGATTGCTGCTTCTACTGCACCAAAACCAGTTCGAGCCTTCGTAGGTACTGTTACACCCCCAACCACTCCGGTAGTACTTAAAACAGCCGACTCAGCGTTTTTCATTGACCTAGCAGATGAACGCGAAGCAGATAAGCATCGAATGTCTAATGACCAATTTCTAATTTCTAAAACACTTGAACAACAGCTTAGGGCTGCGGCTGACGAAGTTATTAAGCAGAACAATTTTAGCTTTAAAGATGAAAGTAGTAGGCGACGTTTTGTGGCTTTGTTTGTGTCGTACCTTAAAGACGTTCGTAGCGTGGTGGATATGCGTGAAGCAATGTTGAAGTCGGTTGAGGCTGGCGGCCTAGGATTAGCCAGTGACAAAACCGAGCAGGTGCTAAAGATAATTGATGAAGTTAAACAACAGCGAAGTAAAGTTAGTATTACCCCTAAGGTTGCGAGCCCAAGCCCACTACCGATTGCGCCAGCCGAGGCCAAAAAACCAGTAAGCGCCATTGATAAGCTTATCGAAGCGGATATTGGTGCATTTTTGATTAAGCCAGCTAGTAACGCTAGCCAGGCAGTGGTACCTAAGCTCGAGGTATCAGCCCCACGGGTAGTTATAGAGAACGCGACGATCGTGGTGCCGCCCCAACCTGCGGCGGGGCAAGCTGCGCCAGTAGCGTCATCAACACCTAAAGCCCCCAAGCCAGCACTTCCACCCATCGGGTTTTCACCAGATAAGGTGCAGGAATGGAGACAAGAAATGCTTAAAGAGATTGCGCGCGTAGCCCCGCCAGTACCAACGCCTGGCTTGCACACATCGCCAACCCCGCCCCACGTAGTACCACTACCTAATCAAGGACGTCCTCAGCTAAGTGATATTAAAGCCCCGCCTAGAACCCTCGGGCCAGTCGGGGAACTAAAAAGTTTGGGAGTAGTCGATTTCCGTCGGCTAGGGCCAGTGATGTTGGCGTTAGAAAAAGTGCAAGCTAAAATAGACCTCATTGGTGAAGCATCCATTGGGAAGAGGCTAGAAGCTGTGCGCGCTTGGCAAGCCTCGCCAGTTTACCAACAGTACCTTCGCTTGGGTCGTGAAAGTATTGAACAAGGGAAATCTGTGGCCGAACTAACGGCTGAGCTTAGTGCCGCTGGCGACGAAGTTTTGACCGAGGCCGAGTTTAACGCCATCGTCGATTTTAACGTCAAATTAAGGTTCTAGCCTATGCAGCAGTTTGTAGTGCCACAGTTCATCGATATCGAGGACAAAATTTTCGGCCCACTGTCTGTGCGCCAGTTTATTATTTTGATGGCGGGCGCGCTGATACTGTTCCTTGAGTATAGCCTGGCGGATTTTGCCCTATTCATACTTGAGGGCGTATTTACGATGGCGCTGGTTGGAATTTTTGGCTTTGCTAAGGTGAACGGCATGCCATTTCATTTTTTTATGTTGAATTTGTTGCAAACTATGAAGCGCCCTCGTATACGCCTGTGGCAGAAATCGATCGATGAGCGCGAATTTAAGGAAGACATGCACGGCCCCATGGTGGTGGCCAAGGCAGCGCCAGCCTCACACAAGCCGGTGCTGCAGCAATCAAGACTTACTGAACTAACTCTGGTGGTTGATACCGGTGGAGCGTATACGCCGGAGGACGGCGTTCAGAATAATGAATCACGAATTGGGAATAATGGGCTTCCTAATTCATGATTCTTGATTCATACTTCAGTCACTATGCCTAAACACAATAAGTTGGCAAAACCAAAGGCTGGCCCGCCGACCACGCAATACCTCGACATCGCCGAAATTCGTGACGGGGTGGTGGTAATGCGTGATGGCACACTGCGCGCCGTTACGTTGTGTTCGTCCATTAATTTCGCATTAAAGAGTGAAGATGAACAAACGGCCACTATTCAGGCGTACGTTGGCTTTTTGAATTCACTTGATTTTTCATTGCAGATAGTGATCCAATCACGCAAACTAAATATTGATGGTTACCTGCAAAAACTGCAGGAGGCTGAAAAACAACAGCCGAACGAACTGCTACGCGTGCAAATCAGCGAGTATGTATCTTATATTAAGGAACTCGTTTCTTTGGGTGACATAATGACCAAACGGTTTTTTGTGGTGGTGCCGTACAATCCGTTTTCGGACAAGAAACGTTCGTTTTGGGAACGATTTAAGTCCGTGCTGTCGGCCGCTAGTACCATCAAGCTGTCGCGCGATGAGTTTACGCACTACGCCGATAATTTGGAAAAACGCGTCAATTTTGTGACCCAGGGTTTGTCGTCATTAAGCGTGACTGCCGTGCGGCTTGATACCCAAAGCTTAATCGAGCTGTATTACACTACTTATAATCCCGATGTACGTGAGCAGCAAAAGCTCGGGGATATTTCTAAGTTGCAAGTGGAAACGAGCTAATGAAAATGTCCGATGTTTTTAGATATTAGATATTAGGATTTAGTAATTTAATCATCCAATGTCTCTTCTTGGTAAAAAAAGGTCAACACCGGTAGCAGCAACCACGGCCGCGCCAGCGGAATCACAATTCACTGAACGTGAACTGCTGGAAGCGGAGCGAGTTTTACGCGAAGGCACGGTTAAGGTACGCGATCTGATTGCGCCGTCCTCGCTTCGTTTGACCCCTCAGTTCGCCGAACTGAACGGTGTG
>Ga0082335_1002497_pt1 | contig 34073 bp, 17 predicted proteins | sample Subgrocontami58m_FD_72375 | JGI IMG/M metagenome (GOLD analysis project Ga0082335, IMG submission 72375) | Subsurface groundwater microbial communities from S. Glens Falls, New York, USA - GMW37 contaminated, 5.8 m (SPADES assembly) (version 2) ... | reverse complement strand
AGATTAAGCGGACTTGAACCGCTCACACTTCGACCCGACACAAATTTTGTAAACATAGGTGAACGCACAAACGTAACCGGTTCCCGAAAATTTGCACGACTCATTAAAGAAAATAAATATGAAGAAGCTTTATCTGTAGCCAAAGAACAAGTTGAAAACGGTGCGCAAATTCTTGATATAAATATGGATGAAGGATTGATCAACTCCGAAGAAGCGATGACAAAGTATTTAAAACTTCTTGCTGTTGAACCGGATATTGCCAGAGTTCCGATAATGCTTGATTCTTCCAAGTGGAGTGTAATTGAAGCTGGGTTAAAGTGTCTTCAAGGAAAAGGAATTGTTAATTCTATTTCTATGAAAGAAGGAGAAAAAATTTTTAAAGAACACGCGCTGAAAATTTTACGTTATGGTGCGGCGGTTATTGTTATGGCATTCGATGAACAAGGGCAAGCAGATACACTCGAAAGAAAAAATTCGATTTGCGAACGTGCATATAAAATTTTAACCGAAGAAGTTGGTTTTCCTCCGCAAGACATTATTCTCGATCCAAATATCTTTGCAGTCGCAACGGGAATTGAAGGACACAATCAATACGCTCTCAACTATATTGAAGCAGTCCGATGGATAAAGAAAAATTTACCTCATGCAAAAGTAAGCGGCGGTGTCAGCAATATTTCATTTTCATTCCGTGGAAACGAACTTGTCCGCGAAGCTATGCATTCGGCTTTTCTTTATCATGCTATTGAAGCCGGAATGGATATGGGAATTGTGAATGCGGGACAACTTGCCGTCTATGAAGAAATCCCTAAAGATTTGCTGGAACGCGTTGAAGATGTTTTGTTGAATAGAAGACCCGATGCAACTGAAAGATTAGTTGAGTTTGCAAATACTTTATCTCAAGAAGTAAAAAGCGAGAAGCAAGAGGATGAGTGGAGAAAGGGTTCTGTAGAAGATAGACTGAAACATGCACTCGTAAAAGGTATTGTTGATTATATTGATCAAGACATTGAGGAAGCCAGACAAAAATATTCTAAACCTCTGGATGTAATTGAAGGTCCGTTAATGACTGCTATGAATGTTGTGGGAGATTTGTTCGGTTCCGGAAAAATGTTTTTACCTCAAGTCGTAAAAAGTGCACGCGTAATGAAAAAGGCGGTGGCTTATCTCATTCCCTTCATTGAAATCGAAAAAGAACAAAGCGGAGATACAAAAGCAAAAGGAAAAATATTATTAGCTACTGTCAAGGGCGATGTACATGATATTGGTAAAAATATTGTAGGAGTTGTTCTCGGATGCAACAATTATGATATTATTGATCTTGGAGTAATGGTTTCATCGGATAAAATTTTATCCACAGCTATTGAGAAGAATGTTGATGTAATTGGTCTAAGCGGATTAATTACGCCATCACTTGATGAAATGGTTCATATTGCAAAAGAGATGGAACGGATGAAGATAGATTTGCCTCTTCTTATAGGAGGCGCTACAACTTCAAGACTCCACACAGCAGTAAGAATTTCTCCCGTTTTCAACGGAACAACAGTGCATGTATTGGATGCATCGAAAAGCGTTGGAGTAGTTAGTAATCTTTTGAATAAAGAAACAAGAGAAATTTATTCTAAAAGGATCCAAGAAGAATACAATAAACTGAGATCGGAACATGCAAAGAAACAATCTGAAAAAGATTTTTTAACGATCGAACAAGCTCGCAAGAATAAACTCAATATTGATTGGTCAAACTACCGGATAAAAAAACCGAATAAACTTGGTGTAACAATCTTACAAAATTTTCCTCTGGAAGAAATCCGTAAGTATATTGACTGGACACCATTCTTTATGACTTGGGAATTAAAAGGAAAGTATCCGGAGATATTTAATAACACTGATTATGGTAAAGAGGCAAAGCAAATTCTTAATGATGCAAATAAATTACTCGATAGAATAATTTCCGAAAATCTGCTGTCCGCAAATGGAGTTTTTGGTCTCTTCCCCGCCAACTCGTTGGAAGATGATATTGAAATATATTCTGATGAATCGCGTAAAGGAATTCTTGCTATTCTTCATTCAATTCGTCAACAATCAATCAAGTCTGCGGGAATTCCAAATATTGCGCTTGCAGATTTCATAGCCCCGAAAGAAAGTGTTCTAAAAGATTATATCGGAATGTTTGCCGTTACTACAGGAATAGGAATTGAAAAATTGATTGCACAATTCGAGAAAGAACATGACGATTACAATTCGATAATGACAAAAGCTATTGCCGACCGTCTTGCCGAGGCATTTACAGAATTACTTCATGAAAAAGTAAGAAAGGATTTCTGGGGATATGCTGCAAATGAAAATTTATCTAACAAAGATCTTATTGCTGAGAAATATTTAGGTATTCGTCCCGCACCGGGTTATCCCGCTCAACCGGACCATACTGAGAAATTAAAAATTTGGAAATTGCTTAATGTAGAAAAAAATACTTCTATAATATTAACCGAAAGTTTGGCTATGTACCCTGCGGCGTCTGTATGCGGATTGTACTTCGCACATCCGGAATCAAAGTATTTTACTGTGGGTAAGATCGGCAAAGATCAAGTAGAAGATTACCGCAAACGTAAAGGTATTAGCTTGAAGGAAGCGGAAAAATGGCTGCGACCAGTTTTGAATTATGATGAAGCTGAGTAATTTTGGAAAGGAAATAAGGTGAAATAAAATGAATAAGGATTTGGAATTAAACGTAGTTGATCTTATCAAAAAGATTTACGGACTAAAATCTGAAATCGACAAATTCCATCCGCTTCCAAAAGAAGTTGAGGACAGAATTTTTCAAAAGTATCGTCTTGAATGGAATTATAATTCAAATGCTATTGAAGGTAACTCACTTAATTATGGTGAGACTTATGCTTTTCTAATGCACGGAATTACCGCACACGGGAAACCATTAAAAGACTATCTTGATATTAAAGGACATAATGAAGCAATCAATTATCTAATTAACCTTGTAAGAAACAAAGAGGAATTAACAGAAGCAGTCATTAGAGAACTTCATAAAGTAATTCTTGTCGAATCATATGAAACAGATGCAGTCACTCAAAACGGAAAGCTCACAAAAAAAACTGTAACTCTTGGTGCATATAAAACCGTTCCAAATCATGTTAAAACTGCAACAGGAGAAATGCATTACTTTGCTTCGCCGGAAGAAACGCCGGCTAAAATGCATGATTTAATTACTTGGTATAGAAAGACAAAAAACGATAAAGAAATTCATCCCGTTGTTCTTGCCGCGTTTTTTCACCATCATTTTTCAGAAATACATCCGTTTGATGATGGGAATGGAAGATTAGCCCGACTTTTAATGAACTTGATTTTAATGCAGAACAATTTCCCTCCTGCTATTATAAAGACAAAAGATAGGAACAATTATTATTTAGCTCTAAGTCAGGCCGATTCCGGCGACACTAAAAAGTTTGTTGAGTATGTTGCTGAAGTTCTAATTCATTCTATGGAAATTTATTTGAAAGGTGCATGCGGTGAAAGCATTGATGAACCGGATGATTTGGATAAAGAAATTGAATTAATAAAAAGAGAAATTCAAAGTAGTCCAGAAAAAATTGAAATAAAAAAGAATGCCGAAGTGATTGAAAGTTTCTATAGAGGTTCACTAAAGAGTTCATTAAAACAGATAAATAAAGAGATGAAAAAATTTGCTGATCTTTTTCTGTCTTATAATTTTTACGAATTCTTTCCAGATAAAAATGGATATAAACGGAGAAGAGATTTTCAAAAGATAACATCAACATTTCGACCAAATGAATTGTATTCAGTATTGCCTCATGTAAGGAATACCACTTTATTGTGTTGTGAATTCAAGGAGTTTAAATCAGCAAAAAATCCTTTTACGGTAGAAGTACTGATACTAATAGTCTTTGATGATTTTGACTATCAAATCAAATTAGGTATCAAAAACGTTATTTCATTTCATTTCAAGGATATTCTCTCTGTAGTAAATAATAAACCCCCTTTATTTAAGAATTATTATCATCAACAAATATCTGATCAACAAATAACTTTACTCGTAAATGAGTTAAAAAAAGAAGTAATTGATTTTATCAAGAAGAAACAAAATGGGAGTAAAATTGAATAGAATATTCCGCCCCGGTGCCATTGGTGCATTAATAGATGAATACGAAAGAGTTGCTCTTGAATTGAAAAATTTATTGAGTACAATTACACAAGAAGAGTTTATCAAAATCAGCGACCCTTTAACAAAGGATGAGGACTGCCGCTCAATTCAGTCGGTTATGAAACATGTTGTGAGCGCAGGTTACAGGTATGCTGATCAAATTTGCGATTTTCTAAATAAGCCCGTTGTAAATCATAACTATCATGTCTATAATGTTGTTCATGCAATAGATGAATTGGAAAATTTTATTTTCTTTACTGCCGGGATTGTACAAGACAACTTAAAGATGACTGACGAAGAAATCTCGGCTACAAAAAAAGAAACACGTTGGGGTTTATACGATATCGAAATGATGTTTGAGCATGCTATAGTTCATATCTTGCGGCATCGGAGACAAATTGAAAAGTTTATGGCTTCTCAAAAATGAATCTGATACTGATTTATTTTAACAATTATTATTAAAGAAAAACATTTTAAGTATTCGAAATTGCTTTACGAACAAAACCATCTGCTTTTTTCAATCTAAATTGCGCCTCATTATAATCAACTTTGGCAAGTATCATTACAAGAGCGGTTTTAACGTGCCCTTTGGATTTTATTAAATATTCTTCAGCTTTTTCATATGAAACGCAGGTAATAGTCATTATTATTTTTTTTGACCTTTCTTCTAATTTTTTGTTCGTCATTTGTAGATCGATCATCATGTTTTCATAAATTTTTCCCAGTCGAATCATAGAAACAGTAGTAAGCATGTTTAAAACTATTTTTTGTGCAGTACCGCTTTTCATTCTTGTTGAACCCATAATCACTTCCGGTCCCACGTCAACACAAATAGCTACATTTACATTATTCAGGTTAAAAGTTTTACGTGGTGTACAAGTGATATATAAAGTTTTGGCACCAAGCTCACTTGCTTTTTTAATTGCACCAATTACATAAGGAGTTCTTCTGCTTGCGGCAATACCGCAAACTACATCTTTGCTTTTTACTTTTGCAGACATTACATCGTTGGCACCGTTTTCTTCTTTATCTTCCGCGCCTTCTTGTGCTTTGAACATAGCTTTTTTACCGCCTGCAATATAGCCATCAATTAAGCCGAAAGGAGTTCCAAAGGTTGGCGGGCATTCTGAGGCGTCAACAACACCAAGTCTTCCGCTCGTACCTGCTCCGAAATAAAGTAATCTCCCGCCATTCTTCAAAGCTGTAACAATTATTTCAACGGCTTTTTCAATATATGGTAGTTCCTTTTCTACAGCGTAAGGAACAGTTTTATCTTCATTATTAATAATCTTCAAAATACCGCTTATGCTTTCATTATCTATATTCATAGAATTGGCATTACGTTGTTCTGTAGATAATGAACTTATTTCTTCAAATAACTTTTTCCTATCATTCATTTAATTATTATTCCCGAAAATATTTTAATAATTAATCCTAATTTAATAATATTATACCGTAAGCAATTGACAATTCATATTCTTTGATGATCCGGAAACCGATTTTTTCGTAAAACTTAATTGCATTTGTATTTCTTTTCCCAACTTCTAAATGAAGTGCCTGAACTTTCATTTCGATAAGTTTATTACAGAATGTTTCAATTAATTTTCTTCCCATGCCTTGTCCTTGTCCTTCCGGTAAAATATCGATGTGTAAATGAGCCGGATATGAGAGCAATTCTGATTTGGGCAAATGCCCTTTATGTATTAGTCGAATAATTTTAGCATCGGGCGTGTTATTGTTTTCTTCAGGCAAAGGATATTTTTTTCTAAGCGGCGGGAACCATTCTTTTTCACTTTCATGATAGAACAATTCGGAATCATTTGTGCCTAAAATATAACCGACCGGAATTTCATTATCAGCCAATATAAAAGTTAGTTCGGGATGTATAACCGCATATGGCGCTGAATAAAAATGGCCAAGTAGCAAAGGGTCTTTGTAAAGTTCGGTTGCGTCTTTGCCGCTGTTACCGGTCTTAAGACAAATTTCATATAATCCGGGCAAATCTGATTTCTTATACGGTCGAATAATTAAACTCATAAATCAGCGTAAATATTTCTTATCAATCAATAATTAAATTGTTTATTAATTTTTTAAAGGAATAATTATGAGATAATTCAAATCTGCCCATAATTGTTACCTGGCAAATTATCATTTTTCATCTATATATAACCACCTAATTGTGTAGTTAGTTTCTTACATAGAATTTTAGATTTTCATTGTTGAAAAAAGGACCCGACCCATATCTTTTGAGATTGATTTTCTATGATGAGAACTCGCTATTTTATACATAGAATGAGAGCAATTATAAGTAATTTAATTTGTCAGAAGTTTTTATTTATACGATTCGTTATTCATGGGTGAGTAATTACGATTAATTTATGTCCGTTATAAAATAGATTTTGATTGGAGACAATATGAAAAAAGTATTATTAATATTGTTCATAACCGTGGTTCCGGTGCTTGCGCAAAAGGTAACTGTGGTTGAAGACATAGCTTTAACAACTCCGACCGAAGGAAGTTTTTATTATCCAACGTTAAATCCGGATGGAACCGGTATTCTCTATTCAAGTGAAAATCATAAAGGATTGTGGTATAAAAATTTAACTTCGGGCAAGACGGTTAAGATAACAGATGCATTGGGAGCCGGTTACGATCCGGGTTTTAGCAGTAGAAGAAATGAAATAATTTATAGAGAAGATAAATTTGTTAAAGGCAAAAAATTATCTTCATTAATTTCTTATGATTTAATTGCCAGGAAATCTTTGGTCTTAGATGAAGGAATAAGAGATTTAAAGATTTGTAAAAGTAGTAATAGAATAAGTTATGATTATGTTAGAGAAACCGAACTTCGTTCAATTAATAAAGAAAACACTCTTCAAAAAACCAATTCATCGGAAATTTCGGTTGTTATTGAAAATTCTAAGATTGTACTTTATGAGAATAATAAGAAACGTATAATCGAACCACTGGGAGTTGGTAATTATATATGGCCATCAATTTCACCGGATAAAACAAAATTACTTTTCACATTTGCTGGTAAGGGAACTTATGTTTCTAACTTAGAGGGAACAATATTAAAGAAAATTGGTTATGCAAATTATCCTTCATGGTCTCCGGATGGTAATTGGATTTTGTTTATGAAAGATTTTGATGATGGTACAATAATAACTTCGTCCGATATTTTTATTGCTGATTCGAAAGGAAGTAAGTTTTTCAACTTGACGGAAAAAAGGGACGATATTTCACTTTACCCTAAGTGGGGAAATTCAAATGCGGAAGTTTTTTACAACACAGATTTTGGACAAATCCGAAAAATTAAACTTAAGTACGAATAGCCGACTATCATATGAAAAGAATAATATTATTAATAGCTGTTATTGTTTTTAGCTTCACAAGTCTAAGCGCTCAATCATTAGCCGGTTATAAAATTTGCATTAATCCCGGACATGGCGGGCACGATTCTAACGATAGAGAAATCCCCCTGGCTCCAGGGATAACTTTTTGGGAATCCGAAGGCAACTTAACCAAAGGTCTTTACTTAAAGACAATGCTTGAAAGTTTAGGTGCAACTGTAATTATGACAAGAACTACAAATACCACAGCTGACGATTTGCCGTTATCACAAATTGTAGCAATTGCCAATACAAACAACGTAGATTATTTTCATTCTATTCACAGTAATGCAACTGGCACTGCAACCAAAGCAAATTATACTTTGATTCTTTTTCAGGGGCGTACAAATGCTCCTACTTATGCAGGTTCTCTTACAATGGCAAATTACGCTTCAGATGAAATCTTTAAAGCCAATAGAACAACGAGAAAAATGATTGCAGGTGATTTCGATTTTTATGGTACCGGTCAAGCTTACCTTGGTGTATTCAAAGGATTAAATATGCCAGGGACATTATCCGAAGGTTCGTTCCATGATTACACTCCTGAAAGCTGGCGCTTGAAAAATGACAGCTATCTTAAACACGAAGCATGGGCAATTGCACGTTCATTTCTGCAATATTTTAACGGCGGAGTTTTTAAGAACGGAATAGCTGCCGGAATTGTAAGAGATGAATTAGAAACAGTCCCCGCATCATATAGCCCATTAAGCGGTACAAATGATAGATATAAAACTATCAATAAAGTAAAAGTAAAGTTAGAACCAGGCGGAAGAACTTATACCGGAGACGAATTCAATAATGGTTATTACTTTTTTGATGATGTTGTACCTGGTAATTACAAACTAATTTTTGATGTAGAAAAAATGAAACCTGATACAGTTACCATCACTGTAGTAGCAAATCAATCTGTTTTTAATGATAAATTAATGGTGCTGAAACCTATTCTTGATCCACCGAAAATTATATCTTATGCACCTGCGGATAGTGTTAATGAAGTAAGTAATGTTTCAACTGTTGTTATTGATTTTGACATCCGAATGAATACGACGGAAACTCAAAATGCATTTTCTATTACACCGGCTGTAAGCGGAACTATTAGCTGGAATGCTGCCTATACAAAATTAACTTTTACTCCTACTAAAAGTTATGTATCCGGTACAAAATATCTTGTAATAATTACTACATCAGCTAAAACTCATTTTGGAATTTATTTACCTCAAAAGAAAAATTTTAGTTTCACAACAAGATCTAAGTTAAACTTAGTTTCAACTTATCCGGTATCAGGTGTTTCAAATATTTCCACAACTGTATTGATGAGACTTGTCTTCGATAAAGGAATTGATGCTTCAACATTAGTGCAGAAAATTTCCGTTGCGGATAGTTTAGGTAATTTACCGGCACTAACTGCTAATCAAGCAAAGTATAGTGCAGGCATTATTGAATTTGAATCAAAAGTTCCTCTGAACAATAATACTCTCTATAAAATTACAGTGCGTGAAGGAATTGGTGATGTTGAATATGTTAAGTTCCCTCAAACTGTTACGATTGATTTCAGAACAGAAAAGAACTACACATTTACCGGAAATATTTTAGAAGGATTTGAAACAACCAATGTTTGGCAGTCTCCTTTATTATCATCTAATACTATAGGTATTATTAATTCCCAAACTAGTTTTGAAATTTACAGTTTAAGAAAAAAGAGCGGTGATAATTCCGGGAAACTTGAATATGGTTTTTCCGGAACCGCAGGATCAGTTGAGTTAGCACTATTAAATCCAATTGTGTTAGGAGAAAGCTCTGTGGCTGGATTTGGTGTTTGGGTCTTTGGCGATAACAGTAAAAATGTTTTAGAATATCGGTTTTTAAGATCAAGTGAAGAAAAAGTACAACTCGATACAATTAATTGGACTGGCTGGAAATTAAAGAAAATATTATTGAATCAAATTCCTGGTGCCGGCACTATAAAATTTAAGAGTATTGTTTTAGTTCAATCCGGTATTGGTAACTTAAGTGGAAAATTATTTTTTGATGAATGCATTTCAAATATAATTACCGGAGTTTATGAGAATAGTAATTTGCCTGGCGCATTCCATCTTGAACAGAACTACCCGAATCCTTTCAATCCTTCAACAACAATTCAATACACAATTCCATCCGTAGAGACTCGCCGAGGCGAGTCTTTACAACATGTTATTTTAAAAGTGTATGATATGCTTGGACGTGAAGTGGCTACGCTTGTTAATGAAGCCAAAGCACCAGGCAATTATAAAATAGTGTTTAATGGAAATGGGCTAGCAAGTGGAATCTATTTATATAGAATTCATTCGGGTAATTTTACTGATAGCAAAAAACTAATATTGTTGAAGTAGCACCAAATGATAAAAAAAGGAAAGAACAATTAAGCAATTTCAAATTTTTCCCCTAGTGGAACTATTTAGCAGTAAAAATAAATTTAGAGAGATTTAGATATGCCTAAAACACAAAAAAAAATAGAAGATAAAAGTCAAAAACAACCGCAATCAAAAGTAGAACAGTATTATCTTACCCTATCGGGAAAGGAATTTATATATAAACCGGTTGAAAAGATTCCGGTTATTCAAGTAGATAGTTTTCCCGAACTCGGTAAGCTTACCGCATTACGTTTTATCGAATGGGTAATTGAAAATCAAGACGGTGTAGTTTCTCTTCCGACGGGCAAAACCCCCGAACATTTTATTAAATGGGTTGCAAAAATTTTTAAGGAGTGGGATACCAAACCGATTCAAAATCTAATTAAGGGGGTTGGTATCAATGCAACAAAAAAACCGACTCTGGAAAATCTTAGATTTGTTCAAATAGATGAATTTTATCCTATTGACAGTGGTCAGCATAACAGCTTCTACTATTACATACAGAATTATTATTTCCGTCTATGGGGTCTAAATCCGAAAAACGCATTGTTGATGAATATTAATGAAATTCCAACAGCAGAAAATTTATCGCTTAATGAAATCTTCCCCGAGCAGAAAGTTGATCTTTCGTTAAGGACACGCTGGGCAAGTTCCAGATTAGAAAGATTACAAAAAGAAACAATTGAAATTATTGATGAGTATTGTTCAAACTACGAAAGAAAAATACGTGCGATGGGTGGAATAGGATTTTTCCTCGGCGGAATCGGTCCTGATGGTCACATCGGTTTTAACGTTCAGGGTAGTGATCACTTTTCAACTACAAGGTTAATACATACAAATTATGAAACCCAGGCAGCCGCAGCAACTGATCTTGGTGGAATTGAGATAGCACGTAATCGGCTTGTAATCACAATAGGACTTGAAACAATAACATATAATAGTAATGCTACTGCAATAATCATTGCTGCGGGAGAAGCAAAAGCAAATATTGTTAGAGATTCAATTCAAAATTCATTTTCTAATAAATATCCTGCTACCGCTCTACAAAAACTTAAAAATGCCAGATTCTATTTAACACACGGTGCTGCAATAAGATTAGGTGAAAGACGATATGTAGAAGCTGCTCAGGAATCGCCCATTAGCCAACACACTATTGAACGTAGTGTTATTAATCTTGTGGTTGAAAAAGTTAAGACTCTTTCCGAATTGAATAAAGAAGATTTCAAAGACAATAAAATTACAAATCTTGTATTGAACAGTTTGGATCAAACGGCTGGGGAGATTATAAAAGGAATTGAAGAAAATATAATAAGTCGCCTTGAAGAAGGGATGAAGGTAGTTGAAGATAAAGTAATCTTACATACGGCTCCTCATCATGACGATATTGAATTAGCATATTTACCATATATAACACATTTGGTAAGAACTCCTTTGAACAAACATCATTTTTCTTATATGACAAGCGGATTTACGGCGGTCACAAATTCTTTCATGCTTAATTTGATGGAGAATTTGTTAACCTTTCTAAATTCGGGTACCTTCGCTAAAAAGTTCAGTGAAAATTATTTTAACCGCCAGAATGTTGATGGTAAGAACCGTGATGTAATGCTTTATCTAGATGGTGTAGCCGGACACAGCCGTACTCTTCAAAATGAAGCTTTGGCAAGAAGATTATTACGTAATATTATGGAAGTTTATGAAGAAGAAAGCATGGTATATCTAAAAGATAGAGTTAACGAATTGATAAATTATTTTAGAACTCAATATCCCGGGAAAAAAGATATTGCCTACGTGCAAAAACTGAAAGGTATGCATAGAGAATTTGAGAGCGAAATTTTTTGGGGATATTATGGTTTTAGTGTTGAAGATGTTTCTCATTTACGACTCGGTTTTTATCAAGGCGATATTTTTACCGAATTACCTGAAATGGATAGGGATGTATTACCGATTTTTGAATTATTGAAAAAGATAAGACCAACAATTGTTACAGTTGCCTTTGATCCGGAAGGAAGCGGTCCCGATACACATTATAAAGTTATGCAAGCTATTGCCGCAGCTTTAGAGCTTTATGAAAAATATTCAGGTAATTCCAACATAAAAGTTTGGGGCTATAGAAATGTTTGGTATCGGTTTCATCCTGCAGAAGCAAATATTTATGTGCCTGTAAGCTTAAACTCATTCGCAATTCTTGAAAATACATTTATGAAAAGCTTTAGCTCTCAAAAAGGAGCGAGTTTCCCAAGTTGGGAATATGATGGACCATTCAACAAACTGGTACAAAAAATTCAAGTTGAACAGTATAATGTATTAAGAGAATGTTTAGGGAAAAATTATTTCTTAAAACATCCTCACCCAAGAATTAGAGCAGCGAAAGGAATTTTATTCCTTAGAGAACTTAGTCTGGGTGAGTTTTATACACATACGAGAGAGTTAAAAAAAGTTACGGAATAGAAATACAGTATTTTTTAACTCCTGTTTTCCGCAATGGGACACCCTAAGAAACAAACAAACCTGTCTACCGCCGTGTAGATTGGATTGTGTGTAATTTATTTTTGACAACCTCGTAGAGGTTATATTTTTGTAGATAAATTTACGCATAACATATTTCAATCCCGACTTGTCGGGATTTATAATATTTCCTTACGGACAAACGTAAATCAAAAAAAACAATTGATCCTCTACGAGGATCTGTTTTCCAGATATATATTTTATTACAATAATTAAACATCTACGATGTTTTACACTAATAAAAAAAATTGATTAAACTAGTTAATTGAAAACAAACCATCTAGCTCTACCACTATATTTTTGCAAGACAATGACAGAGGCATCACGAACCATTATTCCTTTGAGACACCCAAGCTATTCAAAAATCCTTTGATTCCGAACTATTTTCTCAACTTTTTAACCATTTCTTAAAAAGTGCGTAAAACAGGAAATACAGTATTTTTTAACTCCCTTATTTGAGGAAAATATTTAGTGCGGTAAAACTTGTGATAATCCAATCCCGGGATTTTCAGTCAGCGTTATTTTACCATTAATAATTTTCGTTCCGATAAACAGATCGTTGTTAATAAGAAGATTACCGTCAAGATCTGCCCATTCTGTTTCAGGCGATAATTGAGAAATTGCTGAAATGCCGCATGAAGTTTCCGTCATACAGCCCAACATAATCTGCATACCCAAAGACTTTGCAAGGGTCAACATTTTATGTGCTTCTCTCAAGCCTGTACATTTCATCAATTTGATATTAATACCGGAATAAACGCCATAAGCTTTTATAACATCCGGAATTCTTTGCAAAGCTTCGTCTGCAAATGTCGGAAGCGGACTTTTTTCCGTCAGCCATGCCATATCGTCTATCATAGTTTTGGGCATCGGCTGTTCAACTAATTTTACATTTTTTTCGCTTAGCCAGTTAATCATATCCAAAGCAAAGAATTTATCCTTCCAACCTTGATTTACATCTACAATAATTGGTTTATCAGTTACCGAACGGATTGTGTTTATCATTTCTTTATCGTTTTCGCGGCCAAGTTTTACTTTAAGGATTTTATATTCTTCCGCTTCCTTTACTTTTTGTTTTACAATTTCATTTGTATCAATGCCTATGGTAAATGAAGTGTACGGTGTTTTATCTTTGTTAAAGCCCCATATTTTATACCATGGTTTTCCAATTAATTTTCCAACAAGATCATGAAGAGCAATATCAACCGAAGCTTTTGCTGCAGGATTAAATTCATCAATACCGTCTACATATTCCAATATGCTTTCCATCTCGAACGGATCTTTGAATTGTGAGAGATCTACTTTAGATAAAAATTTTGATGCAGATTCATGAGACTCGCCTAAATAGGGAGGCATTGAAGCTTCGCCGTATCCCGTTATTCCTTCATATTCTATTTGTGTCAGCATTACAGGTGTTGTAGTTCTGGAACTTGCTGCTAATGTAAAAACATGTTTTAATTGCAGAGTGTAAGGTTTAAATGTTTGTCTCATGTTAGAATTCTTTTTTATGATGTTGATATTTTTAGAAAAAACATTTGTATTTAGTCCGCACGTTAAAATTGTCCCGCCGATTACCCCGGTATTAATAATAAATTTTCTACGATTTTGCTTCATTAAATTTCTCCAAGGTAGAATTTATTTCTCTTTATTGAGGAGATCCCGTTATTATCAATTGAATTTAGAATTCTTTTGGCTCTTATAAAATGGTTCAGCCGATACTCATTGAAATCAGCAGCATTTTTATCAAAAGAATTTATCTTTATTCTTCCCGCTGCGTGGATGTATTGGTAATTTCCAATATAAATACCGACGTGAGTAATTCTCTCTTTAGTTGAATCGGTTTCTTGCGAACCAAAAAATAGTAAATCACCAGCGCGCAAATTTTCAAATCCGTTTTCCGTATCAACTAAAATACCGGTATTTACTTGCTGCGAAGCATCTCTCGCCAAAACTATTCCGTTTAAGAAATAAACTGTTTTCGTAAAACCGCTGCAGTCCATTCCTTTTGCCGAAGTTCCGCCCCATAAATAGGGTATGCCCATAAATGATTCTGCTGTCGAAACAATATCAGCTTCGGTCGGATTTCTTTTATTCAACCATGTAATAAATTTTTCACAATTGTTAATTTCAACAAAAGCAATTCTTCCGTCGGGGTATTTTACTTTGTAAAATTCATTTTCTACACCGAGGTTAATTAAAATATTTCCTGCTGTTAAATCAGAAACGTGAGAAGAAAATTCATTCGATTGAGAATAAGAAAACCCGTACTCTTTAGTATAAATAACTTTTTCCGAATTCAACCATTCATCAAGTTGAGGTTTGTTCATTGGTGTAATACCATCATCATCAACCCAAGCAATATAATTATCGGGAGTTTGAATTAAATAGAATCCGGGAGTTTTTTTGTAAATTTTTACGGGTGTTCCCAGTAAAGCTTGTGTAGCTAATTCTGCCGTATGATCTGGTGTTGATCTGATATTGGCAACTGATAAACATACAACGCCATACTTTTCTTCGCGCAACTCTGATTCGGGCAATAAACGAATTTCATCTTTAAAATTCAGATCAAGATTTCTTAGGTTATTCAACAATTTTTCTTTTGCTTCCGGAATATTTGTTTCACCCGTTAAAGTAATAATGTTCGTGCTATCCATAGCAGATACATTAAAAATTGCTACTCTTTTATCCAGGGCATATTGATTTTTGATTTCTTCTATAATTTTAGTTACCGGATTCATTTTATCTTCCTGAGCATTTACATGAATAAATGCTAAAAAAAATGTTAATAAAGTAAATATTGTTTTCATCATAATTTGCTCAAAATTAATTTATAAAATAAAACTTGTTAATTTATAAGTAAACGCACTTTAAGAGAAGGAAATCTGAGGCAATCCTTATTCATTTTTGCACCCGAACTCCGCATCCAACGGAATATATTTTATAATAATAAAAGCGGGAATAGTTGCCAAAACTGTCCACACAAAAAATAATTTATATCCTAACATTTCTTGAAGCCAACCGCTGCTCATTCCGGGTATCATCATTCCAAGAGCCATAAAAGCAGTAGATATTGCAAAATGTGCAGTTTTATGTTGCCCGTCCGAAATATAAATCATGTAAAGCATATAAGCAGTGAAACCGAAACCATATCCGAATTGTTCTATTGCTACGCAGGCACTTATAAGCAAAAATGATTCGGGTTGGGCTGTTGATAGATATATATAAACGCTGTTGGGTAAATTTATTGCTGCAACCATCCACCATAACCAATTTTTAAGTCCATCTCTTGAAGCAAGGAAACCACCTAAAATACCACCGGCTAAGAGAGAGAGCATGCCGATAGTTCCGTAAACAAAACCTACTTCACTTGTTGTTAAACCTAATCCGCCGGCTTCTTTCGAATCCAATAAAAACGGAGAAGCAAGTTTAACCAATTGAGATTCTCCCAAGCGGTAAAAAAGTAAAAAAGCGATAAATATTAAAATGTGTTTTTTCTTAAAGAACAGAATAAATGTTTTAATGAATTCTGAAAAAATATTATTACCGTTTTGGGATATTTCTGTTCGGTCCTCGCTAGGATATGGAAGAATAAAATAATGATATATAAAAATTAATGCGAAAAATATGGCTAAAATTGAAAACGTAATTGTCCAGGATAAAGGAATATTTCCCGCTGTAGTTGTTTCGAGATACCCGACAATTATTATTAAAAGCCCCTGTCCGGTAATCATAGCAATTCGGTAAAAAGTGCTTCTAATTCCAATAAAAAATGCCTGGTCGTGTTTTGATAAACCAAGCATATAAAATCCGTCGGCTGCAATATCATATGTAGCAGAACTAAATGCCAGGAGCCAGAAAAAAGCCAGTGTATATTGAAAATAATTCGGGACAGGAATTGTAAGAGCAATGCCGGCAAGCGATGAGCCGATTAACAATTGCATTGCAATAATCCAAAATCTCTTTGTTTTTAGAATATCAACTATCGGGCTCCACAAAGGTTTAATTACATAAGGCAAATAGAGCCAGCTTGTATATAATGCAATATCCGTATTCGAGACACCCATTCTTTTGTACATAATAACGGAAACGGACATAACGATTACATATGGTAGTCCTTCCGCAAAATATAGAGTTGAGACCCACGCCCACGGATTTCTTGAAGATTTTTTTTGACGGGTCACAAAAATTTACTCCTAGTATTATTCAACAAAAATTTTTTAATAACACACGTTACGCAAAGACATTATTATTTGTCATTCTGAGCGAAGCGAAGAATCTAAAAACTTCTTTTTTATTCGATCCCGAGATTCTTCACTCCACTTCGTTCCGTTCAGAATGACACCTTGCGTAAGGTGACTTAATAAAATATTAAATCATAGTCTTAGCCATGAAAGCCGCTCCAATTTCCGGAGGGTTTTCTGCTGATACAATTTTTACGTTTGGTAAATGAAGCTCTATTTTTTTCTTAAACATTGCGGAATAAAAATTTTCTGTTGCTATTGTTCCACCGATCAAACATAATTTTAATGTTTCTTGTCCTATCATATTAAAAATTGATTTGACATGGAGTAAAAGTTCGTCCGATTCATCTTCTAATATTTTATTTGCTATTCTATCTCCATTTTGAGCTGCCTCAATTACTTTCGGAGCGAAAGAAGCAATGTCAAAATTATTTCTATACACTTCCGTGATTAATTTAGATGAATCTGTAATTCCGAAATCGCGTTTTAATATTTCTGTGAGTAAAGTTTTATCACCTCTTCCGTCAAGTTCTTTTGCGATTTGATTTAGTCCTCGTCTGCCAAGAGTGTTGCCGCTTCCTTCATCACCAATGAGTCTTCCGTAACCACCTACGCGGTGGATGTTGTTGTTTTTATCTTTCCCAAAAATCACAGATCCGGTTCCTGCAATTAATAATGAACCGGGCCCACCGGAAAAAGCACCTTCAAGCGCAATTCGTGCATCACTATCAACGTTAAACGATTGGAAGAAATAACCTTTTGACTGAGCATATTGAATGAAATCGTTTTTCAATTTTTGAGCATCACTCTGTCTTCCGGCTCCAGTAGTGCCGATCAATATTGAAGCGATATCATCCGGTGAAATTTTCAAATATGTTATTGATTCGAGAATTAGAGAAAGAATAGTTTCAGATACTATTTGAGTTCCTATTAATAGAAAATTGGAAGGACCGCCCTGGCATTCATACAAAGGATTGAAGTTGAAGTCGGTTAATACACATTTTGTTTTTGTACCACCGCCGTCCAATCCGATTAAATATTTCATTTCCACTATAAACCTATAAATCCCAACTTGTGTTAAAATAACGAAGGTCGGGGATTAAACCCGCCTGCCGGACGGGCAGGTACCTCGACCGAGTTTTAAAAAGCCCTTCCCTTTGGGAAGGGTTGGGATGGGCTTTTATTCAATTACTCATGTACTTTAAATACTCGATTAAACCCTCATAAATTTTTTCTGCCATATCCTTACGAAAATTTTCATCAAAAAGTTTTTCTTCATCTTCGGCATGTGACATAAATGCCTGTTCAACCAAAATTGCCGGCATCTCCGACATTCGAGTAACACGGTAATTGAAGGATCCAACGGAACCGAAAGGTTTGAGATCTAATTCGATTAATTTATTATAAACTTTTTCTGCTAACTTTGCCCAAAACGGATTATGATAAAAAGTACACGTACCGGAGGTGCCTAAAAATTCATTTAACGGTTCACTCGAATTTGCATGGATACTAAAATGAAGATTTGCATCAGAGTTCGTTACGGTATCTCTTTTACCTAAAAGCGTCATATCTTTATCGGAATCTCTAACCTGCAATACTTCCGCCCCATGTCTTTTTAATAGAGTTTCCAGTTTTTTACTAAGATCTAAATTAATTTCTTTTTCTTTTAATCCCGATAAACCAACAGCTCCGATATTACTTCCGCCATGTCCTGCTTCAAGAGATATTTTAATTCCTTTCAATGGCAATGTATTATCTAAATTATAATTCGGCGGATATTTTATTTTGAAAATCAATTCCTTCCCGTTAGGTTTGATTTCGTATCCCCAAATTTTTGATGTTTTTAAATTAACATAAATTTTGTAAGTCTCTTTTGTCGTCTGCTGCCATGTTATCTCTTCAATGTATCGTAAATTACTTTTATGAATGATCCAGGTACTGCTTGTTTTCACGCCGTATAAATTAATGATAATCCTTTTCTGCTCGGGATCTGGATAAATATCGTAAGGTACATTTTCAAGATAAGGGATTTTTATAATATCGGCAGAAGCAGAAGGATAGCATGAAATAGGATTGATAAAATAGCTCGGAGTTACAGTACCGGTTGGAAGCTCTTTTACGAATTCACGATTAATATACCCTTCTTCAATGTCACTTAAATGTATTCTGTAATAATCTCCGAAAATTCCGTTTGATTTAAGAATTACGTTTTTCGGAAGTTCGTTTCTTATCGGCGCACCTAATCTTATTGGTGCAAGAGTTAAAGTCAAAATAGAATTGTCTTGAGTGGTTGTTAATAATGGAAAATCCGCGTATTCTTTTACTAATAAATTATTATCAAGTAATTTCTCAAATGAATCTTGATTGGGATTTTTCTCATTAGATTTCAAAACCAACTTGATACTATACTTTTGATTTATAGCAAAACTTTTCAAAGGTATTTGAACTTGATAGCGGCTAAATTCTTTATAATCATTTCTTTGGCACTCGAAGGAAAAACTACCCGGAACAATTTCAACAAAACCTTTTTGAGATTTTGTGCCGTTGAAGGAAACTGTTAAAAAGTCTTCAGGCATAAGAGTTATGTTTTCCGCAGGTTCAATCGAATTTTCATTAATAGATAATTTCAAATCTACAGTTGCCGGATCTTTTTTCTGAAATAAAACTCTATCTTCATAAATTGCTGTTTCACCATTAACTTCTTTTACTTCTGCTCTTAATTTGTTCAATCCGTCTTTCAATTTTATTTTTTTGAAAAAGACGCCTGTTTTATAAATTTTTACCGAATCGTTATTAATAAAAACTTTAGAAGGATATTTAGTTTTACAAAGTAAATTGTATTCATCATTACTTGTAATTTTAGCGAAAGGTCTTCTGAATTCCACCCATGTTCCGTAACGGCTTATCGTATTGTCTTTATGCAATAAGTAATTATATGGAATTGCCCAGTCGCTTTTGGAAATATTATATATAGTACTCCCGATTTTCAGCTTAACGGTATCGGTCTTTTCCGTTATTATAAAATTAAGCTTCATATCGGCATCTATTTGCTTGGACCTGTTTTCGTTTAGTATAACCGCCTCAGCATCACTATTATTAATAACTTCCGAAAGATTTAATTTAATAAAAGATTCGGGGGACAATCTTTTCAGATAATTTTTAAGAAATTTATCGTCTTCATTGACATTTATATGCTTGTTGTAATTAATCGAATATCCTAATTCATCATCAATAAGAAAATCTATTATTCCCTTCCCTAAATATTTATCAACCAGATCTGTGTTTTTTTCACTTGATTTACTCGAAGTAGAAACAATTAAAAAAGGTTTCAACAAAATACTTTCTACAATAATATCTTCGAATAGATTATTATCATCCTTTGATAAAAAATTAATTCCGCTGAAATAAAATCCATCTATCTCGCAGTTTTTAACAAGCATATTAAAATTATTTTTTATAGCAGCATTTCGGGAGGATGGAAAGTTTGATCTGTTCAATTCGTTGAAATTAATTTCAATAAAAAAATCCAATCCATTGCTATGTGCAAGATCACCTGTAAACCGAAGAATATTTAAAAATGATAATTCTGCATTTGAAGAAGTTAAGATCGATTGGGAAAAGTTATTCGCATTAAAAATAACAGCATCAAATTTTTGTTTTGAAGCTGCTGTAATTTCATTCGCAATTTTATTCCTGACTGAGTCGGATTCGGTTAAGTTCTCATTTTCAAAATTCAGTAATACAATTTTATCTTTATAATATTGGAAAGATTTCGGTTTGGTCTCTGTTTCTTTCTTTGCAACGTCAACAACAGTAGAACATGCGGTTACGAGCATAATAATTAATGTAAAATAACCTAAATGTTTTTTCATTTTGTCTCCAAAAGATATTTGTGCTTCGGAAAATCAAATTGTACAAGTATTATATAAATGATAATACCTTTTAGAATATTCAGAAACAAAGAATGTTATTACTCATTTTCGAATAACTAACAAGAAGTTGCAGGTTAATCAATTTTACGAACAGTCGGAATACTTTCATTACTGATTCTATCCACAGCAGAAACCGCAACTTCATTTAGTTCGTACTTTTTAATAACCTCTTTATCGCTATCACTGATGAATTTGTATTCGGAAGTTAGGGGAACTTCATAAGAAAAAGTATCTCTGTTTAAAATTATATAATCCCACCTATTACCATATCTGAAGTAGACCACCCAGCGAAAAACCTTATTTTTATTTTCGTGTGTCCAGGATATTTTAATTTTATCAACACTTTTTGTAGTAGTTATTTCCGGTGAGCCAAGAGGTGAATTTTTAAACCATGGAGTTTTTGGAACCAACGCTTGTTTTTTATAAGGTCCATTCACAATAGCATCGGATAACTCCTTGTAATTAAGTATTGGGGCGACACTCCAACACAAATTACCCGGTGAATCAGGCAGCATTCCTCTTATAGTCATAATTTGATTAATTACTTCCATGGTATTTAATTCGTTATTATCTCTATCAATGTTAATGCCTGGCCAAAAATGTCTCCCTTTCAAATTTTCATTTTTCCACCATCCTAAAAGAACGGGAAAACTTTGTGGAATAGTACTGATTTTCCAATAAAGTTGAGGCGTCCAATAATCAACCCATCCTTCATTAATCCACAGTTTTGCATCGGCATATAGTTTATCATATTGGTCGAATCCTTCAATTGATTCCGGATGCCGGGGCCTCCAAATGCCAAACGGACTTAAACCGAATTTCACGTTCGGTTTAATTTCTTTGATGCCTTTATAAACTCTTTGAATGAAAACATTAATGTTTCCACGTCTCCAATCGGCTTTGCTTAAATCGCCGCCGTTATTCAAATAATTTTTCCAACTTTCCTCATCGGGGAAATCTTCGCCATTATTATATGAAGGATATGGATAAAAATAATCGTCAAAGTGGATTCCGTCAATGTCATATCTTTTAGTAATATCCATTACGACACTGTAAGAATGATCTTGAACTTCCTTTTTGCTGGGATCAAGCCACCAATAACCGGATTTTAATTTTACAACCCAATCGGGATGTTTTTTAACAACTGAAAATTCGGTGACTTCTCCTCCTACGATATGATGCGCCCTGTAAGGATTTAACCAAACATGCAATTCTATACCGCGCCTATGTGCTTCATCTATCCAGAATTCCAAAGGATCGTAATATGGATCGGGTGCTTTGCCTTGATTGCCGGTTAAGTAATATGACCAGGATTCAATATCGCTCTGATAAAACGCATCGCATTGAGGTCGTGCCTGGAATATCACGGCATTGAAATGATTATTCTTAAGTTTGTCAAGTATGCTGATTGCTTCTTTTTTTTGCTCTTCGGTTGTAAGGTCTTTTCTGCTAGGCCAGTTAATATTGGCGACTGTTGCAATCCAAGCTCCGCGAAATTCTCGTTCTACCTTAGGAATATCCGGCAACGTAGTTTCGGATTTTTCAAGCTTGAATGCAGCGCAACCTGAAAAAAGTATTAATAAAACAATAGCAATTACACTAACTCTTTTGGTTTCCATAATAGTTCCGTATCATATTTTATGTTTGAGGTAAACCCCGTTAGAAGATCTCCGACCTTCCAACGGGATGGCACACACGGGGCTTTAAACCCCGTGTTCGCTCCAAAAGGAATTTTATTTCCATCCCCGCCGCAAGCAGCGGGGCTTTCTAACGGGGTAAAGTCATTTCACAAAATATTCGTATCAACTAATTGGGAACATAATTAAGGCAAAATAATTCCAACTACATAGTTGGGTAGTTTTAATATTAATTTGCTAAGGTAAATTTTAACTATTGTTTTAACTATTGTTAATTATCGTCTTGCACTTTTTCAAAAGAAATGTATATTAATTAACATCAAAGAAGCACTTTATTCTTAACCATGCGTTTAGAAAAATGAGTACCTTATTGAAACGTCTGAATAAACTTACAACTAAATCATATTTGTATGCTTAATAGGTATAAGAAAATATCGTTTATTACTACTTTATTCTTTCTTGCATTTTTTAATGTATCAAAAGCACAATACCAAAAAATCATGTTTGATCGAATTGCAAAAGATCAAGGTCTTATTCCTGGAAATGTAAATGAAATTCTGCATGATAGTATCGGTTTTATTTGGATGGCAACAGAAAACGGATTATGCAGGTATGACGGGTATAACTTTATTTATTATAAACACGAAGTTAATGACGCCAACAGTCTGAGTTACAATCATGTTTTCAGCCTTTTAGAAGATAAAAACGGAGTAATATGGGTCGGTACTTTAGGAGGTGGACTAAATAAATTTAATAGCAAGACCGGAAAATTTATTCGGTACATGCATAATCCTAATAATCCAAAATCAATAAGCAGCGATATTGTTTTTAAGGTTTACAGAGACTCAAAAAAAAGAATTTGGATTTCAACCTTAGGAGGTGGGTTAAATCTCTTTGATCCGGTTAAAGAAACCTTTACTAATTATACTCATTCAAAGAAAGATACCAATTCAATCAGCAGCAATATGGTAAGCGCTTTATATGAAGACAAAGCTAAAAATTTATGGGTGGGAACATTCGACGGGATGAATTTATATATTGAAGCTGAACAGAGGTTCATACATTATAAAAATAATCCTCTCGATAAATACAGCTTAAGCCATAACCAGGTAATGGAATTTCTTGAAGATGATAAAGGACGTTTTTGGGTGGCAACTTTTGGCGGGGGTGTTGATCTGTTCGACAGAGTAAAAAAGAAATTCCACAGTGTTAAAAGCGATTTACATTTTCCTATCAAACCGGATAATATGAATGTCAGAAAATTATTCGAAGATGAAGGATCTATTTGGGTTGGAACATACAGTGGTTTGTTCAAATTTGACAAAAACACTTTCGCCAAAACCGATATATATTCTAATCCTAACGATCATAACACAATTAATGACAATAAAGTAAGATCAATTTACAAAGATAGGACGGGTGTTATTTGGGTTGGAACAATTGCCGGAGTAAACAAATATGATTCGAAGAAGAAAAAATTTCAAGTGATAAATTTCAACGAGGATTACAAAACTTCGCTTGACAATCGTTTTACAATCCCTTCAAAATTTATAACGGAAAAAATACTTTGGGCAGGACCCGGTGATTCGATCATTTACAAAAGTAAAAGCAGAAAAATAAAATTTTTCGGCGAGGTCGGTTCAAAAAACGGTTTCCACACTTTTCTTTCATCAAATTTTTATTTGGACGAGAAAAACTATTTATGGGTCGGAAGTTACAACGGTATTCACTATTACAATGTTAAAAAAAATGAGTTTATTAACGTTCAGTATGTAGATGATGGTACTCCTTCGCAAGGTAATAACTTTGTTAAATGGTTTTATATCGATAAGAAAAATCGGTTTTGGACTGGAACAATGGCCGGAGGTCTTATCTTTTATAATCCGGAGAAAAACATAATTAAAAAGTATAATCACTTTGAAGGAGATATAAAAACTCTCGGCGATTCCAGAGTTATCTCTGTTTTTGAAGATAGCCATGGAATTTTATGGATCGGTACTTACGGTGGACTTGACGTTTTTAACGAAAAGGATGAAACATTTAAACACTATCGTGTTATTCCCAACGACAGTGTTTGTATTTCGAATGATAGGATTTATAATATATATGAATCAAAATCCGGTGATTTATGGATTGGTACTTATCAAGGATTAAACAGGTATAACCGGGAAAAAGATAATTTTGAGCAATACACTACAAATCAAGGATTAGGTGATAATACCGTTTATAGTATTCAGGAAGATGAGAAAGGCAATTTGTGGATTAGAACCAACGACGGTATTAGTAAATTCGATCCGGTAAAGAAAATATTCAAGAACTATAGTTCCAAGGACGGCTTACACGGCATGGAGTTAAACGGAAATATTTATTTTAAAAATAATGATGGGAAAATGTTTTTCGGGTTCTCAAACGGTTTGGTTTCTTTTTATCCTGATGACATTAAAGACAATCCTTACAAACCTCAAATTGCGTTTACTAAACTGACAATAATGGATCAAGAAATTAAGATGGGGGAAAACTCTCCTTTAACAAAACCTCTTAACGCATTAGATGAAGTAGTTCTTTCTTATAAAGATAAAGTAATTGGTTTCGAATTTTCCGCACTTCATTACGCAATACCTTCTAAAAATAAATATGCTTACAAACTAGAAGGGTTTTTGGATAAATGGGTTTTTGTAGATGCAAATAATAGGACTGCTAAATTTACCAATTTGAATCCCGGTAAATATATATTAAAAGTGATGGCTTCAAATAATGACGGTATTTGGAGCGATGTTGAACGTTCAATAACAATTATTATTACACCTCCGTATTGGGAAACTTGGTGGTTTAGATCTATTGCCTTTTTAATATTTTTATTTGTGATTTTTTTGTTTTATGAAATTCGCTTGAATAAACTTCTCGGAATTGAGCGCACTAGATCAAGAATTGCACGTAATCTTCATGACGAAGTAGGCGGGACGCTATCCAGTATCCAATACTTTGTACGTGCAATTGAAAAAGAAATGAATAGCAAAAATTCGGAAAGTACTTCCAAATATTTGAATCTGATTATGGAAAGTTCGGCTGATGCACAAGAGAAAATAAAAGATTTGATTTGGACTGTAAATCCCGATGAAGACGGATTGGGTAAATTTCTAATAAAGTTTAACAGGTACGCATCCGATTTGTTAGATTCGAAGGAAATAAATTATAATATTGAATTACCGAACGGTAATTTTAATAAGACGATTTCGATGGAAAAGAGACAGCACTTGTGGTGTATTTGTAAGGAAACTTTAACTAATATTGTCAGACATTCCCAATGCAAAAATGTTAATATTAAATTACTTTATAACGGGAAAACTTTGGATTTATCTATTGAAGATGATGGAATTGGGTTTAATGAATCGGAAAAAGGTTTCAGTAATGGTTTGGTGAATATTAAAAACCGGGCCGATGCTTTAAAAGCTCATTATAAATTAACAACAGCTATAAACCACGGGACAAGGTGGTTTTTCTTAATCAAAATTTGATATTCTACCCTTGTGGGTAGTGCATAGCGCGACAAGTCGCGATGGTTGATGGTTGATGGTTACCCCGTTGGATATACCTTTTAAAAAATATCATTGACTATAGAAATAAGTTATCCAACGGGGTGAATGGAAAATGGGAAAAATTATTTAAAAATATCTTGACACAAAAAAAAGGTAACTGACAATACTATATAATTATCAAAATATTTAATCAAAAGAATTCCTCGCAGCCCCGCCTGCCAAAGCAAAGCGGCGAGCAGGTTGCTGCGGGGTTATCTTTATATAACGAAGTTCGGGGATTAAACCCGCCTGCCGGACGGGCAGGTACCCCGAACGAGTTTAATAAAAAAAGCCCTTCCCTTTGGGAAGGGTTGGGATGGGCATTTATTTAATGATAAAAATTACAATAATAGAAGATAATATCTTTGCGAGAACCGCCTGGGAATCAGCACTTAGTTCTGTAGAAGATTTTGTGGTGTTGGAATCATTCAGTTCTTGCGAAGAAGCGATCGAATCCGAATCTATAAAAAAATGTGATGTAATATTGTTGGATATCGGGTTACCCGGTATTTCCGGGATAAAAGGAGCAGAAGTATTCAGCAGTATTAACAATAATGCTTTGATAATAATGATCTCAATTCAAGATGATGATAAAAGTATTTTTGGTTCCCTTCAAGCCGGGGCAATCGGATATTTGCATAAATCTGTTTCACCTGAAGAATTAATTGATTCCATCCGATTGGCTGTTAAAGGCGGCTCACCAATGACTCCTCAAATTGCTCGAAAAGTTCTGAAATCCTTTCACAAATTTAAACCAAGATATAATGAAGATAAGCTTACGGAAAAAGAAACAACAATATTAACCTTACTTTCGGAAGGGAAATCATACAAAAAAATTTCGGAAGAGATATTTCTCTCAGTAGACGGTGTAAAATATCATATCCGAAGCATATATGAAAAACTTCATGTTCATAGCAGGGCTGAAGCAGTTGACAAAGGACAAAAGTTAAGAATTCTTTCAAAATGGTAATAGGTTTATTTCTTCTTTAATAAATATTTGTATTCTATTTCTAGAAGGCACAAATTCATTTTGTATTGGTAATATAGTTTGGTCTTAAGAATTTATAAAACTACACATTAGTGTAGTTGAAAAAAGTCTTATTGTTCACAAATTAACTTTGCGTTTCAATTTCTTCTACTAAATCTTGAGATTTAGGTCACTATATGAGAGAAATAGTCTGTTTCGTCTATACCCTAATACTATTGCAAACAATAACTATTCTGGCGCAATCCTCAAATCCTAAGAGAGAGTTTAGAGGGACCTGGATTGCAACCGTTTCAAATATTGACTGGCCTTCTACAACCGGGTTACCGATTGAAACTCTAAAGAAACAACTCACCGATTTGCTTGACGCCGTTAAGAGTGCAAATTTAAATGCAGCTTTTTTCCAGGTAAGACCCGAATGTGATGCATTATATAAATCTTCAATTGAACCCTGGTCATATTGGATTACGGGAACTCAAGGTGTTGCACCGGCAGGAGATTTTGATCCGCTTAAATTTGCTATAGATGAAGCTCATAAAAGAGGGATTGAACTTCATGCCTGGTTAAATCCTTATCGAGCAAGACATGCTAGTTTTTCATATCAAAGAGCATCTAATCATGTTTCTAATTTGCATCCGGATTGGATATTAAAATTTGGTAATCTCTATCTTCTTGATCCAGGAATGCCTCAAGTTAGAAATTATAATGTAAGCGTTGTCGTAGATATCATTTCCAAATACGATGTGGATGGAATACATTTTGACGATTATTTCTATCCTTATCCACCGGATCAAATCTCAAATCAAGATGCGGCAACATTTGCTGCTTATCCAAGAGGTTTTACTAATATCGGAGACTGGAGAAGAGATAATGTAAATATTCAGATGAAGGTAATTAGCGATACAATAAAAGCAATTAATCCTAAAATTAAATTCGGTATTAGTCCTTTCGGTATCTGGAAAAATGGTGTACCATCCGGAATTACCGGCATGGATGCTTACAGTGTAATTTATGCAGATCCGATCTCTTGGCTTAAGCAAAAATCTGTAGATTACATCATTCCACAATTATATTGGAGAATTGGAGGAAGCCAGGATTATCTTAAACTTATGCCCTGGTGGGCTGATTCGGCAAAACAATATGGAAGACATTTTTACTCCGGTAATATTTATGGAAGTTATTCTACTGCTGAATTACCAAACCAATTAAAATCTAATAGAAACAATAGTAAAGCAAACGGTATTGTTTTATTTAGTGCTAAACACATTCCAGGCAATACATTGAGCTTCACGGATTCACTAAAAAATAAGTACTTTAAAAATCCAGCTTTGGTACCCGGGATGGAATGGAAAGATCAGATAAAACCGAATCCGCCAACAAATTTAAGATTTGATAAATTAGCAAATGCTAGAGGAGACGGATTATTTTGGAATGCACCTTCAAGGGCATCCGATGGTGATGCTGCTTCAATGTATGTAGTTTATAAATTTAATTCCTCCTCAGTTCAGCCATCTGATCTTGAAAATTCATCTAATCTCAATAATATTGTTGGAACGACATATGCGGCATTAAAGACTAATGATGTTTCTAACACGATGTACTTTACAGTTACATCATTAGACAAAAACTATAATGAAAGTACTATGAGTGAGGTCGTTCCGGTTCAAGTTACAATTCCCGGTAAACCGATGGTTATTTCTCCTGCAGATTTGGCAATTAATCAAAAAGATACAATCAAATTTATTTGGGAAAATACAGCACATTCTAATTTTAACAGACTGCAGATTGCTACGGACATAAATTTTGCTAATTTAATAGTTAATCAAAACGGCATTGTAGATACATTTAAATCCGTGACGGATTTAAAAGGACTCTCTACTTATTATTGGAGAATTACAGCATCAAATTTAGCCGGAGAAAGTATTTATTCGGATGCTCGGAGTTTCACAACAGGATTTCCTGTTCCTCCTCAATTATTGTTACCATTAGATAAATCATATCTCTCTGCTATAACTACAAAGCTAGTCTGGAAAAAATCAAAAGCGGCTACAAAATATAGACTTCAAGTAGCAGAAGGTTTGTCAATTTTACCTTCAATAACAATACTGGATACAGTAGTTACTGATACTTCCTTAATAGTCAGCAAATTAAAAGATAAAAAATTCTATACTTGGTCAGTCAAGGCAAATAATGATTTTGGCTCAAGTGCTTTAGCAGATGTATTCAAATTTAATACTGGTACTCCTACAGATATTATTGCAAATGATAAATCAATATCAACATCCTATGTATTGAATCAAAATTATCCTAATCCATTTAATCCAACTACAAAAATTTCATTTTCAATTCCCGAAAACGGATTTACTGCTATTAAGATTTACAATCTGTTAGGACAACAGGTTGGAGAATTAATAAATAAATATTTAGTCGCAGGCTCTTATTCTACTGAATTTAATGCTGAAAATTATCCGAGTGGAATTTATATCTATGTATTGCACTCGGGTTCCCATATTTTAAGTAAAAAAATGTTGCTGATTAAGTAAAATTTCGTTTTATTAAAATGATTATTAATGGACATTGATTTTATTCGATAAAAAATGTAATGTAAATCCTCCATTAAGTTAGTTAATTCAATTTGAATTATTATTTTGAAATTTAGGAGATTTTGAATATGAGAAAATTTTTACTTCTCACAATTCTTACCTTGTTTTTTGCTTCTCAACTTCGGGCAGGAACTACCGGAAAAATCTCTGGTACAGTTATCGATTCTAAAACTAAAGAGCCCCTTATTGGTGTAAACGTAGTGCTGCATGGTACAACTTTAGGAGCTTCTACAGATGTAGAGGGCTACTACGTAATATTGAATGTTTCACCCGGGACTTATACGGTTAAAGCAACTTACATCGGATATTCACCGGCTACGTTTACTAATGTAAGAATCAATATTGACCAGACAACCAATGTTGATATTACTTTAAGCGAGGAAGCTATCCTTGGCAAAGAAATTGTTGTTGTTGCTCAACAACCGATTGTTCAAAGAGACGTTGCATCAAGCCGTGTTAATCTGAATGTTGATGAAATAAAAAACCTGCCTGTCGTCAGTGTGCAAAGCGTGATTAACCTTCAAGCAGGTATTTTATCAGCATCCACTGGACCGGTAATAAGAGGCGGCGGGGCAGATCAAACGGCATTTGTTGTTAACGGTATGACGCTTCGCGATGAAAGAGATAACACTCCGTATACGGGAATTAGTTTTACATCCGTAAAAGAAATTCAAATACAAACCGGTGGATTTAATGCTGAGTTTGGCAATATCCGATCCGGTTTGGTAAATGTTGTTACAAGAGAAGGCGATAAACAAAAGTATTCTGTTTCATTCCTCGGCAGATATAAAGCTGCTGCCAGAAAACATTTTGGAGAAGCTGTTAACTCTCCTAACTCATATTGGATTAGACCATATATTGACGATGCTGTTGCTTGGACGGGAACCGATAATGGAGTTTGGGATGATTATTCAAAGAGACAATATCAACCGTTTAGAGGATGGAATAAAGTATCACAACAATTACTTGCAGATAATGATCCAACCAATGATTTGACTCCGGAAGCTGCGCAAAGATTATTTTTGTGGCAGCATAGAAGACAGCTTGATATTGTAAATCCAGATTATGATGCAGACTTTAGTTTTAGTGGTCCAGTTCCATTTATTAGCGATGAATTGGGCGATCTTGCTTTTATTGCTTCCTATAGAACTACTAGAGAAATGTATGTGATTCCTTTATCAGAGGATTCTTTTAAAGATTATAACTTCCAATTCAAATTAACTTCCGATTTAAAATCCGGCATGAAATTATCCCTTGATGGTATATTCGGAAAACACTGGGGAACCACAAGTTCAAGAAGTGGAGGTCCTGGGATTTTTAGATCAGCCAGTGGAATTGCCGGTGAACTCGATAATCGTTCAGGGGCTAGCTATCTCGACTCCAGAGTTTATGCAACGGATTATTGGGCACCGACTCAGAAATTTATCGCAGGTTATGGCTTAAAGTTTACACATGTATTAAGCTCAAACACATATTATGATGTTACTATAAATCAATTTGGTACGCGATATGAAACGAACCCGGGCACTCCAAGAAATACTGCAAAGGTAAATGAGTTTGGACAACTATTTTTTGATGAAGCTCCGTTCGGGAATTATAGCGGTACAAGCAGTGGAATCGGTTCATCTATGAATATGGGTCTGGGCTTTAGTAATTCAAGAGACAGCAGTAAAGTGAATACCTGGTCTGCAAGATTTGATATTGCAAGTCAATTAGATAAGTATAATAATATAAAAGCCGGATTGGAATTTATTTATACTGATAATGCTGTAAATTATGCTTTAATTGAACCGGCTCTTCCGAGCAACAACAGTCGTTCTTCATGGCAAACATTCCCTATTAGAGCAGCTTTTTATGTTCAAGAAAAATTAGAATTCGAAGGAATGATAGCCAATATTGGCGTTAGAGTGGACTATAGCAGTGCTAATGCTGACTGGTACGTATTAACAAATTCATACGATAGGGCACTATCCGGAGCTCTCTCTGCGGGAATTGATACTCTTGTACAAAAAGATGCTACCAAAGCTATTATTAATGTAAGTCCAAGATTAGGTATCGCTTTCCCGATTTCGGTGGATAGTAAATTATATTTTAATTATGGACATTTCAGATCAATGCCTATTCCCGAAGACCTTTACTTATTACGGAGAAGTTCAGTTACTCAAGCTGTAACAAGATTAGCCAATCCCAACAACCCGCTTCCAAAAACTGTTGCTTATGAATTGGGCTATGAGCATAATTTATTTGATGAATATTTAGTACGAGTTGCCGGTTATTATAAAGATATTTCTGAACAACCCAGACTTGTAACTTATACAAGCAGAGATAACTCGGTTAATTATTCAATTCCTGAACCGGATAGCTATGAAGATATTAGGGGATTCGAAGCTACCATTACCAAAAACAGAGGAGAATGGGTTAAAGGTTTCGTTAATTATACTTATCAAGTATCCACAAGCGGAAATTTCGGATTAAGAAGTAATTCTGAAAACCCAGCCATTCAAAGAGAGAATCAAAGAAATAAAACCTTTTTTGAACAGAACAAACCGATACCAAGACCCTATGCAAGAGCTAATGTTGATTTATTCACTCCGCTTGATTGGGGTCCGGAAATTTTTGGTATAAAACCGCTCGAAGATTTGAGAATGAATATACTAGCTTCCTGGCGGGCAGGTGTAAATTTTTCATGGACCGGTACAGGTGGTGTTAAACCGGGATTTGAAAATAACATTGAATGGACTGATAATTTTAATGTTGATCTTAGAATTTCCAAAGCATTTGATTTTGGTCTATTTAATATCGAGTTCTTTGCCGATATTCTTAATGCTTTCAATATTAAGACACACGATTATAAAGCCGGTTTCGTTGACTTAAATGATTATGATGATTACATGAAATCACTTCATTTACCGGAAGAGTATAGGCAATTTGGTAATAATTATAAATTTATTGCCGGTAATGACAAACCCGGAGATATCAGAACCGGTTCTTATATTCCTTGGGATGAAAACGCCAGCGACTCTCAGAAAGAAGAGTGGAGAAAAAATAAATCTTACATAGATATGCCTAATTTGGAATACACGGCATTTTTAAACCCAAGATCAATCTTTTGGGGAATTAAAATTAATTACGATTTAAATTAAAAGAAAATTTTGAGGAAATAATGAACTCAGTTTTTTACAGAATTAAAAATTGTCTTCCGCTCCTTCTAGTAATATCAATTGGAATCCAATTTGTAACTTATGGACAATTCAAAAATGTTTGGATGTCTGCCGGTTCGCTGCATAATTGGTATTCCCAAATCGGTTCGGAATTAGAAGAAGCAGGATTTATTAAATCCCAACAATTTGGAATGCAATGGCCTGCTATTTATTCTTACCAGGATATTCAGGCAGCTAGAGGAATGTGGATTGGTGCAAAAGATTTTAGAGATGAAACCGGTCAAAATTTTCCCTACAAAGTTGTAACTGTTGGTCCCAGGCCACCCGCATTCTATCCTTTCTATCCAGTCAAAATGGAATTGACCGCCAAATTTGCTCTTTCAAATGTATACGTAAATGGAGCTTTGTCTTTTCAAAAAAATGTTGAAATAGATAAAGTTGATAAAACAATTCTTTACGATCGAGTAATAGAAAATGTAATTAATTCACAACTCGGGATTACTGTCAAGAGAAAAATCTTCCAGTTTGCTCAACAGTATAACGACAATTACATTGTTTATGAATATACTTTTACAAATACAGGCAATACCGATGCGGATAGTGAAATTGAACTTCCGAATAATACTATTAAGGATGCATATTTTTGGTTCACTTATAGAAATGCCGTAAATAAATCTGTTCGATATGTAATGGGGAATGCTTCCGGTTGGGGCATTAATACAATGAACGATGCCCGCGGGGATGGTGTAAAAACCGATCCCGTAAATGAAAAGTACAGAGCGCAATTTTCATGGCACGGATATTTTCCAGGTAAAGATGTAAGCTATGATAATATTGGAGGACCAATTTGGGCTCTTAATAGTACTGCAGCTCCTTTCAATGATAAAGCTGATACGGTTGGAAGATTAGGCGGGACACAATTCATCGGTACATTAACTTTATATGCGGATAAATCAGCAACCGAAAAAGTTGATGATCCAAAGCAACCAACAACTACAGATTATGTTAATTCAGATCACCCGCTTTTATTGGCTGGAGCTAATGCATTAAATATTGATAGAATGACTCAAGAATATGCATTGATCTCATCCGGGCACAAAGCACCAAGACATGCGGATGTAGTTGAACCAAGTGGAGATTTTGCTGTACAAAAATCCGCACCAAATGTAGGTAATGCTTCCGGCGGTATTTCTTTTAATAATGGATATGGTCCTTATACACTTAAGCCCGGCGAAAGTGTAAGAATAGTAATAGCTGAGGCAGTAAATGGCATTGGAAGAAAATTACAAATTGATACGGGGATAAAATATAAAAAGGGACAAATAACTGCCGATGCAAAAAATAGGATTGTTATGCAGGGAAAAGATTCGCTTATGTTAACATTCAAGAGAGTTACCGAAAACTTTAATTCCGGATGGAAATTACCTCAACCACCTATGCCTCCAACTACGTTTGAAGTGAATTCAGGCGGCGATAGA
>Ga0082335_1002496_pt1 | contig 34111 bp, 34 predicted proteins | sample Subgrocontami58m_FD_72375 | JGI IMG/M metagenome (GOLD analysis project Ga0082335, IMG submission 72375) | Subsurface groundwater microbial communities from S. Glens Falls, New York, USA - GMW37 contaminated, 5.8 m (SPADES assembly) (version 2) ... | reverse complement strand
CCTGCAGCGTCTAACGAGGCCCAAAAGCTGACCAAAGACCCGCTCTTGGCACCTCGCCCTGCCCCGGCACTCGCGGTCCGAACAGGCCAACTACCGCGTTTCGCGGGAAGCTCGTCCTCGTGTAACCCGTGATGTATCATAGGTTAGTTTTGTCTGTCATTGGTCTTGCAGCCCCGTGGGGCATGAATAAGGTGTCCACGGGCGGCACCACCACCAGAGCCACACCCGCACGCTTGCACGCCGGCCTTGCCTCGGATTCGCTCGCCAACCAGGAGCACCGGGTCGAGTGGGGCTCGCCCACGGGCCTTGGGCTTCTTTGGGGCCGCCGTTTGTTGGTGGTATGGTGGTCAGGATGCCTGCCCCTCGCCCGGCGCGCTATAGCCGTGTTCCACGACGGAGGCCCGCTGGGCCAAGCCACTCGCTCCACCGCGCTGTGACAAAACGCGACCGCTGGCCAACAGCCTTAGCCTCCTTGCGCCACAGGGATTTTCGCTATCTGTGGTCAGGCGAGTGTGGGCATGCGGTGTCGGAGTCCATCGAAATGGTGGGCCGCAACTGGTTCGTGTGGCAGATGACCGGTTCGCCTCTGCTTCTCGGCCTGATGAACTTCTCCCGTGCTTTCCCACGCCTGGTGTTTGGTGTGTACGCAGGTGTGCTCGCTGACCGAGTAGACAAGCGGCGTGTGCTTTTTGTAGCCGAGGGCTTAACGATGGTGATGAAATTCGCCATGGCCGTACTCATCACCACGGGCTGGATCAAGATATGGGAGGTTTTCGCCCTGGCCTTCTTCAGCGGGGTAAGCATGTCTTTTGTCGGCCCATCGCGCCAGAGCATGACGCCATACCTGGTGCCCCGGGAGGAGCTACTCAACGCCGTCTCTCTATTACGGGGGGCGGGATACGTCCTGCGCATGGTGGTGCCTGCCGCGGCAGGTGTACTTATTGACATAATCGGTGTAGATGGCGTCTACTACATTGCTGGCGTGACCTACTTCTTCATCATCTTCACCACCTGGATGATACGGATGCCGACCAGGGCAGTGCGGGAGAAGGCCACTACTGCCTGGGCTGACATGCGGGGGATGGCTACGTACGTGGCTGGCCATGCCACTATCCTTCGCCTCATGCTGTTGAGCCTGGTGCCCATGGTGTTCGCCATGCCCTACTTCACACTCCTCCCGATCTTCGCCACTGATGTGCTCAACATGGGGGCCTCGGGCTATGGCCTGCTCATGGGTGTAAGCGGGGTGGGGGCGATGGTGTCAGCAGTGGCGCTGGTAACCTGGGGCCGCTCGGCCAGCAATGGCTGGTTGCTTCTGGCCAGCATCGCGATGTTGGGTGGCTTCCTGGTGGCCTTCTCGGCATCCCACTGGCTGCTGCTGTCGCTGCTGCTAATGGTAGGGGTCGGGCTGGCGAACATGGCCAACCGGACGCTGGTGCAAACGTTGTTGCTCAGTCAAGCCCCTCAAGAGATGTATGGGCGCGTGATGAGCATCCACATGTTGGACCAGGCCCTAATGCCGTTTGGCTCTCTGTTGGCCGGGAGCCTCGCCGATGTCTACAGCGCGCCGATAGCTCTCGGCAGCATGGCGTCAGTAATGATTGTGCTGGCACTGGTGGTGGGACTGAGCAGCCCCGAGCTCATGAAACTCCGTCCTGAGTCGAGGCCGACGCCGGTAGCTGGCTAAGCCCCATGCACAACCCCGGGACCGAAACGTCCTCCACCGTGCCCGCCCAGGCTAGACCCGCGGCGGGGCCCCATGCGGCCGCTACTGGGCGGAGCCAGAGCCGCATTCACACCTTTGCCTCCTTGCGGCACGCCGACTTCCGCCTGCTGTTCATGAGCACCTTCTTCAGCGCGGCGGCGCAGTGGGTTCAGCAAATCACACTGGGATGGCTGGTTTATCATCTAACCGGCTCCGAGCTCCTGCTGGGGGCGCTGAGTGGTGTACGGGCGGTCCCTTTTCTGCTGGCGGGGCCTCTGGGGGGTGTGGCCGCCGACCGGTTCAACCGCAAGCGGTTGCTCATAGGCACCCAAATCCTGTTGGCTGTCTCGGCGTTCGTATTCGCCCTCGATGTGGCCCTGGACTACGTGGCTGTGTGGCATATCTTTGTGTTCGCCGCGGTGAGCGGCATCGGCTGGGCCTTCAATCAACCTGTGCGCCAGTCGGTGGTCCCTAGCCTGGTCCCCCGTCAAGACATAATGAATGCGGTCGCCCTTACCTCAATCTCCTTCAACATCAACCGAATCCTGGGGCCCACGGTGGGCGGTCTGTTGTTAGCCAGCGTAGGTGTGTCCGTCAACTTCTTCCTTCAGTCTGCCCTGTGTGTGGCGTTCGTACTCATGCTCTGGCCGGTGAAGATACCAGCGAACAAACCGGAAGACGCCAGGCGCTCCATGGCGGGCGGACTGATGGAAGGGCTGAGATACGTTCGGCACGACCAGGGTGTGCTTTCCCAACTGCTGTTGTCCCTGGTCCCTACCCTGCTGATTATGCCCTACTCCGCGATGCTACCGGCATATGCCAAGACGGTGCTGAATGTGGGCCCTCAGGGGCTGGGCTTCCTTTACGCTGCCGTTGGCGTCGGCGCTGTGCTGGGTACGTTGACGCTGGCGTCGCTGGGCAACGTGGCACACAAGGGCTGGTTGCTGCTGGCAGCCGCGGGTCTGTCCAGCAGTTGTCTGGTGCTGCTGGGGCTATCCCACTACTTGCCCTTGTCCTTAGCTGCGCTGTTCGGTCTGGGGGTGGGGCAGGTGATGTTCAACTCCACCAATAACGCGATCATCCAGCTTGAGACCCCGGAGAACTATCGTGGCCGCGTGCTGAGCCTGTACCATACAAACCACGGCGTGCAGCCGGCAGGCACTTTCCTTATCGGGGGTCTGGCTGAGAGCTTTGGAGTGAGTGGGGTGGAGGTGGTGGCCGGGGTGCTGGCGCTGGGACTGACTGGGTCCGTGGCCCTCGCGTTTCGTCGAGTCCGGGAGCGCAGATGAGGGTTACTCAGTGAACGCCAGCGTCCGTCCAAGGGCCAGGAGATCAGACGTGCACGCCGTTGTGCATGTTTCAGGGGTGGTCCGTCCATGTCACTAGAATCGAATAAGGCATCGGCCCCGGCGCCGGCCGCGCCCAGGGACACTGGAGGCTACTTCTCCAACGTGTTCTCTTCTCTCAGGTATCGGGCGTACCTTTGGCTGTGGCTGGCGCTCTCGGGGTATTCAATCTCGGAGTCCATCGAGTGGATGGGGCGCAACTGGCTCCTTTGGCAGATGACCGGCTCTCCCTTGCTGCTCGGTTTGATGAACCTGGCCAGGTCTGTGCCTCGCCTCATCTTTGGGCTGGTGGGGGGCGTGATGGCGGACCGGGTGGACAAGCGCCAGCTCCTCTTGTATTGCCAGGTCACCATGGTTGTGCTGAAACTGGCCATGGCCCTGCTCATCTGGGCGGGCCGCGTGGAGGTGTGGCACGTTTTCGCCCTGGCCGTACTCACCGGGTTGACCATGTCGGTCATTGCGCCCACCAGGGAGAGCATCACCCCATACCTCGTCCCCAGGGAGGAGCTTGTCGGCGCTGTGTCCCTTAACCGGGTTGCCCAGTTCCTGCTCTTCCTACTGACGCCTGTGGCGGCGGGACCGGCCTCACTCGTTATTGGGATCGGCGGGATATACTTTGTCGCCGCCGTGGTTAATGCCGTAGTCGTCTACTTTAGCTGGAAGTTGCCCAGATTGCCGCCCGAGAAGTCCCGGGCAGCGACCTCGTGGTGGGGTGACCTCACCGGTGGCCTGCACTATGTGGCGAGCCACGGGACGATGCTCCGGCTCATGATCCTGAGCCTCGTGCCCATGGTATTCGCGTTTCCCTATCAGACGCTGCTTCCAGTGTTTGCGGACAACGTCTTTCACATCGGGGTCTCCGGCTACGGGTTCCTCCTGGGGGCTGCGGGACTGGGCGCGGTGGTAGGAATGGGGGCGCTGGGCCTACTGGGGAACTACAAGAAGCAGGGCACGGTGGTGCTGGTTAGCATTACCGCCTTTGGAGTGCTGCTGTTGGCATTTGCTGCCTCCGGGTGGTTGCCCTTGTCCCTGGTGCTCATGGTGGGGGTCGGTACGGCCGGTTTCGTATATCGCACAGTGACCGTTACGCTGATGTACGGGTTGACCCCGCCTGAGATGTACGGGCGAGTAATGAGCATTCTGATGCTGGACTTCGCCCTCATGTCGTTTGGCAGCACCCTGGCCGGCGCCCTGGCCAACAGCTACGGGGCGCCGACGGCACTGGCCATTATGGCATCGGTGGTGGTTGTCTTGGCCGTGGGCATGGGCCTTGCCAGTCCCCAGCTTCGTCAACTGAGGTCCGAGGCTAGGCGGAAGCCAGCGGGAGGGTGAGGCTGAAGCGGCTGCCCTGTCCGGGTTGGCTCTCTACCCACACTCTACCCCCATGCCGGGTCACCAGCTCCCTGACCACTGCCAACCCAATGCCCGAACCTGGCCGAGCGTGCGCCCTGCCGCCACGGTAGAACCGATCGAATACCCTGGGCTGCTCCTCGGGCGGTATGCCGCTGCCGGTGTCGGCCACGGTAACCATAGCGGTGCCCGCCTCGGTTCCTGGTCCGGCATAGACGGTGATCTGGCCCCCTTTGGGGGTGTATCGCAACGCGTTGTCTATGAGGTTGCTGACTACCTGCTCCAGCCGCTGGGCGTCAGCACGGACGGGACCAAAGGAGTCGTGTAGTTCCAAGCTCAGGCGGACGCCATGGCGTAAGGCTTGAGGCTGCCACTGATCAGCCGAGCGCCGGAGGAGCTCGTTCAGGTCCACGGGGGCCGGTTCCAGGCGAAGCTGGCCCACCTCCGCCAGCGCCAGGTCCCTCAGGTCGTTTATCAGGCGTGCCAACAGGAGCGTCTCTTCGTGGAGGGATGCCAGGCGCTCCGGCGTCGCCTGCATTACTCCGTCCTGCATCGCCTCCAGGGATGCCTGTATTACTGTTAGGGGTGTGCGCAGCTCGTGGGCAATGTCAGCCATAAGGTGGTGGCGCGCATCCTCTTGCTGGGCCAGGGCTTCCGCCATGGAGTTGAAGGACTGGGCGAGCTCACCTATCTCGTCCCGGCTGGCCGCCGGTACCCGTTGGGACAGATCGCCGTTGGCGATGTGGTGGGCCGCCATTTTCAGTCGGCGCAGAGGGCCGGTTATCTGCCTCACTAGCACCAGGCCCAGGAGGAGGGCGGCGGCCCCCGCCCCGAGTCCGGACAGCCACAGCGAGCGGCGCACGCGGCCCAGGAAGTCGCCCTCCAACTCCTGGGCCTGGATGGCAGGCCGTGTGCTGCCACCCAAGGCTCCCTGCACAGGGCTTCCGGGCACAACGGCAGGCGCCATCATTCCGGGACCCACGGTGCTGGCGCTGGCACCTATGTGTTCCCGCATCTGTCGCTGCATCCAATCAGACCATGGGCCCAGGGGGGAAGACCCGAATGCGGAGACGTGAAGGACACCGATGCGCCGAATGTCTGGCCCGAGAGCTAGGGGCACACCGAGCTCCTCCTCGTTGGCATCGCCGCCTGTGAGTTGGGACTCGGAGTCGGCAATAACCCTGCCGCTGCCGTCGGTGAGCACCAGCCTACCGCCGCTGAGTCTGCTCATGTCCACCAGCAGGTACTCTACCCCTTGCCACCCGCGATTACGGATGTAGTAGGCGGTGAGGGTGTTCCGTGTCCGGCCCGCCCACTGGTTACCGTTCTCCACCAGGTAGGACTGGAACTGCCGCTCCGTTGACCGCTGAATGGTGTAGCCTACTAGGCCCAGCGCGATGACGATCACCGCGGCGAAGGCCATGAACAGCTTGACGCGGAGGCTAAGCATTGGGCGGCGCCTCCAGCTTGTAGCCTACCCCATAGACGGTCTGGATGTAGTGCTGGCCTTCCCCATCCTTCTCCATCTTGCGACGCAGGTTCTTTATGTGGGCATCAATGGTCCTCTCGTAACCCTCAAACGATTCGTCCAGGGCCTGCTCCAGGATTTGTAGCCTGGTAAATACGCGGCCCGGTTGCCTCGCCAGTGTGGATAGGATGCGGAACTCCGTGGGCGTGAGGTCCAGGGGCCGGCCCTCCAGCACGGCCTGGTGCCGCGCCAGGTCCACGGACAAGTCCCCCACCGACACATGTTCGTCCTCGCCAGGCAGGCCACGCGATCGTCGCAGCACCGCCCCAACCCTGGCCACGACTTCCCGGGGGCTGAAGGGCTTGGTGACGTAGTCGTCCGCACCCACCTCCAGGCCCACCACCCGGTCAACCTCGTCCACCCTGGCCGTAAGCATGATAATGGGCACTGGACTGGTTGTGCGAAGGCGACGGCATACCTCGAGGCCATCCATGTCGGGCAGGTTGAGGTCGAGGACTACCAGGTCCGGCGGCTCTTGCTTGGCAAGCTTGAGAGCTGAGGCGCCGTCTGTGGCGGTGCTTACGCGGTAGCCGGTCTGTTCGAGGTACAGGCGGAGGATGTCTACGATCTTCGCCTCGTCCTCTACTACCAGGACTCTCCCTTTCATCCTCGCTGGCTCCTGTCCAGTTTCAAGTTTAGCATACAAGACAACTGGGGAGGACGAGGCTGGGCCCCGTCCTCCCTGTGCGCGGGTTTTGGTGGATGTTACCAGGTGAGACCGGAGCCTCCACCCATCATTCCTCCACCGGCGCCGCCCATCATGCCACTACCGCCCATCATACCATTGGGTGCTGTACCCTGGGTGCCCGTGGCATTGGGGGCCATCATGCCGCCAGGGCCGAGCCTTCCGGTGGTCCCAAGGATGTTCTGTGGCGCCGTCTGGCTAAGGCGCTTGACCAGCTCCTGTGTCCTGACGAAGACCTGGAAGTCGGCCTGTTCCTGCGAGATGTTGCCGTACTTGACCTTGATCTGAATCTCGTCCTTGAACGGGGCCAGTATGGTGGCAGCGACGGCCTCCACCGTTACGCCTTTCTCCTGTGCTAGCGCAGCGATGGTCTTGCTGGCTTGGAGTTGCGTGTACAGGTCTTGCGGCGTGGTATTAAGCAGGGTGGCCACCCGCTTCAGCGTCTGGAAATCCGCCAGCGCGCCACCGCCCCCCATCATGCCTGCGCCCCCCATCATGCCCTGGGGCCCTCCTGTGCCCATCATGCCCGGTCCCATACCATGGAATTGGGGCACGTTTGCCGGCGCCTGTGGGGTGGGGGTCGCCGTGGGACTGGGCGACTGCGCCAGGGCGCCGGTGGCCAGCGGCACTGCCACAGCCAGGGCCAGCACTCCGAGGGCTACATACAGTGACTTGTGCTTCATGGACATCCTCCTTCTAACTTGACTCTTGTTAATCCATATTCAATCTAGTCCACTGTTGTGAAGGGATTATGAATGGGGCACGCCCTGACTGTGAACAGCAGCACACCGCGAGAAGTCTTGGAAGGCAAGTGGGATGGGATTCCCCAGATTGCCCAGCCATGCAGGCGTTGGAGAGGGGTGTCCAGAAACGGCAAACCGCAAGCCGGTGCCTACTGGTGCACCTGGGTCAGGTGGGCTTTGGCCAGTGCGGTTGTTGGTGGACAGAGGACTATGCTGATGGGCGCAGGGTGCCCGGCGGGCTACTGGTCCTCCTCTTCCTCTTCTTCGTGCCGAGGCAGCTCGCCAGATACGCGAGGGACGAGGGCCCGCGTACGAGTGGGCCGCCGTTTGGGTGCAGCGGGGAGCTGCTTGATGGCCTCCCGGACCTGTTGCAGCCCTGCTTTCCCCACCTCTTCCACCCCGACCAGCACCGCGTACACCCCGGCATCAAGGAGGTCTTCCAAGTCGCGAGAAGTCAACTCGCGGGGGCATGGGACCATCAAGGGTTTCTGGGTGAGTCCGGAGAACCGATGGTACACCAGCAGGCGGTGCACACTGATGCCTGTCTGCTCGGCGGGGGCCTTGATGGCCACGGCATCCAGCTCCAGGTCGCCGACAGCGCCAGCCATGCTGTCCGGCATCGCCGGGTCCACAGCCAGCATCTTGCCCATGTCCTCATTCTTGATTATCGCCGAGGACGTCCCGACTGTGCCGAACACCACAAAATCGCAGCCCAGTTTGGCCAGGTCCTCTATCTCTGAGGCGGGCACCGACTCCATCCACACGCCAAAGGGCACACCTCCAAGGCCCCTGGCCAGAGGGGGAAGCTGCTCGTCCAGGCCGATGGTATGAGGCACCGTCAGCAACGCAGCATCGGCCAGTTCCTTTACGGCGGACAGGCCAGCCTCGGCGCCGGTAATGTCGGCCACCAACAGCATGGGGGCGCCCCGTCGGGCGGCGGCCGCCGCGCCGAATCCCATGGGTGGCGCAATGTCTCTGGTTGCCTGGGACAGTTTCTCAGCGAACTTACTCATCAGTTGTGAATTCTAGTGAAAATGTAGGGGGTGGTCAAGGATGGGTGTGAGGCAGGGTCTTAGCCCAGGCCGTAAATGCGACGAGCGTTGCTCGCCCTCATCTGTTCAGCCTCTTGATCGGTGAAACGGTACCCGTACTTCCGCGCTCGTGCCGGCAAGTCGCGGAACAGGTCCGCGAACCACTTCTGCATGCTGAGGTCCATTCCCTTGACATAATCCGTAGCGTAAATGATATTGGATGCACCCAACGCCCTTCGGAATATGTTAAGTACGTGGATGAACTCCTGCTCACGACCCGGGTCCAGGTCTGACGGAGGCAGTGGATACTGCCATTCCCCGAGGTCCACGGCCAGGTTGGGCAGGAAGCCGACAATCATCATTATCTCTCGCCAGAGACCATCCAAACCACCGCCCGCGTGGGCGAGGACAAACTGTACTTGCGGGAAATCGTTGGCGGGGCGAGCAACCTGGTACGGGTGGCAGCCCTCGGGGAAGTTCGGTGCATCTCCGATGCCGACATGGACAACCACGGGGAAGTCCAAGTCCCTGGCTAGCTCGTAGATGCGATAGCAGCGCGGGTCAGCGGGAGAGAAGCCGGAGGGTGGCCATAGCTTCACACCGGCAGCGCCCTGCTCTCTCACCGCCCACTCGACGATGTCCGGCGCGTCTCGGCGGCGCGGGTCCACTCCGACGCAGTAGAAGTAGCGCCCGGGATACCTGGCCTTGAGGTCTGCGGCATGGGCAACATTCTGGCGAACGCCCCACTCTGCTTCATCGCCCCAGGCCAGTCCCCAGTCCAGGGTCATGTCCACCACCTGGTCTATGCCAGCGGTGGGCATGTAGGTTTGCAATATGTCCACCCCATCGGGGTCCCAACTCTTGACCCCCATCTTGGGCAGCACCTCGGCGATGTCGCGCCAGGGGCCGCGTCTTTGCCCAAGCGGTGGCGTGAAGGGTTGGGTGTTCAAACCCACGCGAGGGTTCCTGCCCCAAGCCCATAGGTTGGCGAAGGCCTTTCGTTCGGACTCCGGGAGGTTCTCCCGGGTGAAGACATGGACGTGGGCATCAACTAGCATCTGGCTCCTTTACATAACCTAGGATGTCAGGATGATGGCCCCGACCACTACCGCCAGCGCTCCCGAAACGGTATACCTGTCCAAGACCTCCATGCGGCGGTTCATGCTGAAGGACAGGATGAGGGTGAACAGGGTGGAGATCTGAAGGAGCGGGGCGACCACGCTCACCGGAGCTATGGACAGAGCCACATAGCGGAAAAGCTGGGCCAGGTTCACGGCAATACCTGCGGCGGCGTACCAGGCCAGGCCCTTTCGGGGGCTGTGCACCAACTCCTGCCGCATCGTGGGGTGGAACAAGGTGGACCCCAGTAGTGCAAAGGCCGCTGTGTAGGATACTAGGCTTGCGGCCAGGGGCAGAGATGCCTGTCGCAGGGCGTACTTTATCAAGAGGGGGCTGATCCCGTAGCATACCGCCGCGGCCAGGCCCAGCATCATCCCTCGGCGGAATGCTTTCTTCTCCAGCGGCTTGCCGCGGGTCTGGCCGGAGGCCCTCTGCGCGATAAGAATAGGCCCCAGCACCATCAGCAGTGCCCCCACAAGTATGGTTGCCGTGAGTTGCTCGTTGAACAGGAGGACCGCCATACCCACTGACATGAGTACCGAGGCATTGGCCATGATGGACCCACGAGAAGCCCCCAGCAGGCTCACCGCGTTGTAGTTCAGTGAGCGCCCGACCACGAAGTGGACCACGCCGGCAGCCGCGAGCGCCGCTAGGCTGAGCCAGGTGAACTCAGTGACCCGTCCCAACTGGCCGAAAGCAGCCGCCACCGCCAGGAACATCGGCGGGCCAAGGATAAGGGGGACCAGCACGCCCACCCTGGCGCGGGCGAGGGGTGAGGCGCGCCGCACAAAGACCGAGATGGCTACGAAGCAGGCTGATGAGACGATGGCCACGAGAACTCCGAGCATGCAAGCGCCATATTAGCTGTTGCGGGCACAGGAATCAACCTTGCCTCCGGTGGGGAGACCACCGAGACCAGCGGACATTTGTCACAGCGCAGCAGCGGGTGACTGCCCTAACATACCCCGTAGTTGTACATGGCCGTCACGATCTGAAAGGGAGGGCACCATGAAAATCAGCCAGTTCTTCGAGCAGGACCATCAGCGGGTGGAGTCGGTGATCAACGGGTTCCGCCACAGCCTGGAAGTCGGTGTGCCCGATAAGGCATTCTTCGACCAGCTTATCCAGGGACTGCACCGCCACATCTACTGGGAAGAGGACCTGCTGTTCCCTCTGGTGAAGCCGCTGGCTGATGGTGAGGTGATTGATGAGTTCTGCACCGACCACGCCCTCATCTGGAAGAACCTCGGCGAGCTCGAGGCCGGCCTCTCCCAGGGCACTCCCGGCGGTAAGCTAGAGCTCACCCTCAATGAGATGGTGGAAGTGCTCGAGGCGCACAACATTGATGAAGAGCGCACCATCTACGCCCAGGCTGACCAGCTCTGCGACGGTCTCGCAGCCGATGAGTTTCTGGGCAAGGTCCAGGGCGCCGACGCTCCGAGCGGCTGGCACTGTGTGGTCAGTTGGTACTAGCGAGGGAGAAGTCAGGGGCTGGGGTCGAAGCGCCCCAGCCCCTTTACATAACGCCCAGAGCCGACGATGGGATTCGGAGCAATGTCCGGCGTTTATCCCGACTCACTCGGGACTCTGCCCCAGAGCCATGGTGGCCGACAACTCGGGAGCCGAGGTGCCATCGTCCCGAGAGGGGTTTTCGGGTGCTGATGCTCCGGTTCCGGTGGGTCAAAGATAGGATGCTCAGTGAAGAGCAGCATGCTCACTGAGGCACCTGAATCCAGGCCTCATGGGACATGGAGCCACCGGTCGGATTTGAACCGACGACCTGCGGTTTACGAAACCGCTGCTCTGCCACTGAGCTACGGTGGCCCCCAGCGACCTTGCAGGCCGCTGCGCACATTGTAGCCCAAGCAGCATCCCAGGAAAAGGCTAGGTCCGAGTCGGCACGCCGATCAGCGCTCGTATGATGGCCTGGTTGAACTGCGGGATGTCGGCGGGCTTGCGCGAGGTGATCAGGTTGCCATCCTGGACGACAGGTTGGTCCACCCATTGGGCTCCCGCATTCCTTAGGTCAATTGCGATGGAGAGCCACGACGTCACCGTTCGGCCCCGCACCACATCGGCGGATATCAGGAGCTGAGGCCCGTGGCAGATGGCGGCCACAACTTTGCCTTGGGCGCAGGCCTCCTTGACCAGGTTGACAATAGACCCATCCAGTCGCATCTTGTCTGGGGCGTAGCCTCCCGGAACGATGATGGCATCGAAGTCCCCTTCCTGGACCTGTTCGACAGTGGCATCAGCGGCAACGGTCACCTTGCCCCGCTTGCCCCGGTAGTTCCCTCTGGTGGGACCCACGATAGTGACCAGCGCACCGGCTTGCCGCATGGCCTCCAGCGGTTCCAATAGCTCCGAGTCCTCGAAGTCCTCCTCCACCAGCATGCAGATCTTCTTTCCAGACAGTGCTGCCATGTCTCACCACCTCCTCCGAGAGTCTTCAAGTCAATTATGCCATGAAGCTGCTCGGCAGTGCCTAATGGGGACTGTGGGACAGGTGTCAGGGTGCTACCAGTGCCTTGGCAGCGACGCTGGTCTACCAGATAGTCTGGATGGCCTCGGCCCGATGCAGCGACACGTCCTTGGTAACAACTGGGGCGTTGCGTACTAGGGCGTCGGCCGCAATCAGCCGATCATGGATTTCGGGGATGTCCTGTAGTAGCTCCAGCGCCTCAAGCTGCGGCCTCCCTATTGCCGACAGCTCAAACCCGTACACGCGGTCCATGCCACGCAGCAACTCTGAGGGGGAGAGCGGGGCACCTCGCTTGGCGGTAAGGAAATAGGTCTCTGCCACCACGATGGCCGGCACGACAATGCGAGCAGTACGGGCTTCGGCTGCAGCAAAGACGGCTTGTGCCGCGGGGCTGAGCCGCTCAGGGTGAGCGATGTACCAGTAGAGGGCGTGGCTATCAACAACGTACACCGGCGCTTCGACCGCACCTGTCGAAAGCGGATCACTCATCGTCAAAGTTGACGTTCCACATCTTCTTGGCTTCCTGGAAGTCCTCGTAGGTCAGGTCGGGTAGATGGGGAAAGGCGCCACGCAGTGTCCGCTGGCCTGTGGTGACTTTGGTTTCTCTGAACGCCACAAGCTTGGCGCAGGGCTTGCCATGCCGCGTGATAACCACGCCTTCCGGGTGGCTCTCTAGGGCGCGTAGTAGCTGGCTGATCCGGGCCTTAAGTTCCCGAACGCCGACAGTCTCTACGGTCGGGGTAGGTTGCGGTCTCGTTTGCGTTTTCATATCCCAAGACCATGCTATCTGATGAGGCCACAATTGTCAATAATTGTGGTTACAAACCCGGCCACGGCCCGAGCGTCTGGGAGAGGTGCAACGCGCCCTATGGGCGCTGGATATGGCGCAGCGCCAGGAGCAGGCCCGCCACGCTCTTGGCGTCGCAGACCTCGCCCGAGGCGATGAGACGGGGTGCGTCCTTAAGGGGCACAGGCACCACCTCGATGTTCTCGTCCTCCGGCTTGGGGCGGTCCCCCGCAGGGGAAAGGCCAGTGGCCAGGAACAGGTGCATGTACTCGGTACTGAATCCCGGGCTGCTGTAGAAGCCACCCAACGGCTCAATGTGGGCCGCACGGAAGCCGGTCTCCTCCACCAGCTCCCTGATCGCACACTGCTCGGGGCCTTCGCCAGGGTCAATGCCGCCCGCTGGAAGCTCCAGAAGCTCCCTTTCCACTGCCTTGCGGTACTGCCGGACCAGCAGCACGTCACCCTTGTCGTCCACCGGAACAATGACGGCGCAGCCCTTGTGCTCCACGATCTCCCGCTCGGTCCGCTTCCCCGAGGGCAGCTCGATGGTGTCCACCCGCAGCCCGATGACGCGGCCCGAGTAGATACGACGTGTGCTAATAGTGCGCTCGACCGGCATCAGACGCCCAGAATGAGCGCGACATCGCGCTCGCTGATAACCCGCAGCACTTTGGCGGCGACGGCGATCGCTGCGGTCGCCTGTTCTTCTGTGAAAGCTTGACAGGGCACCGGGTAGCGTCCCTCCGGCGAAGGATAACGGGTATCTAGGTAGTACGGGTCAAGCGCGATTGCCGTTTCGAGCACATCCTGCATTTCGGTGTCTTCTTGCCAAGGCCAGCGCGGGAAGACGCATCTAATCGAGCTTGCCAGCAGCTCCAGCTTCATGTGGTCAGACCTCATGTGGCGATAGGAGTCTCGCAAGGCGAACACATGCCGCAATGCGGCATGGGCCGCTTCTTCCGCCATGAAGCAAGCCAACGACCAGTTGCCCTTACCCAGGAGGAAGCGGCTAGCGTCCAAGTCGTCTGCTGCCTGGGTCAGCCAGCGGGAGTCCGCCAAACCTACACCTCTACAGCCTTCACAAGGGCAGTCTCATCGCAGTTGGGGAACTTGGCGCAGCGGATGCACTCGCCCCAGACCTTGCGAGGCAGGCTGTTTACGTCCACGCGGGAGAAGCCCATTCTCTCGAAGAAGCCAGGCTTGTAGGTAAGCGCGAATACCTGGGGAATTCCCAACGCTCGCGCCTCTCCAAGACAGGCCTCCACCAGCGCCGCGCCTAAGCCCTGGTCCTGGCTTTCCTTGGCAACGGCCAGGGCCTTTATCTCTGCTAGGTCAGCCCAGCAGACGTGAAAGGCGACGCAGGCCAGCACCCGGTCGCCGTCACGGATGACGAAATAGTCCCGCACGTTCTCATATATCTCGCTGAGCGGACGGGCGAGCATCTCGCCGCGCTCGGCGAAGAAGTTGACCAGGGCGTGCATCTGGGGCACGTCCTGAATGCGCGCTTTTTGTACCTTTACACCAATAGTAGCCAGCTCTACGACTCCTTGGGCAGCAGTGTCAGTTTGGTGCGCAGGCGCTCATAGGCCATGCCCAGTAGGAACACGGGCATGGCGGTGTCCTCGCTCTCCTCGTCGGCCGTCATCATCAAATGTAGCAGGAGCTTGTTGATGGCTTTGGCGTCCTTGTCTGCCGGCGCAGGGCCTGATACGGACTCCTGGACCAGCCTCTCCACCAGGGATTTCTCGGCGGCGGTCAGCGGCTGCAAGGAGACCCGGGCCATCTCGTCGTAGAAGTCCAGGAACTTGACTATCTCCGCTCCCAGGGCCGGGTCGCGGGCCTTCCGCTTCTTAGCGGCGGGCTCTCCACTGGTCTTGGAGACCAGGGTCTCGAGGTACGTCTCGAATGGCAGGTCTTGCTCTGGCACGATGTGCTCCTTCCGATGCTATTCTTGGCCCCGAAGTCTCCGGGGCAGGGTCCCGTAGAAATAGGCGGGCGCCTGTGCCCGGAGGAACCGGGCCGAGTATGGGCTGAGTCGGACCCGCACCCGCTCCTCGTTCTGAAGGGCGATGTCCACCTGGCCATCTATGCTCAGCATGGCCTGGTGGTCGCTGCGGACAATCATGTCCACCACCGCGGTAGAGGGAAGCACGATGCCGTGGGGTAGGCTAAGGTGTGGGGCAACTGGCTGGAGCAGCATGTCTCGCGACTGGGGATAGAGGATCGGCCCGCCCGCTGCCAGGGCGTAGCCGGTGCTGCCGGTGGCTGTGGCCAGGATGACCCCGTCGGCCTTATATGTGGTGAGGCGCTCGCCATCCACGGAGACCTCCGCGAAGATTACCCGCGAGACGGTGCCCCGCCCCACGGCGGCCTCGTTCAGCGCATGGTAGGCCGGCATTTCTTGGCCGGCGCGGGCGCGTCCGGGCAATTCCACCAGGAGCATGGCCCGCTCCTCAACGTGCGCATCCCCGGCGATGAACTTTGGGAGCTTGTCCCGGGCTTCCTGGGCGCTGAGCTCGGCCATGAAGCCGAGCTTGCCCAGGTTGATGCCGACGATAGGGACGGACCACGGCACAACTGCCCGGGCCGCGCGCAGGATGGTGCCGTCGCCGCCCACGCTTATCACCAGGCTGGTGCCGGGGAGATCAATACGGACTTTGGCCTCATCGCCCACCGAGCAGACCCAGAACTCCCCACCAGATAGCTCGTTAGCCAGGCGGCGGGCCATTTCCTCGGCGGCGGGCGCACGCCCGTTATAGAGAATGGCGACTTTCTTCATGTTGTGTGGATAGTATGATACCACCTATAGCTGTGTGGGGGAAATCCGCAGCCACGGCGGCACATGGGCGATGGGCTCTACACCCGTTGTCGTTGACTGGGCCTGTTGCTGGAACCGAGCGCGGGACGCCAGTGCAGCCAGCACCACGTTGCTCCCAGCATGGCAGGCAGGAGCACGTACAGCCCAACGAAGGTCGGTTCGAAGAGCTTCAGGCGCAGGTTGGGATGCTGTACCGACCACAGGAATGACCAGCCGATCAGGGCTATCAGTCCCGCATGGAGCAGAAGGAAGAGCGGCAGGGCCGCTATCGCCCACGCCAGCCGCCGTCGGAACGCCATGCCGGGCGTAGCCAGAACAAGAGCCAGGACCAGTATCATCCCCGCTTGGAACGTGAAGCCCTGGACCCTGAGGCGGCGAGTGGTCAGGGTTGGCGCATCCATGGTGATGATGCCGGGCTCCTGGTTGTCCACCTCAATACGTACCGCGTCAGGCACGAGGTGCCTTGCCCCGCTGGTCGCTGCTCGATTGTAGGTGGGAGTGACCAGAGGCCAGACCAGGGCCAGAGCCAGGAGCAGGCCGATGGCCCACAGGAAAGGCCGCCACAGCCTAGCGCGTGTGGGATAAGGCAAAGCGCTGCGTCCACAAGAGGAACAGGGCCAGGGCCAGCACGACCATGAGGGTCTGCCAGACCAGCAGGTGAGCAACATCCAGCCACGCGGGCGCGTAGGCTGATACATAGACCAGGGTCACCACTCTGACCGCGTTGACCACGAAGAGCGCCGCCGCACCGACCAGTAGGCCGAGGCCTTTCCCGGACCAAGGCGCCGGGAAGGCCAACAGTGCACCCCAAAGGAAAGCGGTGGCTCCCAGCGAGGTGCACTCGGTGGACACAAGCAGCCTGGCACTGGGTACGACGAGTGTAGTCCCGTCCAGGGACACTCCCCAACCCAGCCCGCGCAGCAAGAGGCGCGAAGAGTTGGCTGTGGCCTCACGCAGCGCCATGTCTAGGCCGTCTATCCAGGTGACGGCGGCGTATATCGCTATGCCGATGGCAATGCCCGTGGCTGCTACTAGCGCGAGGCGCAACCCGCTGAGGCGCGACGGGCGTCCCGGCGCGGAGCCACTTCTATACTTGGGGCGTTTGCGGGACATGGGGCGTCTTGCAGGGGCAAGGCATTGATCAGATCGAGACCGTTTCTACTCTTGAACCCGGCGATGACACAGCTTGCCCTTGTACATGACTTTCATGCCAGACGGCACATCGCTAAACCACAGCATCTTCCTCGTCGTAGCTGACGGGAGGCTCTTCACCTTCCTCTACATTCTCGCGGAAGACGGGCTTGCCCATGGCAGCCTCAATCCGCGTCAATAAGTCCGCCTCCCGGCTTAAGAAGAAGACCTCAAAATCGTTGGAGCGCAATGGTGTGGGGTCAATGGCCTGTGAGCGGAGTATTTCGTCCATCCCTGCATCACCGATCTCAGCATTCCGTTGGATGCGCTCCAGGTACGTGCTCGGCGCATTGCTTCCGATAATCCTGTTGGTCGTTGCAGAGAGGGGAGCCTTGTTGACAATGCTGTCCCAGCGGGAAGCGGTGATGCCCATTGCCTGGCACCACCTTTGTGGAAAGATGTGGTGGATGTCAACCTGCTCGTCGAAATACGCCTGTTCATCAATTGGGACGCCGGTCCGAAAATCCTTGGCCCCGCCCTGAAGTAGAAGGGCCTGCATGCCCTTGTACGCGGCGCTGTTGCGAGTCCGAAGGGTACGAAGACGACCTGGGGAGAAGAAGGCCTCGGTGACGGCAGAGGGGTCAGGACCGCCGCGAACCCAGTTGACCAACTCCGGCACGTCCCTCGCAAATCTAGTTTCCGTGGCACCACCGTACAGTTCCCCAAAGACGCCGCACCAGAGCCAACGAGTCAGCTTGCTTCGTACCCCGTCGTTGTCAGCCTTCCCATCAAGCAGCGCCATTGTCGCAGCCAGGGGTACCAATTGTGTGGTATAGGGGATGTCGCGAGTCGCAAACATCTTTAGCCCGTGTAGGAGTTTGCCAGCCTTCTCGAAGCCTATCGTGATACGTTCGGACCACTGGCGGTAATCGCTTAGTTTGAGGTTGAGGATGTCCTTCCGCTTGCAGCCGATGCCAGGTGCGCTTTCTGCTGCAGTGCCGCCTTCAACCGCCCGAGTAGTTGCTGTCCAGGTGACTGCCAAAGCTATGGCTTGGAGGAAGTCGGTGTTTCCCACCCCTCGGAGAACAGGGTGGCACCGAAGTCGCCTACCACGCTCGACCCAGTCGTCGCGCAACCGGAGTGGTGGGTTCTCTGCAGCGTAGGTGGCAGTAAGAAGCTCGAACACGTTGAGCGGTACTCCGCCCGTGTTGACCTTTTCGAAGACCTGACAGACGGCCTCCTTTGGCGTGTCCTTCCTCAACAAAATGACAGGCACCGTGTACTCTTGGAAACGCCGGATGACGGTCTCGTATAGCTCGTTCCAACGGTTGAGCCGAGTTAGAATGCCGTCCTGACCAGCTTGTTTCAAGTATTCCTGCTGCCAATCATTCCGCTCAGTTTCGTCGAACAAGCTGGTCAACGGCAGCATTTCGGCGGCGCACTCCAGACTCCTGGTGGAGTAGTCCCTTTGAACTTCACGACGGAAGTTCTTCACCTTACGGTCCTCTGGGATGCCAACAATGGCCTCTTCCCGGTCGGCGTTGGGCTCCAGTGCCTTGGCGCAGTCGAGGTAGTACAGCCTTTTGATTCGTCGCCCTCTGGGGTCAGTGGTGTCCACAGGCTCTTTGCGGAAGAGGGCCTGATAAAGAGACGTGAGTCGTTGCTGACCATCGAGAATGAATTCCTCCGGCTCCACTGCAGGGGTAGAAGACACTCCTTCTACTGTCCGAGCTTGGAAGCGAACGCTGTCTCCACCCGTTTGCAGAAGCATGACGGCGCCGATAGGGTACGAAAGGGAGACGCTGGCCAGCAAGCTACGTATTCGAACGTCGTCCCATACCCAGCCCCTTTGGAAATCTGGCAACTGAAGTCTCTTGTCTCGGATGCTTCTGAGGAGGTCAGACAATGGTTCGTCGGTGCTCTCGAAAGTCTTCTTTACTATCACCGTTTCTCTTCCCTCTTGCCCGCTGCACGCACTCTCGAAGAGCGCTTGCTAACTAGGGGCACCCCAATGATAGCACCTTCCTAGAGATAGAGAAGTGCCTTTTGCCGCCAGCTACGGGACGAAGACGCTGACCGCGGTCTGGGCCAGGCGGAACAGGGGGGCGGGCATGATGCCCAGCACCAGCACGCCCACCGCCGAGAGCACTAGCGCCACCTGTACGGGGGCCGGGCTGCGCACCGGCTCGGCGCCGGGGGCCACATCCAGGTACATGACTTTGACTACCCGAAGGTAGTAGTAAGCGGAGATGACGCTGTTGATCAGGCCCAGCACCACCAACCACACCAACTTCTGCTGGATAGCGGCACTGAACAGGTACACCTTGGCCCAGAAGCCGGCAGTAGGCGGTATGCCGATGAGGGACACCAGGGCGAAGGCCATCACCAGCGCCAGCACTGGGGCCCGTCGCGCCATGCCTGCGTAGTCCTTGATCTGGTCGCTGCCCACTTTGGTAGAGATGGCCACGATAGTGAAGAAGGCGGCGAGGTTGGCTAGGGAGTAGGCTGCCAGGAAGAAGAGCAAGCCGCTGCGTCCCAGCATGGACAGAGTAGCCAGGCCCACCATGATGTAGCCTACGTGGGCGATGGTGGAGTACCCCAGCATGCGGCGGATGTTGCTCTGGGCTATGGCCACCAGGTTGCCAACGGTCATGGAGAAGGCCGCCAGCACGGCGAAGATGCCGCTCCAGTCCAAGGCATAGGTGCCAAAGGCGTCGTGGAACACGCGCAACACCACGGCGAAGCCCGCTGCCTTGCTCGCCGCCGAGACGAAGGCGACGGTGGGCACCGGCGCCCCTTCGAACACGTCGGGCAACCACATCTGGAATGGCACTGTGGCGATCTTGAAGCCGAAACCTGCGGTGATCAAGATGACCGCCACCAGTAGGGCCGGGCTATCGAACAGCCGGATGGGCGTAAGCCGGGCCAGGATGTCCTGTAGGTACGTCGTTCCCGTTAGGCCGAAGACCAAGGCTATGCCATACAGGAGCAGCGCTGAGCTTATGCCGCCGAACACCAGGTACTTGAAGCCTGCCTCCGAGGAACGGCCGTCTCGCAGGTAGCCTGAGAGCGCGTACAAGCTGATGCTGGTCATCTCGAGAGAAACGTAGATGGTGATGAGCTCCCGGGTCGAGGTCAGGAAGGACATGCCGAGCGTAGCGAATAGGACCAGGCCGTAGTACTCACCCAGGGAACGGCCCCGGCGCAACAGGTAGTCGCCCGAAGAAAGCATCACCAGGCCAGCGATGCCCAGCAGCAACAGCTTGAAGAAGATGGAGAACTCGTCCACTACCAGGATGTCGTGGAAGGACGTGGCATGGCGGCCCCACAGCGCCAGGGCGAAGCCCACCGGGGCCAGCAGGCCAGCCACAGCCAGGCCGGTCACCCATTCCTTGCGGGGGATGAACAGGTCTACCAGCACGACAGCCACGGCCAGGATAGCCAGGCTGATCTCGGGAGCTAGCAGGAAGAAGTCCACGCGACTACCTCAGAACTTGCCGACTATGGCCTCGACGCCCTTGCTGAACACACTGGAGAGCACCGAAGGGAACAGGCCCACGAACATGATGGCGGCCACCAGCCCGGCTAGGGGCACCTTCTCGATAAGGTGGGCATCCTCCACATGGGCAAAGCGCTCCAGGGGTGGTCCGAAGAGCGTGCGCTGGACCATCCACAGCATGTAGCCTGCGGTGAGCACGATGCCAAAGGCGCCCAGGATGGCCGCCACGCGCCACACAGGGAACGTACCCAGGAACACGGTGATCTCGGCCACGAAGCCGCTCATACTGGGCAGGCCGAGAGCTGCCAGGCCCGCTATGACGAAGACCACCGCCATGAACGGCATGCGCGTGGCCAGCCCACCCAGCCGGGACAGGTTCCGCTCGCGCACCTTGTCCAGTATCAACCCCGCCATCATAAAGAGGAGGCCGGTGATGATACCGTGGCTGAACATCTGGAGCGAGGCGCCGGTCAGGCCAATCTGGTTGAGGGCGGCGATGCCCAGCAGGACATAGCCCATGTGGCTCACGCTGCTGTAGGCGATCATCCGCTTCAGGTCAGTCTGGCGGAGGGTCACCGCGGCACCGTAGAGTATGTTGACCACCGCCAACGCGGCCAGCACGCCCGCCGCACTGGCTGCCACGTCAGGAAAGAAGTTGACGGCGATGCGAATCATGCCATAGCCGCCCATCTTCAGCAGCACGCCCGCCAGCATCACGCTGACGGCGGTGGGCGCATCCGTATGGGCGTCAGGCAGCCAGGTGTGGAAGGGAAACATCGGCAGCTTGATGGCAAAGCCGAGGAACAATAGGGTGAACACCGCTGATGCGGTGAGCACCACCGGTTTGATGGGCGCCGACGCTATCTGCACCATGTCGAACGTGCCTGTGGAGAAGTAGACAACCAGGATGCCCGCCAACATGAGCGCCGAGCCCAGAATGGTGAAGATGACGTACTTCATGGCGGAGTACTCGCGCCGTCCGCCCTCCTCCACCCCGTAGCCCCAGATGCTGATCAGGAAGTACATGGGGACCAGCTCGATCTCCCAGAAGAGGAAGAAGAGGAGCAGGTCCAGGGAGGCAAAGACACCGGTCACCGACGTCTGCAACAGAAGCAGCCAGGCGAAGTACTCTCTCTCGCGCTTGTGGATGTGCCACGAGATGAGCACTGCCCCCGTGCCCAGCAGCGCCGTGAGCAATACCAGAGGCAGGCTCAGTCCGTCTGCTCCCAGGTAGTACTGGACGTTGAGCTGCGGGACCCAACTGAACTTCTCGACGAACTGCGGTTGGTGGAGGTCAAGCCGTCTGAAGGCGTCTATGAAGGCAACGAGCGCCAACACCAAGGGGACGGCGGAGAAAACCAGCGCCGCGCGCTTGATAGCGGTTCCGCTGCGCAGGAAGAGGGCGATGATTATGGACCCTACTGCGGGGAGGAAGATAATGGCAGACAGCATCGTTCGACCGCCTTCCCTACTTGCCCCAGAGCAGGGCGGCCACCAGCATCACCAGGATTCCTGCCGAGAGGACAAGGCCATAGGCCTGTACCTGGCCTGTCTGGAGACGGGCCACCACGCCGCCTGCGTTTCGTCCCACCCAGCCCACCATGTTGCCGAAGTCGTCAACGAGATTGCGGTCTATCCAATGCGACAGCCCAGCGCCCCAACGGTAGACGACATTGCCCACGATGATGTTCTCGTACAGCTCGTCCATGTAGTACTTGCGGGATACCAGGGTGTAGAGGGGTTTGAACGCCTGGCCAAAGGCATCGGCGGACAGCCACCGGGCGCTGTACATGGCATAGGCCAGGAACATGCCCGCCAGGGCCACCAGCACGGAGCCAGCCGCCAGACCCAGGTCCAGGTCCTCTCCATGCTCACCGAGCAGCTCCGACATCCAGTGAGAGGGGAAGTTGGCTATTCCCGAGACTATAGCCAGCACCGCCAGCACTACCATGGGCCCGACCATGACCCAAGGCGACTCGTGCAATGCCTTGTGCCCTCCCCCGTGGGCGCTGGTGGCGGGTCCATGTCCCGCATCGTGTGCTGGTGCCGCAGGGCCGTGCTCCGGGGCAGCGCCGCCCCGGTACTTGCCGCCAAAGGTGAGGAACATCATCCGCATGACATAAAACGCGGTAAGGAACACGCCCACCAGGGCTAGCCCGAAAAGGATGTTGTTCTCTCGGGCGTTGGCCAGTACCTCGTCCTTGCTCCAGAAGCCTGAGAAGGGCGGAATGCCCGCCAGGCTGAGGCTGGCGATGGTCAGCACGGCAAAGGTCCATGGCATGGCTTTACGCAGGCCACCCATCAGTCTCATGTCAAATGTGCCTGTGGCATGGTTCACGCTGCCGGCGCCAAGGAAGAGCAGCGCCTTGAAAAACGCGTGGTTAAACAAATGGAAGATGCCCGCGGCCACACTGCCGACACCAAGGCCAAGCATCATGTAGCCAAGCTGGCTGATAGTGGAGTACGCCATCACACGCTTGATGTCGTTCGCCACTACGCCCATGGTAGCGGCGAAGACCAGAGTGATGGCGCCAATGTACGCCACCACGCGTAGGGCCTGCTCTGAGTGCTCGTAGAGGGGAAACATGCGCGCCACCAAGAATACACCCGCGGCCACCATGGTGGCCGCATGGATGAGGGCGCTGACTGGGGTAGGGCCTTCCATGGCGTCGGGGAGCCAGGTGTGCAGGGGGAACTGGGCGCTCTTGCCCGCGGCGCCGGCGAACACGCCCAGGGCAAGCAGCGTCAGGGCCGTGCCGCCCAGGGCGCCGGCTGCGGCCCACTCGTGGAGTTGGGCAATGTCAAAGGAAGGGCCGCCAGGTAGTCCGCTTGTCTTCAGGAAGATGTACAGGATAGCCAGCAGGAAGCCGAAGTCGCCGAACCTGGTGACGATGAATGCCTTCTTGGCGGCGTTGGCCGCCGAAGGGCGCTGGAACCAGAAGCCGATAAGCAAATAGGAGCATAGGCCCACGAGCTCCCAGAAGAAGTAGAGGAATATCAGGTTGCTGGCTAGCACCACTCCCAGCATGGCCATGGTGAACAGCGACATGGCGGCATAATAGCGGGGGTAACCGGGGTCGCCATGCATGTAGCCCTGGGAGTATATCTGGATGAGGAAACTGACGGAGCTGACTACCACCAGCATGATGGCGGTAAGGCCGTCTAGCCTCAGGCCGAAGTCTATCTTCAGGTTGCCGATCTCCAGCCATGTATGGCTGGGCATGACGATGACGTGGTCCTTGGCCGCGTTTATGGCGGATAGTGCCCACAGTGACAGGACCGCTGAACCACCGATAGCGGCAATGGTCAGGTAGCCAGCCAGCTTGGGCCGGTGGCCGTAGAAGGGCCGGAGGACCAGCGCGATGATAAGGAAGGAAAGCAGGGGTAGGAAGATGATGGCCCAGCCGGCAAGCTCCGGGAAATCTGTCATGCTATAGCTTCCTCAGGACCTCTTCAATGATGTGCTCCCGTCCCAGGGGGATGCACACCTTATAGGGCACGTTGATGGCCATAACCATCTCGGGGTCCTCAGGCAGGATGTGGCAGGGGATACCTTCAGCCTCGAACAGCTCGTGCCACATCTCGGCGATGATGCGGTTGGGCGCGGTCCGTATGGGGAACCACAGCCGTGGGATAGGGACTTGGGTCGCAGGGTCTGTCATCGCCTAGCCCTTCAGCATATCCATCTGAGTGGCATCCACGCTCCGGCGGCTGCGGTATATCGCCAGCACCAGGGCGAGGCCTATGGCTGCCTCCGCCGCTGCTACTGTAATGACGAAGAGGGCTACCACCTGACCTGTCAGCAGTTGTGGCGTTACGTAGCGAGAAAATCCGACAAAGGCAACATTGGCGGCATTTAACATAATCTCAATGGCCATGAGGATAGCCACCGCGTTGCGCTTGGCCAGGGCGCCGTAGAGGCCGATGCACAGCAGCACAGCGGAAAGGACGAGGTAGTGCTCTAGCCCGACGTGCACAGTCTATTTCTCCCGGGCGATAACAATGGCCCCGATGAGCGCTGCCAGCAACATGAGGGAAGCGATCTCGAATGGCAACACGTAGGTGTCGAATAGCTGATCGGCTATGGTTGCCGTAGTCGGCTCCAGGGGGTCGAGGAAAGAGGTCTGCCACTTGGTGGCGAGGGTGGCCCAGACCAAGGCTACCAGGAGCAGACCACTCAGGGCCAAGGCTATGGGATGCAGTCGGTTGAACGGGTTGCCCTGGGCGACATCCCTGGTGAGCATGATGGCAAACACAATGAGGATAGCGATGGCGCCAACGTACAGAAGTATCTGGACCGCCGCCAGAAAGTCCGCGTGCAGGGTGACGTACAGCCCGGCTATGGCCATCAGGGCGAGAATGAGGAGGGCCGCGGCACGCAGTAGGTCACGCAACAGCACCACACCCAAGGCCGCCGCCACGGAGATGCCCGCCAAGACCCAGAACGCGAAATCCAGGGCCGTCACAGGTTCACTTTCCTCTGTTCCGGCTGGAGGTAGTGAGTCTCTACGCCGGTCTCCTCGCAAGGGCGGAACCACGCGCTGGGCACTCTCGGGTCGCCGTCTTTCTTGGCCCAGTCTATCCACTCCTCGCGCCGCGCATACTGGGACTGCTCGAACTCGCGGCCCATGTAGATGGCCTCGAAGGGGCAGGACTCAACGCAGAGGCCGCAGAACAGGCAACGGCCGGTGTCTATCTCAAACCTTTCAGCATAGTAGGTGTTGTTGGGCTGGGCTCGCCCCACGATGTAGATTATGCCCACCGGGCAGGACTTGGCACAGGTGCAGCATACGGTGCACTTCTCCCGGTACCAGGCGAAGTTGTAACCCCGAAAGCGTGCCGCCAGCGGCACGCGCTGCTCTGGGTACTGGACGGTAAACGGTGGTCGCAGGGCATTCTTGAAGGTGACTGCCAACCCCTTGAGGATTCCTACACCGTACACGTTAGGCCTCCACCCTCTTGGAGCGCAGTTGGAACAGACTGGACCATAGGGCGACCAGGCCGACCGCGATGGCGATGTTGACTGGGAACAGGAGCCAGGGGAAGTCGGGCCAGACCAAAGCCTCGGCTGCCGTAATGAAGATATTGAGCAGGGATAGAGGCAGCAGGAACTTCCAGGCAAAGCCCATGATCTGGTCTATGCGGACGCGCGGCAGGCTGGCTCTCACCCAGAGCAAGAGCAGGTACACGGCCAGGGCCTTAAGCAGGAACCAAACATAGCCCAGTATGGCCGGCCCAGGTCCTTTCCACCCCCCCAGGAACAGTGTGGCCACCACACATGCCACCAGGAAGGCTGCCAGGTACTCCCCCAGTTGCAGCAGTGCCCACCTCATGCCGTTGTACTCTGTGTGGTAGCCGGCGATGATCTCAGATTCGGCCTCCAGCAGGTCGAAGGGGGGACGGCCCACCTCAGCGGTACCCGCCACCAGGTAGATGAGGAAGCCCAGCGGCTGGAGGAGGACAAGGGGCAGGTCTCGTTTCTCGACAATGTCCACAAGGGAGAGGGATCCCGTGACCAGCACTACCCCAAGGACGGACAGCACCACGGGCACTTCATAGCTAATGAGCTGGGCTACAGCCCTCATGGCTCCGATCACGGAGTACTTGTTGTTGGAGGACCAGCCTGCCATGAAGATGCCAATGGCACCGAGTGAGGTGACGCCGAATATGTAGAGGATGCCAACGTTGAGGTCTGCCAGGAAGCCACCCTTGCTGAAGGGTATCACGGCGAAGGCCAGGGCGGCGGCCAGTAAGCCGAGGAGCGGCGCCAGGGTGAAGATGATCGGGTCGGCCAGGCGAGGCCGAAGGTCTTCTTTGGTCAGTAGTTTGATGGTGTCGGCAATGGGCTGAAGCAATCCGGATGGTCCCACACGGTTTGGCCCGAACCTCACCTGGAAGCGGCCGATCAGTCGGCGGTCAAGGTACTGGAGGACCATGACCAGACCGGCCAGGGCGGACAGGATAACCACCATCACAATGACACCCATGACCACAAAAGAAAGCCAGGGGGAAAGGAAGCCCAAGAGCCAGTTGTATACTGGGTTGTCCCACACTCGGGGCATTAGTGGTCCACCTCCCCCATGTTCACGTCTATGCTGCCGAAGATGACTACGAGGTCGGCCAGTTTGCTGCCCACTGCCAGGTCTCTCAGTGTGGTGAGATTGATCAGGGAAGGCGGGCGTACCTTGTAGCGGTATGGGGAGATACCGGTGTCGCTGACCAGGTATACGCCTAGAATGCCCTTGGGGGACTCGATGTGGGCATATGCCTCGCCCGCCGGCGGGCGGATCAGCCAGGGGGTCCGGGTGCGATGAGGGCCGGACGGCAACTGGTCCAGGGCCTGCTTGATTATGCGCAAGCTCTGCCGCATCTCTGCGACCTTCACCAGATAGCGGTCATAGGCGTCGCCCCTGGTCCCGGTGGGTATGTCGAACTGGAACCGCGGATACACGCTGTAGGGGTCTGCCTTGCGCAGATCAAAAGGGACACCGCTGCCCCGCAGCACAGGCCCGCTGGCAGACGCGTTGATGGCCTTCTCCGCTGGAAGTACTCCTAGCTCCTTGGTCCGGGCCAGCACGATCTCGTTGTCATTGATGAGGCCCTCGTACTCATCGAAGTAGGTGGGCAGCTCATCGATCAGTTGCCTGGCCCTGGGGATAAACTCGGCGGGCAGGTCCTGCACTACACCCCCTGGGCGCATGTAGGAAAAGTTGATGCGCTGGCCACTGGCCATCTCGAACAGGTCCAGCACCTTTTCGCGTTCCCGGAAGCAATAGACTATCACTGTCTGGAATACGCCGAGGTCGTTGAGGAAGAAGCCTATGGCCATGAGGTGGCTGGCAATGCGCATGAACTCCGACATGATGACGCGGATATACTCGGCACGCTCCGGCACCCTTATGTCCGCCAGCTTCTCTACTGCCATCACGTAGGCCAAGTTGTTGGTCATGGCAGCCAGGTAGTCCTGCCGGTCGGTGAGGGTTACTACCTGAGTGTACGTCTTGGCCTCGGCGAGCTTCTCGATACCGCGGTGGAGGTAGCCGAAGACGGGCTCCATGTCTACGACTTCCTCGCCGTCCAGGGCCACCCGCAGGCGGCAGACGCCATGGGTGCTGGGATGGTGAGGCCCCAGGTTGAGGATGACCGGCTCGGTGACCAGTGTCTCTTCGGGCTGGTTCATAGGAAGTCCTTCCGTAGCGGGTGCCCGGGGAACCCTTCCCACAGGAAGAGCCGCTTCATGAAGGGGTGGCCATCGAACTGGATGCCGAAGAGGTCGTAAGCCTCGCGCTCCTGGAAGTCTGCCCCTTGCCACAGCGGCGTGACCGACGGGATGTGGAGGCCCTCTCTGCCTGGTAGGCGGGCCTTGAGCGTCAGCCGGTGGTTGCGGGAGACGGATAGGAGACAGTACACCACCTCGAAGTGCTGGAGGTAGTCTACCGCTGTCATGCACTCCAGGAAGTCGAATGCCAGATTGCTCTTGAGCCAACGGGCGACCTCAAATACGGCCTGGGGACGCACTACCAGGGCGCCGTCGGTAGCCTCGATTACCCTTCCGGGCAGGACGGTCTCCACTTGGCGGGCCACATCGCTGGCGGCCAACTGCGTGGTCAAACTAGTCCTTCTTCCCTATAATGGACAGCTTGTCTATCTTCTGCTGGAGCTTCATCAGGCCGAAGATGAGGGCATCCGGACGTGGGGGGCAGCCGGGCACGTACAGGTCCACGGGCATCAGCAGGTTCACCCCGTTGACCACGTTGTAGGAGTTGGTGAAAGGGCCGCCACTGGTGGAGCATGACCCCATGGCAATCACCCATTTGGGCTCCGCCATTTGATCGTAGATGCGACGCAGCGCCTCGCCCATCTTCCAGGTGACGGTGCCAGAGACGATGAGCAGGTCTGCCTGGCGCGGGGAGGGTCGGAAGACCTCCATCCCGAAGCGAGCAAGGTCAAAGCGAGAGGCCGCCGCCGCTATCATCTCAAATGCGCAGCAGGCGAGTCCCAGGCCTACGGGCCAGACCGAGCTACGTCTGGCCCAGTTGAGGAGCGAGTCTGCTCTGGTAGCCACGAAGCCCGGCGTGCCTCTCTCGTACCCGGGAGGACGGTCAGGAAAGGGTGACCGGCAGCGAGTAATGAGGTCGTTGATGCGTTGCCCCTCGTCCCGGTCGGACTGGGCGAGGACGTCAGATGCCCCTGGCAGTCGCAGGTAGTGCTGGGAGGTGTCTACCACTCCAAAGCCCTCCGCTTCCATGCGTAGGCATAGCCCACTAGGAGTATGGCAACGAAGACGGCCATCTCAGCCAGACCAGACCATCCAAGCTGCTTGAAGCGCACTGCCCAGGGGTAGAGGAAAACCGTCTCCACGTCGAAGATCACGAACAGAAGTGCGTAGAGGTAGTACCGGGCCTTGAACTGGACCCATGTCTTGCCCAGGGTGACCATGCCGCTCTCGTAGGGGGACGCCTTCACCGGGTCAGGCCGGCGAGGCCGGACTCCCGTGAAGCTGAGAAGAAGGGAGAGCACCAGTACGGTGGCGCCGAAGACGATGGCCACCACTGCGAAGATACCAATGTAAGCCCACGTTGCCAGCAAAGTCTAAGCCTTGCTACACTTTTCACCAGAACGCGCAGTCCCGAACACCAAGGCCAAATTGTATGATGCCCCACTGAGGATTGTCAACAGCCACTGGGCTGCCCCTTGACAAAGCCCCCCCCCCCCCCGTGGTACAAAGAGAGCGTTTTCTTCTGCACTCCTCTGCGATGTGCCTCTGTTGCGACGCGCATTGACCGTGCAGCGCCGATTGTTGGCGTCTGGTGGACCAGTGCTGTAGTAGGCAACCAGTCCCCCGGCTGTGTGGGGAGGAGGGATACGGATGAAGCGCCATCGGCGTTCCTCGGCCAGGCGGCTGGTGAGCCTAGCCCTGGTCGTGGTGCTCTTGTTGCCAGCGCAGTTGGGTCCCAGTGAAGCTGTCGCTTCCTTAGCTCAGTGGCCCTCATCGCCAGCCCAAGAGTCGAGTCCTGTGGGGACGGCGTCACCGCCGGCTGAGAACCCCGCGCCGCCGCCACCACCGGCTCCGGTTATCCCTCCACCCAGTGCAGGGCGTGGCGACGTATCCCAGGCGCCGGGCCTGACCGCGGAGATCAAAGATAGACGTACTGCCACCTCCAGGACCTTCGGCAACCGCGATGGCACCTTCACCACGGAAGTGTACCCGACACCCATACACTACCAGGCCGCCCCTGGAGACTGGCGCGACATAGTCAATGAGCTGAAGCCCTCCAGCACAGCGGGATTCGCCTTTGAGAGCACGGCTAACCGGTTCAAGGCCCGTTTCGCGCCTGCTGCAGCGGGGAAGCCGGTGAGCCTGGAGTTGGACGGCAGGTCCATCTCTTTTGGGCTGGAGCAGGCCCGACAGACCCAAGCTGTGGTAGAACGTAATCGGGTCACCTACGCAGAAGTCTACCCCGGCGTAGACCTCCGGCTGACCGTTGGCTCCGACAGAGTGAAGGAGGAGCTTGTGCTGAAACAGCGGCCCACTGCCACAAGCTTCTCTTTCCCCCTACAGATGGTCGGTCTAACCGCCCGCCAGGAGGCGGACGGGACCGTCGGCCTCTACGCGGGAGCGGACCGGGCGATGTACATCCCGAACCCCTACATGTATGACAGCAAGGTGGGTGCCGGCCGGCAAGGGGTCACCTCAAACGCTATTCAGATGACCCTGGCCACGGTCGGCAACGGACCCGTGCTGACCCTGGTCCCCAACACCGCCTGGCTCAGCGACCCGGCCAGGGTCTACCCCGTGGTCGTTGACCCCACTATTGTCATCCAGCCGGACGCCGCCACAGGAAAGGACAGCTACATCACCAGCTTGTCGCCTGGCTGGAACTGTGGCTCATGTGTGTCCATTTACGTAGGTCGTCCTAGCGGCGATACCCGAAGGGGGATCCTCTACTTCGACCTTTCGCACATTAACTACAGGCAGGTCATCTATGCCACGCTCTACCTGCACCTCTACCAGAGGCACGGTACGCCCCAGACGCTCACAGTCAATGTACACCGGGTCACCAACGCATGGACCGAGCCAGCCGTAACCTGGAACTCCCGGGACGGGAGCAACAACTGGACATCGCCAGGCGGAGACTACGACAGCACGCCAAGGGGATCCTTCACTATTGATGCCTCGGTGTCAGGGAATACGTGGTTCAATACCGACCTCACCTACCTGGTGAACGACTGGCAATGGGACCGGTCCACGAACTACGGCATGCTCCTCAAACTCGCTGACGAGGGCATCACGGGGACTTACTACGACTTCGACCCCAGCGACTATATAGCTAACTGGCCCAAGCTAGAGATCAGCTACGCCGCGCGCGAAGGACCTCAGGACGGCTACGGCCTGGAGCCTTACATTGCCTCCGTGCCCTGGGACCTGGGGGCGAACACCAGGCTTTACGCCCCCTTCACTGAGGCCTTCAACCTGGTGCTGGCCAAGGACATGCTGTCCATACCCGGCAGAGGAGGCATCGGCTTCGACCTCTCCCTTGTGTACAACCGCCGGGCGGGCAGAAGCTGCACCAGCACCACCACCGGTTCCAACTGGAACCTTTCCCTTCCTACCCTCCGGCCATCCGATGACCCTTCGTGGCTCTACCTGCTGAACGACCCAGACGGCAGCAAGTGGTACTACGCTAACGCGACTCCCCAGGGAGATGGGGCCACCAGGTACCAGCCAATCACGTCCGGCGCTACGTACACCCTACTGAGGAACGACAACCTGGGCAGGTTCGTTGTGGAGCATGACAACGGCCTGACCCACGAGCTCAGCACCACGCAGACCATTGGCAACGCCCCCGCCGGCTCAACGGGGTACCGCCTCCTGCGGTCCTACGATGGTCATCACCTCCAGAACACCCTTACCTACACCTACGATGCCGATGGCTACATCACCAGCATCACCGATTCCAGCAATGCCCCAAGGTCGGTCACATTGGCCTGGCAAAGCGGGTGGTGCAGCAATCGCAAGGTGCTCACCAGTATCACAGAGCCGGCAGGCGTCAGCGCCAACCTGTACTACCTACAGGCTGCCAGCGGCGAAGTTTACCTGCAAAGCATCGTGGAGGCGGCGGGGACTCCCGATGCCCGCACTACCAGCTTCACCTACGAGCCGTATGACCCCAACGACCCCTACGCCCGCCTGACAAAGGTGACGGACCCCAGGGGAAACAACACCACCATCGAGTACGATGCCACGTATCCAGACAAGCGGGTCAAACGCATCACCGACGCCAGCGGCGCGTACACCAGCTTCAGCTACCACGACAACTATGATGGCACAGAGGACCGCATGTACGTGGAGGACGCCAATGGCGCTATCACCCTCTGGTCCCGTGGAACGGACAGCAACCACCCCACCTCCATCAAGGCCGCTAACCTCTACAACGGCAGCTTTGAGCGCACCGATGGCTTCGGCAATCCCGACGGCTGGACCTTCGTTAGCAGCGGGGCGACGGGTGCGCGCGATACAGCCAAAGGTATGCCGGCGAGGCATCAGTCAGAATCACCGAGACAGATCTTGGGAACATGTCCGGCTGGAGGCAGGTGTTCTACACGGCCCCCAGACAGTTCTACGGTGTGCCCGGCACCACGTACACGGGCCGCGCCTGGGTGAAACTGGACAGTGTCCAGGGAATTGGCGCGTGGATACACTTGGTGTACTACAATGAGCTATCCACACCACCCGCATGGCAGCACGTAGATAGCCCCTTCTATAGCGGCACGAATGGTTGGACCGAGATCAGCACATCGCCCTTGCTACTGCCGCAGAGCTCACCGAACGGATACATGTTCATGTATTTGTACCTTTGGGGTTCAGGCACAGCCTGGTTCGATATGGCCCGGGTAGAGTCCACCGTCATGCAGGCCACCTGGGACGGGAACCTGCTCACCTCGCGCACCGACGGCAACGGTAACACCGCCGCCTACACCTGGGGCGGCGACGCGACCTCGAACCCCAGCGGCAACCCCAACAACCTGGTAGAGGCGAAGGACCCCCTGAATAACAAGACAACCTACAAGTACAACCGGGCCAACCATGTCATCGAGACACAGTCGCCCAAACACCAGGGCACCACCGGCAAGAGGACCTATACCTACGATGTACCCGAAAACCTCTCCCAGGTCCGGGACTCGTTGCCTGGACTGGTGGGGGAATGGCGCCTCGATGAGGGCACAGACGCCGTGGCCCACGATACCTCGGGGCGGGGGAGTGACGGCACGCTGCGCCCGGCGGCCCCCTACTCGCCCACCTGGGTGGATGGCGTCCCGGGCAAAGCGGTGCACTTTGACGGGGTAGATGACCACGTTGACCTGGCCAGCCCCGCTGCCCTCTACTTCGGCACGGGGGACTTCTCCCTGGAGGCCTGGGTCAAGCCGGGCGCCCAGTCCGGTGCCAGAGGCACAGTATTGGGCAAGGGCGAGAGATGGAGAGTAGATGTGGACAACTCCGGCGTCATATCCGCCGACTTTTCGGTGACCACGCCCGGCGGCGCAACTGAACAGTTGGGTTGGTGGACAGGCGCCACCTCTATCCGGGACGACAACTGGCACCACGTCCTGGTGACCTACGACCGGGACGGCTTCGGCACAATCTACCTGGACGGCGCTGTAGCTCCAGGCGGCACCAACCCCCAGAACATCTCGGCCCTGTCGCAAGGCAACGTGGACAACGACTGGCCGGTCCACATCGGCAACCGCACGCTGGACCAGAACGGCAACACCAACTACTGGCCGTTCAACGGCGACATAGACGAGGTGCGCATCTACAACCGCGCCCTCTCCTCCAGCGACGTGGCCGGCGCCTGGAGCTCCACATACGACACCTATGGCCAGCGGCTCACCATGAGGGACCCCAATGCCAGCGGGCGGGACCCGGCCAACCCCACCGGCTTGACCTATGACTACACCTACAATGGCTACGGCCTGGTGACGGACATCTCCACTCCAAAAGGCGGCATCCCCGACCATCTTCACGTAACCATGGCCTACGACAACCTGCGCGGCTTGCTCACCGCAAGGACTGACGCCAGGGGCCAAATGACCTGCTACACCTATGACAATCTGTACCGTCTCAAGACCGTCACGTACCTTTGCAACACCGTTCCCTACAGCGTCTACTACACCTACGACGCCAACGATAACCGCACTACAATGGTGGATGCCCGGGGTCTCACCACCTATGAGTACCACGCTACTAACCGGCTGAAGAAGGTCACCGAGCCTGACTGGAGGTACACCGAGTATTACTACGATGGCGTAGGCAACATGGCAACGCTCAGAAACGTGGACGGCTACACTGTGCAGTACGCCTACGATACCAACCGCCGCCCGCTCCAGGACCTAAACCCTTACGATGGGGCATACACATACTTCCGCTACGACAACGGGGGTAGGCTGGTCTGGATAGAGTACCCCGGGGTCAACCGAATGGAATACAGCTACAAGAACGGGGTCGGGCAAGACCAGGGCGACCGCTTGATGAAGCTGGAGGTCGTGCGAAACGGTGGGCTACTCAAGAGCTTCAGCTACACCTACGACTGGAACGGCAATATCACCACCAACAGCGAGAACGACGGCAGCGCCACCAGCTACGCCTACTCCTTGACGGACCAGTTGCTGGGCGCTGTCCGGACCGGGACGACCCCCTATACGCAGACCTTCACCTACGACCCCAGCGGCAACCGCAAGACCATGGCCAGGGGTGGCACGACATTTACTAAGCAGTGCGTAAGTAGATGGACGCATCAGGCGGCGACAAAACGCAGATGCGGGTCGAGGAAGAAGCCCCGTATCAAGTGGGGGAGCTTCTGCAGCCGGTGCAAGGCGGCAACGGCC
>Ga0082335_1002495_pt1 | contig 34117 bp, 38 predicted proteins | sample Subgrocontami58m_FD_72375 | JGI IMG/M metagenome (GOLD analysis project Ga0082335, IMG submission 72375) | Subsurface groundwater microbial communities from S. Glens Falls, New York, USA - GMW37 contaminated, 5.8 m (SPADES assembly) (version 2) ... | reverse complement strand
CCGGCGTTTTTGGGAAAGATTGAGATGGCGCGTTTTAAACCCAAGGGCGGCGCCGGCCCCGCCGCGCCGGCGGGCGCGCGCTCGCCGCAAAATGACTTTCTCGCGTCGACATCCTTTCTGCAGGGCGCGAACGCCGCCTATCTGGAAAGCCTGCTTGCGGCCTATGAGGCCGATCCCTCCTCGGTCAGCGCCGACTGGCGCAATTTCTTCGCTGAGATGGGCCTGCGAGCGCAGGAGAAGGCCGTCGCCCAGGGTCCGAGCTGGGCGCGGCGCGACTGGCCTCAGCCTAACGGCGAATGGGTGAGCGCGATCATCGGCGAGGCGCCGGCGCCTGTTAAAACGCCAGTCGTTCCCGTCGCCGCGCCGACGCCCGGCGGCGAGGACGTGTTGCGGGCGACGCGCGACTCCGTCCGCGCCCTGATGATGATCCGCGCCTATCGCATGCGCGGCCATCTGCACGCCAATCTCGATCCGCTCGGATTGGAGCAGCGCTACGATCACGGCGAGCTCAATCCGCAGACCTACGGGTTCACCGACGAGGACTACGAGCGCAAAATCTTCCTCGATGGCGTGTTGGGCATGCGCTACGCCACTCTCTTCGAGATGGTGACGATCCTGCGCCGCACCTATTGCGGGACGATCGGCTTCGAATTCATGCATATCTCCAATCCGGAGGAGAAGGCCTGGCTGCAGGCGCGCATCGAAGGGCCGAAGAAGGAGATCGTCTTCACGCCGGAAGGCAAGCGCGCGATCCTGAACAAGCTCGTCGAGGCGGAAGGTTTCGAGAAGTTCCTCGACGTCAAATACACCGGCACCAAGCGTTTCGGCCTCGACGGCGCCGAGTCCATTGTTCCGGCGCTGGAGCAGATCATCAAGCGCGGCGGCGCGCTCGGCGTCCAGGAAATCGTTCTCGGCATGGCGCACCGCGGCCGTCTCAACTTGCTTTCGCAGGTGATGGCGAAGCCGCATCGGGCGCTGTTTCACGAATTCAAGGGCGGCTCCTTCCTGCCGGATGAAGTCGAAGGCTCCGGCGACGTCAAATATCACCTCGGCGCGTCATCGGATCGCGTGTTCGACGACAACAAGGTGCATCTCTCGCTCACCGCCAATCCGTCGCATCTCGAGATCGTCGATCCGGTCGTGCTCGGCAAAGTGCGCGCGAAGCAGGATCAGCATCATTGCGCCGACGGCAACCGCCGCGCGGTGATGCCGCTCCTCATCCACGGCGACGCGGCCTTCGCCGGCCAGGGCGTCGTGGCGGAATGTTTCGGCCTTTCCGGATTGAAGGGGCATCGCACCGGCGGCTCAATCCACTTCATCATCAACAATCAGATCGGCTTCACCACCTACCCCCGCTACTCGCGGTCCTCACCCTATCCGTCCGACGTCGCGAAGATGGTCGAGGCGCCGATTCTTCATGTGAATGGCGATGACCCGGAGGCCGTCGTCTTCGCCGCTCGCGTCGCCGCCGAATTTCGTCAGCAGTTCCAAAAACCCGTCGTCATCGACATGTGGTGCTATCGCCGCTTCGGCCATAATGAGGGCGACGAGCCGGGATTCACCCAGCCGCTGATGTATAAGAAAATCCGGGCGCACCGCACGGCGCTCGATATCTATGCGGACCGTCTGATCGCGGAAGGCGTGACGACTCGCGAAGACGTCGATCGCATGAAGGAAGACTGGCGCACGCGGCTTAACGAAGAGTTCGAAGCGGGCCAGAGCTACAAGCCCAACAAGGCGGATTGGCTCGACGGCCGCTGGGCGGGAAAAAAATCGGGCTGGCAACTCTCGGAGAACGAGCGTCGCGGACAGACCGGCGTGGCGCTCGAGACGCTGCAGCACATCGGCGCCGAGATCACGTCGACGCCGCCCGATTTTCACGCCCACCGCACGATCCAGCGTTTTCTCGACAATCGAAAGGCGGCCATCGAACATGGCGGGCCGATCGACTGGGCGACGGCCGAAGCGCTGGCGATCAGTTCGCTGCTCTATGAGGGCTACAATGTGCGGCTCTCCGGGCAGGACAGCGAGCGTGGCACCTTTTCGCAACGTCACAGCGTGCTCATCGATCAGGAGAACGAGGCGCGTTATCTGCCCTTCAATCACATCGCCGAAGGCCAGGGCCGCTACGAAGTCGTCAACTCGATGCTTTCCGAAGAGGCGGTGCTCGGCTTCGAATATGGGTATTCGTTGGCCGAACCGGACGCGCTGGTGTTGTGGGAGGCGCAATTCGGCGATTTCGCCAATGGCGCGCAGGTCGTCTTCGACCAGTTCATTTCATCGGCCGAGCGTAAGTGGCTGCGCATGTCGGGACTCGTCTGCCTCTTGCCGCATGGCTACGAAGGCCAGGGTCCGGAACATTCCTCCGCGCGGCTCGAGCGCTATCTGCAGCTGTGCGCCGAAGACAATATGCAGGTGGCCAATTGCACGACGCCCGCGAACTACTTCCATATCCTTCGCCGTCAGTTGCACAGAAGCTTCCGCAAGCCGCTGGTTCTGATGACCCCGAAATCGCTGCTGCGCCATAAGCGCGCCGTCTCGCGGCTCGGCGAAATGGGCATGGCCTCAAGCTTCCAGCGGCTGCTCCTCGACGACGCCGAAACGTCGCCGAACGAGACCTTCGTTCTTCAGGCCGACGAGAAGATTCGCCGCGTCATTTTGTGTTCGGGCAAGGTCTATTACGATCTTCTAGACGAACGCGAGAAACGCGGCGTCGACGACGTGTATCTGCTGCGGGTCGAGCAGCTCTATCCTTTTCCGCTCAAGGGCCTCGTCGCGGCGCTCGGGCGCTTCAAGAACGCCGACGTCGTGTGGTGTCAGGAAGAGCCCAAGAACATGGGCGCCTGGTCCTTCGTCGACTCCTATCTCGAATGGGTGCTGACGCAGATCGGCGGCAAGTCGAAACGCGCCCGCTACATTGGACGCACAGCCTCGGCGTCGACGGCCACGGGCACCATGTCCCGGCACCTCGCACAGCTGAAATTGTTCCTGGAGGAAGCGTTCGCGCCTTGAGACGCGACGCGAGCGAAGAGAGAGCCGATGGCTGAAATACGCGTGCCGACCTTAGGCGAATCGGTGACGGAAGCGACAATCGGCCGCTGGTTCAAGAAGGCGGGCGACGCGGTGCGCGCGGACGAGGCGCTCGCCGAGCTTGAAACCGACAAAGTCACGCTCGAAGTCAACGCCCCCGCCGCCGGCGTGCTCGCCGAGATCGTCGCCAAGGAGGGCGAAACCGTCGGTCCTGGCGCGCTGCTCGGACAGATCGCCGAGGGCGCCGCGGCGCCGGCGAAGAGCGGCGACACCGCGGGCAAAGGCCCCGCGCCTAAACCGGCGCCGGCCCCCGCAGCGCCTGCGCCCAAATCCGCTTCGGCTACGGCTGCGCCGGCCGCGACGACGATGCCGCCGGCGCCCTCCGCCGCCAAGATCGCCGTCGAGCAGGGGATCGACGTCGCTCAGGTTCCCGGCAGCGGCAAGCGCGGTCAGGCGCTGAAATCGGACGTCGTTCAATTCGCCGCGCGTCAGGCGGCAACCCCGCAGCCGGCGCAAGAAGGCCGCGTCCAAGAGGTTCCGGCGCAGGAAGCACGAATCGAGGCGCCGGCGCCCCGCGTTCCCATCCCGCAGGAAGACGCCCGCCGCGAAGAGCGGGTGAAGATGACGCGCTTGCGTCAAACGATCGCGCGCCGGCTGAAAGAAGCGCAAAACACCGCCGCCATGCTGACGACGTTCAATGAAGTCGACATGTCGGCGCTCATCGAATTGCGCAAACGCTACAAGGAAGCGTTCGAGAAGCGGCACGGCGTGAAGCTTGGCTTCATGGGCTTCTTCGTGAAGGCCTGTTGCCAGGCGCTGGACGAGATCCCCGCCGTCAATGCGGAGATCGACGGGACGGACATTATCTACAAGCGCTTCTGCCACATCGGCGTCGCCGTCGGCACGGAGAAGGGACTCGTCGTGCCGGTGGTGCGCGACGCCGACCGTCTGTCGCTCGCCGAGATCGAAAAAACCATCGCCGAACTCGGCCGCAAGGCGCGCGAGGGCGCGCTCGACATCGCCGATCTGCAGGGCGGCACCTTCACGATTTCCAACGGCGGCGTCTATGGTTCGCTGATGTCCACGCCGATCCTGAATGCGCCGCAGTCGGGCATTCTCGGCATGCACAAGATCGAGGAGCGCCCTGTGGTCATCGACGGCAACATCGAAGCGCGGCCGATGATGTATCTGGCGCTTTCTTACGATCACCGTGTCGTCGACGGGAAGGAAGCCGTGACTTTCCTGGTGCGCGTCAAAGAGTTGCTCGAAGATCCTGCACGGCTGGCGCTCGGCCTGTAGCCGCGACCCCTTCAAAATCTCCAAAGGCTACACATCTAATTTCAGACGGCGCGCCCGACTATGGGCGCCGTCGGCGGGGACGAAAGGACCGCCATGGAGGTCAAGATGGACATGATGAAGAGCACCGCGACAGAACCCAGAGAGTCTCCGCTGACCACCGAGCAGTTCGCGCAACTTGGCGATGGCCTCATCGCTTATGTGCGGCCGATGCGCTCGGAAGACGTCAACCGGCTCTACCCCCAGGCGCCGCAAATTGCGCCGGGGCTGACGATCTTCGCGCTCTTCGGCGCGGATGGCGCCCCGATCGTGCTTGCGGATTCCGAAGAAGGCTGCATCGGCAACGCCCGTGAAAACCATCTCCAGATGGTGAGCCTGCACTAACCCTCCCACGACAGAGGCGCGCCGCCGGCGCGCCCGCCGCCCGGCCCAAATCAAGCGCAACTCATCCGTTAGCTTCTCTGCTGTGCGCCGTTGTGGCTCTCGGCGGTGAGCTTGGACGCGAGCACCTTGTCGAGACGGCGTCCGTCGAGGTCGATGACCTCGAAGCGCCATCCGAGCTTCTCCACCGTTTCGCCGAGAGTCGGAAACCGAATGAGCCCGTCGAGGACAAGGCCGGCCACCGTTTCAAAGCTCCTGTTCTCGGGGAGCGCAACGTGCAGGAGCTCGGCCATTTCGTCGACCGGCATCCAGCCGGCGAGCAGCCAGCTGCCGTCTTCGCGCTGAAGCGCCTCGGGCTCCTCATGTCCTTCGTCGGACCTGAACGCGCCGGCGATGGCGTCGAGAATGTCCGCCGGCGTCACTACGCCTTCGAAATGGCCATATTCGTCGTGCACGAGCGCCATCGGCGTCTCGGCTTCACGCAAAACATTCAGCGCGTCGAGCGCGTCGATCGAATCGGGCACGACCGGCGCCGACCGAACATGGGCTTCGAGGTCGAGCGGCTCGCCGCGTAGCGCGGGCCCAAGCAGGTCTCGGATCAGCAGGACGCCGATCATGTCGTCCATATCGCCCCGGCTGACGGGCAGGCGCGCATGGGACGTCTCGATCAGCTTCTCGCGCAGAAGGTTCTCCGGCTCGCCGAGATTGAGCCAGTCAACCTCCGTGCGCGGGGTCATCAACGCGCGCGCGGCGCGGTCGCCCAGCCGCAGCACGCCAGCGATCATCTGCTGTTCGTCGGCCTCGATGGCCCCCGCGGAATGCGCCTCGGCGACGAAGGTCTTGATTTCCTCGTCGGTGACCGAGGACTGAAGCTCATTCGCCTGGCCGACGAACAGCAATATGAGCTTCGTCGACTCATCGAGCAGCCAAACCACCGGCGTGCCCAGAGTGGAAAGCAACGTCATCGGCGCCGCCATGCGGCAGGCGATGGCTTCCGCATGGCGCAGCGCGATGTTCTTGGGCAGCAATTCGCCGATCACGACGGAAAGATAAGTGATGAAGCCGATGACGCCGCCATAGCCGATCCAATCCGCCGCAGGTTCCGATAGACCAAGGGCGCGCAACTCTTGCGAGAGCCGCTGACCAAGAGCGGCGCCGGAAAAGGCGCCCGCGAGGATTCCGACGAGCGTGATCCCGATCTGAACGGTGGAGAGGAAGCGTCCCGGATCTTCCGCCAGCGCCAGGGCGGCCGCGGCGCCGCGGCGACCGTCGGCGGCCAAAGTCTTCAGCCGCACTTTGCGCGACGAAACGATGGCGAGTTCGGACAACGAGAAAATCCCGTTGATAACTATCAACACAAGCGCGACGGCAAGCTCGAACATGACTCCTGATAGGGCTTTCTGCGCAGGCTCTCAAGCAAATGGCGCCGGCAAGCGTTGACGGCGACGACATTTGTCGCCTGGGCGTCGATAAGAACCTGCTCCACCATTTGATTTTGAGCGATTCCTTATCGATCACATGATTCCATGCGATCGGGAAGCGCTCAGTCGCGGGCCGCGATTTCGATCTTCTTGACCACCCGCTCCGGCTCGGGCCGCGCCAGATCGATGGAGAGCAGCCCGTTGACGAGATCGGCGCCAAGCACCTGCATCCCTTCGGCAAGGAGAAAGGCGCGCTGAAACTGCCGCGCGGCGATGCCGCGATGCAGGAAATGGCGCTCTCGCTCCTCGGTTTGGCGCCCGCGAATGACGAGCTGATTTTCTTCGAGCGAGACGTCGAGCTGGTCGCGGGTGAAGCCCGCGACGGCCAGGGTGATCCGAAGCCGCTCCGGCGCGCTCTCGACGCGCGGAATGCGCTCGATATTATAGGGCGGGTAGCCGTCGGAGGCGGTGCGGGCGACGCGGTCGAGCGCCCGTTCGATCTCATCGAAGCCGAGCAGGAACGGCGAATTGAGCGGCGGACGCGACATGTCGTTGAAGCCCTGTTGGCGCCTCTTCGGCCAGAGCCCGTAAAGCGCTCCGGCTACAGCTATATGATCGAGCCGGCCGCGCCATTCAAGCGCGGCCGATGCGCGCGACCGCCATTGACGCGGGAATGACAAACGCCCATGTGCGAGCAAGCTTCCCCTTAAGAGCGGCGACCATGGGCCGAGCACAACATCTCTTTTTCGCGCATCTCTTCCTCGCGCATCTCTTCCTCGCGATTGTCCTTGCCGTGTCTTTCGGAGCGCCGGCGATCGCCGAAGCGCCGCCCCCGGTCATCGCGCCCGACAACGAACGCTTCACGCTGACCCCCGCCGAGGGCGGATACGTCCGGCTGAATAAAGAGACCGGCGCCCTGTCCTATTGTTCGGTGAAGGACGGCGTCACGGCGTGTCGGCTCGGCGCCGAGGAGCGCGCCGCGTTTGAGGCGGAGATCGACCGCCTGCGCAAGGAGAACGCCGCGCTCAAAGCGCGCGCCGAGGCCGCGCCCGTCCCGCCCACGGCAAGGCCGAACATGGCGCCGAGCGAAGAGGAATTCGAGCGCGCGCTCTCCTTTACCGAGCGCTTTCTGCGCCGCATAATGCGCCTCTTCCGCGAAGAGGCGTCGCCCGGAGGCGCTCTGTGAGGGCCAGAGGGAAGATGCATCCGCAGGAGCGTCCCAATGGCTGATCAGGGCCCTTTCGCCAACTGGCCGCATCTCGACAAGCCGCGACCGGAGTGGCGGGAGGCCCCACGCGACGTGCTGCTCCTGCCGAGTTCCGACAAAATATCACAGGAAACCAACCAGATGGCGTCGAATAACACGCTTGAAAATTTCCTCGGCGGCTCGCCGCTCAATACTTTCGCGCGGTTGCTCGTCATTTCGCTGGTCGTGGGCGCCCTGCTGATGTGGCTGGAACTGCGGCCGATCGACATTTTTCACGGCGTCCAAGCCTTCTTCGACCGCATCTATCACCTGGGCTTCGGCGCGGTACGGGAGCTTGTCAGCTATGTGCTCGCCGGCGCCGTCTTCGTCGTCCCGGCGTGGCTCGTTCTGCGGCTGGTGAATATGGGCGCGAGCAAGCGATGAAGCTGACTGTGGAGACCGAGCAGGAGGTGGACGGCCGTTGGATCGCCGAAATCCTGGAAATTCCCGGCGCGTTGAAATACGCCACGACCCGGGAGGCGGCCATCGCTCAGGTGGAGGCGCTGGCCCTACGCGTCATCGCAGACCGCATTGAACACGGCGAACGCCCGACTGAGCCGATTCATATCACTTTCGCGGCCGCATGACGCCATGGCCGAGCGTAAAGGCGAAGCGTCTTCGTGCAGCGCTGGAACGAAAAGGTTGGACGGAAAAGCGATCCGCCGGCTCTCACCGGACGTATGCCAAAAGTGGGTTCCCCGATTTCATATTTGCTTTTCACGATGGCGAGGAGATCGGGCCACGAATGTTGGCGAGGATAGCCAAACGAACAGGACTGACGCGGGAAGATTTATAATCTATGGCGCCGGCCGATGCTCGACGTCTGATCCTGGTCTTCGATGAGCTGGCCGATGCCGTCGCGGCGCGGCGGCAGCGGCGGCGGTGGAGGCGGCGCATAGGCGTCCGGTCCAGCGACGGCTCCAAACCCGTCGCGCGCGCCAACGCCAGGCCCCTCGAACGCCGCGAGCGGCGGCTTGCCCGTCGTGTCATTGTCGGTTTCGTCGTCCGGCGCTGGCGGCGCGCGCTGCTGAGCGATGAGCGGCGAAGGATCGGGCGGCGGCAGAGTCTCCTGCGGCTCAGGCTTGCAAATGCTGCGCCCCGAGCGGCCGTGCATCGCCAGATCGACGTGCATATGGTTGTAGTGGAAAGCGTTGGAGCCCGGCGACAGCACCGTCGAGAAATGGCCGCATGAACCGCGATGCACGTCCATCAGAAAGGCGCGGGTCTGCGCGTCGCCGCGCCCCCAGTCGCGCACGAGCGTGATCTCGCGGCCGTCGGCGAGCACGAAGCCGCCGATGTCCAGCGCATTGCCGAAGGAATGTTCAGAAAGCTGCGCGCCGCGCTGATTGTTCATGCCGCGGCAGGCGTAAGAGCCCATCGAATTGATCTGAACCACCTGCTGTCCGAAGCGCGCCTGAGCGGCGGGCTGGACGGCGTCGGCGAGCCAGGCGTCGAGCTCGGCGACCATCGAGCAGTCGAGGGTGGCGGTCGCATTGAACGAGACGGCGCCGCCCTGCAGCGCGGTCACCTTGAACGGCCTGGTGAGGCCGCAAATGCCCGGACCGTCGACTTCGGGCGCGAGCGCGATGAATTCGGAAGGGTTGACGCGTCTTTCGGCGAGACAGGCGTTTTCAGCCTGCGTGCGCCAGGCCGGCCGCTGCGGTTTCTGCCCGATCGAGCAAGCGGAAAGCGTCGCCGCGACGAGCGCCAGCACGAGCAGCGAGTGATGGGCGCGGCGGACCATGCCGCGAGGATGGGCGCCAGGCCGTTAATTCAGGGTCGAGAATTGTGGTTAATGCTCAGATATTTGAGGACTGTGGCGGGCGATCCACACGCCCGCGCAAGCTGCACGGGACGCGCTGCGCATGAGCGCGGTCGCGCGGGAAGCGTGATCAGCGAGCAAATCTGCTCAAGCGCCGCTTCCATGTTTCGCCGGCCTTGAGTTCAGTCTTCAAAACCCATTTCCTTCGAATCGTCCTGATCGCCCGCGACGATGTCTTGAGAATGGCTTCCGGTTCCGGTTCTTTCGCGCGTGGCGCCGTGGGAATCGGGGTCGCCACTGCTGGCTGCGGCTTCACCTTTTTGGGTTCCGCAGGAACAGCCTCTGCAACTTTAACTTTGGCCGGCTGACGCACACGACGCGTCCGAGTTGATGCGCCTCTCGCCGGAGGATCGCTAATGACGTCGTTTTCCAGCAGGTTCGGGAGCACGCGCCCCCGAGGGCCATTCGGCTCCGGCGGTATTTGGGAACGTTCAGCCGCTCTGCCGCCGAAAACCGCGTCCGCCGCGTCTAGAGCCGCCAAATATGTGGCGTCACGTTCGACCTCGACGGCCGCCGCAGCGCTCGGGTCCCTAAGACTCGGGTCCCTAAGAGATATGCTCCCAGCAGCATTTTCAGCCTCTTTGATCTTCCAGGGATTGGAAATCCGAGATTTGGGAGACCGACCTTTATATGCCGTTATGAACGGACGCGTGGGTTGGCGCATTGAAGCTGAAGATCTTTCTGTTGACGTATATGGCAAGGAAGGTCGTTTGAAAGACCCGCCTCGGCACAAGCGTAATTGAGTATTGGGAAAACGCTCGGGCATGACGCTCAGTCCAAGCGTCTGGGACGAAGGACGTTTGCTCCATATAACGGAAAAGGCGCAACACGTCATCGTCATGGCGCGCTCATGGCGTAAATCGGACATTGCCGATTTGCCCTTGTTCCGCTCCTTAAACCAATTGCGCTCCCCTTCGCTTCCCTCTGCTGGCGCCGACCCTCGCTTCGTATGGGTTGGAGACGTGCATGGCGGACAACGTAGAGTCCGAACTTAAATTCGTCTTTCGCCAAGACGTGGCGCGCTCACATCCGTTTTGAGCCGATCAGTCAGGTTGCAGACACACGCTGCGGCTGTGGGCGTGGCTGCGTCCTCCTATCTCGGAAATATTGTGCACCCCCTCTAGAAAAGCTTCAGGTCTATCCCAACTGAAAAACCATCAAGCGCTGCGGTTTGCTTTTTCTTGTCTCTTGAACAACGAATGAGTCGGAGCGTTGCTGAAAGACCCGTTAAACGATCTCAGTAAAACCCTCCATCCGCTCGCCTGATATGTCGGCGCAACGTGAGAAGACAGAAGTCCGTTGTCGTTCATTTGGGAGATTTAGTCATGCGAAACATGCTCATTGCAGCGACGGTCGGCCTCGTCGCTTTTCTTGTCCAGGACATTGCCCAGGCGACCCCCGCCCAAAGTCCGGCCGTGCTGCGCGCCGGACCAGGAATGTCGTGGAAAAAAATCGGTCAGATCCCGGCCGGCGCCGATGTAGAGGTGTTGAGCTGCAACGAGGGGTGGACTCACAGCTGGTGCCAGGTCCGTTATGGTTCGAAGACCGGATGGGTGAATGCGCCTGTGCTCGGGACCTCGCGATCAGAGGTCGTCATCGCGCCGGTCGTGACGACCAACGCCGCCAGTCTGAAAAAGCGGGCGAGCATGTTCTCGTCGGTCATCGAGACCATTCCAGGCGGCGAAAAGGTCGACGTCCTTGGCTGCCCGCATGGACTCGGCAGCGGCTGGTGCCACGTCTCCTACAATGGCAAGACCGGATTCGTCAGAGGAGGCCTTCTGACGCGCCAACGGTCCGTCATTCCCCGTTAAGAACGCGCGAGCGAGGCGAGAAAAAGCGGCCGCGAAGCCGGCGCAAAAACGTCAAAGCGCAAATCGGACAAATCGCCGATTTGCGCCTCTTCTGTTCAGGTCAGCGCCTGCCTTACGCGCCTTTGCCCTCGCCGTTCTTGCGGCCGCGCATGAAGGATTCGAACTCCTCGCGGTCGCGGGCGCGGCGCAGCTGGTCGATATGCTCGGCGAAGTCGCGCTCCGCTTCGGCGACCTTGCGACGCTCTTCCTCGAGACGGGCGAGTTCGCCTTCGCGCCATTCGTCGAAGGCGACATTGCCGGTCGAGCGCATGAAGGAGGGGCCGCCCCAAGCGGTCGATCCCTCTCTTGCGACGCCGCTGACGGCTTCCTTCACCCGCGCGCCCTGCTCCTGGGCGAAGGCGAAGAAGTCGCCTTCATAGCCCTGGCTGCGCTGCCAAAGCTTCCAGACCAGCATGGCGAGGCCGAGCGGCCAGAAGATCAAAAAGCCAAGGATCACCGCCGCGATCTCGTAGGGCCTCCAGGACATTCGTCCGCAACGTCCCCAGGGCGAGCCGCCCTCTCCGGATGACGACATGCGAGAATAACGATGGCAGCTCATGATGGGCTCCAGTTTTGTCAACGGCCGCCGCCAAAGCGGGGCCGACACCAATGTAATATGCATTAACATTGGCGCAAGGGAAAGCGCCGCGCCAAAAAAAATCAGCGCGGCGCCGTCAAGCGCTTGTAGTCGACAGGCGCGGAAGCGGCCGTCGAGCCGCGCCGCCGGAGCGGTTCGAACGGGAAGCGTCTCGCGTCGGGAAATTAGGCCGCCTTGCCGCTCAGATCATCTTCAAGCACGGCGTCATCTGCGAATGGCGCGGTCGTTTCGCGCGTCGCCTCCGGCTCGATTTCGATGTCGATTTCGAGCAGCGACATGTCTTCCTTGCGATGCATCTTCACCATGACCTTTTCGGGGTCGACGTTGATGTGCTTCGAGATCGCGATGAGGACTTCCTTGTGCAGCACGGCGATGAGATCCGAATTGGGCGCGGATTTGCGTTCATGCGCGAGAAGGATCTGCAGGCGCTCGCGCGCAACCGGCGCGGTTGCGCCGCGTCGCCCGAACAATCCGAAAATATTCATGCCGCCCTCCGACCAAAGAGCCGAACGAAAAGTCCCCTCTTGTCAGCGGGAATGTTCACCGGCAGTTTTTCGCCGCACAGCCTCTTCGCCGCTTCCGAATAGGCGCGCGCCGCGGGGCTCATGGCGTTGTGAAGAATGATGGGCGCGCCAACGTTCGACGCGCGCAGAACGTCTTCGCTCTCCGGCACGATTCCAAGCAGCGGTATCGAGAGAATTTCGAGCACGTCGTCGACGCTGAGCATCTCGCCGCGGCCCGCGCGCTGCGCGTCATAGCGCGTCAGCAGCAGATGCTTCTCGACGCGTTCGCCCTTTTCGGCGCGTTCGGTCTTGGCGTCGAGCAATCCGATGATGCGATCGGAATCGCGCACCGAGGAGACTTCCGGATTGGCGACGACCACCGCGACGTCGGCGAAGCGCATCGCGAGCGTCGCGCCGCGTTCAATGCCGGCGGGACTGTCGCAGACGATCCAGTCGAATTTTTCGCGCAATTCGCCGATGACGCGCTGCACGCCCTCTTCGGTCAAGGCGTCCTTGTCGCGCGTCTGCGACGCGGGCAGCAGATAGAGATTGCTCAAGCGCTTGTCGCGGATGAGCGCCTGATGCAGCTTGGCGTCGCCCTGGGCGACGTTGATGAGATCAAAGACGACTCGCCGCTCGGCGCCCATGACGAGATCGAGGTTGCGCAGGCCGACATCGAAGTCGACGACCGCGACCTTGTGACCCTGTTGGGCCAGCGCGGCCCCGAGAGCCGCGGTTGACGTTGTCTTTCCGACGCCTCCTTTGCCGGAGGTCACCACCAAAGTCTTGGCCATTGTTCGTCCTCTCTTAATCGAGCCGCGCGATCTTGACCGTCTCGTTTTCGAGCCAGGCCTGGATGGATTGGCTCTGAACGTTCGCCGATATCTCGTCGGCGGTCAGATAAACGCCGCAAACCGAGAGCAGCTCGGCTTCGAGCTTGCGGCAGAAAATTCGCGCGCGCTTTTCGCCATAGGCGCCGGCCATCGCGCGGCCGCGCAGCGTTCCGTAGATATGCACGGAGCCGCCCGCCATGATTTCCGCGCCCGACGCGACGGAGCCGATCACGGTCACGTCGCCATCCGGGTGATAAATCGACTGCCCGGAGCGCACCGGCTCCAGCAGGATCAGCGGCGCGGGGGGCGGAGCCGGCGGCTCGGACGCCTTGACATCGACGGCCTGCGCGCCGCCGGCGCCGAGCGCGTTGGCGATATCCTCGAAGGCTGCTTCTTCGCTTGGGGTCAGCGTTCCAGGATTTGCGTCTTTGGCGCGCGTTGCGCCGGCGTCCGGCGGCGGTTGCGGGGTGGCGCGACCGCCGGCCAGAATCGGCGGCAGATCGTCGGAGGCCCATGACGGGTCGACGCCCGACAGTCCCATGACGCGTATGCCGCGCCGGGCGAGATTTTCGAGGAGCTCGGTGAGTTGCGATCGCTCGAGCGTCAGTTTGGCGAGATCGATGACGATCGACTTCCGGCTGAAGAAGGCGGGCGACTGCTCAAGCAACGCATCGAGCTGCTCGAACCAGCCCTCGATCGGCTGCTCAGGCTCCAGCGTCAGGACGGGAAAGGACCTGCCTCTGAAGCGGATGTGTCGGGATGACGCTTGCGTCACGGGAGCCCTCACGCAATTAAGATTTCCGTCATTTGAGGGCGTTAACGTTAACGAAGGATTAAAGCGCGCGCGTAATTTGGCGCCCGGTCGCGCTTTATCAAAAGATTAAGCCAGCGTGGCTTTGGCGCGCGCCGCAGCGCTCTCCATGACGCCTTGCGCGGCGCTCTCGAGCACCAGCGCCGGATCCGCGCTTTTTACGGGGTCGAAATGGCCCGAGATGGTCAGCATCGCGACGCCGTGCGCCAGCGACCATATTTGCAGCGCCGCGTAGCGCGCGCCTTGCGCCGGCGCGCCCGCCTGCTGCAGCCAGGCGACCACGGCCCGCCAAAGGATTTCGAGCGCATGGTCGGCGGCGCCGCCCGCTCCCGGATCGGCAAGCGTCTGCGCCTGCCCGAACATGGCTGCGTAAAGCCCCGGTTCGTCCCGCGCGAATTTGAGATAGGCGGCGCACATCGCCCGCATCGCGCTCTTGGCGTCGGGCCGGCCTTCGTCCCATGCCGTTTCAATTCGTGCGCCAAAGGTCTCGAAACCGCGGCGCGCCAGCTCGCTCATCAGCGCGTCGCGTCCGCTGAAATGACGGTAAGGGGCGGCGGGCGAAACGCCGGCGCGGCGCGCCGCCTCGGTGAGCGTTAGCGCCGATGGTCCGCCTTCGGCGAGAATCTCAAGAGCGGCGTCGATCAGCGCCTGTTTGAGCGATCCGTGGTGATAGCCTCGCTTATTGTGCATCTGTCACCCCGGCGCGGATCGGCGTCATCGCCCCGTCGCCGGCTTATCCCGAGAGCTTGGCGACGAGCGCGTCGGAAACCTCGAAATTGGCGTAGACGTTCTGCACGTCGTCATTATCCTCGAGCGCGCCGACGAGCTTGAGGATTTTCTCGCCGGAATCGTCGTCGACCTTGATCGTGTTCTGCGGGCGCCAGATGAGCGCCGCCTTGCGCGGCTCGCCGAATTTCTCCTCGAGAGCCCTGGCGACGTCGCGCAGCGATTCGACGGACGTGATCACCTCATGCGTCTCGTCGGTCGTCGAGACGTCGTCGGCGCCGGCGTCGATCGCCGCCTCCATCATCCCATCTTCCGTCGCCGCCTTCTTGTCGAATTCGACGAGGCCGACGCGGTCGAACATGAAGGACACGGCGCCGGTCTCGGCGAGCGCGCCGCCGGCCTTGGTGAAATAGGAGCGCACCTCGCCGGCCGTGCGGTTGCGATTGTCGGTCAGGGCCTCGATGATCACCGCGACGCCGCCGGGCGCGTAACCCTCATAGCGCACCTCATCATAATTTTCGGCGTCGGCGCCGGAGGCCTTCTTGATCGCGCGCTCGATATTGTCCTTTGGCATATTCTCCGCCCGGGCGGCGAGAACGGCGGCGCGCAGCCGCGCGTTCATATTCGGGTCGGGCAGGCCCATCTTGGCGGCGACGGTGATTTCTCGGGCGAGCTTCGAAAACAGCTTGGAGCGAATCGCGTCCTGCTTGCCCTTCTTGTGCATGATATTCTTGAATTGACTGTGCCCGGCCATGCGCTCTCGCCCTGCTCCTCGATCAATCTTCGCCTTTCGGCGTCCGGCGGGTGATATACGCCGGACGTATACGGAAATAAAGAAAAGCGCCAAGGAGAGCATGATTGAGCGCGAGCGATGAAGAGCGAAATTCTCGACCTGAGCCCGATGGGCGGGCTCCGTCCGGACTCCCCGCGCCGCACATCCCTGACCTCGCCGCCGCCAAGCGGCTGCAGGCGATCCTCTCCAGTCCGTCCTATCGCAAGGCCGACGAGGACGTTCATTTCCTGGCCTCGGCCGAAGCCCGCGGTCCCCGACTGGATCTGGAATATCTCAAGGCCGAACTGCTGCTGCGACGCCATGGCGTCACCGATACGATCGTCGTCTTCGGCTCGACTCGCATCGTCGAGCCCGCCTTAGCGGAAAGCCGCCTCGCCGAATCGCAGGCGCTGGCGACGGCAAATCCCGAGGACGCGACCCTCGCCAGACGGCTCGCGGCGGCGAAACGCGCCCGCGAAAATTCGCGCTATTATCAGATCGCCCGCGAGTTCGGCGGGCTCGTCGGCGCCGCCCGCGAGAGCGGCGACCAGCCGCGCCTCGCGATCGTCACCGGCGGCGGACCGGGCATCATGGAGGCGGCGAACCGCGGCGCCTTCGAAGCCGGGGCCGAGACGGTCGGGCTCAACATCACCCTGCCGCACGAGCAGTTGCCCAACAGCTATGTCACGCCCTCGCTTTGCCTGCGCTTCCGCTATTTCGCGCTGCGCAAGCTGCATTTCATGCTGCGTGCGCGGGCGCTGGTCGCCTTTCCGGGCGGCTTTGGCACTTTCGACGAATTGTTCGAGACGCTCACGCTTGTGCAGACCGGCAAGGTCAAGCCGATCCCGATTATTCTCGTGGGGGAAAACTATTGGCGACGCGCCTTTGACGTCGATTTCCTGGTCGAGGAGGGCGTGATCGACGCGCAAGACCGCCATCTTTTCCGCTATGCCGAAAGCGCTCCGGACATTTGGGCGGAAATCCGGCGCTGGGGCGAACGCAAGGAGGATCTCCTATTTGAATGAAAGCCTTAGGCTGTGTCGGCGATCGCCTGCCCGATCGCCTGCCCGATCGCCTGCCCGATCGCCTGCCCGATCCCCTGCCCGATCCCCTGCCCGATCCCCTGCCATTGTAAAGCGTATGCCCTGCCTTATCTCAGCTAACGCGGCGCCAGGCGCGCGCTTTTTTAAAAAGGGAGAATGACCATGAGTTGGCTTAAAGCCATCGCTGGCGGCGTGATCGGCGCCGAAGCCCTGAACCTTATTAAGGATTATGTGGAGAAGCAGGGCGGCCTCGACGGCGTCGTCAAGAATTTCGAGAACTCCGGACTGGGGAAGCAGATCCACTCCTGGGTCGGCCTCGGTCCCAATGAAAAGATCAGCGAGATGGACATCAGCAAGGTGGTCAACGCCGACAAGCTGATGGAAATCGCCAAGAACGCCGGCGTCGACATCGACAAGGCGAAAGCGCTTCTCGCCCAATATTTGCCCGAGGCCATCGACAAGGCGACGCCGGAAGGCAAACTGCCGCCGCCCGACAAGCCGGCGTAAGCGGACCAACGCCGTTCTCGACGCTGCCGACGGCGGCGCCTGCCGCCGTCCGGCCTGTTCCCGCCCACGCTCTTGCTTCAGACGCCCTGATTCTGTAATTGCGTCGCGCGCGCCCTTTTGCGCCGCGCCAGGGCGAGGAACGCCCTGAGGCCGCGCGGCTGCGGGGGCTTCGCCTTCGCCACGGCCGCCGGCCAATTTGAATAGGACCATTAATGACCAAGCGCGCGCTGGTGACCGGCGTTACAGGACAGGACGGCGCCTATCTCTCCCAGTTTCTACTCGACAAGGGCTATGAGGTGCATGGCGTGGTGCGGCGCTCGTCGCACCGGGGCGTCGAGGACCATCGCCTGCGTTGGCTCGGCATCAGCGGCAAGCTGAATTTGCACGACGCCGATCTCGCCGATCTCTCAAGCCTGCTGCGCACCGTGCAGGCCATTCAGCCGGACGAAATCTATAATCTCGCGGCGCAATCCTATGTCGCGTCGTCCTGGCGCCAGCCCCTCCTCACCGCGAACGTCACCGGCGTCGGCGTGACCAACGTGCTTGAGGCGATGCGGCTCGGCGCGCCCAAAGCGCGCTTCTACCAGGCGTCGTCCTCAGAAATGTACGGACTCATCCAGGAGCCGATGCAGAGCGAGAAGACGCCGTTCTACCCGCGCAGCCCCTATGCCGTGGCGAAGCTCTACGGCCATTGGATCACGGTGAACTATCGCGAGAGCTTCGGCCTTCACGCCTCCTCGGGCATTCTCTTCAATCATGAAAGCCCGCTGCGCGGCGTCGAATTCGTCACCCGCAAGGTCACGACCGGCGTCGCCGCGATCAAACTCGGCCTCGCCACGGAGTTGCGGCTCGGCAATATCGACGCCAAACGCGACTGGGGGCACGCCAAGGATTACGTGCGCGCCATGTGGTTGATGCTGCAGCAGGAGAAGCCGGACGATTACGTCGTCGCGACCGGCGTCACCACCACGGTTCGCGATATGTGCCATATCGCTTTCGAGCACGCCGGCCTCGACATGGAGAAATTCGTCATCATCGACCCGGCGTTCTACCGTCCGGCCGAGGTGGACGTTTTGCTTGGCGATTCGAGTAAGGCGCGGCAGGTTCTTGGCTGGAAGCCGGAGATCGATCTTCGCGAAATGATTTGCGAGATGGTGGACGCCGATCTCGAGCGGCTGCGGCGCGAGTCGGCCTAACCTGAAAAGGGCGCCCGCGATGGCCGCCTTCGAGCGCATCTTGGTGACGGGCGGCGCCGGATTTGTCGGCCACCACCTCTGCGTGGCCCTGGCCGAAGCCTATCCTCACGCGGGGCGCGCGCTGCTGCTGCGTCCAGGCGAACGCGGCGGCCATGAAGGGTTTGAAGCTGCGGCCGCCGATCTCGTCGATGAAGCCGCAATCGACCAATTGATCGCGAGATTGCGTCCGGACCTTATTGTCCATCTCGCGGGACAATCCTCCATCGGCCAGGCGCTGCATGCGAGCGAGATGACCTGGCGGGTGAATTTTCACGGCACTTTCGCGCTCGGCGCGGCGACCGCCCGCCACTGCCCTGCGGCCGTTTTTCTTTTCGTCTCATCGGCCTCGGTTTATGGCGCGAGCTTTCGCGACGGGGTTTTGAGCGAGGAGGCGCCGCCGCGGCCGGTCGACGCCTACAGCCGCTCGAAGGTCGCCGCCGAGAGCGCGCTTTCAGATCTGCTGGCTCCCAAAGGGCGGCTCGTTGTGGCGCGGCCGGTCAATCATTCAGGACCCGGCCAGCGCAATCGCAGCTTCGCCCTCGCCTCCTTCGCCGCGCAGATCGCGGCGATCGAGACCGGCCGCGCCGAGCCCCGCCTCAAGGTCGGCGATCTCTCCAAGGCCCGCGATTTCCTCGACGTGCGCGACGTCGTCGACGCCTATATGCGGCTGATCGACAAAGCGCGGGATTTGCCGCAGCCTGTGTCGACGTTCAACGTCGCCTCCGGAACGGCGCATCGCCTGGAAGCGCTGCTCGAGCGGTTGCGGGGGCGGGCCAAGGCGCAATTTGCGATCGAGGTCGATCCGGCGTTGCTGCGCCCCGAAAGCGACATCGCCAGCGTCGCCTGCGACGCGACGAGACTGACCGAAGCGACCGGCTGGCGTCCCCGCCACGAAATCGACGACATGCTGCAGGCGCTTCTCGACGACGCCCGCGCGGCGGAAGCGCAAGCCGCAACGGCGACGTCATGAGCGAGCGGCAAAACCGAGATCCGGAGCAGGAGCGCGAACGCATCCGCCTGCTCGAATTTCAGCTCGATCATTTGCGCGCCGAACTCCTGCATCTGACCCATGAGCGCTACCGGCTGATCTACTCGGTCTCCGGCCACATCTATCGCTTTCTACGACCGATCGAAGCGTTCATCGCGAACGCCGCGGACGCTCTCGTCGCGCGTTTTCGCCCTCCGCCGCCCGACGCGACGACGCCATCGACGTCAGGTGAAGGCGCTCTGGCCGTTCGAGGCGCGCCGCTGCCGGCGCGACGGCTGCTGGTCGATGTGACCGGAACGATCAAGCGCGACGCCGGCACCGGCATTCAGCGCGTCGTCAAGGAAGTGACGCGCGGCCTCTATAGCGGCGAAAGCTTCGACCTGCCGGCTCTGGCGGTTCGCTGCGAGGGCGGCCGGCTGCTGACCGCCAACGGTTTCGTCGCCGAGCTTGTCGGCGGCGACGCCGCGCCCGACTCCGAGATCGCCATCGCCGGAGGCGACCGCTTTCTGATGCTTTCCGACAGCTGGAACGCCTTCGACGAACTCGCGCCGGTTTTCGCGAAGATTCGGGACGAGGGCGGCGAGGTCGTCACCTGCATCTTCGATCTCATTCCGGAGCTTTATCCGCACGCCTGCCATGAAGTGACGGTGCCGCGCTATCGCGCCTGGCTGCGCAAGGCGCTCATCGAGAGCGACAGTTTCCTGGCGATTTCGCAAACGGTCGCCGACGAACTCGCCGACTATGTCGCTGCGCAAGGGCTGCCGCATCGTCCCGGTCTCAAGATCGGCTGGTTTCACTGCGGCTCCGATCTTGCGCTGCGCGAAGACGCCGCGCCGCGCGACAAGGTCAGAGCGGCGGTCGCCGGCGATGCGCCGGTCTTTCTTGCCGTGGGCACGATCGAACCGCGCAAGGGTCAGCGCGTCGCGCTTCGCGCTTTTGAAGAACTCTGGGCGAGGAGGCGCGACGTCCGCATCGTCTTCGTCGGCCGGCGCGGCTGGTTTGAAGAAGCGGTGGTGAGCGAAATTCTCGGACATAAGGAATTCGGTCGTCGGCTGTTCTGGTTCGACGATTCGGACGACGACGAGCTTTCATTTCTCTATGATCACGCGGCGGCGCTGATCTTCGCATCCTATGCGGAAGGTTTCGGCCTGCCGATCGTCGAGGCGGCGCGGCGCGGCCGCCCGGTGATCTGCAGCGATATCCCGGTCTTTCGCGAGGTCGGAGGGTCCGGCGCGCTCTATTTTCAGGTCAATGACGCCAGGGCGCTGGCCGAGACGATCGCGGACTTTCTCGACGGCCGCCGCTTCGCCGACCCGGACCAGGTCTTGCGCGTCGCCTGGCGCGACGCCGCGCGGCGCATCGTCGAGGTGGTCGCGCGCGAGGATTGGAGCCGGCGCCTGCATTAGCCTGCCGGTTTGCGCCGCAGCATGAGAATCGCCGTATTTCCGCGCTCCGCGAAAGCATGGTAGAGAGGCGCCAATTGGTCGTGCGGCCCGGCCAGCGCTCTTGCGGCGCGCTGGGCCGCACGACTTTTCGCTTCCAATGCGGGTAGGGCTTTCGCCTCTCCCACGCCAAAAACGGAAACGCTCTCCATGCCGATCAATATTCCGCTTCTCAATCAGCAGACGCCGCAGACCGTGCTCAAGATGATCAATCTCGAAGCGTCGCAGCTCTCGCTGCCGGATTCGCGCGAATTGATGTGGGGCGCTTTCGGCGCCTATGGCGTGCTTCAGGCGATCGCGCAGTCGTTCAACCACTCGCTGCTCGGGAGCCTGATCTACGGCGTGATGAGCGTGGTCCTTCTCTACGGCGGGACTTACGGCCTGCTGCGCGTTCTGAAAGAGGACGCAAAGTTTCAGCGCACCGCCACGGCGCTCGCCATCATGAGCGGGCTTGCGGCGCTCATCTATACTGTCCTGCACCTCCTCTTCGGCATCGCCCTGCCGCCGCCCTTGCCGACCGAAAAGCTGCTGCGCTTTCTGCTCTTTCCGATTCTGATATGGATGGTGTTCATGTACGCCTTCCTGTTCCGGCACGTGTCGCTGCGCCCGGCGCCGGCCTTCTTCGCGGCGGCGCTGTTCGTCATCGTCATCGAAGTGATCCTGTCGCCGATTAGCCGATAGCGGCAAATCCATAGTCGCAAGGCGCAGCGCTCGGCCGCTTCACTTCGCGGATTTCGCCAATGCCTCGCATGTGATCGACGGGACCGCGGCGCAATGCTAAATAACGCGCCAGCGGCGCGCAGACGCCCGATTGCCTACGCTAAACGGATTAACGACGCGCATGACCTTATCATTTGATGTTCTGGGCATCGGCAACGCCATCGTCGACACGATCGCGCGCGCCGAGGACGATGATTTGCTGCAGGCCGGACTGCGCAAAGGCTCAATGACGCTGGTCGACGAAGCGCGGGCCGCTGAACTTTATACAGCGATGGGTCCGACGACGGTTATTTCCGGCGGCTCTGCGGCCAACACCATGGCGGGCCTTGCGAGCCTGGGGCGCGCCGCGGGATTCGTCGGCAAGGTCAAGGAGGACGACGCGGGGCGCGAATTCGCGCATGACATCCGCAAGGCCGGAGTCGCCTTCGACACGCCGGCGGCCGCCGACGGCGCCGCGACCGCGCGCTGCTTGATTTTCGTGACGCCGGACGGCCAGCGCACGATGAACACGTTTCTGGGCGCCTGTCAGGCGCTCGCCCCGACGGACATCGACGAGGAGACGGTCGCGCGCGCGAAGGTCCTCTATATGGAGGGCTACCTCTGGGACCCGCCCGGCGCCAAGGAAGCTTTCCTGAAGGCGGCGAAGATATCGCGCGCCAACGGACGCAAGGTGGCGATTACCCTTTCCGACAGTTTCTGCGTCGATCGCTATCGCGGCGAATTTCTGTCTCTCATCCGCGATCGGGTGGTCGACATCGTTTTCGCCAATGAAAGCGAATTGCACGCGCTCTATCAAACCAGCGACTTCGAGACGGCCCTCGCGGCGCTGCGCGCCGAAGACGGGCTGCTTGGCGTCGTCACGCGATCGGAAAAGGGCTGCGTCGTGGCGAATGGCGCGAGCGCCCTCGCCGCGCCGGCCTGTTCTGTCGATGCGGTCGTCGACACGACCGGCGCTGGCGACCTCTTCGCCGCCGGTTTTCTCGCCGGCTACACGCAGGACTTGCCGCATGAACGCAGCGCGATGCTCGGCGCGCTCGCTGCGGCGGAGATCATCTCTCATGTCGGCGCGCGGCCGCAGAAGGATTTGCTGCAGCTCGCCCGCGACACTGGCGTGCTGGAATAAGTTCGGGTTTCCTCGACCTGAGGCGCTCGATCGGCGATTCAAACAAGCTGGAGGAACGAAAAGATGCGCCTTATCTCCAAAGCGGTCCTGGCCGCATTCGCCGCAGTCGCGAGCCTCGCGCTCACCGTTGAAGCGCGCGCTGAAGAGCCGATGACGAAAAGCCTTACCGGCCTTCAGTACAAGGACACGAAGGTCGGGACCGGCGCGACCCCCAAGATCGGCCAGACCGCGGTCGTGCACTACACCGGCTGGCTCTACAACAATGGCGAGAAGGGCAAGAAATTCGACTCTTCCCGTGATCGCGGCCAGCCCTTTGAATTTCCGCTCGGCCAGGGCCAGGTGATCAAGGGCTGGGACGAGGGCGTCGAAACCATGAAGGTCGGCGGCAAGCGCACGTTGGTCATTCCGCCGGAACTCGGCTACGGCGCGCGCGGCGCCGGTGGCGTCATTCCGCCGAACGCCTGGCTGATCTTCGATGTTGATCTGGTCGGGGTGAAATAGGCGCCGCGTCGGCTGTTGACCAACCAAAGCGCCGCCCGCCATATTTGATGCGGGCGGCGTTTTTATGTGGAAGTGGACTGAACGGCCTTCGCTCAAGGAGCAGGGCGACGTGCCGAAGCCCCAGACGAATCTTCGCGTTACGCCAAGACCTTGAGATTAGCGCCCGAAAATCCAGATGGCGGCAAGGAGCACTAAGGCGAGACCGATCAGCATCGTCCGGTCCGAGCGCCGGCGCGTCTCGCCCAGCGCCTCGATCGAGCGCGGCGAAAGATCGACGCCGCGCTCGGACATTTCGCTCACCCGCTGGATCGCCGTTTCGGCTTCCTGCAAAGTCTGCGGCAGGCGCGTCGCGAGCTTCGCCAGCTCCGTGAGACTTCTGCTCGCGTCCTCGATCTTCGCCTTGACGCCAAGATTTTCCTCGATCCAGGAGCGCACCACCGGATCGCAGGTCTTCCATATATCAAGCTTGGGATCGAAGGCGCGGGCGACGCCCTCGGCGACGACCATGGTCTTTTGCAGCAGCACCAGCTCGGTGCGCGTGCGCATGTCGAACAGCGCCGTCACTTCGAAGAGCAGGGTCAAGAGACGCGCCATCGAAATATCGGCGGCGTTGATCATGTGCATCGGTTCGCCGATGGCGCGCAGCGCCTGCGCGAACTCTTGAATGGAATGGGCGGCGGGAACATAGCCCGCCTCGAAATGAACCTCGGCGACGCGCTTGTAGTCGCGAATGATGAAGCCGTAGAGAATCTCGGCGAGGAACCGGCGCTCCTTCAATCCCAGCCGGCCCATGATGCCGAAGTCGATGGCGACGAGACGGCCCTTCTTGTCGACGAAGAGATTGCCCTGGTGCATGTCGGCGTGAAAGAAGCCGTCGCGCATGGCGTGGCGCAGGAAAGACTGCAGCACATTGCGGCCGATCGCCTTGAGGTCATAGCCCTCGGCGGCGACGCGCTCGATATCCGAGAGAGGAACGCCGTCGACCCATTCGAGCGTCAGCACTTCGCGATCCGTGCGGCTCCAGTCGACGCCGGGAACGTGAATCTCCGGATCGCCGGCGACATTATCGGCGAATTCGGACGCGGCCGCCGCCTCGAGACGAAAGTCGGTTTCAAGCCTTACGGTGCGCGCGAGCGTATCGACGACCTCGATCATACGTAGCCGGCGCGCCTCGGCGGAATAGCGCTCAGCGAATCGCGCCACGCGATACATGTCGCGCAGATCGAGCGCGAATCGGCCTTCGATGCCCGGCCGCAGCACTTTCACCGCAACCTTGCGCACGCCGTCTTTGTATTGCGCCTGGGCGACATGCACCTGCGCGACGGACGCGGCGGCGACAGGCTCGCCGAAAGACACAAACAGCTCGTCGATGCTTCGGCCCAGCGCCTTTTCGACGATCGCGACGGCCTTGTCGCGGCCGAACGGCTCCATCCGGTCCTGCAGCGCGGTCAGCGCATCGGCGATCTCGCCCCCGACGATGTCGGGGCGCGTCGCCAGAAATTGCCCGAGCTTCACATAAGAGGGGCCGATCTGCGCCAGCGCCCGCACCAGCGCCCGCCCGGCGCCGTCGCGCTTGCCGCCCGCGAAGAGATTGGCGAAACGCACGAGCGGCGCCGCCGCCGGCGGCAGCAGCGCCGGATCGAGAAGCGCAAAGACGCCTTCGCGCGCCATGATGTAGCCGGCGCGCGCCAGACGATAGAAATGACCGACGCCAAGGATCACATACGCCGCCGCTCTTTAGATCACGCTGCATTCGGGCGGAATCGCCCAAACTTCAGATAAGGTGATCGAATCCAAAGATTAGAGCGCGGCGTCACGCGAAAAACCGGATCCCGCTTTTTCGCAGCGCGCTCTTTTGAGATCAGCTCTTCCAGCCGGAATGGATCGCGACTACGCCGCCCGTCAACCGCTCAAAGCCCGTGCGCCGAAAGCCCGCCTTGCGGATCATCCGTTCGAATTCTTCCGCGCTGGGGAATTTGCGGATCGATTCGACGAGATAGCGGTAGGGCTCCGAATCTCCCGCGACAAGCTTGCCGATCGCCGGAATGACGTTGAAGGAATAGGCTTCGTAGAGCTTGTCGAGGCCCGGAACGGCGACCTGCGAAAACTCAAGGCACAGGAAGCGGCCGCCGGGCTTCAGCACGCGATGGGCTTCGGCAAGGGCGACGTCGATGCGCGGCACGTTGCGAATGCCGAAAGCGACCGTGTAGCTGTCGAAATGCGCGTCGGGAAAAGGCAGCGATTCGGCGTTGGCCTGCACGAACTCGACGCCGGAAACGCCGCGCTCGCGCGCGCGATCGCGGCCGACTTCGAGCATGTCGCCATTGATGTCGAGCACGACGATTTCCGCGTCATGCGCCGCGCCGGCGGCGATGCGAAAAGCAACGTCGCCCGTGCCGCCCGCGACGTCGAGATGACGAAAGCCCTTGCGCCCCCGCGCATTGACCTTGGCGGCGAGCGTGTCCTTCCACAGCCGGTGCATCCCGCCCGACATGAGGTCGTTCATGATATCGTAGCGCCGCGCGACCTTGTGGAAGACATCGTCGACGAGGCCCTGTTTCTCGTTCAGGGGAACCTCGGAATAGCCGAAATGGGTCGAGCCCTCTCGCTCGGAAGTTCGATCAATCATCAGGCGCTCGGGTGACGAGGAAGGAAGGGGACGGTATAGCCTGTCGCCGAGCCGGTGGCTACGCCCGCGCCGTCCCAGCCCGCCGGCTCTTAGACGGGGTCAAGCCAGTTTATGCCAGAGCTGCCCGAAGTCGAAACCGTCCGACGGGGATTGGCGCCCGCGCTCGTCGGCGCGACGATCGAGCGCGTCGAGCTGAGGCGCCGTGATCTGCGCTTTCCCTTCCCCGAACGCTTTGCCGCGCGTCTCCAGGACCGGCGCGTTCTCGACCTTCGCCGGCGCGCGAAATATCTCCTCGCCGATCTCGACGACGGCCATTCGCTGATCATGCATCTTGGCATGAGCGGCTCGTTTCGGATCGATGAAGAAACGCCAGGCGCGTTTCACCACAAGCGCGACAAAAACGCCGCGCATGACCATGTCGTCTTGCATCTCGATCATGATCGGCGCGTCGTCTACAACGACCCGCGCCGTTTCGGCTACATGCTGCTCATCGCCACGCAGGCCATCGATGAAGACAAGCTCTTTCGCGGCCTCGGCGTCGAGCCTTTGAGCGGCGCGCTCGACGCCGCATTCCTTGCCCGCGTCTTTGGCGGACGCGCGGCGCCGGCGAAGGCGCTGCTGCTCGATCAGCGCCTGATCGCGGGGCTCGGCAATATCTACGTCTGCGAGGCGCTGCACCGCGCGCATATTTCGCCGCTGCGCCCCGCGGGATCGCTTGTTCTCGCCAGCGGCCGGCCGACGGCGGCGCTGGCGCGGCTGCCGCAATCGATCAAGGGTGTCTTGACGGATGCGCTGAAGGCGGGCGGCTCGTCCTTACGCGATCATCGCCAGATCGACGGCTCGCTTGGCTATTTCCAGCATAGTTTCCGCGTCTACGACCGCGAAGGCGCCGCCTGCCCAACGCCGGGCTGCAAGGGAACGATCACGCGCGTCGTTCAATCCGGACGCTCGACGTTTTATTGTCCATCGTGTCAAAAATAGAGAAAGCTTTTCATTCAAGAGTGCTTCATCACAAAAACGGAGAAGGAAAATGCGGCTTTTTCCCTTAACCGTCGCGATCGCGTGGTTGCTCGTCGACGTAAATGTCGCCCACGCCAAGGGTCGCGCCTACAGCGCGCCGCCCTGCTGGGCGGGAACCCAAGATGTTCCGGCTTGCGCGGAATACGCGGCCTATGTCCATCAAGCGCTTCTTGAACACTCGCCTAGAGCCACCGGTCTCGGATACGGCGAAGCCTTTGTCCGCTTCAAAGTTTTGCCCTCTGGCCGCATCGCTCAAATTCAGTATTCCGGCTCGACCGTTGCGCATAGTGAATTGGCGCTGCGAATTCTCCAATCGGTCCGGTTGCGACCGCCGCCGGGCCCCTATCTTCTTGCCGGCCAGAGATTCCAGTTCCATTGAGCGGCGCCGCACCAATGGACTTGCGCCGCGGGAGAGCGACGATAATGTGCGCGCATGTCCGCCACTCCCGCCGCGCCGACGCTCGCCGTCGCCGGCCTTTCGAAGAGTTACGATAACCGCCGAGTCGTCGGCCCGCTCGATTTCTCGCTTGAGGCAGGCTCCGTCACCGGGCTGCTCGGCGGCAACGGCGCCGGCAAGACCACGACGATCGGCATGGTGATGGGGCTGATCGAGCCGACGCAAGGTTCGGTCCACGCTTTCGGCTGCGACATGTCGCGCGGGCGCTACGGCGCGCTCGGCCGGATGAACTTCGAAAGTCCCTATGTCGACATGCCGCACCGCCTCACCGTGCGGCAGAATCTGCGCGTCTTCGGCATGCTCTATGGCGTCGAGGATCTCGACGCGAAGATCGATCAGCTTGCGAAGGATCTCGCGCTTGGCGATTTTCTCGACCGCCAGACCGGACGGCTTTCCGCAGGCCAGAAGACGCGCGTCGCCATCGCCAAATCGCTGATCAACGACCCGCAGCTTTTGCTGCTGGACGAACCGACGGCGTCGCTCGACCCCGACACGGCGGACTGGGTGCGGGCGCGGTTAGAGGCGCATCGGCGCACGCATAATTGCGCGATCCTGCTCGCCTCCCACAATATGAGCGAGGTCGAGCGTCTGTGCGACCGCGTGCTGATGTTGAAGGACGGGACGCTCGTCGACGACGATTCGCCCGCAAGCCTCCTGGCGCGCTATGGCCGCGACACGCTCGAAGAAGTGTTTCTCGACGTCGCCCGCGGGCGCGTCGACGGGACCCCGGCATGAATTTTTCCTTCAAGCGCATCGGCGCGATGGTGCTGCGCTACGCCTATCTCTTACGCGCGTCCTATACGCGCGTGCTCGACATCATCTATTGGCCGACCGTCCAGCTCCTCACCTGGGGATTTCTGCAGACTTATCTCGTGCGCGCCGGCGCTCTCTCGGCGCCGGGCGGGGCGGCGCAGGCCGCCGGCACGCTGATCGGCGCCATTCTTCTGTGGGACATTCTGCTGCGCGGACAACAGGGCTTCTGTTTCTCGTTCATCGAGGAATTGTGGTCGCGCAATCTACCCAACATTCTGATGAGCCCGCTGCGGCCGGCGGAGTTCGTCGGCGCGCTTGTGGCCTTGAGCCTCATTCGGCTTGCTGTCGGCGTGCTTCCCGTCACGATTTTTGCGATCCTGTTTTTCGGTTTCAATCTCTGGGCGCTCGGGATCGCCTTCGCCGCCTTCTTCGTCGTGCTGATGTTGTTCGCCTGGAGCATCGGCCTCTTCGTCTCCGGCATTCTGCTGCGTTATGGACTTGGCGCGGAAAACCTCGTCTGGTCGCTGATGTTCTTCGTGCAGCCGCTCGGCGCCGTCTATTATCCGGTGACCACGCTGCCCAACTGGCTGCAGCCGATCTCCTGGATGCTGCCGCCGACCTATGTCTTCGAAGGGCTGCGCGGCGTGTTGATCGATCACGTCGTCCGCTGGGATCTGCTGGCGCAGGGCTTCGCGATCGACGTTTTTCTCTTCGCGGCCGCATCGGCGGCGTTCGGCCTGCTGCTGAAAGGCGCGCGGCGCGCCGGCACGCTGCTGCAGACGGGAGAGTGACGATGGCCGGGACCCGCGCCGACTCGGCGCTCCATGCGCGAGGGCTGTTCGAGAGTCGCGCCAAGGCGCGCGAGGCGATCGAAGCCGGCCTCGTGAGCGTCGACGGCCGCATCGTCAAAAAGCCCTCGGAGCCAATCGCCGCCGACGCACATATTGTCGCGCGCGCGGCTTACCCCTGGGTGTCGCGCGGCGGCGTGAAGCTCGCCCATGCGCTCGACCAGTTTGGCGTCGATGCTCACGGGCTCTTCTGTCTCGACGTCGGCGCCTCGACGGGAGGCTTCACCGACGTTCTGCTGACGCGCGGCGCGCGTCATGTCGTCGCGGTGGACGTCGGTCACGGGCAATTACATGCGCGGCTGCGCGGAGAACCGCGCGTGACCTCGCTTGAAGGGCAGGACGCGCGCACGCTGACGGCGGCGCATCTGACCGAGGCGCCGAGCCTGATCGTGATCGACGCGAGCTTCATTTCGCTGGCGGCGCTCTTGCCGCATGTCCTTTCCCTCGCCGCGCCGGGCGCCGACCTTGTCGTGCTGATCAAGCCGCAGTTCGAAGCCGGGCGCGGCGCCGTCAAGAAAGGCGTGGTGCGCGACGAAAAGATTCACGCGCAGGTTTGCGCGCGCATAAAGGAAGAAATCGAAGCGCTCGGCTGGCGCGTTTTGGGTATTGTTCCCTCGCCGATCGAAGGCGGCGACGGGAATAAGGAATTTTTGATCCATGCCGCGCTTGGATAGGACAAGAGGATTGTTTGAAAGTCGCGCCAATCCCCTGGCCCCTCATCGCACTTCTCCCCGCAAGCGGGGAGAAGTGATAACAGCGCAACGCCTTCGCGCCAGAGCGAACGCGCTATTTTTTCGCGGAACGCCTGCCGCCCCTCTCCCCGCTCGCGGGGAGAGGTAAGGTGAGGGGCTTGGTGATTGGCCCGCAGCGTCTCGTCATCGAACGTCTCGGCAATCGCGCCGAGGGCGTTGCGCAGCTTGGCGGGCGGCGCGTGTTCGTGCCCTATGCTCTCGCAGGCGAAACCGTGACGGCGGAGGTCGACGGCGAGCACGCGCGCCTCGTCGACATCATCGAAGCGTCGCCGCAGCGCATCGCGCCGATCTGTCCGCACTTTGAGGAGTGTGGCGGCTGCGCCGTTCAAACGCTGCGCGCCGACGCCTATGCGGAGTGGAAGCGCAGTCTCGTCGAGACGGCGCTCGCAAATGCGGGGCTGACGCTCGATGTTGGACCGCTCGTCGACGCGCATGGCGCCGGCCGGCGGCGCGTGACGTTCCACGCGCGATTTGACGCAGGCAAGGCGCGGGTCGGCTATATGGCGGCGCGTTCGCATCGGATCGTCGAGATCGAGGCCTGTCCATTGCTCGCGCCCGAACTTGGCGGCGCGCTGCCCGCCGCCCGCGCGATCGCCGCGATTCTCACGCCGCGCGGCAAGCCGCTCGACATCGCCGTCACGGCGACCCTCGGCGGTTTGGACGTCGAGTTGCGCGGCGCCGGGCCGCTCGACGAGACGGAAACCGGCGCGCTGATCGTCGCGGCTGATGCGCATGATCTCGCGCGGCTGACGAATCACGGCAAGCTTATCGCGCTACGCCGGGCGCCACAGATCAAAATCGGCGAAGCGACGCTCGCGCTTCCGCCAGGCGCTTTCCTGCAGGCGACCCAAGCCGGCGAAGAAACGCTCGCGGCCCGCGTTTTAAGCGCGACGGCGAAAGCGCAAAACGTCGCCGACCTGTTCTGCGGCGTCGGCGCCTTCGCGCTTCGGCTGGCGCGGCGCGCGCAAGTGAAAGCCTATGATACGGACGCCGGCGCACTCGCGGCGATGCGCGCCGCGGCGCATGCGACGCCAGGTCTGCGCACGCTCGAAGGCGTCGCCCGCGATCTCTTTACGCGTCCGCTCAGCGCCAGCGAACTCAATGGGTTCGACGCCGTCGTGTTCGATCCGCCGCGTGCCGGCGCCGCCGCTCAGGCGGCTGAAATCGCGCGATCGGAAGCTCCGATCGTCGTCGCCGTCTCCTGCCATGCACAAAGTTTCGCCCGTGACGCCGCAATTTTGCTCAAAGGCGGGTACGTCATCCGGGAGATCACGCCGCTCGACCAGTTCCGCTATGCGGCGCATGTCGAGATCGTGGCCGTTTTCGAGAAGACCCGCGGACGCAAGTCCGCAAAACGGCGTCTGCTTGGATGAAATTGTCGGCGCCTGCGCCGCGCTTGCGTGCCAAGAATGTCACAGGAGCGTCAAGAAGCGACATTGCGACGCAGCGGCTCTGCCCTGAGGAGTTGCCGCCCGGCCAAATCAGGCATAGGATTTGCGAGTGGTCCAGCGTAGCCGGAAATTCAAATGATTTCCGTGATCTGGAAGGAGAACGTCATGATGAATGCGCTTATCGCCGCGACATTGTGCAGTATCGTCCTCGCTAGCGCGCCGGTCGCCATGCGCGCTTATGTCTACGCCCGCAGCAAAGATGATCGCCGCCGTCACTATCGCTAAGGACAGCGCGACAAAAAGGGCGCATCGTACTGACTGTGACAGCCATTCGGTCTGACGCGCCTCTTTTGCTTTCTCGTCTCGCGGGCATTGTCGGCGAGGCGGCCGTCGTAACGGACGCGACGGCGATGTCCCCTTACCTAGCTGAGCCTCGCGACCTCTATCATGGCCGCGCGCTCTGCGTTCTCAAGCCAAGCGCCCCGCAAGAAGTCGCCGGCATCCTGGCGCTGTGCAATGAAACCGGCGCGGCCGTAACGCCCCAAGGCGGCAACACCGGACTCGTCGGCGGCCAGACCCCCGACGCGAGCGGCGCCTCCGTCGTGCTTTCGCTCGAACGGCTCAATCGGATTCGCGCCGTCGACGCGACGGCCGATGCGATGACCGTCGAGGCCGGCGTAACGCTGTCGCAGGCGCAAGACGCCGCGCAGGCCGCCGACCGCTATTTCCCGCTTTCGCTGGCCTCCGAAGGAAGCTGCACGATCGGCGGCAATCTCGCGACCAACGCCGGCGGCGTGCATGTCCTTGCCTATGGCTCGATGCGCGACCTGGTGCTGGGCGTCGAGGTCGCGCTCGCCGACGGACGGCTGCTCTCGACCCTCGGCTCCCTGCGCAAGGACAACACCGGCTACGATCTGACGCGCCTTTTCGTCGGTTCGGAAGGCACGCTCGGAGTCATCACCGCCGCGACGCTGAAGCTTTTCCCGTCCCCGCGCTCCCACGCCGTCGCCTTTCTCGGGCTTCGCAATCCGGCTCAGGCGCTGCAATTGCTGAACTTCGTCAAAGGCCGCGCGGGTCCGACGCTCCACGCCTTCGAGCTTGTGTCGCGATTGGGGCTTGAGCTCGTCCTGCGTCACATTCCCGGGACGCGCGATCCTCTGGCGCAGCCGCACGATTGGTATGCGCTGATCGAGCTTGCCGCCTTCGCCGATGGCGAAGCCGAGCGCGCCGCCGCCGAGATTCTCGCAGCCGCCATCGACGCGGCTTTGGCGCAGGACGCGATCCTCGCGCAATCGCTGGATCAGGCGCGCGCGCTATGGAAGCTGCGCGAAAGCATGTCGGAAGCCCAGAAGCGCGAAGGCGGCTCGATCAAGCACGACATCGCCGTTCCGGTGAACGCCATTCCGCGCTTCATCGATGAGGCTGGGCGACGGCTGCGCGCCGCCTTCCCGCGGGCGCGGCCGGTGCCCTTCGGCCATATGGGCGACGGCAACATCCACTATAACGTCTCGCAGCCTGTCGGCGCCGATAGAGCGGATTTCATCGCGCGTTGGGCGGAGGTCAACGCCATCGTGCACGGCGTCGTGCACGAGTTCGGCGGATCGATTTCCGCCGAACATGGGATCGGACGGCTGAAGCGCGATCTCCTGCGCGAAACGAAGCACCCCGTTGCGCTCGACGCCATGCGCGCCATCAAGGCGGCGCTCGACCCCAACGGCATCCTGAACCCGGGCGTGTTGCTTTAGCGTCGGCGTTGCGGACAGACGATCTTCACCGTGATCCCGTCCCTATAGATGAAATACTCGACGCAAGACTGACCATTGACGTCGACCGGCCGCTTGCCGACGTCGGCGGCGCGGAGGAAATCCGCGATCGACGTATGACCCTTGTCGTCCCAATCCATTTCCGCCCAGTCGTAGCCTTGCCGCCAGGCCGTGATGGCGCGCGCGAAGAGAAAGAAGGCCGGAATCGCCAGGATCGCGGCGATAGTCGTCACAATGAGTCGTTTGCCGAAGGGCGCCGACATGTCATCCTTTCCTGGAGCGCTTCACCTCGGTGAGCGCCCACTCAGCGGTTTTTTCGCGACAGGCTGCGCCCTGAAGGCTTTCCTGAGTGTCGCTGACGACGATGTCTCCATGGAAGGCGCGGCAGATTCTGCCTTCCAGCGGATAGGGTTGGCCGACTGGCGTGAAGGAGCCCTTTGCGCCGCTCTGCGGATTGTCCCAATTGACGCTCGTCCCGCTTCCTTGCGGATCGAGCGCGGTGCTCAGCGCCGCGATGGCCCGGCGCTGATCTTCCGAATCGAGCGCGCCGGACAGTTTGGGAGGGGATTTCGGAATCGCGCTTGTGACGTCCGACGCGACGCGCTCCGAATTCCACATGACGGAAGGGTCCGAGGCCATGGGCACGGCGATCGAGCAGCCGGCGAGGCCGCCGGCTGTCGCCGTCAGGACGATGAGCGTTGCGCCGCGCGACATTTGAGCAATGACGCAAGCGGCGGTATGTCTGACGCACTGGAAGTGCAAAGCGCCACCTTTGAAGCGCCGATCTTTGAATCGGCTTGAGAAAGGATTTTCGCTTGAACGCGTTAACGCCGGGTGACTTTGTCGAGGCCGCCGAACCTTTCGCATTGTTTGGCCAATGGTTCCAGGAGGCCAAACTCAAAGAGCCGAACGATCCCGAGGCGATGGTCTTGGCGACGGCCGACGCGCACGGCCTGCCCGACGCGCGCATGGTGCTCCTGAAGGAATGGACGCCAGAGGGCTTCGTCTTCTACACCAACGCCGAGAGCGCCAAAGGGCGCCAGCTCGAGGCCAATATGCAGGCGGCGGGGCTCTTTTATTGGAAGTCGCTTCGCCGGCAGGTGCGGCTGCGCGGACCCGTCAGCCGCGTCAGCGACGCCGAGGCGGACGAATATTTCGCCAGCCGGCCGCGCGACTCCCGCATCGGCGCCTGGGCGAGCCAACAGTCCCGCCCGCTGGAAAGCAGGTTCGCGCTCGAAAAGTCGGTCGCCGTCTTCGCCGCAAAATATGCGGTGGGCGGCATTCCCCGCCCCGCTTATTGGCGCGGCTTTCGAATCGCGCCGGTCGCGATGGAATTCTGGTCCGATCGGCCGTTCCGGCTCCACGACCGCGTCCGCTTTTTCCGGGCCGAGCCGGGCCAAGATTGGCGAAAGGAGCGGCTCTACCCATGACGGCACCCATGACGACGCGTGCAAAGCGCGCGACGGCGGCGCTCGCAGCGGCGACGGCCGCGGCGCTTTTTTCGGCCGAGGCCGCCGCCCAGGACCCGTTCGATTTTCTCTTCGGCGGCGGCTTCGACGGCCCCCGCCGTTACCGGCGGGGGGCCCCGCCCCAGGGGGCCCGCCGCCCGCCCCCCCCCCAGCCGGAGGCGGCCCCGCCCGCCCCGCCCCAAGGCCG
>Ga0082335_1002493_pt1 | contig 34163 bp, 32 predicted proteins | sample Subgrocontami58m_FD_72375 | JGI IMG/M metagenome (GOLD analysis project Ga0082335, IMG submission 72375) | Subsurface groundwater microbial communities from S. Glens Falls, New York, USA - GMW37 contaminated, 5.8 m (SPADES assembly) (version 2) ... | reverse complement strand
CATCAAGTTCTTTTGTTCCCCCCGCTCCGGCAGCGTCTTTCTCCTGGTGGCGATTATCCCCCTCTATCTCGTGAACGGCACCTTCAGTATCCCCGCCGCGATGTTCAAAAATTACGGCTTCAACTTCCAGTTCTGGGTATTTTTGGCCTTTGCCATCGCCTTTGCCATCAAGGTGCCCATGTTCCCCTTCCATACCTGGCTGCCGGCGGCCCATACGGAAGCACCTACGGCGGGCAGCGTCTTTCTGGCCAGCATCCTGCTCAAGATGGGCACCTATGGATTTTTGCGGTTTTGCCTGCCCATTGTTCCGCAGGCCAGTTTCTATTTTGCTCCCTACATGATTACGCTGTCGGTAATCGGCATCATTTACGGGGGGTTTGTTTGCCTGAGCCAGACGGACATGAAGAAGCTGATCGCCTATTCCAGCGTGGCGCACATGGGTTTCGTCACCCTGGGGATCTTCAGTTTCAACCTCTACGGTTTCGAGGGGGCGATGCTCCAGATGCTTAACCACGGCATCACCACGGGGGCGCTCTTTCTGATGGTGGGTATCGTTTATGAACGGACCCACAGCCGTGAGATCTATGACAACGCGGGCCTGAGCAAGATTGCGCCCATCTACGTAGGTTTTTTTGGGCTTTTTTCCGTCTCCTCTTTCGCCTTTCCGGGAACGAACAGCTTCGTGGGCGAACTTTATGTCCTCATCGGCGCCTTTGCCCGGAACCGGCTGGCCGGCTTCGGCGCTATCGTCGGAGCGGTGCTGGCGGCCGCCTATATGTTAAGGCTGCTGAAGCAGATCGCCTGGGGCAGGGTAGAAAGGCCGGCACTGAAGGATATGAACGTAAGAGAAATCATCTATCTGTTGCCGCTGGGTATTTTCGTAATCTGGGTAGGATTTTTTCCGCGGCCCTTTGTGGGCATTATGGAAACGACGCTGGCGAATTTGTATACGCAGCTTAAACATTTAGCCCCTTAAGGTTTTTCCTATGACGCTTCTTCCGGAAATAGTTATCTTTATCTTTGCCGTCATTTTTCTCTTTCTTTCCCTGGGTGAGAAAAAGACCAACCTTTTTGCCGCCGCCCGCCTGCTGGCCCTTATCGGTTTCGTCATCACGCTCCTTTCAACCGGCGCCCGGGGGGAACTTTTTTCCGGCGCCTACCGGGTGGATTTCTTTTCCCAGGTCTTCAAGCTCTTAATCGTGACCGGTTTGCTGCTCGTCGTCTTCATGATGGAAAGGCGCGATGATGTAGAGGATGATTATCTGCCCGAGTACTTCATGTTGCTGGGGTTTTCCACGCTGGGGCTGATGATGCTGGTGAGCGCCGTGGAACTCATCTCCATCGTCGTCAGTCTGGAGATCTCGTCTTTCAGTCTTTATGCCATCGTCCCGCTGAGAAAAAGCCAGTCGCGCATCCAAATGGAAGCGGCCGTCAAATACCTTTTCTTCGGCGCCATCGCCACGGGGATCATGCTATACGGCATGGGTTATCTTTATGGCATGGCCCATTCCACCTTTCTGGCGGATATCATGGTCAGCCTGCCCCGGTTTCTGAACCAGCCGCTGGGGATCATGGCTGTCTCGCTGACGCTGGTAGCTTTTTTCTTCAAGCTTTCCCTGTTTCCGCTCCATTTCTGGGCGCCCGATATCTACGAAGGCGCCTCCAACGTGACCACCGCCTTCATCGCCACAGTGCCGAAACTGGCCGCCACCGCGCTCTTGATCAGGCTGGCGATGCTTTCGGCTTCCGTTCCCACGGAATTGGCCATGCTGCTCTTTGTGCTCGCGGCGTTTTCCATGACCCTCGGCAATATCGTTGGCCTGGTGCAGAAGGACCTCAAGAGACTGCTCGCCTATTCCGGGATTGCCCATGCCGGCTATCTGATGATGGGCATCATGCCCTTGAGCCGGGACGGCGGGGCGGCGGCCGTCTACTATATGACGATTTACCTCTTCATGAACCTGTCCTGTTTTTATGTCATCATTCTGCTGGCGCAAAAAGGAGAGAATCTATCGGTGGAAAATCTGGCCGGCCTGGCCAGAAGATCGCCCCTGCTGGCCTTTACCCTGGCGCTGGCCGCCTTTTCGCTCGCCGGCATTCCGCCCAGCGGCGGCTTTACCGGCAAACTGTTCCTCTTTGTCAGCGCCTTTAAGGCCGGTTACCTCGGCATCGTCCTGATCGGCGCCGTCAACGCCGTCATTTCCATGTTTTATTACCTGAACCTGGTGCGGATGAGTTATTCGCGGGAAGCGGCAGCAGGGCAGGGGATCATCCAGCTGGCCTTCCATGAGAAAGTCCTGTGCTATGTCTTCAATATCCTGATCCTCTATCTGGGAATCTTGCCTTTCGGGGTTTTGGACATCCTGCGCCGTGCTGTTTGATATTTCTAAGAAATTGTCATTCCGGGGTAGCACCCGCAAATGGTGAAAACTGTAGTCATTCCCGCGCAGACCCACAGGGCCTAAAGGCGGGGAATCCAGGAGCCTATGCAGGAAGAGAAACAAGAAGCATCAGCGCCCGTTTCATCCCGGCCCGCTACTTAAGCACACGCATTTCTTGACTCTTACGACTTATCATAATATAAGCGACAATCTTTCCAATCAATGATGCCTGGGTGGCGGAACTGGTAGACGCAAGGGACTTAAAATCCCTCGGTCCTTGAGGCTGTGCGGGTTCGATTCCCGCCCCAGGCACCATCAGTAATATCAGAGGCTTAGCCAATAATCGGCAAGCCTCTTTTTTTATGTTTTAAATTAATTCGGCGGAAGAATGGCGGAAGTTGGCACAATGTATTTTCTTCTATTTATTGTGCAGATCAAATTCGGCATTTGCCAATTTATCAGCACGTTGGGCAAGTAAAGTCTCCCGAGGATGATGAAAATAAGATACCCCGGCTAACCGCTGAGCTTTTAAATTGGCTTCATCAAAAAGCGGTTTTATGTGTTCTTTACGCATTCTGTACACTTTATTCATCCAGTTTATTACGAGATCGCTATCCATCCAGACCTCGACGGCCTTTTGCCGGTTTAATACCTCGCATGCTTTATCCAGGGCAAAAATTAATCCCTCGAACTCTGCCTGGTTATTTGTTTTGACACCAAGATATTTGGCAAATTCATATTCTTGACCGTAGGCATCAATAATCAGAACTCCGCAGGCTGCTTTGCCGGTACTGCTTCGTCCAGGTACATGGGCGTTGGGAATTTTACAGCAGGCATCAACGATGACTTTTTGTTCATTCATTTTACCATCTCCATTCCCGTATTTGCGAATTACATACCATATGCTATAATACAAATAAAGAGTTATACCCCGCCGTGGAACACGCCGTTTAATAATTTTAAAAATCGTTTTACAGTGTTTTTGACTAATTCAAGCAAAAACTAATCGTGCGCAATCTTTTCCCTTAGGCTCTGCCTAAAGGGAAGCTCGGACTTTCACTTGGCTAATATTAGCATTGCGATGAAACTCCGAGCTTCCCTTACGGTCAAGATTGCGCGTTAATAAAAATGTTTAATAAAGACAAAATGATTAAACAGTTTGGCAAAGTTCCTTATGCCACTGTTTATAATTTTCAGCCTTGGACGGCTGTTAATAAAAAAGCGGATCTGAAAAGTTCACTCCTTTGTTCGCTACTTATGACTATGAATAACGTTCTCTGAACGGCAGTATACAACGTATGGTATTAAGGAACACGTTTCAACCCAAGATATAGAAATTTTTTTCTTGACTCAAACCATATCATGCTTTACGCTTTCACCATAAACGAAACCCCGGTCTCAGCAAAGACCAGGGTTCCGGTAAAAAAAGGCCCACTGGGGGCCGGGTGCTCGATGTTTAGAGATTTGTAATACGGCCGATTCGGCTTGTCAAGAAAAAATCCAATAACACCGTCCTTCCCCCAACAGGTTCTTTTTAATCTGCCGGGGGAAGGACGGTGATGCTTATGCGATAAGTTGAAGCTCCAAAAAATAAGCGGTTAGGTAATAATTACTTAACGTTGGACTTTGATTGTTTTGTAAAGTCCCTTTTTTAAGAGGAGTTTTTAAATGCCTACGAAAACAAGAACTGTAAAACATGTTAGAGATACCGTAACCGGTCAGTACACGGATAAAGACCCCAAGAAACATCCAGCAACAACGGTAGTTGAAAGGGATAAAATTAAAAAGAAGTAAGTAATATTTGGATTAGGGCTCTGCCTGAAAAGGTTGAGCCCTTTTTTACAGTGGGGGTCTTATGGCGGGGAAAGGTGATAATAAAAAGGTAGGCCGTGATTCTAATAGTGGTAAATTTATTCCTACTAAAGATACGGGTAAGAATGTCAGGGATGATCAAACAAGAGGTCCTAACAAAAGTGGTGGTGAGACAGAAAGCACCGGTCCAAAGAAGAAATAATGAAGTTAAGTGAATATCGGAAAACATATTATGATTTATCAGCTAAAGCCAGCGATGTAGCACGACAGTTATCTTTCGCTGGTCTTGCGATAATTTGGATTTTTAAGACTGACGCCAGGCCAATTCCAATAATCCCCCAAACACTCGTTATTCCGGCTGGTTTTTTTGTTTGTGCCCTCGCATCTGATTTATTACAATATATTATTGCCACATCTATTTGGGGCTCGTTTCACTGGTGGAAAGAGAAAAATAAGAAGGAGGCAGATCCAGACCTAAAAGCACCAACGTTTTTGACGTGGCCGATATTAGGTCTTTTTATAGTTAAGTTAGGCTTTGTGGCAACGGCTTATGTTTTTGTTATCAAATTTATTATAAATTGTTGGTTGTAATTTAGGAGTAATTTGCGTGAATAATTCAGAAAAGGAATCATTTTTGAATTCCATTAAATATCAATGGGTAATATTCCTTAATATTATTTTTCAGCCATTATTTATTTTAGCGGTTATATTAGCAATACTGACCATGTATCTCTCTTACAATACAGCTGACAAATCACTCTCTATATATTTATATATTTTATCAGGCCTTCTAACATCAATAGTGGGGGCAGTATACTATGATAATTTTACAAACATTAGTGGTAATACTGTCCTTATAAAAAAGGGGAAAGGAGCTGTTCGAAATCTTTTTCTGCTTATTGATAGGATACGAAATATTTCTGCAAGATCAAAAGACAATGCAGCAGACGAAGAAATTAGAAATCTTTTAGGGTTTATTGAAAAAGATGTTTATAATTCTATACAAGAATGGACCGACGTAATACCGGAAATTGCCGATGTTCAAGCTTATACTAATTTTATAACTGAAAAAGAAAATGAAATTAATGAAATTAAGAATTTATTATCGGTCTTCGAGGCTGAAAATGAAGAACTTTATAAACAGGCCAACGAAGTAAATGGTCTTAAAGTTGAAAAAGAAAAGCTTGAAAAAGAAAAAGAAAATTTATTAATGCAATTAAAATATTCTGAGTTAGAACTTAGTCAAATTAAACATGCATTGAATAAAGCTATTACGGCCAGCTCGACGTTAACATCACTAACAACCACATCGTCTACATCTGGGACGTCAGGTGTTTCCGCTATGCTTATTGATAGGGATAAGGTTGGTGGGGCTAATTTAGAACGATTGGTTCGTGATAGTAATACAGGGCGCTTTACAAGAACTCTGAAATAAGAAAAAAATATTACTTTGCTTTTCCCTTACGCCTTTCTATTGATAGGGCTCTGCCTATTACGGGCAGGGCTTCTTATTATTTTATTTGATTGACTATATTTTAAATTACCGGTTTGATTGACTATATTTTAAATTACCGGTTTGTTATAAGAGGCTGATTTGTAAAAATACTTATTTCACTTCCCTTAACATCACTCCAAGAGTCTTTTTCAAACTTAGAAATAACAAAATTTAAATGATTAATACTACAACCAGGGCATACTCTCGTAGTAATTCTGGCCCTCAAATGATGGCCTGGCTTTTCGTTTACACCGATGTTTTCAGCGTGAAAGTTAATCGCCTTGTCAAATTCATTGTTTCCGATTAATGATTGAATATTTTGTAAAGATTCAATCAGTGAGTCGCCATCGCTGGTGAATTTATCTTTCTGATAGATTTTTTTTAAATAACGTGAACATTTTTTGCAAAATGGAATTTGATTGAGCAAGAAAAAAACACATATTCCTCCAAACGAAAAACCTAATAATTGTATAAACGCATAAAGATAACCCCAAATTCCTAACTCTCCAGTGGATGTGTTAGGGGATCGAATAAATGACAAAGATGTATTTCTTATATCTATATCAAGATATTGCCAAAAAGTTACAGCTTCTTTTACCCTTACACCGTTTATTTCAAGCAAAAAGTATGGAACATAATGAACAATAAAAAAAGCGCTTGTGGACGCAATAACCATGTTTAAAAAGACGCCGCCAATTGGTTTTTGTTGAAAATATTTTGCCCCGTAATAAAAACCAGCCGCAGAACCCAACCCAGCTAAGAAAGAACCAACAGGGACGATAAACCAAAAAGTAAAAGAATAAATGGCGTAACCAGTATAAACTTCTATTAATCCAAGAACTATCCCCGTTAGTACTGCTGTTGTTATCCCAGCAATTGAAACGAACAGTTGCCTATTAGGTTGGACAAACTGTGTCATGTTTCGGCTCCTAGCATTAATTGTTTGTACTTAACAGGAAAAATTATAAGATATTTTCCCTATGACGAGGTTTTATGCTTTTACGCCGCCGCTTCCGTCTTAGCCTTCCTCCCTCTTTTCTTCCCCGGCTTCACCAGTCCGGCCGCCTGCATGAATGCGAGGAGCGGTTTTAGCTTCTTATCAATCTCCGTAATCTGCCCTTGAAGGTCGGTTTTCTGTTTGTTAAGTTCGTCATATTCTTTTTTTGCCAGTGCCGCGAAATCTTCTTTTACCATCTGCCGTCTCCCTTTATTATTTTATTTCTTGAAATATTTTTATTGTTTTTTTTGGTTCTCTCTTCAATTTTAATTTTATTCCATAAAAATCTATTTCAAGCTCTGATACAAAAGTTTTCGTATGGTCTACAATTTTAGTGAGTTGTTTTTTATCTTTTGGTTTAAATATTGTTCCTAATTCGCGGGATAAATCTATAACAATTTCTCCGCTTGGAATGGCGGTTGGGTATATAATTTCTCTTTCTTCATCCCCCCAAGGGCCGCTAGCTGTTACCGAAACAGAAGTCGTTGAGGTTGCTAAGGTTGCCGCTGGAATTTCAACTACAATATTTTCCTTTGGTGCTCTTGGCATATATACCCTCCTTTTAGTTATCCACACTCCTTAATTAAATTTTCATTAAGTGTCAGGCGCAGGTCGATTTATTCCTTCAAGGCACCATCAGCCTTCTGGTAGAATTTGACGGCATTCCGATGAAGAATGACTTTATGCATTTTTCAGATCATCCCAGGCGATAAAGGCGCCCTTTTTGCCGGCCGTCCTGTCCATATCCGCCTGCCGGATCTGCCCCATAAGCTTGCTGTCCGCCATTATCTCGAAGGTCTCCCGCCAAACTTCCATATCCTCGGCAATCGCTTCATGAATAACATCCTTAAGCTCATCCACCGTCATATCCGTTATTTTACGCTTTCCGGCTTTCATAATCTCTCCCTAAAATGAAAATTCGTTGATCATTATTGAAAAGACTAAGGAAAATAGTAACGCCTGTCAAGAGAAATCACTTTATAACGTCTAGCGTTTTGAACTCTTCAGCGGGCATGAAGAGTCGGCGGTCGGTGGTTGAAAGGACCGAGGAGGGTAGGGGGTTGACCTAAGACATAACCAACTCACTGAAAAATCTTGTGGCCATATTAATCTTAGAGAATCATAAGACTCAAGTTCCCTTGACCTTGACGTAGACCCGGATTTGACCAGACACTCTTCCAACTGGAAATAAGTTGTAGTCACTTTCATGTGCTATGCGGCAAATGTGTGCGTTTCAAAGGGAAGTTTTCGTAACGTGAGTTTTTTAAGCTGCACTTTGTTGCTGGCATTATCAATGTCTATACCCCATGTCGGTTTAGGGATCTGCCGGAGACCGGCACCAGCAGCAGTTGATAGTAGTGTATCGATTGTGTAGGTGTTCCTTTTGTCGAACCTGCGGTGAATGGCGGTCATATTCGACGCAATACATGCGGAGAATATTCTTGCGTTTTCTTCATATCTTTAATCTATCAGAAGGCCACCTTATTTATTAAACAAAAGAACTCAGGGCAAACTCAGAGTTGCCTGCGTGTCTGTATTTTCAATTGCAGGCGGCGGCATCTGACTGGTGAGGGCCGGCGTACAAACCGAACTGAACAGTGAAGTCCGTTGCTTCAACGACCGGCCTGATATTACGGTGTACCTTCTCCATCTTCACAATTCCGTACCGGGCCATCGTTTTCAGGGTTCGGGACAGGTTGCTGCTGCTCCGTCCCGTCGCTACTTCCAGTTCCTTCAGCGATTCCGGCTTGCACTCCAGGATGGTCTTCAGCAGCAATTGATTTTCCTTACTGAGGACCTGCGCCATGGATTGCAGCGATTCAAACCAGACCTTCGGTTCTTCCGGCTGCGGCCGGTATTCACCCCGGGCGATTGCCAGAGTTCGCCTTTTATAATCCTCATAGGGCATAATGCCGATATGGAGTACTTTCTGAGCCATATTATCTCCTTTCACTTTCTCCCCATGATCTGTTCGACTTCGCGCCAAAAATCCTCCAGCAACTGACTTGCTGATTCATACTCATAGGGCGATATCTTTTCGCGTTTGTGCTTGTGGTCCCAGGTGATCTTCCGGGCGGTGTAACCTTTTCTCGCCGGCCGCACGGCGTGGGCGTTATCGAAACCCAGAACCCGCCGGTTATACCGGTCATGCAGCGTTAGTGAATATCGGATGCCGTGAGGGACTTGCTGGTCGGGATTTACCTGTACGCCTCAAACTTGGTCCAATAGCCGTCATCCATCGGGAAGATTTCGCCGTTCAGGTTCAGCAAGGTGACAAGAGTTTCATCTTCTCCGGAATATCGTTTTCCCGTCATGGGCATATAAAATATCACCTGATGATAATTATAGCAACTGTTTTTGAGAGCTTCCTGGTATAGATGGGAATGCTAAGGGCCGCCGATCTTAATGGTCAGGCATTGGGACGCGAGCCGATTGCTCTTTATACGGAGATGGCATATATTAATAAAACGGAATTTTGGAGAAGAGATTGCTGATCTTCTAGGATCGATCGGGCCGTCATTCTCAAGTGCCATGCTGCCGTGGGTTGGTGGCCGGGAAGTATTGAGGATAAGGAACCACAAGATGGAAAAGAAGAAGTTCCCCAAAAAACCGAAGGGAAAGAGCACCGCCTTTGTGCTGCAAGGGGGAGGTGCCTTAGGGGCTTACCAGGCCGGTGTATACCAGGCCTTAGCGGAGTATGACTACACCCCAGACTGGATCGCGGGCACATCCATCGGGGCGATTAACGGGGGGATCATTGCGGGCAACGAGGAGGCGAAGCGTATTGCCAAACTTGAGGAGTTCTGGCGGGCCGTTTCGGTGCAGGACCTTTGGGATGCCGCCTCGCTTCCGGACATGGCCCGCAGTGTCTATAGTTTTGGGAGTGCCCTGGCGGCGATGTTTACCGGGCGACCGGGATTCTTTGAGCCGCGACCCTTTTATCCTTTGGGCGACTTTCCGCTCTCCTCCGCTGAGACTGCCAGTTATTATGATACAGCGCCACTCCGCAAGATGCTCGAAGACCTGATAGATTTTGACAGAATCAATGACCAGACGATCCGGCTCAGTCTGGGGGCCGTGAACATCAGGACCGGTCGGCTGCGCTATTTTGACAGTAAGAAAGAGCGGATCTGCCCGGAGCACATTATGGCCAGCGGTGCCCTCCCGCCCGGTTTTCCGGCCGTGCAGGTTGAAGGGGAGCTTTACTGGGATGGCGCAATTTACTCCAATACCCCGCTGGAAATTGTGCTCGACGAGCTGCCGCGCGTCGACACTTTATGTTTCTTGCTCGCGCTCTTTAATCCGGAAGGTCCGGAACCCAGGTCGATAACTCAAGTCGAGGACCGGCATAAAGACATCCTTTACGGAACGCGCGCTACTGAGCACGTGCAGGCGTACAGTAAAACCCACAATCTGCGGCGTGCCGTCCGCGCACTCTACGCCCGGCTGCCGGAAGACCAACGCCACGATCCGGCACTCCGGGAATTCGCGGAATTGGGTTGCCATACGACGATGCACATCGTCCAACTCATCTGCCCTAGAAGGGATTGGGAAGTCGCCTTCAAGGATGTCGATTTCTCGTGGGCGGCGATTGAAGACCGGTGGGCACGCGGCTATCGCGATGCGGCCCGCATGCTGGAATGGTGTCCCTGGGAAGATCCGGTTTCCCCTCACACGGGTGTGGTGGTGCACACCCTGCCGCCGGAGCCCGACTGACTCCATCTGTGATAATCATCACTTGATTATTTTACTATCCTTCAGACCATTTATTTGACAGAGAATCCCGGAAAGTGTAACAACCATGTGGATCTGATCAATAGTAATGATTAGATGCATTCCCCGCTAATTTGACAAGAATGTTCAGCCTAGGAAATAAAGATGAAATTTACCGGGATGATATTATTTGCCGTTGGTTGTGCCGTCATAGTTGTTCTGCTGAAGCGGTTATTGCCAGAGCTGTTTCAAGCAAAGTATTCCTATGACAAAATAGGGAATCTATTCACGGCCGCTGAACGATCATTGTTTGGGATATTAAAACAGGTTGCCGGTGGCGATATTGAGGTTTTCGGCAAAGTCCGTGTTGCTGACGTTATCGCGCCTCAGAAAGGCTCCACCAAGACTTACTGGCAGCAGGCATTTAATAAAATCTCCAACAAACACTTTGATTTTGTCCTTTGCAACAAGACGGATATAACCGTAATCTGCGCAATAGAGTTGAACGACTCGACGCATAAATTGACTTCAAGATCAGCAAGAGACACTTTCCTTTCTAACGCCTGCCATTCTGCTAATTTACCGCTGATCCAAATACCCGCAAAAAAATCCTATAATGTCAGTGAAATACACGGATTATTATCCGGATTTGTTAACAAACCCATAAATAATGCTTTTCCAGTTAATCAGCAAGAAGCGACTATAGTCATTCCAGACGTAGGAGTGCCGCAAACAAAGAAATGCCCCAAATGCTCATCTGAAATGGTTAAGCGGGTTGCTAGGAAGGGTGCTAATGTTGGAAAGGAGTTCTGGGCATGCAGCGGCTATCCCGATTGCTGGCATGCTGAAACAATCGAGACTTAAAATCCTCATGGCTGAATAGCCGTTAGCAACACCACCTTGCTTTCCGTAAAATATCAGACCCTTATCTTCACCAGGCCCCACACAATCATTACGAAGTGGGTTTGAATTCCTTTTTCCCGAAGCCTTTCGTGGAATAATGCTTGATGTTGAAAGTGATCATGGTCGCCTTGTTGATTGCGCAGGTGGAGGCGATGAGGCCGTTTTCCTTGCAACGCAAGTGAAGAATCAGCACACCCGTATCAACAACGATCTGCAGACCCTTAGCTTGGTCCGACCCCAATTGTTGGCCGAATTGTTGCCAAACTCGATTTCCTCCTCTATGGCGGCATCATTGTGCTTTACATAACTATTTTGTACTTAGCAGGCGTCACTTTTGGTCTTTATGGCACTGTACGCAGGGGGCAAAGTCATTCTTGTGATGGCAGGTCGCGTAGCAGTACTGCACATTGGCCTTTGCGAACTTGCCGGCCGGGATTACCGGCAAGGCATGCACCTCATGGCACGCGCTGCAGACGGTGATCTTGCCGCCCTGGTGTGGTACATAAACGTGCGGATTCACCTTCTCGTCCTGGTCCGTGACATAGTCTTTCGTGAACTTCGCAAGTTTGTCAAAGGGACCATGACAGCGAAGGCAGAATTCGGCTTGCGGCTTTTCAGGCATGGCCTGAGCGACGGCTTTGCCTTCCTTTGTCACATGACAGAGCAGACAGAGATCGGCGGTGCGATCCGCATGATCATCCGGTGCTGGTTTCATCCCGGTCTTTACGGCATGGCAGGCAAGGCACTTTTCGTGTCCCGCAAGGGCGTGTGTGAGCTTGGGTGCCGACGCCGGGCGGCTAAACGCAGGATCCACAGCCGGAAATATCGCCAATGCCAAGCAACTGCATAATACCCATATAATCCGTTTGCTGATACGCATCGCCTATTCTCCTGTATTTCCGTGACCAACCGACCTTACAACATGCCGAGTTGTGGGCAGGGACGGGTTGTTTAACCCTGTCCCTGCCGCCGTCACCGTGAGGTCATCACGGATAACCCGTTTCAACCCTTTTCGCTGGCCGCTTCTTTCCCGGCAATGTAGCCCTGAGTTGTGCATCGGCCCAAACCATGTTGGCTGCATCCGGCGGCGGACTCGCCTCCGCAGTAAAGACCGGGGATGACCTGTCCCTTCATGTCCATCACCTGGCATTTCATATTGATTCTGAGGCCCGCATAGGTGTCGTGCACGGTGAACGTGGCCCAGGCCGCATAGAATGGCGCGGTCGAGATCTTGAACTTCGGCGATGGCTTATCAAAGTCGGGGTCCGCGCCCAGGTCCACCATCTGGTTGTACCGCTTGACGGTTGCTTCCAGGTTTGCCGCCGGCATTTTGGCTTTCTGGTAGGGGCATTTTGTTACCAGCGCCGCCAGGTCCGCCAGCGTTCCGGCGCTGAAGAAATAGTCGGGATGCGTGGCGGGCGGGTCCAGGTTCCACTTTTCCCGCGTGACCGCCTCGGCGTCAAAGATTGCCCACTGCGGCCCGGCCGAATAATCCGGCGGCGTAGAACCTTCATTGATAGCCAGAGCGGCATCCACGTAGTTCATCGGCGCGTATTTGATCTTCGTGGCATTGCGCCAATCGCCGTGCTTGTAAGGCTTGAGGAATCCCTCGAAGGTGCCGCTGGGATAGCCGTCCTCCATCTCGTTGTAGAAGCGCTTGCCTACCTGGTTGACGATGATCGCGTCCTGCCAGTTGCGCACGTTGATACCGGTAGCGCCGATCTTGGGGAAAATGGGGCTGTTCTTCGTCCAGCCGATGTAGTTTGTCCGCGTGCCGATGATCGGTCGCTTTCTCAAGGCGCCGTTTCTGTCGAAGGTCTGGTTCGCCGTGCCCCAAAGCGTCGCCCCGATCGCCATGGCTGCCAGCTCCCCGCTGGCGTCCTGGGGGGAAAACTCGTCCGCGGCCAGGGGAAACTCCTCGGTCAACCGCACATCGAAAATCCGGCGGAAGTTGACATTGCCCGTGCTGCCGCCCGTGCCGATGATAACGGCCTTTCTGGCCTTGATATTGACCGTCCTGGTGCTCATGTTGATGTTCCCGTTGGAAAGAAAGCTCTTGAGAGGCGTCGTGCTTCCCGGCAGGATTGTGGGGGTGTAGCTTGCCTGGATGCCCAGGACCCTTCCCGCGCCAGGCTTTTCGCGGAAAATGACATCCATGTGGTAATTTAAAAGGAACCGGACGCCTTTCTTCCGTGCGCTGATCTCCAGCGGCCTCATCAGGCTGGTACCGCCGGCGCCCGCAGGGCTTTCAAGGCTTTGTCCCTTGCCCCAGATGCAGTGCTGCTCGCGTTTTGCCGAGATTCCGACGGCATGCGCACCGCTGTTGTCGGGACTCTTATCCACAAATTCAACGCCGTTCGCGACCAGAAATTCGAAGGTCGGCGCCTCGTTGTCGGCCAGCGCGCGCTGGACGCCGCGGTCATTATAACGATACTCCGGCATTCCGCTTACTTCCACGACGGACCAATCGGTCAGATCTTTGAAAAGCGTATCCGGCGAATCTTCAATCTTGTATTTTTTCTGGAAGCTGGTCCCGCCGCCCAGGGGAACGTTGCCGCCGCTGACGATCGCATGCCCTCCAATGTCATAGTTAGTTTCGACGATGATAACCGAGGCACCCGCATCCACGGCCTTGATAGCGGCCGGGAGGCCCACGGCCCCCGAGCCGATCACGACAATGTCCGCTTCAAGATCCCATTTGGTGGGAATCTTGGCCGCCGTCCCCTCCGCCTGCGCCGCCGAAGGCGACAAAACACCCGCGCCGGCCATCATGGCTGCCGCACCGGCCCCAGCCAACTGGACAAAGTCCCGACGGCTGATTTTCCCATCCACTCTTTCGCTCATAAGCCTTCTCCTTTCTGTTAGGGGCGGTTGTATCCGCCAAGGATCATCGCTTTAGCTTCTTTATAGCTACGGACTGATTCTACGCTAAATCATGCCTGCGTACAAACTTATTTTAGGGGGCAAAGGGTAGAAAGGGGTCGGACCAAGGCAAGTAACTGATATTCAATCAATATCATGCCATAAATATCCTATTTAAGCTCTTAAAATGTTCTTTTGTGGCATCAAATCAGCCAAAAAGTTGACAGGGAGAAGATATATCACTAATCTTTTACAAATATATAATCGCCACTGGAATTTAGGAATGGGGGTGTGACTATGAGTAAAAGTAAGATCGGCAACAACGTATCTTTCCTGATGCCCGTGACACTGGTCGGAACACAAATTAACGGGAAGGCCAATTTCATGACAGTAGCCTGGATATCGAGAGTTAATAATCAGCCCCCGGAGGTAGGAATAGGGATCAATAGAACGCATGCGACAGCGGAAGGGATAATCGCCAACAAGACTTTCAGTGTTTGTTTTCCCAACAGGAGCTTAATGGTTAAGACTGATTACTGTGGCATGGCCTCGGGAAAGGCAGTGGATAAATCAAAGTTGTTTACTGTGTTCTATGGAGATTTGAAATCAGCGCCCATGATCGAAGAATGCCCATTATGCCTGGAATGCGAATTGACCAAGACTGTTGAGGGAAAGAGCAATTATTATTTCATCGGGGAGATCAAAGGGACATACGCTGATGAAGCTTGTTTGCAGGATGGGGACATCGATCCCGTCAAGGCCGATTATCTCCTTTTAACGATGCCTGATAAAATATACTGGGCTCTGGGGGAAAAGTTGGGAGAAGCCTGGAAGGCGGGAAAAACATATCAGCCTTAAATCTGATGATGATGCGGATCATAAAAAGAGGAATTACTTATGAGAAATACAAAGGTTATTATCATACTCGCGGCAATTGCTGTAATGATGTCTGGGGGAGGCTATCAGGCACTGGCAGGGCCTGGAGGTTATGGCAGCCTCGTCCCTCGCAGTGATGTGACTGAGGCTTTTGAAAACTACCAGGCAGATCCTGACCTCAACTATTATTTCAGCGGTTCCGATGTGTGGCCCGATGCTTTGTTCGGGTTGAATAAGGCTTACACCCTGAATTCACCCCTTTGGAGAAAGATTGAGATGACGCCGGAGGCAATGAAAAAGCTGGTTTCCGGCATGAAGGCGCGACCGTCCTCGCCTGTCCTGCATGGATTTGCCATTCTTGATGATCAGGGGCGGCAAATAGGGAAGTGGTATTCTATTTTAGGAATCCAGACATTTATAAAAATGGAGAATGAAAGAACTGTGGATATTCATACACCCATCAATTTTCCCAAACGAGAAATGAACGATATATAAATCTTCAGCAAAGGATGGGCATCAAATCAGCGAAATAAGATATTAGGCTCTTCGCTTGGTCCGACCCCAATTGTCCTTCCCCCGGGGAATGTTACGGCTTGTAGTACATGAGCTGGCGTGCGTAAGGGCTGACGGAAGCCACGAGTTCGCCGCTCTCTTTACGGGTCATCGGTTGAAAATTCCTTGCAATCTCCACGTTCTCTTCCAATTGCTCGATGGAATCACAGCCCACAATGACGGTCGTGACAGGCTGTGAAAGGGCAAACCGGAGGAAGGGTTCCATGCCGGAATACCCCGGCAAGCGGGAGGCAAACCCCCTGAAATAGGCCTTCATGCCGATAATGCCCATGCCTTTCTCGACGGCAAGGGGAAGCACATCAGTGAGAAAGCTCGCGTAAGCTGGCTCCGCCGGGTTCACAGGCATCAGCACCGTATCGAACTCGAACAGATCGAGACATGCTCCAAGGATCTCCGGGTCGTGGTGGCCCGTAATCCCGATGAACCGGGTTCGCCCGTCCTGCTTTGCCTCGACAAACGCTTCCATGGCCCCGCCGGGGCCGAAGAGCTGCTCCACGTCGTCACGGGTCCTGACATCGTGTACCTGCCACAAATCGAGATGGTCCGTCTTCATGTTCCTGAGAGTCTGAGCCAGGTGGTCGAAGGCCCCCTGTTTTGTTCTGGCGTGGGATTTGCTGTTCAGGAAGATATCCTTCCTGCGCTCTTTGAGCGAATGGCCGTAATAGCCTTCGCTGTCTTCGTAGGCCCGTGCCGATTCGAAATAGGTGATGCCGAGGTCTAGCGCGCGATTGATCAGCCTGGACGCATCCCGCTCGTATCCTCTCGTGCGGAGAATACCCTCGCCGCCGAGACCTAGCATGGTTACCTCAGCTCCGGTTCGGCCCAGCCTTCTTTTTGGAATGTTCATGAATTAATTATAATCCCCCTTCCGGCTGATTGCAACCTTCGCAAGAACACCACACACCGGCACGATCCAGCGGTGAGATTTTAAAGCATTGCAGTTGCCGCGGCTTGCGGAAGACCGATTGAGTCTGGAGTAGCCCCCGTTTTGACCGGACACGCGACAGCAGCCGGCTGGTGAACCAGCTACGTGCAGGGATATAATAGATATAGCCTGCCAAAAGCCTTACAATCAATTAGCGTTGCCTTCAACTCGGGTTTTAATTAAAGTTATCCATCAATTTGTATGGGAGGACTAATGAATAAAATCAAGTACGCCATGGTTATAGTCATCATTATTGGTTTGCTTTCTTCTGTCTGCCTCGGGGAGGAGAGGCAGAAGTTAACCGACTTGAAGGATAGGTTAAGCTACGGCCTCGGCTACCAGTTTGGTGAGAATCTCAAGAAACAGGGAGTCGAGATCAACCTCGATGTATACACGGCAGGCTTTCGGGACGCCACGGCGGGGAAAGACCGCTTGATTACCCAGGAGGAAACTCAGTCCGTCATTCGAGAGTTGCAGACGAAACTGGCTGCGGGCAGGCAGAAGGACCTGAAGGAAAAAGGGGAACGCAACCTGCCCGCAGGCAAAGCCTTTCTGGAGGAGAATAAAAAGCAGGATGGAGTGAAGGTTTTGCCGAGCGGTCTGCAGTACAAAGTGTTGGAGGAGGGAAGCGGCAAGAAGCCCGGAGCAAATGACATGGTGACCGTCGATTATCGGGGCACCCTGATCGACGGCGTAGAGTTCGACAGCTCGCTGAAGAGAGGGCGGCCTGCGACTTTTAAGGTAAGCGAAGTCATAAAAGGTTGGACGGAAGCGTTACAACTGATGAAAACAGGGGCACGGTGGCAGCTCTTCATCCCCCCGGAACTGGGTTATGGGGAATACGGCAATGCCGCGATCGAACCAAACAGCGTACTGGTGTTCGAAGTAACCCTGGTCTCCATTGGAACAGCCGAGAAAAAATAGCAGACCATAGTTTTTGCTGTCCTGATCGTTGCCTTTGAATTTAAAAGGGTCGATTGAATTTAAAAGGGTCGGACCGAGGCAAGTGAATGATATTAAAAGAATACCAGGCCAATAAATATCTTATTTAAGCCCTTAAAATGTTCTTTTGAGGCATCAAATCAGTCAAATAAGAAAACAATATTGCCCGCGGCACGACTTAAGCTTGACCTCTTTCACACAATAAGTGTGAGCCAATTCATATACTTAAGAAGAATCTAACTTGACTGCGCCGGCATAAACCCGTATTCTCCCTCAAAAGCAGAGATAAGCTAGCCATTTTGGGAAATGATGGGAGGTAAGGAAGATGGAATTAAACAGACTGGTCGGTATCGTCGTCAGTATCCTTTTACTATCTCTGGTTTTTTATAGCCATCAGAGGCTTCGGGAACATTCGTTTAGGCCTTCATCCTTCCAATTCGTTATGCTTAGGAATTAAAGAACAAAGAACTGGGTGAGCGTCGCAATATAAATCTCAACCAGCGGGATTTCTAAATTTCTCGCCACCAGATTGGTGTACCCAATCAATTAGTAAGTTCTAAAGCCCTTGACAAAACAATATCCCACAATTGAAAAATCCTTCTTTATCGATCACCGGTGGATCCACCTGCTCGCGGAATATTGCGACCAATCCTAACGCCATTTTGCTCCTCAAATGGGCAATTTAAGCGCTAATGATGATCCAATTTATTCTTTCATTGGATTTATCCGGCGTCGGCAGCGGACCAGGCGGCTTCAAGTAAGCCTCAGAAGCGCGCCCGGCAGCTTGACAAAATGATATTCGTTATCATCATAGCGATCATCGGTTCATATCAAGAACCGTCATTTTCATAAAAATACATCAACAAGGATCAGGAGCCATTTATGGAAGCCAAGAAGGAAACTCGTCAATTCAGGACTGAAGTGCAGCAACTCATGAACATCATTATTAATTCCCTCTATTCTCACCAGGAGATTTTTCTCCGGGAATTGGTTTCCAATGCCTCGGATGCCATCGACAAGTTGCGCTTTAAGGCCCAGACGGAGACTGATATTCTGGGGGCCGATCCGGATTACAAAATCAAAATTACCCTGGATAAAAAAAAGAGAACCCTGGAGGTAGCAGACAATGGGATCGGCATGACCTATGACGAGGTGGTAGAAAACATCGGCACCATCGCCAAAAGCGGCACGGCGAGCTTCCTCGAAGCAGCGGCGGCGGCGAAACAACCCGAACTTCTCACGCCGGAATTCATCGGCCAGTTCGGTGTCGGTTTCTACAGCGCCTTTATCATTGCCAGCAAGGTAACCCTCATTACACGGGCCGCCGGCAGCAACAAGGCCACCAAGTGGGTTTCTGCCGGGGATGGCTCCTACACGATCGAAGAAACGAAAAAGGATTCGCGCGGGACGACGGTCCTTCTGTCTCTGAAAAAATTAGAAAAGGATGGGCAGGACTTTACCGATGAATGGACCATCCGCAGTATCATTAAAAAACACTCCGATTTTGTTGCTTATCCCATCGTCATGGATGTGGAGAGAACGGAGCCGGTGCTCGACAAAGACGGAAAACCGGAAGGCGATAAGACCGAGAAAGTTATCCGGGAAGAGACCCTGAATTCCATGAAGGCCATCTGGACGACGGACAAGAAAGAGATATCCGCTGATGAGTACAACGAATTCTACAACCATATCAGCCACGACTGGAATCCCCCGCTGGCGCATCTGCACGTGAAACTGGAAGGGGCAACGGAATACAGCGCCCTTCTATACATACCTTCCCGGGCGCCTTATGATTTCTTCCGCCAGGAGCAGAAACACGGCATTCAGCTATACTCCAAGCGGGTCTTCATCATGGAGAACTGCAAGGAATTGATGCCCTCCTACCTGGCCTTTGTAAAGGGAGTTGTCGATGCGCCCGATCTCAATCTGAACGTAAGCCGGGAGATCCTGCAGCAGGATGCCCTGGTGAAGAATATCCGTAAAAACCTCGTCAAAAAGATCCTGGAACTCCTGGGAGGCCTGGATAAAGATAAATACGAGCAGTTCTTCAGGGAATTTGGTCCACTGCTCAAAAGCGGGATCTCGATTGATTTCGACAACCGGGACAAGATAAGTGCGCTGCTGCGTTACCAGTCCACCCGTTCCGATGGGGCCTTGATTTCCCTCGCCGAGTACGTTAACCGCATGAAACCGGATCAGGATGGCATTTACTATATTACGGGCGAAAATCTCACCACCCTGCTCAACAGTCCGCACCTGGAACTGCTGAAGGAAAAGGATTATGAGGTGCTGCTCATGACCGATCCCATGGACGAATGGGTCTTACGCGACTTGCATGAATATGAGAAGAAGCCCTTTAAAAGCGCCGAAAAGGGAGACCTCGACCTCGGCAAGCAGGTTGACGACCAGAAGAAAGATGAATACCACGCCCTTTTTGATTACATTAAGAAGCATCTGGAAGCGCACGTGAAGGAGGTCAAACCCTCCACCCATCTGAGGGATTCCGTAGCCTGTCTTTCCGGCGACGTAAATGATATGAGCGCCTACCTGGAAAAGGTCCTCAAGGCAACGGGGCAAGAGATACCGCCGGTCAAGCGGGTCCTGGAACTCAATATGGAGCACCCCCTGCTCGCCAAAATCAAGACGATCTATGAGAATGATAAAGATGCTCCCCTCTTGAAGGATTACAGTGATTTGCTCTTTGATATGGCGGTCATCGCCGGAGGAGGGAAAATCGACAATCCTTCGCGGTTCAGCAAAATGATCGGCGACCTGATGGCCAGCAATCTCAATGCTGTCCCCGGCAACGATTAGCCGGACCATTTTTACAGGCGCTTTACGGCGTTGAACTGATTCATTTTAATTCGTTATGGAACCTTACTGGCTGGTTAAAAAGAAAATCAGTTTTCCCGCGCTTAAAGAAGATGTGCGCGCCGATGTTGCGGTTATAGGCGCCGGCATAACCGGCGCCGCGGTGTGCTATTGGCTGGCCGGTAAATGCCGGGTAATTCTGCTGGAAGAGGATATGATCGCCAGCAAGGCATCGGGAAGAAATGCCGGATTTCTGCTTACGGGTACTGCGGACTATTACAACAGGGCAGTGCAGCGCTACGGTCGGGAAAAGGCAAAAGCCCTTTGGCAGGTCACGCAAGAGAATCACGATCTTCTGGAAAAGCATATCTTCCCTGACGCAGCATGTGATCACCAGCGTTCCGGCGGTTACCTGGTCGCGTCCAGCGCTGAAGAGATGCGGGATCTTCGGGCAAGTGTGCAGCTCTTGAGGGAAGATGGTTTTCACTATCAGTTACTCGGCGCCGAAGAGATAAACGCGGTTCTTTCCAGCAAGGACTTTCATGGGGCCGCCCTTAATGAAAGAGACGGCGAGGTTAATCCGGTTAAACTGGTGGAAGCCCTGGTCAGGAAAGCCAACAGGAACGGGACGGAGATATTCGAAAAAACCAAGACCAGGGGAATCACCGCCGGAAAAGACGGGTTTTATATCACAACGGACCAGGCGGTGGTCCGTTCGAACTATTTAGTGCTCGCTACCAACGCCTATACACCGCTTATTTGTTCCTCTTTACAAGACAGGGTAAGGCCGACGAGGGGACAGATGCTTGCCACCAATCCTCTCCCCAAGAGATTCCGGGGGGTATTTTACGCCAATTATGGATACGAATACTGGCGGCAAGTGCCGGACGGGAGAGTTCTGGCCGGGGGGTTCCGGGAACTGGATTTTGCGGGCGAGCAGGGTTACAAAATGGTGACTACTAAGAACATTCAGCGCAATTTGGAAAAATTACTGGCTCGCTTAGCATTAGAATTTAAGGTCGAACATCGTTGGTCCGGCATCATGGGTTTCTCCGCCGACCAACTGCCGATTATCGGGCCTTTACCCGGCAAAGATAAGCTACTGGTGTCTTTGGGATATTCCGGCCATGGTTTAGGGTTTGGTTTTTATGCGGGGAGAATGATCTCAGAGACGATCCTCAATGGTCAGACGAGCAATCCGGGACTCTTTTCTGCCGCCGGATAATGCTGATTTCTTGCAGAGCCGGAGTGCGCTTCCCGAAATGACCTAGCGGCCCATGAAAGGCGCCGAACCGTTTCCGGCAGACCGCCGTGCCCGTCCTATGCCGAGCAGGGCAATAACCAGGCACACCCAGCCGATCCAATCACCCAGTACGGCATAGACGGTGCGTCCCTGCATCAGCGGTATCCTGCCGGCCAGCGATGCTTTCGCCCACTGGGCCGTGCGCAGGCTAATCCGCCCGACCGGGTCCACGATGGCCGAGATGCCAGTATTGGTAGCCCGGATCAATGCCCGCCGGTGCTCAATGGACCGGAAGCTGGCGACAACCAGGTGTTCCATGGGCTGGATCGTATCGCCGTACCAGGAATCGTTGGTCAGGTTGAAGATCGCCGCGGGTATCCGCCCGTCCCTGCCTCCCTGCATCAGCATGCGGACGTGTCCGGGGAAAATATCCTCGTAACAGACGTTCACGGACAGGACGTGGCCGCCAAGCTGGAGCGGCTCCCTGTTCTCCCCGCTCCAGAACCGGCTCGAATAGGGTGACCAAGAATACAATTGCGGAAAGGTGTCGCCGAAGGGAATGTATTCGCCGAAGGGGACAAGCACCGTCTTATCATAGGTCCCGGCGATGCGGCCGGTCCCGTCCACGAGTACGGCGCTGTTGTAGATGCGGCTCTCACCCCGCTCTCGCGTGCGCAGGATGGCGCCGAAGAGCAGCGGAGTGCGCAAATCTCCCAGCAGACCGGCCGGCAATTCTCCCTCCCGGGAGGCGAGCTCCACGCCGAGTATGCTCTCCGGCCAGACAATGATATCGAGCGGCTGGGCCTGGAGAAGCTCCCGGGACATTTCCTGGTGTTCACGGAGAAAAAGATCCCGGTCAACATGCTTATCGCCTGCCCCGCGGTTTGTCTGCACTACCCCGACGGCCAGTGATGCCGCCGAGGATACACTCCTGTCCACCGAATTGATGCGCAGCGTGCCGTACACCAGCACCGCCGCTATGACAACGGCAAAGACGGCAGCCGGCCGCCAGGGATGCCGCTGCCTGCTGCGAATCCGCTTGATTACCTCATAGATCGTGGAGTTGGCGTAGACGAGCAAAAAAGTGACGCCCAGTATCCCCGTGAGATCGGCGATCTGTGTGACCAGTAAAAGGTGATGCTGGCTCGCACCGAGGTAGTTGGGAAAGAGTTGGGGCCAGAATTTTTCCGCTGCGGTCCAGATAACCGGGGAGACCCATCCGACGCTCCAGCCCGCATTGCGGCAGATCAGGCGGGTGGCCCCGGCCCAGATCGCGAAGACCAGGCCGTTGGCCGCGGACAGGAGGAGCAATCCCGGCACCGCCAGCGGCCAGGACAGGCCCGCAAACTGTTCGAACATTTGCACGACCCAGTAGAACCCGCCTACGTTGCCGACGATGCCCGCGACCCAGCCGATGAGGAAGGCCCGGCCCGGCGTCTGTCCGCTGATCGCCCAGAGGATCGGCACCAGGCAGATCCATCCGAGGTAGAACCAGTCAAAGTCGACGTAGCCGAGGAAGGCCAGCACCCCGCCGGCAACCGCGGCGATCCAGGGCAGCAGCGGGTGCATCGCGGCCGGGTCTTTCTTCAGCGAGTTTGCTTTTTGCATGTTCCTGTCTCAACCAATTCTGCTCCAGTCTGCTTCCCGTCGACCGCCATTATTTCCGGCAGAGTCGGTATTGAGAATCCGCCTTTCCCGTCGCCAGACTAAAGCCTCCCGGCCGGTGCAAGGGCGACGAGGGTATTTTCATCTCTACCACAATCAGAGACCTGATTGCCAATGGGAAGATCACACCTCTTGCCCATTGCAATAAAGATTGTTCCTACCATTAATCATCTACTTTACCCTCATTGCCTTCTTAAAATAAAAAGATAACATTGGCTAAAATAATCAGTTTCAAGGGGGTGGTAAATCATGAAAATGCAGGACGTCATATTAATCGCCAAAAAAAAGGATGTTTGCTATAAAGTGGGAATGTCGAAGGCAGACCTGATTCGCACTCTGCAAACAAAAGAGGGATATACGGCCTGTTTTCAAAGACAGGATTTCTGCGAAGAAAAGGAATGCCTTTGGATGGATGACTGCATTCCCAGCGGCATGAGATTTTCCTGAGGCCGATATCCAACTCCCTTCAGTAGAAAAACCCGCCGAACTCCGTTCAGGCGACGGTTTTGAAGGACCGGAAAGGGTAGGGGTTTGAGGAATAAAACGTCGTTATTAAGAAAGAGCGCCAATTTATTCCTGCATCCGGGCCGATACTTCGCTCAGCAGCTTCAGGATCGCTTCGGCCTTGTCCGGAGTCAGGCTGCCCATGCCGCAGGAAGGGGTGATCAGGCTTTGTCGCCGGATCGTCTGCCTGTCGATGCCTTCCAGCTCCAGATGCCGGAAACCCGCTGCAAGTTTAGAGACAAGCAAATCAACGGTTTCGTTCCCCGTGAATGCGCCCGTAGGGACAACACCCCAGGCGAGGGCGCCTCCCCGGCCAAAGAATTTCTTGATATCACCTGAATAAAGCATCACTTTTTCCATATATCCGAAGGCGTCGAAGTTCACGATATCCACCTTCGTGTGGAATATCAGGGACCAATCGGTATTCCCGCAGCAATGGATGCCGGCCAGGCCCCCGAGCTCATGGATGGTGTCGATGATTTCGTCCAGTTTTTCCGCGATGACCTGCGACGACACGGCGCAAAAGGCGGAGCCCAACGATTCCATCGCCGGCTCATCAATGAAAATGATGACCGGCTTGCCGAATTGTTTGAGCACCTGGATCTGCCAGGCGGCCTTCATCGCCAGCCCCTTGACCAGGGCATCGAAGAACATTTCGTTATGGATGATGTCCCTGCCATCCTCGTCTTTGAACGATGTGCCCAGGGTCAGAGGACCGGTGATGTGGCCCTTGAGGTACCGTGCCTGCGAGAGAGGCCCTTTTTTCAAGGCGGCGAGCAGCGCATAAAATCCGGGGGCGTATGTCTCGGTTATCCGGAAGAATCCATAATCCTTCGCCAGATACCGTTCGAAGAATTTTTCCAGGGCAGGCGTAAAATCACCGGTAGTGATGAAGGAAGCCTTTTTATTCGCTTCATCGAGATTAAGCCCCGGTAAAGACTCGCTGTACTGGACATCCATATGCTCGCGGAAGTCCCTTTGCGGAAGCTGGGGCCAGAAGAGCGCCTCCGGCAGATAGCGGTGCAATAATTTAACGGCGCTCTCCGGATCAGCGATTGGCATACTGCCGATGCCCGTGGCCAGGCAGTTGAAGCGGTGGATCATGATGATGGGTCCCTTCCTTACAACAGGCCAATGCCTGCTTTTCTTGCAGCTGAATCGCCTACCTTGCCCGGCGCAGCATCAAATACACCGCTGCCATTTCCAAAACCGATTCCCGGCGTTGGTTGTGAAGTTCAAAAGCCAACTTTACCAGGCCCCGTTTTGGGTCCTTCGTCGGGCGGGCCAAGGTCACCTTGCTCATTACTTGCACCGCATCTCCGAGATAACTGGGTTTCTGAAACCTTACATATTCAAATTCCAGCACGGCTACCATATGATCGAAGAGACCCCTCTGCTGGCACAGCCCCATTGCCACGCTGATCAATAAGGGGGCCGGCAGAATCCGTTTGGGGTGGCCCATTTGCTGCGCGGACTGATCATCCAGAAAAATCGGATTCTTCAGCAAGGAGAGGTCAAGAAAAGTCTTGACGTCGGTCTCGGTTATCTGACGCAAGCCGGTGGAGAATTCAGCTCCTACGACAAATTCCTCGAGATACATATTCTCACCTTGTGGATAGAGGTAATGGCATTTCCCCGGTTTCCCCGCGGGTCTGCAAGCTTGATACGAACATCCTTCCTGGCGGAGTATAGAAAAACCGGCCTTAAGTCAATGAAATAATCGCTACCAAAGAGGGTGGAACAAGGGTGCGGCGGGAATGGTGGGCACTTCAGAGCCCGGCCACGCGGCTCGGGTTATCTGGTGCGGGCGTCGACCAGCGGTTCGGGGTTGCCGTCCGGGTCCAAGGTGCTGCCTCCGGAGCGCCATTGAGATTGGGGTTGGCCACCGCTGACTAAAGTCTGGCGTACGGCGGTTACATCCGCGGCGTCGACGACGCCGTCGAGGTTAAAGTCGCGCCCCCGAAGGGCAATGAGCCGGGCGACGGCCCCCGTGACATGAGGTGCGGCCATGCTGGTGCCACTCATCGTTTCATAGACGCCGCCGGGGAATGTCGAGAGGACCGCATACCCGGGCGCCGCCAGATCGATGGCCATCCCCGGCGGGGTCCAGGGGGTGCCTGGGTACAGAGAGCGGCTGGAGTTGCTGTAACCGACCAGAGTGTCGTCCGGCATCGTGGTCCCGGCAGCCAGACCGCCGGCCAGGCCGTCGAAATCGGCCAGGGCGGAGACGGTGAGGACTTCGGGGAAGCAGGCGGGGGCCTGGTCGTCGGTGGTACCGGAGACGTTATCTGGGCCGAAGATGTCGATTCCCCGGTTGCCGGCCGAGGCGACTACCACTACCCCGGCGGCGACCGCCCGGCGCAAAGCGTCGCGCAGCATGGGGCTGGGGCAGGAGACGTGCAAACTCAGGTTGGCGACGGCAATTTTATCGGCATTGGCCACCACCCAGTCGACCCCGGCGATGATGTTAGACAGGCTACCGTTGCCGGTGTCGCCGAGAACCTTGACGGGGTAGAGGGTGGCGCCGGGAGCGACCCCGACGACCCCGAAGGCGTTGTCCAGGGCGGCGGTGATCCCGGCGACATGGGTGCCGTGACCGAAGACGTCGTTGGCTCCTGCCGCACTGGCGGTGAAGTCGACTCCGAGGGGGGAGACGTTGAGGTCGGGATGGCTGATATCGATGCCGCTGTCGATAATGGCGATACCGATGCCGACCCGTTCGCCGGCGCCATCGGTTCCGTCGATCCTGGCCGCCAGGCCCGGGTCATCGGCAAAGATGCGCCGCACGCCGTTGGGAATCTGCTGGACGGGGATGTCGACAAACAGCCGGTGGGGAACAAAATCATCCGCATTCGCCACAACATCCTGCTGGACCCGCGAAACATGCTCGTCTTCAAAAAACCGGTCGGGAATCTCCCCTTCGGGCAGGACCGCGACAAAACCGTGCAGGGCGTTCGTGAAGAGGCGCTTGATGTCCCCCTTCATGCGCAACCGGCAGTCGTCGGCTGCCGCCAGTATCTCCAGCTCGATCTCGGACTCGGTGGTGGCGACGGTCCGCACCTCGACAATGTAGGTGTTGGGAACGGGCGTCGCGGTGCTGCAGACGTCCAATGCCACCGCCGTTACAGGACTGCCCGTTGCACCGTTCCCGCCTGCCGCACCACCCCCGCCGCAACCCGTGGCCAATCCGAAATAAACCAGCAGGATAACCAGCAGCCACTTATCTCTTCTCATTGTGTACCTCATTTCGTCTACCTCGCTAGAGATATGACCAATTTACGACCTAAAGCCACGATAAAAGCACAAACGCTCTCCGCGAACCCCGCCGGCCTATCTTACCCCTTCAATCGGGCCCCATAGATTCAGGGTGCCGCTGAGTCAATCTTCAGTGTTCTTTTTTTCCGGAGGCGCCAGTAGTTGGTATCTGGCGAATGCATCGATGGCGGCTTTCTTTTCTCCTGAAAGGGCGAGGACGAGACCCAGATTATAATACAGGTTGGGAAACGCCGGGTCGATTTCTGCCGCCAGCTCATAATGCATTCTCGCCAGCCGCAGGTCATTGCCATCGAAATAGAGATTTCCCAGATTATAATGCGCCTCGAAATGCCTCGCATCCTGTTCCAGTGCTTGCGCAAAACAGTCAAAGGCCTTGGTCAGTCTTCCGGCTTGGGACTCGAGAATGCCCAGGTTGCAATAGGCATCGGCGACCAAGTCGCCTTGGGCGATCGCTTGCCGGTATAACTCTTCAGCGTGACCGTCATTGTGATCCTCCAACCGCAAGGCCTCCTCAAAAGGGCTGAAGTTAGTTGGCAGTCGCCGAATCTCTCCTAAGTTGGGGGAGAACAGGTTCAACTGCCGGGGATGCTCTTTCCCGCGCCTCTTTACCCGCGCAAAACCGAACTTTGCCGGTTGCTTGGCGGGAAAATGTATAATATTACTCATATCTCTTAAAAAACTAAATCGCCACCTTTGACCCGGCTTTTGCTTCCCGGGAGACCACTTTCTTCTTTCCCGTTGCTTTAGCCATGGGTTTCCGCTTTGACTTTGCCAGTTCGATGCTCTGCTTCAGGGCGGTCATGATGTCGGCCACCGGCTTCTCTTCTTCCTCCACGGTGACAATTTCCTTTCCCGCGATCTTCGCCTCGATGATTGCCCGGAGGGCATCGTGATATTGATCGGTCAGATCAATCTTATCGAGCGTCGTGCTCATGGCCGCAATGAGGCTGCGCGCCAGCTTGAGCCCGTCGCTGTCTGCGGCCTTATCGTCAAGCTGGGGGACCTCCTGGACGCTTCTGATCTCCTTGGGCAGGCGGAGTTTGTAGAGCACCACGGCATTCTCATAAGGGGCGATCATTACGACGTCTTCCCGGTCATGCAGGACGACCTTGCCGATTCCCACCTTGCCGCTCTCCTTCAGTGCGGCAGCCAACAGGGAATAAGCCTGCACGGCGACGGCGCCGTCAGGTCCTGCGTAGTATGGCGCCTCATACATTGTAGGGTGCACTTCTTGGGCATCGATGAACCCGGTGATTTCGATTATCTTTGTGCTTTTGAGGTTTATTTTCTCGAAATCTTCTTTCTCCACAATTACGTACCGGTCGGCCTCATATTCGTAACCCCGGACGATCTCTCCGGCGGACACAACCTTATTGCACTTCTTGCAGCGCTTGGCGTAGCCGATAGGACCGTGGTCTTCCTTGTGCAGCAGATTAAAGCTGATGGCCTGTTGTGTATCCACAGCATTGTATACCAGGACCGGTATGGTTACCAGCGAGAAACGAATGTGACCTTTCCAAATGGCTCTCATGTTTCACCTCCAAGTTTGCCGGGCATAATACTCAAGTAAATTACTGCCAGCTGCCTATCTCTTTTCCTTATTATCGCCGTTGTGCTCATTTTGTTCAAGCCTGATCCCGGGTCATGCAGCCAGGTCCGGGCGGAGTCTCAGAAACACCGGCTCGCGCAGCATCCCGTCCTTCGTCCGCGAAGAGAACTGCACCTCGCAGATTGCCCGGGGCTCGATCCATACTGTCTGTGCATCGTCGAGGGGCTTCTCTTTGACGGGTCTCGGCACCTGTTTAAGGTTCTTTAGATAAGCGAAGGTTTCCCGCATCGACTTTTCATCGAAGCCGGTTCCCACTTTACCCACGTACCTTAAAGCGTTGCCTTCGCGAAGCGCCAAATGCAGGGCGCCGAACAACGGCTTGCGGTCGCCCTTTCCCTTTGTATAACCGATGATCAGGCCCTCTAGCGTCTTTCGTTTCTTTATTTTCAGCCAATCACCGCTGCGCGTGCCGGGCCGATAGGTACTGTTTTTTTCCTTGGCCACGATCCCTTCAAGTCCCATTTCCACCGCCGCCTGGAACAACTCGACGCCCTCCGTCACTGCCTCGCTGACCCGATAGGGCGCATCGCGTTTAATGGCATCCGCCAGCCAGGCGCGACGTTGGCTTAGTGGCTCATTAACAATGGGGCGGCCGTCGAGGTAGAGGCAATCGAAGACATAGCACTGGGCCGGGTACTTGGCGCGGGCCCGTTCGATCGCCCCTTTGTCCTTTTGCTGAAGCCTGTGTATGACGTTCTGGAACACGGGCTTCCCGGCATCGTCCAGACAGACGATCTCGGCGTCGAATAAAGCCGAAGTCGCTCTGAAGGCCTGATCGGGTAGCAATAATTCCGGAAACTTGCCGGTTATGTCCTGCTGATTGCGGCTGCGGATTCTTAACTCTCCTTCGTCCAGAGCAATTATTGCCCGGATGCCGTCCCATTTGACTTCATAGAGATAGTCTTCCCCGCGCGGCGGCTCAGTTGCCGATTGCGCAAGCATCGGTTCGATGGGGTCGCGCAGCCAATCAACCTGGGGCTGATCCACGCGCTCGATCAGCCATTCGTTATCGCCGGTGCGATGCATTCTGTATTCCGCGCTAAGCGCACTGCTCGCGAGCCGAAAGTGGAACCCGTTTTTTTTCTCTTCAGTTATTTCGTATTTTCCGCGGGCATAAATCCATATCGTGCCGCCTCCATATTGTCCCTTCGGGATCGACCCCTCGAAGTTTATGTATTCCAGGGGATGGTCTTCAGTGGCAACGGCAAGCCTTATAATGCCCGGCCGGGGAGGTAGGCCCTTCGGAATAGCCCAGGACTCCAACACGCCCCCTCGTTCCAGGCGCAGGTCATAATGCAGGCGTGTGGCGTGGTGCCTGTGCACCACAAAGGCATCGCCTTCCCCGACCACCATCGCCGGCGGCGGTTCGGAGGTCTTCTCGAAACTCCGCTTGCCGGCGTATGCACTGAGTATTTCAGGAGTTTTGTATTTTGGCAAGTGAGAAATTATTTTCTGCGTTTTCCCGGGAGAAAATGATTTCGCTAATCCGCTGATCCCGTCGAGCGGCGTCGAGGATGGGGCCGGTTCCTTCTTTGTTTTCGCCTTCTCCCGCACCGTATGGAGGCTGGTGGCATAAGCGGCGATCCCCTCCCAGGCATCGCCATTACGCACTATGTGGTCGGGCGCAGTACTTAGCCTAAACTCGGCGGCACTGCCGATATCCCTCAATTGATCCCAGTGCAGCGGCATCGACACGGGGGCCCCCGGAAGCCCGCGCACACTGTAGGCGGATACAATCGTCTGATAGGTCCGGTTGCGATAGATGTCCACCAGGACCCTCCCTTGGCGGGCCTCCTTCTTCACATGCAGGGTCGTGGATCGGCTGTGCGATGCCACGAATAATTTAGCCACCTCCTGCGCCGCCTCGAAGACCTTGTCGAATGTCCACTTCGGCTGAATGGGCACGAGGATGTGAAACCCCTTCCTGCCGGTTGTCTTGACGAAGGGGTGGTAACCGAAATTCTCGACGTGCTCTTTCAGGTCCAGGGCAATTTCTACCAGCTCCGCAAAAAAGTAATTTTCCGGCGGGTCCAGATCAAACACGAAGTAATCGGGCTTATCGAAGTGCGGCGCGCGGCAATGCATCTGATGAAGCTCAATGCAGGCGAGGTTGGCGAGCCAGACCAGCGAAGCTTCCTCGGTGGCGATTACGTAGTCGATCTTTCCTTCCTGCTCCGACCCCAGCACAACATGTTCTATCCACTCCGGCGCCCAGTCGGGTCTGTTCTTCTGGAAAAAGCGTTCGCCGTCGATGCCGTCCGGATAACGTACCAGCGAAAGCGGCCGGCCTCGCAAATGGGCGAGGATAGTCGGGGCGACTTTAAGGTAATACTGGATCAGTTCCGCCTTCAGGATCTGGTCGCCGGGGTACAGAACTTTCTCCAGATTCGCAAGTTCAATCTTCCGCTTACCAACGCGGGCTATTTGAGATGTCCTGGGCATAGGGTATAAGCTCTCAAAAAAGTGAAATCTTAGTTTTCCTGTCTTGAATCGGTAAGCTCATGAAAACGCATGGCCGTTTGCGGCCCGCTGGCCTCTTCTTCGTGCTTGAAAAAAACGAAAGCCCTCTCCCAATTCTGGGACAGGATTCTTTCCCTCCATTGCGCCAGATCGTCAGCAGTATAACCGGCACGCCGCAGACGTAGGTAGCCCCAGGAGGCCGTACTGATGATCTCTTGGGCGGGGTTATCATCAGTATCGGCGACGCACAGGCTGCATTTCCTCTCCCGCAGGAGGTTCAGAATTGCAATATCTTGCCAGGAGGGGCTGCGGAATTCAAAGGCCGGAGACACATTGCCGGGAATCAGATTGAGAAACGCCTCCAGCGCCGGGCGGTCCGCGTGAAAACTCTTGGGAAACTGAAAAAGGACCGGCCCCAGTTTGCTCTCCAGAACAGACAGAGTCCGGAAGAGGTACCCGGCCTCCTCTGCCACGTTTCTCAGGCGTTTCAGGTGCGTGATGACCTGGGGTGCCTTGAAAGCAAAGATAAAATCCTCAGGGACCTGTGCTGCCCAGAATAAGAGGAGGCGTTCGGTGGGCATGCGATAAAAGGTATTGTTGATTTCTACCGTCTTGAGGCGTTCCGCATAGAAGCGCAGCATTTCCTTGGGCGAGATCCTTTCCGGATAGAATTTCCCTTTCCATTCTTTGTAAGCATATCCGCTTGTGCCGCTAGAGATCTGCAAGTCTTACGTTCCTCCAGCCATCGTGCCGGAATCTCACCGAAAAGCTAAACAAGACCGAGGTAATAACGCGAAGGCATGTTTAAGATGGACTTTTACGAAAGGACATTCAAGGGGGAAAAAAAGTAAGCTTATAGGTAGGTAATACCTATTATCGGACACTTTACTTTTTTCAGCGGCGATCCAAAAGAATGGCTGTTGACGATAATTTGCGCGGAGTACTTCAAAACGCTGTAATTTTGCGGGAAAATGGAGTAAGGTCGGGAAAATTACTGAAGGGTATCGAAATGATCGAAGTTCGCGTTTATTCGGAGGATACGGATGCCGGAGGAGTGGTTTACCATGCCGGTTACCTCCGTTATCTGGAGCGGGGACGGGTCGAGTTCTTGCGTGACCGGGGGATTGCCGTGGGGGAGCTTCATCGACAGGGGTATATCTTACCGGTAATGAGGTTGGAGATTGACTACCTTACCCCTGCCATCCCCGACGACCTCCTGCAGGTCAAAACCCGCGTGTTGGAGACCGCCAGTGCCACATTCCTCCTGGGGCAGCAGGTGGTGCGTGCTTCAGACGGCAAGCTGCTGGTTGAAGGGAAGGTCACTCTGGTTTGCGTCGGTCCGGGGATGAAGGTCAGAAGGTTGCCGCAGGAACTTTTGCAGGCCCTGGGTATTCCCTGAAGCTGCCTGATGAGTCATTGGTATTTGCGCAATGACGTGGTCTGGTCCCGGTGGATATTTACAGGACCTTTAGAACTTTGAATTTTCCGTCTTTCCACTCTCCTTTGTACCTCTTGCCATCCCAGAAGATCAGCGTGCCTTTACCGAAGATCCTGTCATTCACCCATTGCCCTTCATACCTGGAGCCATCGGTAAAGAAAAGCGCGCCCTTGCCGTGTTGCATGTTGTCTTTCCATTCTCCGGTATACTTTTTCCCGTCACCGAAGATTGCTTCCCCATGCCCATGTTTCACGCCATTTCGCCACTCGCCTGTATACCGACCGCCATCCGGCATTGTTTCCGTGCCTTCGCCTTCGGCAACGCCGTTTTGCCAATCGCCCTCGTACCGGTGACCGTCTGACAGCAGGATAGTGCCTGTTCCATGGGGCAGACCGTCAGCCAGTTGGCCCTCGTAGCGGCTTCCATCGGACCAGACGTAATTACCAACGCCATGAAAGCGATCCTCATTGAAGGAACCTCGATATCCTGACCCGTCCGAATAGGTGCATGCTATCTCGCCATCCGAAGTTATCTCCCCTCGAAGGAATTCCACGATCTGTTTGCCATCCGCACCCTGGGAAGTATTAAGCGTGAGGGGTATCTTCTTGATCATATCTGCCGCCTAAAAATCTACCTAAAAAGAATTCACCGGAGTAGACTTTTCCATGGGGTAAGGCCATTACACCCTTCCCATGGGGTAGTCCATTTTCCAGTTGACCGGTATATTTGCTGCCGTTTGTCAACGTCAACGTTCCGCGACCATGGTATTTGTTGTTTTTGAATTCGCCTTCATACCGATCGCCGTTGGGGAATTCCATGATCCCCTGCCCATCAGACTTGCCGTTTTTGAATTCACCGGTATATTTCCTCTTATCGGGCAATATCAGGGTTCCCCGGCCATCGAACAGGTCGTTTTTCCAGTCCCCAACGTATCTTAGTCCATTGGCCAGGGTGATAGTTCCATTCCCATTCTTTTGGTTGCCTTTCCATTGGCCTATGTATTTTGAACCGTCTGGTAAGGTAAGGATACCATGTCCCTCTCTGGCACCCGCTTTAAATTCTCCGGCATATTCCCTGCCATCGGAGTAGGTCATTGTTCCCTGGCCTTGTGGTTCTTCATCCTGCCATTCGCCTACGTATTTACTTCCGTCCGGTAAAATTCTTAACAAATGTGCGGGAATTGCTTCCGGAAGGGGATGCAGTTCCGTTTCTTCAGTTTTCTTTCCTGATTTTTCGGGAAATCGTGTAGATGCAACCTCCTGCCTCAACTCTTCCTCAATCTTGCTCCGGCTTTCTTCGGCTTGCCTCCTTTCCTCCTCTTCGGCTTTGCTTATGGCGAGTTCCTCGGCCTTTGTTCTGGCCTCTTCCTCGGCCAGGATTCGGGACCGTTCTGCGGCGAGTTTCCGGGCCTCTTCTTCAGCCTTGATCCGGGCTTGTTCCTCGGCCTGCCTCCGGGTCCTTTCCTCGGCCAGCATCCGGGTCTGTTCCTCGGCGAGTTTCCGGGCCTGTTCCTCGGCCTGTCTCCGGGCCCTCTCCTCGGCCAGCATCCGGGCCTGTTCCTCGGCGAGTTTCCGGGACTCTTCTTCAGCCTTGATCCGGGCCTGTTCCTCGGCCTGCCTCCGGTCCCTCTCCTCGGCCAGCATCCGGGCCTGCTCTGCGGCGAGTTTCCGGGCCGCT
>Ga0082335_1002492_pt1 | contig 34170 bp, 32 predicted proteins | sample Subgrocontami58m_FD_72375 | JGI IMG/M metagenome (GOLD analysis project Ga0082335, IMG submission 72375) | Subsurface groundwater microbial communities from S. Glens Falls, New York, USA - GMW37 contaminated, 5.8 m (SPADES assembly) (version 2) ... | reverse complement strand
CGAACGAAACGCCGTGCTTGCTAAGATTCGCTTCTGCCTTTTCCGGGTCCCACTCGAAGTTGTAACCCACTGACGCATTCTACCCTTCTAGTTCGAAATTCTCCATCGGCATAACGTGTCGGCTGACCAGCGCGGGAGAAAAACTCTCGCCAAATCAGGCCACGTTTATTCCGCGTCTGAGTCAAGCCGGGTGTTATGTTCACTATTTTTGTTTGTTTTATTATGAATCCAGCTCATGTCTGGCCTCTTACGGTCTTGCCACATCAATTGCTCACACCCTTCAAAATCTTTGGTGACGTAGACATTATCGACTAACCGAGCTTCTAAAAAGGGGTTGTGCCCACACGATATTCTACCAGCAGCATATTGGGCTTGGTAAGGATTTAATTTTCTATCTTTTGCAAATGCAACACGTTCCTCTAATGTGTAATATTCATTCGCATAGATCATTTCAATGATTTCAGCGACTCTTTCGCGTGTAAGTCGCCAATTCAGTACAGCTGCAATCTTGTCTTTTCTCTTAGCATGGTTCCCAATCCATTCCCACGTAACGAGCCACGCGGAGATTCGGCCAGGTTTATTTCTCCTACGTTTCATCGTAGTAATTTGTCATATTTGTGAGCATAATTATTAAGTAGATTGGTCAGCCTATCTGCATTAACTATTTTTGTAGTTAGGGCGGATTCTATAGTGTTATTCAGCATTTAGCAAGAAATTTCTCAACTGCCCAGATGGGACAAACACTGCACGTATTGTCGGCCTATTCCACCCTAGTCAAACCACTCTCCGGACCAAACCCGAGTCGATCCGCCGGGCTATGGACGCCACGTCCACACCGATTCAAAACGTGAGTGTATATCATCAAGGAACGATTATCTTAGTTTGGCAAAGAGCCATCCCTCAGGTCCGCTCTTCGTCTATGACGTGCGCCGGTAGGTCATGGCTTTTTGCACCCTCTGCTCGGCGAGTGCCACGGCAGTTTCTCTTGGCGGGACTCTTTTCTTGGCAGCCTCCTCCAGGACCAGCTGGGTATTGACGCGAATCTTCTCCTCAATCATCTGAAAGGCCGTCGTCTGCGTGCCGCCATGGTACTCGACTGCGCCGCAAATGACGCCAGTGAGATCTTCGGATCTGCCAGTCTCCAGAGCCCCTGCCAGAAAGCTGTCATTCCCGCTCTCCCCTATTGCTCTGCCCTGCATGCTGCTTAACGATAAGGGCGATGCAGCCCCTATAGTGGAAGGTCCTTTGTGCCTCAGCTCATTTTCGATACAAGATCTGATGCAGTTGATTTACCGCCTTTTTAACCCCCTCGAGGGTAAGCTCCTCCGCCGTAAGCCACTTTCCGCCCCTTTGGGTAAACTCGCCGAGGGCGAATATATTTTCGCTTAAAGGTCTCTGGCTTTCATCGAACTGGCCCGACCAAATCAGATCTCCCCGCTTCACATCCCACAGCTCAAGGACAAAGGCCGCGGAGGCCGGACGCTTGACGCCCCATTCCTCCCCAACCCGTTCCTGATAGCGGCGGACCCGGCCGGAAATAACCGCATCGGCATAAACCATCTCCCCGAGTTTCCTGGCACGGGCGCTATCCGCGCCTTGCGGGACCATGCTCAGCACCTCTCTAACTTCACGGTCCGAAACGATCTGCCAATTAGGTAAAGCGGCAACCGTGGAGTAAACGAGATCGCTCAGTATGGCGGCGGGCTCTTTCTTGCCGCTTTTATCATCAGGTACAGGGGGCGGAGAATAAGGAATTTTAGTTTTTGCCCCGGCGCTCATCGATTCGGGCTGCATGACGGCAATGCGCCGGATAATTCTGTTCCCTATATCCGTAGAATGGCTGCTCTGAAAATTCCCCGGACCCAGAGTGCAGGAAAAAAGCAGGAAGGATAAAAGCAGCAGCGTGATCGTAAGCAGAAGTTTTGAATTTTTAATTTTTAATTTTGAGTTCCAAGGCTGAACTAAAAACTCAAAACTCAAAATGAACAACTGACCGTAGGTCATAAGCTAATCCCCCAACACTATCTTGATGCCCAGCTCTTTGAGCTGTTTGGCGTCCACCGATGACGGGGCGTCGGTGAGCAGGCAGACGGCCCTTTGACTCTTGGGAAAGGCTATGACGTCGCGAAGCGAGCGCGCGCCGCTCAAGATCATGGCCATGCGGTCGATACCGAAGGCGATGCCCCCATGCGGGGGCGCCCCGAAGCCCAGCGCCTCCAGGAAGAACCCGAATTTTTCTTTCGCCTCCTCGGGACCGATGCCGAGGAGACCGAGCATCTGCTTCTGAAGCTCAACCTGATGGATACGCACGCTCCCCCCGCCGATCTCCACTCCGTTCAGGACCAGATCGTAGGCCTTTGACCTGACCTTCAATGGCTCTCTCTCCAGCAGGGGAAGATCTTCCTCAAGGGGAGCAGTGAAAGGGTGATGGACGGATACATGGCGCTTTTCCTCCGGATCGTATTCTAAAAGGGGAAAATCGACCACCCAGAGCAGAGAATAATCTTTCTCCGAGATCAACCCCAACTTTTCTCCCAGATGGAGGCGCAGGTTGGCCAGAGCCTCATAGACCACTTTGGGCTCGTCGGCGACGAAAAAAAGGATATCCCCGCTCTTTGCCCTTGTGAGGCTGAGAATCTCGCCGCGCTCTTTTTCCGAGAGGAACTTGGCGATCGGCGACTGCCAGTCCCCTTCCGCGAACTTGATCCATGCCAGCCCTTTGGCGCCGTACTGGCCGACAAAGGCTGTCAGGTCATCGAGCTCTTTGCGCGAGAGGTTCGCTCCACCAGCCACTTTGATCCCCTTGACCAGGCCTCCTTTTTCTATGGCGCCGGAAAAGATTTTGACCTGCGACCCTTTAAAGGCCGAAGAAAAATCGATCAGCTCAAGGCCAAAACGGAGATCCGGTTTGTCAGTCCCGTAACGGGACCGCGTCTCTTCCCAGGAGAGGCGCGGAAAGGGCCTCTTGAGCTCGATCCCCTTCAGTTCTTTGAACAGCACCGTTATCATCCCTTCGACCATATCAATCACGTCTTCCGGCTGGACAAAGGACATCTCCATGTCCAGCTGCGTGAACTCCGGTTGTCGGTCCGCCCTCAGATCCTCGTCACGGAAACAGCGGACGATTTGAAAATAGCGGTCCAGCCCTCCCACCATAAGAATCTGCTTGAAGAGCTGCGGCGATTGGGGCAGGGCATAAAACTTCCCTGGATAGATGCGGCTGGGGACGAGATAGTCTCTGGCCCCCTCCGGAGTGCTTTTGGTCAGGACCGGGGTTTCAACCTCGATAAATCCCTTGCTGTCCAGGTAATCGCGGATTTTTTTCGTCATCCGATAGCGCAGTAAAAGGCGGCCCAGGCTTTGCGGGCGGCGCAGGTCGAGGTAGCGATATTTGAGCCGGGTATTCTCATTCGCATCGGTCTCATCCTCTATCAGGAAGGGGGGAACCTGCGAGGCATTGAGAAGCCGCAGCTCCCGCACCGAAATCTCCACATCGCCGGTAGAGAGTTCGCGGTTAACGGTCTCCGGCGGCCGTTTTGTCAATGATCCGCGCACGACCAGGACATCTTCAGAGCGGATCTGCTTCGCCTTCTCATGGGAAGCCGGATCGATCTCAGGGTTGAAAACGACCTGAATGACTCCGCTGCGGTCTCTCAGGTCCACAAAGATCAAGCCGCCGTGATCGCGCCGCCGCTGCACCCATCCACCAAGGATCAACTCCCGGCCCACGCCATCCACTCGCGGCTCTCCGCAGTAACAGCTCCTCTTCCAATCCCCGAGATGGTCGGTGAATACTCTCTCCATATTTTCGTTACTCGTTATTGGTTACTGGTGATTCGTTAATCAAGACTACCACATTTCGGGCGCCGTCTTTTCTTAAACTCTTCAATTCTCTATCCCTTCAACCCTTCAACCTTGTTAATAGGCATCCGCGCAGAAAGCTCTTCCGCTACCCGCTCCAGCTCTATTTCGAACTGTTCCTTGCTATCCATGTCGCGCAGGATTGCCCTGCGGCTTTTCAGCTCGTCATCACCCACGATCAAGGCCGATCTCGCCCGCAGCTTGTCCGCCCGCCTCATCTGACTCTTGAGGCTCTTTGCCTCTCCTTCTATCTCTACACTGAATCCCGCCCGGCGCAATCTGTGGGTAGCAGAAAACGCCCACGCGCGCGCCGTCGCTCCCACCCATACCAGATAGACGGCGGGACGAGCGGCTTTCTTGCTCTCCTTCATCGCCAGTAGAAGCACGAGCCGTTCCATTCCCATGGCGAAACCGACCCCGGGCGTAGGAGGGCCACCCAGCTCCTCAACCAGGCCGTCATAACGACCGCCGGCGGCCACCGCGTTTTGGGAGCCCAGTCGCGAGCTCGTCCACTCAAAAGCGGTGCGACAGTAATAATCGAGCCCCCGCACCATGCGCGGATTGAGCTTGAACGCCAGACCGGTTTCACCCAGGAGCTGTTTTACAGTCCCGAAGTGATCCTCGCAGGTTTTGCAGAGAAAACCGAGAATAGAAGGCGCTTCGCCCGTGAGTTGGGAGCAGACCTCTTCTTTACAGTCCAGGACGCGCATGGGGTTCCGCCCCATGCGGCGCTGGCAGTTGCCGCACAGTTTTTTTTCCCTCTCCCCAAGGAACGACAAAAGATCCTCTCGATAACGAGGACGGCAGGCGACACAGCCGAGAGAGTTGAGTTCCAGCGTCAGTCCGTCCAGCCCGACCATCTCGAACAGATCTCTCAGGAGCAGGAGAAGCTCCGCATCGGCAAACGGATCCCCTCGACCCAAAACCTCTGCATCGATCTGGTAAAACTGGCGCAGCCTCCCCTTCTGGGGCCTCTCACGGCGGAACATAGGACCGATACAAAAGAGCTTCCGCACGGGCTCTATCTTGTAAAGCTCGGCCTCGATGTAGGCCCGAACCACGCCGGCCGTCGCCTCCGGCCTGAGGGTCAACGAGGAGCCACGAATGGCGTCTGGTTCCGGCCCAGGCGGCAACATGATACCCATCGCGTCACGATCCACAAACGTGTACATCTCCTTTTCCACGATATCCGTCGTCTCTCCCAGCGAGCGACTGAAGAGCTCGGTCTTTTCCAGTATAGGAATACGGATCTCGGAAAAGTTGTACAGGGCGAATACTTCTCGCGCCTTGTCCTCGGCAAACTGCCAGCTCTCGATCTCCCCTGGCAGGATATCAGAGAAGCCTTTGATCGCGGCAACTTTCATAGTTCAAAAAAGAAATCTTCCCTGACATAGACCATAGAAGAGCCGTAGAGGTCAAGCGAGCAAGCGGGCATACCTCCGCCTGCCCCGCTCCGACCAGGGGTGCAAAGGAATCAAACTTTCGAGGAGAGAGAAAAGAAAAGCGAAGAAAGACCCCGCCAGGGTAGCAACTCCCCTCTTAGCCTCCCTGGGCGGATGTCTTCTCCTGCAGTTTTTTGAGCAGTTCGTCGAAGGTTGCGCTTGCCAGGATGCGGTCAAATTGGGAGCGATAGTTTCCCACCAGGCTGATGTTTTCGACGATCATGTCGTAGATCTTCCATTTCCCTCCCACGAGGAAGCTGAGAGAGCAATCGACATGTCAAAAGTCCTACGAGATTGGAATCCTCTGCGTCGCTCGGGATCGAGAGGGCATGCCTCATTGACAGCAGCGAACCAGGGGTGCTTTAATTACCGCCACTCCCGCTCACACACTACTCTAAACGTGGCAACGTCTGGCAGATTTAAGGAGGCGTCAAAACATGCCGAAGGATCTACGCAACTTCATTCAACAGATTAGTACCACAATTCCGGACCAAATCCAAATGGTCACGGAAAAAGTAGATCCGAAGTTCGGCGTCACGGCTATCGCAGGGAGATTGGCAAAGGAGGGTAAATTCCCGGCCCTTTTCTTCACTAATCTTAAGGGTTCTTCCCTGCCGCTGGTAATCAACCTCACTGCTACCTACGAGCGGCTGGCGCTGGCTCTGGATACCAGCGTTGCCCAGATGACCAGGGTTTACGGTGAGCGGGAATTGAAACCAATCCCTCCGAAGGTCGTCAATGACGGCCCAGTCAAAGAGATCATTTTGAAGGGAGAGAAGGCCAGCCTTTCCGTGCTGCCGATTCCCACGCACAATGAATTGGACTCAGGCCCTTACATTACCGGGGGAGTTCTCATCTGCAAGGAGCCGGATACCGGCCGTCACAACGCCGGCATCTACCGCCACGAGGTCCAGGCCGACGACCAACTTGGGGTTTATTTCCAGGGGGCACATCACGCGGGCTATATTTATCAGCGTTACAGCGAAAAGAACGCGCCTACAGAAGTCGCTATCGCCATCGGCCATTATCCCGCTTTCATGCTGGGAGCGGTCTCGAGAGTGGCGGGAGTAGGCGGAGAATTTGAGGAAGCCGGGGCGCTGCTGGGAGAGCCCGTGGAGTTAGTGAAAGCCGAGACCGTGGACCTCCTCGTGCCTGCCGGAGCCGAGATTGTCATCGAAGGCATCATCCCGCCGCATGAGACACACTTCGAGGGGCCCTTCGGCGAGTGGCCGGGCTATTACGTTGCAGAGGGTGAGAAGCCATTTATCAAGGTAAAAGCTATTACTATGCGCAAGGACGCGATCTACTACGACGTCTTCCCGGCCAGCCAGGAACATCTGGTCCTCGGCAGCCTCCCGCGCATGGGAAACATCTATCGACGCATTAAGGATAGCGTCCCTGGAGTCGTGAATGTTAATGTCCCGGCCCACGCCAGAACGCACTGCTATATCTCGATCAAGAAAAGCAGCGACACCGAAGTTAAAAAGGCGGCTTTTGCGGCTCTCACCACCGAGGCGGAAAACTTGAGATTCGTTGTAGTTGTTGATGACGACATCGACGTCTTCAACGAGCATGAGGTCATGTGGGCGATAGGAACCCGCTTCCGCCCGGAAAAAGACCTTCTCGTCATCCGCGATTGGGCCGGCCCCGGCGGCCTGAATCCTGTCGGCTGGGAGTATCATCGGGATGAGGCGCGCACTCCCGTCATGACCAGCGTCCTGGTCATGGACGCAACCGAGCCTGCGGCCCCCCGTCGTTACCCGCCGCGCGTCAAAGTGCCCGAGAAGGCGATGGCCGGGCTGCGTCTGGATGCGTTGCTCCGCCCCTTCGATCCAAAAGTGGTAAGATCCTAGCTGTAAGCTCGATAAAATGAAGTTTGGAGTCTTTCTTCCGATCTCCGGCCGGGCCGCAGGACCAACAACGCTCGTGGAGGCAGCCCGTACGGCTGAAACCCTGGGGTATGATTCTGTCTGGGCGGCAGATCGCATCGTTATCCCTTGGGAAATCAAAACCCCCTACCCTTACAGCGAGGGGCAACAGTTTATCGTACCCCCGGATAGGCCTTTTTTTGAACCGCTCACTTGTCTTGCTTTTCTCGCTGGTTGCACCGAAAAGGTGAAGCTGGGGATGAGCGTCCTTGTGCTTCCTTATCGCCATCCTCTCTACTGGGCGAAGATCGCTACAACGATCGATCAGTTATCCAGGGGCAGATTTCTTCTAGGGGTCGGGGTCGGTTGGATGAATGAAGAATTCGAAGCGTTGGGCGCGCCGTTCAAAGATCGAGGGCAAGTCTCTGACGAGCAACTTGACCTCCTCAATCGCCTCTGGAAAGATGAGAGGGTCAGCTTTAACGGACGATATTACCGCTTCAAAGATATCGCCTTTTCCCCCAAGCCGTTTCAGAAGCCGCACATTCCGATCTGGGTCGGCGGCGAAGGGGCGCGGGCCCAGCGACGGGCCGCAGCATACGGCGATGCCTGGTTTCCCTACTTCGTGAGGATTACGCCGCAGGAGCTGGCCAGACGGTTTGACAACGTCCGACGCTGGGCCGCCGAGGCGGGACGCGAGCCAAACCAAATCCGTTTTGCCTGCTGTCTTCCCATCGAAGTCAGCACGCAGCCCGTCGCCCAGGAAGAGGACCGGCTGCGGGGCAATCCCGAGCAACTTGCTGAAGCGCTGAGGGCTTTTCGAAAGATCGGCGTGGAACATATCGCCCTGCAATTTATGATGCCCCATTGGCCCGAGCGCCAGGCACAGATCGAGCGCTTCGCCCGCGCGGTCATGCCCGAGTTTCAGAGGCAGTAAGAAAACAGGATGGCAATTCCCTTGTCAACGTTCTCTTCGTCGAATGCAGACAATATCTCTCTGTAGTCGCTTAGCAAAAGGCTCCCCTTTGAAGCTCCAGGCACTTTAAGTCTTGTAAACAATGTGTTACATTTGTGACACCTAAATGGAGGATAGCCGATGCGATTTACCAATATTCGGGAGCTGAAACACCAGACGAACAGAGTGCTGGCCTTAGGCAAAAAAAATGGTCCCGTGGTGGTCATGCGACGGTCACGTCCGGTAGCGTTACTACGAATTATCAGCGAGAAGGATTTTGCCTTGAAAATTGCGCCTCTCTGGAACCGCCTTAAAGACGCAGCAGGGCGCGCCGGATATGGCCCTGAGGATGTTGAAAAACTTATCAGGCGATCCCGCGCGCCGAAGCGATGAAGCCTGCTCCTATCAGGGTGGTCATTGACACCAATGTCCTGGTATCGAGTTTATGGGGAGGCAAACCGCGCAGGGTGATAGACCTCTGGGATCAGGGGGACATTCTCGTTGTTGCCAGTGAGCAGGTTCTCAACGAATACTTGAGCGTATTGGCTCGATTTGACCTCACGGAAGAGGACATAGATGATATCACTATTCTTTTTTCGAACCCTTCCAAGACATCGATTGTCCAGCCCAAAGCACGGATACATGTAATAAAAAAAGACCCGGCAGACAACAAATTTTTGGAATGCGCCGTGGAAGGCGAAGCAGACTTCATTGTTAGTGGGGACAAACATCTTCTGGAACTGGCCCGCTATAAGAGTGTCAGGCTCGTTTCTCCAAGTGAGTTTCTAAGCAGTTTCTAATCACCCCGCTGCCTTGGGCCTGCCTCGTCTCCTGCCGCCGGGTTTCGGAAACGCCGACTCTTGCTTTTAATCCTCTTTCGGCCTGAGGCGTAGCCAGCAAGGTCCTATGCCGACCTGGGTGCCGCTTCCGGCCAGGGATGGACATTTATCCTGCCTTGAGGTAGTAAAAACTCTATACTATTTGCCTGGCGACCTACGAATCATTAGAGAAAGGACCAAAGAAAGATGAGTGAACTACCGCGAGTGGCATTAATCATTACCGGAGGAACCATCGACTCGGTCGGCAAGGACCGATTGGATCTCGCCTGGTACATCGAGGCCGGGAAACGGTTGAATACCGGAGAGCTGCTGGACCAACTCCCAGAGCTCAAGTCGATTGCCAGAGTCGAGGAGGTCCCCTTCCGGCGGCTGCCAAGTCACGCCCTGGTAGACAAGGATTGGCTCGACATGGTGCGCACGATCCATTCCATCTTCGACGGCAATAAGGCCGATGGCGTCGTCATCACCCACGGCACCAATACGATTGAAGAGACCGCCTACTACCTGAACCTTACGGTCAAAACGGATAAACCGGTCGTTGTCGTCGGATCCATGCGACCCGCTTCGGCGATCAGCGCGGACGGCTATCTCAATCTTGTCAATGCGGTCAAGGTTGCCGCCGATCCCAATTCGAGAGGCCGCGGGGCGATGCTGGTGATGAACGACACCATTTACAGCGGCCGCGACGTAACCAAGACCGCCACTTACCGCGTGCAGGCCTTTCAGGCTCGGGATCTCGGCCCGCTCGGCTTCGCGGACGCGGACGGGAAAGTCGTCTATTATCACCAGACTGCCAAGAAGCACACCGCGCAAACCGAATTCGATGTCCGAGCCCTGCAATCACTGCCGCGTGTCGATGTCGTCGTCTCCTACGTCGGCGCCGACGGCGCCATGATCGACGCCGCGGCCGCGGCCGGCGCCAAGGGAATCGTCAGCGCTGCGACGGGGGCCGGACGGCCAACGCCGGCGGAGGATGAGGCCTTCGACCGAGCCTACAAAGAAAAGGGAGTGATGATGTGCCTGTGCAGCCGCGTGGGTTCAGGGCGCGTGGTGCGGAGTCCAGGTCTAACGCGCCGCGGCTTCGTCGCAGGCGACAATCTCCAGCCCTGGAAGGCCCGTGTCTTGCTGGCTTTAGCTCTTACGAAAACGAATAACGCCAACGAGATCCAGCGGATGTTCGACACCTACTGATCTCGCCCGGCAATTTTTAGTCTGAGTCTAAAAACCGGCTAGCGTCTTGAGATGGCAAGGATTATTTGAGGCCGAAGGGGATGTAAAGGAACAAAAGCAGCAGAAAGGCTACGATACCGGTAGCCAAAGCGACTACTAAACCTACAACGAAGGCCTTTATCCCAATGATACTTATGCTTTGGTACCTTACCTTGAATCCAACTCCGGCAAATGCCGTGGCCAATAGAAACGTGCTGATCGGTTTTACGAAGGACGCTGCGATGGGACCCCATAGGAGTTTGGTCAGCGGGACGAAAAGGAGCGCCGAATTTAAGAGACTCGCCACGACGAAAGCCAGGGCGAAAAACGGTATCCCAAGCCTTCCCTTCGTAATTCCCGAATCCTTCTTGCCTTCCGAGAAAACGAGAGTGGCAATTAGAACTACCGGCGCAATCATGAAGATCCGGACTGATTTCGTTACTAATGCTACATCCGCGGCCTCTTTGCTCACTTGTGCCGCTGCCGCCACGACCTGCGCCGTCTCGTGAATGCCTGTTCCAGCCCAAACACCGAAGGCGGCTTGAGAATGGTCGAGTAAGGCGCCCAAGCCGGTATACAAAAAGATAAAGGGATACGCCACCATGGCTATCAGCCCAAAAAGGGTGATACAGGCTACGGCTACCCCAATCTCCTCGTTCTTGGCTTTGATAGATGGAGCCGTCGCAGCAATAGCCGAGGCGCCGCAGATGGACGTGCCAACCGCGATCAATATCGACATCCTTTTTTCAAGCCCCATTAACCCGCCAAACCAGAGGCCGAAACTGAGTCCGAATGCGACCACCAGTATTACCTGGACCACGCCGATAAAGCCCATGCTGGTCCAGGTTACGACGCTGATGGTGAGGCCGAGTACTACAACAGCAAACCTTAGAAGGCCGGTAGAACAAAAGTTGATGCCTGTGTCGAGGCCGTAGGGTAGTTTAACAAGGTTAGCCATAAGGATACTGTAGATAAAAGCCCAGAGCAGAGGACTCACCTTGCTGAGCAAATACACGTTGGAGAGATACGAAAGTACTCCAATTAGCAGGCAGCAAAGGACTCCAGGACCCAGGTCAGCTACAGATGGAGAAATTCGATTTGGAGTGGTGATCACTTCTGAGACCTCCTATAATAAAAAACCTTTTTTTTGAGAGATTTCTATCTTGGCTAATGGTGTTTATGATGCGCATGTAATTCTAGAATCAGCACTGATGCCCACCTATACTTCATGGCGCCTGCCCTCGCATTAATCTATTTCGACTCAAAGGTCAGTACCCCTCTTTTCTGAGCTTGTCGAGAAACCTTGTGTCTATGAAATCCCCGGGCTTTGCTTTTGCAACTGCAGGGCTTGATTTACGCTCCTGCTCTAAAGTGAACTCGATAGCTTTAACATCTGGATATAAGGTTCGATTAATCTGCTTTAACATAGACTCACGATAGTACGCCTGCAGGAAAGCATAGTCTGTAATCCTCATATACTGACCCACGATCTTTAGTGTCCCCGCCTCGTTAGAAAAGATATACCTAGTCGCATCAAGCAGCGCTCTAAGGACGTTCTCAACAGTCCCCGGGTTTTGTTGAGCATATCTACGTGTAGTCATGAACCCACCAGTAAAAAAATAAGGAATAACATTTGAGTAATCGACAAGTAAGTTAAAACCCATCTGCTTCGCTTGAACAGTAAGAGGTGGACTGATAACGATGCCCTCGATGGCTCCAGCCTGAAGGGCCACCAGTCGTCCGGGTTGACCGGTAAGCATTTGGACAATACGAACATCCTTGTCCGGTATGAGGCCATGTTTCTCCAGCATAATACGAGTAGTGTAATCCGGACCACCTCCGAACTGGCCTATTCCGATTCTCTTTCCACGAAGTTGACGAATATCAGCGATATCTTTGCCAGTAATTAGAGCGAAATCGGCTGTAGCTGTACCGGTGCCTAGGAAAACTAAATCTGAACCTTGGAGATTTGCTCGGATAAGTGCCCCCGGCGCGGAGATCCCCATCTGGAGCTCGCCAGCGAGCATAGCCTGTACTACGACTCTTCCACCAACAATGTACACTAGCTGTGCATCAATGCCGTGCTTTTTGAAATACCCCGCCTCCTTTGCAACCCAAAGAGGAGATTGCGATCCCACAAGAGAACTAAACGAGAAATTAAGCTTCTCTGCTCCCGCGTCCGTGAAGGCAAGAAACAGCAGGAAAAAAGCCGCAGGAAATGACTTGATAAAATTCATAGCAACCCCTCCTAACTTTTTTATCTTCAGGTTAGGAATTTCTTCCTCCACCATTCAGCCACTTCGTCAAAGCTCGCTATCCAAACGTCCGAAAATTGCTTTACGTGCTTAAAGAATTCTCGAATCACCTTTGCGCGGTCAGGCCTACCGGATATATAAGGGTGAACGCCAAGAGACATCAGCGCTGGTCTCTTCTGGGCATCCTCATACCGGGCGTCAAAGAACACCTTCATATAATCGATTGCCTCTGGTGTCGTGCGGCAATCATTCCGGCTGTACATCGAATAGTCGTTGAGTTCTCCTGTATCGACAATCCGATAAGGTATCTCAACGAGACGATTGCCTTTAATTTTCAGGATGTAGGGAAGCTCGTCGTCATGGAGCCCCATGTGATACTCAAAACCCTCTTCGACCAGCGTCTCGATAAGGTTCTCGTATTGTCTTGTCCCAGGTGATCCCCATCCTTTTGGCCGCTGTCCGACCACTTTCTGGAAGATCTTCACGCACCGCTTGACATCTTCTTTCATCTCTTTATCGCTCAGTTGAGCGATAAATCGACCCTGATCATACCCGTGGCCCACGACCTTCTGCCCTCGCTTCACCAACACCTCAAACACGTCAGGGTGCCGTTCCGCAGCTAAAGCACTGCTCAGGAGATTGGGGTAAACATCCATCTCCTCCCAAATCTCAAGTAGCCGCCAGATGCCGACGTTGAACCCGTATTGGATTGTTGTTGTGATTGCCAGATCGGGCAGCTTCATGCCCGAAAAAGCTCCTGGACCCATTTGAGGTGGACGCTGATACTTCGCGATTGTCTCCTCTCCCCATTCCTCCAGCGCCACATACATAGCCAGGGCGAGCCTTTTCCCCTCAGGCCAGACTACTTTTCCCACTCTCTCTCGAAATAGAATAGCTTCCCGTTCCACTTTTGACCTCCTTTCTTGTTGAGCCTGACTACAAAACGGAGGGGGGACATACATTGCTGTGTCCCCTCTTCCGTCTCGCACTGCAAAGTGCCTTATCCATGCGCCTTCACATAGCTAAGGAATTCAAAGTCATGAAATCGTGCTCACGGTCGATCATCACTGGTCTGACCTGCCATATGATTGTCTCGTCCCGCCCCTCCGGATTGAATGGACGCCCAATGGGCGAAACGACGTTTAACACTGTTGGAGCAAAGCTTGAACCCGCTCCACCCCGGGTCGTCTACCAGCTATGCGCTTGCCCGGTATGTACCTGCAGTGCTCTCCACTTGCGATGTCAGCTTTATTCCCATTATCTCTCTTGCCTGCTGGGGCGTGGCCACTTCTCTCCCGATCATGTGAGCAAAATCCACAATCAGCTTCACCACCTGCGTGTTGCTTTCAATAATCTCGTCCTTGTGAGGGTACAACCAATAGCAATCCTCAATGCCCACTCTCACCAGGTCTACCCCTGCAAGTATGGCCGTCATGGTAATAGGCATCCAGTTCCTGCTTCCGGAAAAGACCCCAATGATGCTGTCAGGTATCCGTTTCTTGGTTTGCTCAATGCTAGTAATGAGGTCGATAGGCATCCAGGGATCAATGTCCATCGGCCAGCCCCTGGGGTGTCCCATATCGTGCACCAGAACGAAAGGCGTCTGGGTCATGACCCCTGTTTCTATTAACACTCTGTGCATCTCTTTCACGTTATAAGAGCTACGCAACTTGTGAATAGGCTTGATATTGTTTGCTTCCATAAACCTAATCGCTTCTTGCACAGCTTCCACATAACCCGGCGGGTATGAGTGTCCTGGAGGCCAAAGAACTACAGCACCCTGCACGTATCTATTTCCCTTCCCCAACGCCAGGGCTTCTTTAATATAGGTTATGTAATCAATCCCTCGCACAAGCTGCCCGATTGACATCTGTTCTTGCATCTCCCATTCCGTCGGTGGAGGGCCTTTCGCTTTCCATGTGTGCGGAATTGTTACGGCGTCAACTTCTTTAAACACCAGATCAATAATCTTTGTTTGCAACTCTGTGTGCATTGTCTGCAGCGGATTTCCTTCCACCGATATCCCCGTCCGCGGATCTCTCGGGTGGTGGTGAATAGCCGCCGCCCCCGCCTTGATAGCTTCGATGTCCATTCTCGCCTGCTCTTCTACCGAGACGGGCACGGCAGGGAATCTAATACCATTCTCTTTGTAACCGACCGGCTCATGTCGGTATAATTCTCGGGGTCCCCAGTATTTAGGCTGCCACCCCGGACAGGCACTCTCGATTATTAGCGGCTTGTCCAGCGTGGAAATCCTTTCTTCAAACTCGATGGGGTGCATCCTCAAGCGCCTTTTGATGTCAGCAACTTGCTCACGCATTAACCCGGCCATTGTGATACCTCCTTCTTAATGGTTCTTTCTGAAACGTAAGTATCTTTGCGCTCCAGAGATTGAAATTTTCAGGTGTCAACTCCCTCTAAGGAGAGACGATCACCCGCCTGTGAATGGCAATGCAAGGTTTACCCGTAACGAGCCATGTTCACACCTCCTTGTCCGGTTACTATCCATACTCTTCGAGATGTCTACTATTCCGGGGAAAGTCCACTAACAAAATGGGGCGTCTATTGCCCCTTACGAGAAGAAGCAACGCTATCCTGCTTCTGATCGCTCACGCAGAGCCCGCCGGAGCACTTTCCCTGCTGCACTGACAGGCAATGCGTTTCTAAACTCTACGACCCGGGGCACTTTGTAAGCCGCTAGTCTGTCCTTACAAAACTTTATGATCTCCTCTTCGGCAACCTTGCCATCCAAGCTCCCTTTCGGGACTACAAAGGCTTTAACAGCTTCTCCACGATAACTATCTTCTAGTCCAACAGTTGCGAGATCTCACAATTCATGACCAGCTTGAACTCGCTGACTCTCCCATGCAGGTTTAGAGGATGATCAAAAATAAGGATGGGGAATTTTTTCATCGCCCCAAGGTGCTTGATGATAGCGGTGACATCGTAATGAGATGGATCCACCACCTTCGTAATGTGGACGATCTCGTTGGGGATCTCTTTACGGCAATCCTCCAAGAAGGTCCTGAGGCTCTTCGGCATGTATTCCTCCTCGTATGGAACTAAAACTTCTCACCGTTGCTTCCCCACCAATCCGCTATGTCGCCGAAACGTCCCGCGATCCAGACGTCCCTGAACGAATGGATGTATTGCAGAAATTCCTTTATGACTTTCGCGTGGTCTGCTCGCCCTGAGACATAAGGATGACACCCTAACGTCACGAGCTGAGGAGTTCTGGAGGATTCCTCATATTTGGCATCAAAAAATTCCTTCATGTAAAGAAAAGCTTCTGAGGGGATCCGATGATCATGCTCACTCCAAATGTAGTAATCATTCAGTTCACCCGCATCACCAATCCGGTAGGGAATCTCTACCATCTTATTGCCGTTAATCTCTACAAAGTAGGGGAGCTCATCGTCGTGAAACCCCATGTGATAACGAAAGCCTTCCTCAAGCAACATGCTCAGGATATTTTCGTGCTGTCGCGTCCCCGGCGAACCCCAACCCACGGGCCTAGTACCCGTCACTTCCAGAAAGATACGATTCGACTTCCTTATCGTTTCTTGGAGTTCGGAATCGTTCAATTCCGTCATCCATACCGCCTGATCATAACCGTGCCCAATAAGCTCAAACCCCCGCTTCACCAATTCACGAAAGAGGTCTGGGTGTCTCTCCGCCGCGAGGCTACTAGCCAAGATTGACGTTTTCAATCTACATTGATCCATGACGTCTAAGAGCCGCCAAACACCTACCCGGTAGCCATATTCAATAGTTGTCAAAATAGATAGATCAGGCCCTACCCCGGGAATAGGTCGCGGAGTGCCTGGAGGGATACGATTGTACTGTTTCATGTTCTCCACTGTCCACTCCTCGACCGCTATGTACATAGCAAAGGCCAGTCTAGCCTGATTCGGCCACGGCCGTTTCCCAAGACGATCTCTAAATGGAACATAAATCTTTTTCATTCCTTCACCCCCAAAAGTTAAAAATACCCCTCCTTTTTTAGCCTATCGAGGAACCTGGTATCTATAAAATCCTCCGGTTTTACCTTCCCAGGAGGCACGCGCTCCTGAGCCAGAAAAAACTTAACGGCTTCGACGTCGGGGAAAACCGACTTGCTGATTTCCTTTAACGCCACCTGGCGATAGTAGTCTTTTAGAATGGTCTGGTCTGTTAATTTCATATATCGGCTAATTACTTTTGTCGTGCCGTCCTCGTTTGAGAGGATGTAATTCGTGGCGTCGACAATCGCCCTCACAGAGTTTTCGACAGCTTTAGGATTTTCCTCAATGTATTTACGTGTTGTCGCCAGCCCAGTAACTACAAAAGGCGGCAACACATCAGAGTAGTCCAGCAATAAATTGAAACCTAACTTTTTTGCTACCAGGGTCAAAGGAGGATTAATAACTATCGCTTCAATTGCTCCCGCTTGCAGAGCGGCCAAACGGCCGCCCTGACCAACCAGCATTTGAACTATCCTAACATCCCTGTCGGGCTTCAAGCCGTTTTTCTCGAGGACCATTCGAGAAGTGTAATCAGGAGGTCCGCCAAGCTGGCCTATCCCCACTCTTTTTCCTCGCAGCTGCTGTATGTCCGTAATTTCTTTTAGGGATACGAGGAAAAAATTTGGCTTATTCCTTGTAACGGCAACCAAGACAAGATCCCCACCCGCAAGATTTACCCGAACAATATTACCCAAATCTACAAGGCCAGCTTTAACCTCTCCGGCCAGCATGGCCTGAGCCCCAACCCGCGTACTAACAATATAGACAAGGTCTACATCCAAGCCGTGCTTTTTAAAAAAACCTTGTTCCTTTGCAATCCACATCGGCGATTGAGAGCCGGTTAGAGCGCTGAATGACATTTTAATTTTCTCGGCAGAGGCAGGACCATGAGCTAAAAGTAGAAAAAAGAAACACAGAGAAAACAGCTTGGTCACCATGTCCCAGCTCCTTTCATTCCAATGCAAGAAGTCATCTAAAAGATTGCCTATCGGCTGGTGAGTGTTATGCCCATGATCTTTCTTGCTTGCTCCACCGTCGCTACGGGTCTTCCGATGAAATTACAGAAGCCCACGATCTTCTTCACAGCCTCCTGGTTACTTTGAATGACATCATCTTTATGAGGATACATCCAGTAGGTATCCTCGATGCCTGTCCTAACTATATCGACTCCCATCAGTATTGCTGTGATCGTAATAGGCAGCCAGTTTCTTCCCCCTGAATAAACACCGATGATGCTATCGGGGATGCGTTGCTTGGTTTGCATAATGCTGGCCACGAGATCGATCGGCATCCAGGGATCCATGTCCAGAGGCCAGCCATAAGGATGACCCATGTCGTGAACGAGGACGTACGGTTTGTGCGTCATGACCCCAGTGTCTAGAAGCAGCCGTACCATCTCCCTGACACTATAGCCACATCGCAGCTTGTGGATGGGCTTGATGTGATTTGCCTCCATGAACTTGACACCTTCCTGAACCACCCTTGCATAATTCCGAGGATACGAGTGATTGGGGGGCCACATCGTGACCGCTCCCTGGCAGTATCGATTGCCTTTTCCTAACTCGAGGAGTTTCTGGGTGTCGGGAATGTAGTCAAACGAACCATCAGGCTGTCGAAACCACGTATGCTCAAGCGTGATGGCATCTACCTGCTTAAAGACTTGCCCATACACCTCCGCCAGCACCGGGTGGTGCTTGGGGGTCATCGTCGCCGAGATGCCGGTCTCGGGATCTCTCGGGTGATGATGAAGACACGCTGCCCCGCCCTTAACTGCCTCCACATCTGTTTTAACCTGGTCCTCTATGGACACGGGGATCGCACCATATCGGAGACCGCCCGGCTTGTATCCTGGCGGCTTCACGGGATAGAATTCAGGAGGGCCCCAGTGAGTGGATTGCCAACCGGGACATGCGCTCTCAATTATCAGCGGTTTGTCCAACGTGGGAATCCTCTCCTCAAACTCAATGGGGTGCATTTCCAGCCGCCGCTTGACATCCGCGACATACGCTTCCGTTAGTACCTTCTCTGGGGACGTAGTACTGTTCATCTCAACACCTCCTTATTTGTTGACTGCCGTTATTTGGATCACGCCTTTCTGCTTTTTCAGTGCCCTCCGCTTATGGCAATCGCCAGGCGCATTTAAGAAATACCTATTTTTTCAACCCCGCTGTGAGTACCTCTCTAAGCAATGTGAGGTCCAGCAATTTTGTTCTCACAAGATCGTAAGCTTGCAAAACTCCGGCGTCGGCCAAACCTTTAGCCACCTCCTGCATCATTTCCTCCGTCGGCATTCCATCGCGATTATGTGAGATAACTCCCAGATCGTAGACCCTGGACGCTATTTTGGGCTCAAGCTTTGACCACTTGCTAATCATCGGGATAATTTCTTCCTTATTCTGCGTATCTATATAATACTGAATCCCGCGCAACGTAGCCCGGATCAGCCGCTTTACCTGCTCTGGATTACTTTTTATCTTCCGCTCACTCGTCGCCAATCCTCCCAGAGGGATTTGGGCAATTTCAGCAGCATTCTGGACGATTCTAAATCCAATCTCCTCAGCCTTTGCTGTTCCAACAAGATCCAAGATAGCGCCGTCCACCAAGCCCCTATCAAGCATTGCTAACCGCGCGGCGGGCTCACCCGTGTATACAAGCTTGAGGTCTTTTGTCGGGTCTAATCCATGCTTTCTAAATATCTCAATCGCCATTCTCTCTACCGAACCAGCGTTGACGGCTATCGGCTTTCCCACCAAATCCTTAATGCTCTTGATTTCTGACCTCTTTACCACCAGCGCATGTTGCGGTCTCCCGGTAACGACTATGAAGGTTTTAAGCGGAGACCCTTTCGCAACCGCACCGGGAACAGTCGAGAACCCGCCTGTGGTGTAGTCGAGGTCCCCAGACATAAGAGCGCCAGGTATCACTCCCGGTCGCATCACTATAAAGCTCGATTCCAGCCCCTCTTCTTTCATGAACCCCTTGTACATTGCGGCAACAAGTGGGAAATACGACACACCTAATCCAGGAACCCCGATAAGAACCCCCTCCGCAAAAACAACATTAGCTTGTGTCCAGAAAGCTATGGTCAAAAAAAGGAAATGCTTTATGATCCTCATGATTTATCTCCGAGGAGATTCTTTTGTCCTGTCCTGGCGTGCTCTCTCAGCACCCGCCGTAGCACCTTCCCTGCTCCACTGACAGGCAACTCGTCTCTGAACTCCACAACCCGGGGCACTTTGTAAGCAGCCAGTCGCTCCTTACAAAATTTTATAATCTCCTCTTCAGTGACCCTGCCATAGTAGTTTTCTTTCGGGACCACAAAAGCCTTGACCACCTCCCCCCGGTAGCTATCTTCAACACCAACAACGGCCACCATTTTGACTGAGGGATGGTTGTAGATTACTTCTTCGACCTCACGCGGCCACACCTTGTATCCAGCCGTATTGATGACATCTTTAAGGCGATCGACGATAAAGAAATACCCTTCGTCGTCCATGTATGCGACATCACCGGTGTGGAGCCAGTTCTCTTTTATCGCCTCCGAAGTCTCCTCCGGTTTTTTCCAATATCCTTTCATTACCTGCGGTCCCCGAATAACGATCTCCCCGGTCCTGCCAGGAGGCAAATCTTCCCGAGTGCTCAGATCCACAATCTTCGCATCTGTATCCGGGAGGGGAATGCCGATCGATCCCGCCTTCGCTTTCTGAATTGGATTTGCGTGGGTAAGAGGACTTGTCTCCGTAAGGCCGTAACCTTCGATCAAAACCTCATGTCCCACCATCTCATCAAAGGCGGCCTTCACACTGGCAGGCAAAGGAGCCGCGTTGGTCCGACAAGCCCTGAGAAAAGAAAAGTCGGACTGCCGCGCCTCTTCGTTATTTAACAGAGCGATAAACATCGTAGGGACGCCAAAGAGCCGGGTCGCCTGAAATCTTTCTACCGCTTTAGCTACGGATAGCGGGTTGAATCGAGACATAACGAGAAGAGTCGCACCGCTGTAAAGAGGAATGTTCATCGCCCCCGACATTCCGCCGCTGTGAAACATCGGTAAAACCGAGATGCAGGTTTCCTGTCCAGGCTCGAAGGCATACCATTCCGCAAACTGGATCGTGTTGGCAACAATGTTGCGGTGGGTGAGCATGGCACCTTTAGGTGCCCCGGTCGTACCTCCCGTATAGAGTAACAAAGCTAAGTCTTCAGAAGGATTGATGAAAACATCGCTCAGATGGCGCGGATCCTCCGCAAGCAAGCCTTCAAAGAAAATGACGTCTTTTGCGTGAAGGCCTGCACCCGGCGACGTTAGAACTAAAGGGATACCAATCTTCTTGGCCACAGCAGCTGCCGTGGCCGCACCTTCTCCGGATGCAATCATGAGACAGGCATCGGCATCTCTAACCTGGGTTTCGAGCTCTTGCTCCTTAAACATGGGATTACAAGGAACAACAACGGCCCCCGCCCTCCAGATGCCGTAGAAGCTGACGATCAGTTCCGGGCTATTGGGTAGATAGATTGCGACACGATCACCTTTTTGAATTCGGAGCCTTTGAAGACCCGCCGCGAGGGATCGTGTCTGAGAAATGAGACACGAATAGATTACTGTTTGCCTTTCACACAGGGACTCATGATCTAGAAAGCGAACAGCTACGCGGTCGCCAAATCTGTCCAGATTTTTGTCTATAACCCACCAGACCGGAACATTGGGATAGTCTAACGAAAAGGGTAGGTGCGATGGCCATGCACGGTGCCAGGGGCGAGAAAAGCTTTTTTGAATCAGTGGGACCGATATTTGTTCGATTTCGCCCATCAGTTACATAACCCGCGTTGCTCCCCGAGAGGAGTCCTTCAAGCCTGAAGAGACCGGCGCTGCATCAAGAGCGGATTGGAGGTTGTAGCCGAACTCCAGGGCTTTCAGATTTTGTTCATGGAACCGAGGAATCACTTCCAACATGGCCTTACGCATAGCCTCAAGATCCATGCCTGCGACCCGCGTCAGAACACCCAGCATGATCATGTTGGCGAATAACGGATTGTTGAACTTCTCTTTGGAAAGCATGGTCGCCGGCACCGCAATATGACGGTCTGGATCGCTATCCCGTATTTCCTTAACCAACTCCGGATCATAGAGGATTTTTCCGCGCGCCAGATCATAGAATTTCTTATATGCAGGTTCTGAAAAAGCGACGAAAACGTCCGCGTTCTCCACTACCGGACTGTCCACATAGTTTGGGGAGATGACAATTTGAGCACGAACGTAACCGCCGCGCGTCTCCGTGCCGTGGCTCTTCAGCATCGTCACCTTATGCCCTTGATTAATGGCACACAGGCCGAGGATTTGGCCCATTCTGACCACCCCTTGACCGCCAAAGCCACTAATTAGGATCTCGGTTCGCTCTCTAATCGAAGATAAGCTTTGAGAAGTCATCTCGCCGCCTCAGCACGTCCCTCGTCTTTCCTCTGCGCCCGACCAATCAGATCACGCAGCAATCGGGAGAACTCCGGGCGACTATTACTAGCGTCATGCTTGATTCCCGTCTCCCACTTGAAATCGGATTCTTCTCCGTTCGCCTTCTTTCCCTTGGTGTGTTCCCAAATCCACTCCAGATTCTTCATCGTATCCCGCGTCCCTAACGCGTAGGCGCCAAAATTCTCGTTGCAAGGGAAGCGAACATGGACAAAAGAAAAACCGTCGTTCTGCAAGGCCTTTTTGACAATCTTAATTGTCTGGTTCCATTGGACCGCGGTGGTCTCAGCCACGAAAGTCGCGCCCGCAGCCTTCACCACTTCGCACGGGTCGAAACTCGGCTCAACCATTCCGTAGGGGCTTGAGTTCGTGACGTAGTCAGCCGGCGTGGTGGGCGAAAATTGTCCCCCGGTGGATTCGTACCCCATGTTATCTTCACAAATCACCGTGACTCCCAGATTGCGGCGGGCTGCATGGATCAGGTGAGAGGTGCCTATGGCGGCGGCGTCCCCATCGCCCACCACTATCAGATACTTCTTGTCTGGCTGGGCCAGTTTGAGACCCGTCGCCACGGCAAGCGCCCGGCCATGGGTAGCGCCAAAGTTGTCTCCTCCCCAGGTGGCAAAAGTCTGGCGGCCCACGCAGCCGATTCCCGTTCCAAAGATCACGTCCTGCCGTTTGAATCCCACCTCATCGATGGCCTGAAGTAGCCAATTCTCAATCATCCCGATGCCACAGCCATGACAGGCCTTGGTTGGGACTTGATTCAGCCGTAGATACTTCTCGACAAGATTGTTCATTACCTGACCTCCGTCCAAATGTAGGGCAGTTCGGGAATCTTTCGCTCCGCCGATACGCCCGCGAGCGCCGCGCGGACCTCGGCAACCGTATGCAGCTCCGCGCTTTTACCCATAAAGTGCACCTTTGACTTATCTGGAGCAGCCCGTTGAACTTCCCGCACGAGCTGACCATCGTAATTCAGTTCGCAAACCAGGTAGTGAGTATCTCTGTCAAAGAGCTCGTTGGGAAACGGCCACAACGAAATAAGGCGAAGGAATCCCGCTTTGATGCCACGCTGGCGAGCCTGCAGAACACCCGTCTTAACTGTCCTCGAAGGGGCGCCATAAGCCACAGCAATTACCTCTGCGTCCTCCAAACCTACAGCTTCATAGCGAAGAATTTGGTCGGAATGGTGACGGATCTTATTCACCAGGCGCTGAGTCTGCTCCCATTGAGCTTCCATCTCCTCGATGTCGTATCCTTCTTCGGTATGCGTATAAGCGGACACGCAAACTCCGGTTCCCAGCCCGACGACATTGGGTGGAAAATCGATTGCGTCGCTACCCCCCGGATAGAAGGGTAAATTGAGATTGTAGCGTCGAGGCACAACAATTTCAGAAAGCTCCTCATAGTTGCTAGGTATGAAGAGATCCTCCTGCATGTCAGCAACAACTTGATCGGTCAGTATTGTTACTACCGTGCGAAACCTCTCGGACAAATTGAACGCGTCGATCACAAGCCAAAACATCTCCTGGACACTGTTCGGGGAAAGAACAATGGTTTCAAAATTGCCACCATGCGTGCAGTAACGAGAGACATAAAACTCTCCCTGACCGGGTGCTCCTGTAATGCCACTAATAGGCCCCACTCGCATGGCATCGACAACCACTAAGGGGATTTCATTGGTAATCGCCCATCCGTAGGCATCATGCATCAGAGTGTAACCCGGCCCCGAAGTGGCCGTCATGGCTTTTAGGCCCCCAAGACTTCCCCCTGCACACATGTGCATTCCAGCCAGTTCGTCCTCGGCCTGAACATAGAATCCTCCGACCATCGGGAGACGCTTGGACATGTGTTCGGCAATTTCTGTCGCGGGAGTGATCGGGTAACCTCCAAAGAACCGGCAACCTGCTGCGATAGCCCCCTCAGTTAAGGCATATGTGCCCGTCTCGAGGAGACGGCGACCGTTGGAAAATTTCTGAGCCCAGTCGACCCATGGTGCCATCAACTGCTCTTTTAGAACTGCGCTAGCGTGCATTTTGCTGTTTTTGGGGAGTACCCAAATCCTCCACCGATTTTTTCCTCTGAGGCTCTCCCTTCGGTATTACATCAATGCAGAAATCGGGGCAAATCTGATAACAGAGCATGCATCCCACGCAGTTTTCTTCATGGGACACCCACACCGGAATCCAACCGATTTTGTTTGGTTTATCTCTCCATGCAAACACGTCCACCGGGCATATACTGATACAAAAGCTACAGGCCTTGCACATGTTCTCGGTAACAACCACATCCCACTTCCCAGCCTTCCCAGGAGGAGGTTCCATTTTTCCAGTTTTAAAAAGCGCCACTGTCCTTCCTATTCTTTTCCCTACTGGCCTAGCCCGAATTCTTCACAATCGGAAATATAAAAAGTCACAGACACCGTCCTAACTGTGAAAAATAGCGTTGAGACCCACTTTTTCAGCCTTAGAAAAACCTTTCCCTTATGGCATGCCCGCAAGGACCGCACCCCCTCAGAAGGTGCGTTTCAACCCCAATATTTTCCTAGCCTCGTCAGCATCGGTCACAACCCTTCGACCCAAAAGTTCTGCTATTTTCACTGCTATCTTCACCGTATCAACGTTTTTCTGGATGATCTCATCTCTGTGTGGCCACATCCAGTAACATTCCTCTATCCCCACCCTTACTATGTCGGCCCCAAGCATGATCGCTAACATCGTTATGGGCAGCCAGTTGCGACCTCCGGGATAGATCCCGATGATACTATCCGGGATTGTTTCCTTGACCATGTTCATGTTTGTGATGAGCTGCAGTGCTGCCCAGGGATCTTTGTGAATCGTATGGGCATGGTGCTTCCCTAGGTGGACGTTGACAACATAGGGTTTCCATTTAGAAATGCCAGTATCGATCAAAGCATGTTTTAAATGCAAAGCGTGATAGGTATCAAACAGTTGGTAAATTGGTTTCACGTTGTGGCTCTCCAACCATTCCACTCCTTCCTTAGTTGGCCTAGAAGCCTTGCGAGTATCGTCAGTCTCATAGGTACCACTAAATAAGACCACGCTGCCTTGGCAGTACTTGTTTCCCTTTCCCCTCTCCAACATTTCTTTTGTATGGGTAATATAATCAACCTCTCCGGTTTCTTGATTTTTTCTCCACGTGTGTTGCAGGGTGACTGCATCCACCTTTTCAAAGACCCGATCATAAATTTCAGCCAATAGGGGAGGGTCCATTTTCGATCCGGATATCATGATGCCGGCCTGAGGGTGCCGCGGATGATGATGAATCGCGATTGCTCCGGCCTTGACTGCTTCGATGTCCGTGCTGGCCTGATCTTCAATCGAGACTGGCACTGCTGGGAATCGGACTCCTCCCTCCTTGTATCCTGGCGGCAGGCGATCGTAAATTTCTCGTGGACCCCACATCCGAGATTGCCATCCCGGGCAAGCACTTTCGATAATAAGCGGCTTGTCTAAAGTGGGGATTTTTTCCTCGAACTCAATGGGGAACATCCTAAGGCGCCGCTTCGTGTCGGCAAGGATTTGCTCCTCGCTTAATTGCTCTACAGAAAACTTACCTTGTGCCATTTTTTCCTTCTCCTTTCGTCAACACGTTGAATATGGGCAAAATATTATGAACCTCAGTAGAGAGATTCTGCTACAATACTACACGGATCGGAAAGGATCGCAGTGCGACGCGTTGCTTCTTTCATGTCGGGCAGAAAGTCTTTCACTGTGGCGCATTCCGGCTTGGGATTTTCGCGATAAAAACGAGTGTAGAATTCGTAAGCATAATTCAGGGCCTTTGTGTCTCTGATCCGAGTGTAAGCACTGAGCGTCTCTTTGGCCGTTTGCGGATTGGTTTTATAAGATCTCACAGCCTCAACGTAAGCTCGAATGAACGCCTTCACTGTATCCTGATGTTCGTTTAGGAACGTCTTGCGTACAGAGATGGGTCCGCTGTAATATTGCTTATCCGACTCAGTAAGATCAACTATCTTTCTCAAGCCTTCACTTTCCGCTCTAAGGTTCGCCGGAGGTGTGAAGGTGGCCCCTGCGATCTGTCTCGAAAGTAAGGCTGCCAATCGCTCTGGCTGAGTGCCAATTTGCAAGATTGTTACCTCCTCCTTGGGAACGCCAAGGACTTTCAGAGCGGCCAGCACCGAAAAGTGAGATTCGCCCCCAAATGTGCTCACGGCAATCTTTTTCCCGATCAGATTACTAGGATCTTTGATGTCAGGAGACACATAGAACATGGCCGGAAACTTACTAATAGGAGCCAGTACTATCACGAGATCGGCACCCGAAAGGTCTGCGCTGACTGTTCCAGCCAGCGAATCGGCTAGGAACTGAGCACCACCGCTGATGAGAACATTCGATCCCACAGAGGAACCTCGAACTTGGACTATCGTGGGGTCCAAACCATGCTTCTCAAAAAATCCCCTCTTATACGTATACCAGTAGATCGCTTGAACTCCACCGGGGGAGGTGAGGGCAATTGTGATCTTTTGAACTTCCGCTGCGATCACGGGCAGCACAGAAAAGATGAGAACTGCGGAGCCCAACAGGGTTCCAAGAACTCGGCGCGTTTGGCACACTTTGTTTACCTCCTTATGGCTACTATTCGCACTGTGAGCCCCCTGGTGTTCCCTGATCCAGCGTACCCAAGTCTTTGCATTCGCCTTGCCTCGCTGGCCTTCCAACCTCCGTTCCGCCCGATCATAAGAGCTGTACCTTAACATCCCCTTTCCTGCCCTTCCCAGAAGGCGGCTCAATCTTCTCAGTTCTAAAAAGGGACGACATAGACCTTCCTGTGGGGTTTCGGCCTACCTAGTCAGTGCCTTACCTGAGTGTTGTTGTTCCGCCATGACCTTAAGTACAATTTCTTTCGCATTGGCGATATGTAGGCGCGCCAGATGCTCTGCCCTCTGTGGGTCCCGAGCCCGAATAGCTTTAAGTATTTCTTGATGCTCCCGGAAGGCTTCCCTGAGACGGTTTGGGGTAGTTAAGAGCAGAGGATGAAAATGCTGAATGGAAAGAGACACTGTAGAGGTTAACCCGATTAAGCGACTGTTGCCACTGGCCTGGTAGAGCTCACCATGAAAGGCGACATGGTGGATGAACCATTCATGAGCATTCTTTGTCGCCACACACTTTTCCATTTTCCTCATCCGTTCCTGTAAACTCTTTAGGCTTTGTTCCGTTATTCTCTGAGCAGCCAGACGTGCGGCCAATCCATCGAGTACCTCGCGAACATCATAAAGCTCAACGGCCTCCTCCAATTCAAGCTCTACTACTCGAAAACCACCCCGAGGTAGGACCTCAACCAAGCCCTCCTGCTCAAGCTTCATCAACGCTTCACGCAGCGGAGTTCGGCTAATCTCCATCTGGTCAGCCAGGTCTGCCTGCCGAAGCCGAGTACCTGCCGACAGTCCACCAGTGAGAATCATATCCCGTATGACACGGGTTGCCTCATCCACAAGACGCATCCGTCGAATCGGCACGACTTTCATATCTTTGAACCTTCTTTCCTCAATCATAATGGCGCTTTTTGAATATTGAATTTTGTATACAAAATTCAAAACCCCATGTCAAGGAAAATCTTAGGCTACAACAGCCTTATTTTAAACCCTTTCCTGCAAGCCAAAGATTGTTGTATAGTGCGCTGCGATCAGGACCGGGGCGTTCGGTTCCTGGACGGTCCAGGTAAAAGGAGGACGATTCCTATGTCGCTGCGTTACCTGTTTCACATTAGCCTGGCGATGGTCGTTGTGTTTGTTTTGTCTCGCGCGGCCGCCACCCAAACCGATGTTCCCGGCGTTCAACACATGACGGGTGTCGGTCCCTCTGAAAAACTTCAACTGCCACCACCTTTTGCCACCCCCTCAGCGCGCAACAACTCCAAAGTCATCGGCTGGCCCAAAGGGCGAACGCCCACGGCTGCGCTGGGCTTTGAGGTGAGCCTTTTCGCCGAGGAGCTCAACAATCCCCGCTCGGCCTACGTGCTGCCGAACGGCGATGTATTGGTGGTGGAGGCAATTCGCGAGTTTCAGAATCGTCCCGATCGTCCTGCTAAATCGTCGAACCGGATCACTCTGTTCCGTGACACCAATAAGGATGGCAAGCCGGATCTGCGCGAAGTTTTCCTGACCGGTCTGAATATGCCCCACGGAATGCTGCTCGTGGGCAATTGGTTCTACGTGGGAAACACGAACGGAGTGGTGCGCTACCCTTACCGCACCGGCCAAACGCGCATCGAGGGGAAAGGCGAGAAAATCCTCGACCTGCCTGCTGGCGGACACTACACTCGTAACTTGCTCGCCGATGCCGCCGGCCGGAAAATTTATGTCGCTGTCGGCTCCGGTTCGAACGTAGATGAAGAAAATCAATGGGAGAAGGACCAGCGGCGCGCGGGAATTCTGGAGATCAACCCGGACGGCAGCGGGATGCGGATTTTCGCCAACGGACTGCGCAACCCGGTCGGCATGGATTGGGAGCCGCAAACGAATGCCCTGTGGACGGTCGTCAACGAGCGCGATCTTTTGGGTGATGATTTAGTGCCCGACTATCTGACCAGCGTGCGCGACGGCGCCTTCTACGGCTGGCCCTACTCTTACTTCGGACAGAACGAAGACCCGCGCAAGAAAGGCCAGCGGCCCGATCTCGTAGCCAAGGCGATCAAACCCGACTACGCCGTTGGCTCTCACGTCGCGGCGCTCGGCCTGGCTTTCTATCGAGGCAAGTCTTTTCCCCAACGCTATCATGGCGGCGCTTTCATCGGCATGCACGGTTCGTGGAACCGCTCGAAGATGGTGGGCTTTAACGTGGCATTTGTCCGCTTCGAGAACGGCAAGCCGGCCGGCCCTCTCGAAGACATCCTCACCGGATTCATCGCCAACGAAAAGAGCTTCGAAGCCTATGGGCGGCCGGTCGGAGTCACGGTGGCGGCAGATGGGTCGTTGCTCGTCGCGGATGACGGCGGTGGAAAAGTGTGGCGTGTGAGCGCGAAGAGCGCGCGGTGAAGGGGCGCAGATCGGGGGAAACGATGAAGGAAGTTAAACGCAATGTGCTTGCCTTGTCCGGATTCGCCAGTTTGATTTGTTTGTTTCTTTGTCTCGCGCCGCAAAGGGTCGCATCAGCGGACAAGATTACGATCGGCTACTCAGCCATAGCGGGCCTGTATGGCTACATGTATGTCACCGTGGATGGCGGCTATTTTCGCCGGAATGGAATCGATGCCGCACTGGTTTATATCGGTCCTGGCGCCAAGCTCGCGCAAACAGTGGTCTCCGGTGACGTTGAGCTTGGGACGCAGTCCCCCGGGGCTTCCCTTGGCGCCAACCTCGCCGGCGCCGACCTCGTCTTCGTGGCCGGAGTGGACCGCAGGCTTGCATTGGCCCTCGTGGTCCTGCCTGAAATCAAGTCTGTCGCCGACCTCAAGGGGAAAACCATTGGAATAAGCCAGGCCGGGACTTCCATAGAATACGGCGCCAGATTTATTCTTGAAAAGCACGGTCTGAAACCCGGGGAGGACGTAAAGATTCTGCAAACGGGGGGGCAGCCTAACAGCTTGATGGCCCTGGAAAAGCGACTACTGGCCGGAGCGGTCTTGAGCTTCCCGACGCGCTTCCAGGCGCGTAAGTGGGGCCTGGTGGAGCTCGTGGATCTGGGCGAGGAGGAGGTGAGCTACCCCGGCGGCGCTCTGACGATGCGCCGGGCCTTTCTGGATTCGAATGCGGATCTCGCGAGACGGATGGTAAAGTCTTATATCGAAGGGATTCACCGCTATCGCACGGACCGGGCGTTTGCTACCCGCACGGTTGCGCGGTACGCGCGCACGACGGACCTGGCCGCGGTGGAAGCTACTTATAACGGGCTCAGCGGCGCTCTGGTCGGACCAAAGCCTTACGTTCCTCGAGAAGGAATCACGGAGACCATTAAGGTCCTGGCGGGCCGGCGGCCGGAGGCCGCTAAATTGGACCCGCGCCGCTTCATCCGGGAGGAATATGTGAAGGAATTTGATGACAGCGGGTTTATCGACGGCCTGTATCGGAGCCGCTGATCCGCGCCTTAAGCGGTATCTCTTGGGCTGCTGCGTTTTGCGAGCGTAATCGATAATCCGGGCCTTTGCACGTGGATGTGGCTGTAGTCGCTTCGCTGCGCCAGCTGTCGAAGCAGGTTCACCAGCGGCTGCTCCGCGCTGAGATATTCGCCGCGTTTAGGCGCCGCGCGCATGGCATCGATGTCTTCCTTCCCGACAATCCAACGGAGCAGCAATTCCTCGTCGGAAACACCCGGTCCGCCGAGCTTGCGCCGCATCTCGTCGATGGTAATTTCTTCCGGTATCCAGCGGGCCCACTCCCTGGCCCGTGGCCGATCCAGGATCTTGTCTTTCACGTCCGGAGCCATCTCCCGGCCGCCTTCTTCACCGCAATAGCCCAAAGCATATTTGATGACCTGGTCGGTTACTTCTTTGTAGCGCTCGCCAAGGATCACGTTGATAGCGGCCTGACTGCCGACGAACTGGGACAGGGGCGTGACCATGATCGGGTAGCCGAATTCCGCCCGCACCCGGATCGCCTCTTCCAGCGCCTCGGGGAACTTATGCTCCAAGCCGACCTTGCGGAGTTGATGGCGCAAGTTCGAGAGCATGCCGCCTGGAACCTGATGGAGGTACTGTGAGAAGTCGTATTCCACCGGAGCTCCGATGGGAAAGCCTTCTCGTTTCGCAATTGCCGTGAAATGCTGCGACACCGGCCGCAGCGCCTCTTCGTCGATCTCCGTTGGATATCCCAGCGCGCGCGCGTTCTTGGCTACATTATAAAGAGAAGGGTTCGAAGTGGCGTCGGCTAAAGGAGGAAGCGCGGTATTGATGGATTGAATCCCAAGCTTCATCCCCTCTATGCAGCATAGCGGTCCCAGGCCGGTCGTGCAGTGCGTATGAAGCTCGACGGGGATCCCGTTGGCGTTCTTGAAGATGACCGGCACGAGCGTTTGCATCCGCTCCGGCGTCAACAATCCGCCCGGATCTTTGAGGCATAGCCGGTAGACATTAAGGGATGCCGCTTCACGGGTTTTTTGCGCGAAATACTCATCGGTGTGTTTGGGAGAGACGGAATAGATGAGATTGAGGATCGCGCGCATGCCGACGTCGTGCGCCACTTGAGCCTTGCGCTTCCAGCCGGCGAATTCGTTCCACTCCTCCGATATCCGCGCCTCCTTGATGCCGTTAGCGGCCATACGCTCCATGAACAGCCGGTACATCGACAGAGGATTGTATTCGAATGTATTGACACGTCCCGCGATGACCCGAAGCGGCGTGCGGGTGATTTTCCCGGCGACGAGCCGGACGCGCTCCCAGGGGTCCTCTTTGAGCTCTTTCACGCATTTCTTAAGATGGGAGCCTGAGATCAGCTCAATCCCTTCAAAACCCGCCTGGTCCATGCGCTCGGCGACCGGGAGCATCATCCCTGTGGTCATATTCTCCGCCCACAGACTCTGGTGCCCGTCCCGAATGGTGGTGTCGACGAATCGAATGGTATTCATAGTCCCTCCCACGGCAGATAGGCCTTTTTCAACGGCCGGCCAAAGATTCCCAACGCGCGTAACATTCTTCGAGTTCGCGCGTTATCGCTTCCAGCCGCCCTATGGCGGCAGTGATTTTATCGCCCGGCTGTTTATAAAACCCGCCGTCACCCATAAGCTTATGGTAGTGCGACTGCTCCGCCTCCAACGATTCGATTTTTCCGGGCAGCGCTTCCAGTTCGCGCTGTTCCTTATAAGAGAGCTTGCGAGTTCCATTGCCGCGCTTGTCTTCTATGGGAGCGCTTGCGCGCTTCGGCGCTTCGGTCCGCGGTACGGCGGCGCGCTGCCGCGCCCAATCCTCGTACCCCCCGACATATTCCCCGACCTTGCCTTCGCCCTCAAAAACCAGCGTGCTCGTCACGACGTTATCGAGAAAGGTCCGGTCGTGGCTCACCAGCAGCAGCGTCCCCTCGTAATCGGCCAGCAGATCTTCCAGTAACTCGAGCGTATCGACGTCCAGATCGTTCGTCGGCTCGTCCAGGACCATCATGTTCACGGACCGGGTAAAGATTTTCGCCAGCAACAAACGATTGCGCTCGCCGCCCGACAACGCCTTCACCGGCGAGTCGATACGGTCCGGCGGAAACAGGAAGTCTTTGAGGTAGCCGATGACGTGGCGGGAACGGCCTTTGACGGTAATGGTGTCGGAGCCCTCGCTCATGTTCTCGCGCACCGTCTTCTCGGGATCCAATCGTCCGCGGTGCTGGTCGAAGTAAGCCACCTGCAGGCGGGTGCCCATCACCACCTGCCCGCCGGTCGGCGCCATCTCGCCCAGGATCAGCTGGAGCAGCGTGCTCTTGCCGGAGCCGTTGGGGCCGATGATGCCTACCCGATCGCCGCGCAGGATGCGCGTGGATAGATCGCGAATAATAAGGTTGTCGCCGTAACGGAAACTCACACGGCGCAAGTCGACCACCAGCTTGCCGGACAAAACGCCGGCATCGATTCCGAAGCCGGCCTTACCCTGCGCCTCGAGGCGCTGGCCGCGCTCGCGCCGCATCGCCTGCAATGCCCTGACTCGACCTTCGTTGCGCGTGCGCCGCGCCTTGATGCCCTGGCGAATCCACGCCTCTTCTTCCGCCAGCTTCTTGTCGAACTTGGCAGCCGCGCGCTCCTCGATTTCCAGCATTTCCTCTTTTTTGCGCAGGTAGGTGTCAAAGTCGCCGGGAAAAGAAGTCAACTTTCCCCGGTCGAGCTCGATGATGCGGGTCGCCAGATGTTTCAGAAACGTGCGATCGTGAGTGATAAAGATCAGCGAACCCCGGTAAGCCAGCAGAAACTTCTCGAGCCAGGTAATCGCGGTGATGTCGAGATGGTTGGTCGGCTCGTCCAGCAGCAACAGATCGGGCTCGCTCACCAGGGCCCGCGCCAGCATGACCTGTCTGCGAATCCCGCCGGAGCAGTCGGCGAGACGCTCGTCTGCGGGCAAACCCAACCACGTCAAAACTGTCTCGACCTTCCGGCCGATGTCCCAGCCATCCAGCGCGTCGATGCGCGCGTGCAACTCGGCCAGCCGCTCCAGGGACGACGGCTCTCCCGCGCCCGCCTGGCGTGTCGCATAGTGGTACTCCGTCAGCAGCGCGCCCAATTCGCCCAATCCGGCGGCCACCACTTCAAACACGGTCTGTTCCGTATCAGCAGGCACCTCTTGCTCGAGATGCCCGACACGCAGCGTATCCTGGCGCCAGATCTCGCCGTCGTCCGGCAGCGCCACCCCGGTGATGGCTCGAAACATGGTCGATTTGCCGGTGCCATTACGGCCGACGAGGCACACCCGCTCACCCGGCTCGACTTGAAAATCGACATGGGCGAGCAACGGCAGATGGCCATAGGCCAGAGATACATTGTCGAGGCGAAGTAAAGGCATGGATTAAACCGGCCGCTAAATATTTTTGCGGGAGACTTGCCTATATAGAGGCAGGTAAGGGAGCCTCCGATGTTTTTACTTTTGCCTTTTACCTTTAGAAATCCGCCCCGCTTCTGTTAGCCGGTGATTTGGAAGTCAACCTTTTGCGCTTGGGTGACCCGCTTCGAAGCGTCCAGAATTTCCAGAGAAACTAGATTGCCGTCGCCATCATAGTCGAGAATGATCCCCGGTTTCTCCTCATCGCTCTCCGCAATAGTTGTATTTTCTTTAAAAACCATGCTGAGAGTATCGGTCTTAGGATCATAAGCTACCTTCATGCTTCTACCCTCCAATACTTCGATACCTTACTTGTGCGATAGGCGGTTACCACTTCCGCTGGCTTACAGTCCACATCCACAAAGACTCGTATGAGATATTCCTTGCCCTCCAAGGGGATAACCATGCGCGACTGCAACACGACCCTTCCGGAGCGGATCTGCTCCCCTTGCTCAGGACTTGCCAGAACCAGTCGAACCATCTCCTCGCTCAACCCCCGCCGTCGCAACTCCGAAGCAGCGTGATCGGTGATTATAAAGTCGGTAATAGGGGTCGGGCTCAATAAGTCTCTCCCTTACGCCGGGAACGCAATGTCCAAGCGCATTTAGGATACTACGCGATAGGATATTAGCCAAGAGGAGGAGAGAGCGAGCTTGCTGATGCCTGAAAACTGAACAGCCGCTCGGCATACGACTTCGATTCTCCCGCCAAACCGGCAAGGATTGGCAAGCCTGCTCCGAACAGCACCAGCGGAAGCCGGCGTTGCTGCAACTTGTGCATCGCCAT
>Ga0082335_1002487_pt1 | contig 34264 bp, 28 predicted proteins | sample Subgrocontami58m_FD_72375 | JGI IMG/M metagenome (GOLD analysis project Ga0082335, IMG submission 72375) | Subsurface groundwater microbial communities from S. Glens Falls, New York, USA - GMW37 contaminated, 5.8 m (SPADES assembly) (version 2) ... | reverse complement strand
AATTCAATTTTGGGGAAAGAACGGGGATTGAGCTGCCGGGAGAAATTGGAGGTATCTTTCGTCCTTTAAAACAGTGGTCAAGAAAATACTCTCTCATCTCTATTTCAATAGGACACGAGATAGCCGTTACTCCGCTTCAATTTACTACTAGTTTTTGTAGTATACCCAATGGGGGGCTATTGCTCAAACCAACAATAATAAAATCATCGATAAATAACGACGGCAAAACAAAAGAAGAATTTCAAAGTCTGCAACCCGTGAGACGAGTAATTAGTTCAAACATTGCACGTAATATAATGAACCCTATATTGGTGAAAGTTGTTACAGAAGGTACTGGGAAAAATGCAAATCTGCTGGAATACGATGTCGCGGGAAAGACGGGCACATCACAAAAAACCAGTGGCGGCCGGTTTTCTCACGAAAAGTTTGTGGGCTCTTTTATCGCTTACGCACCGGCTGAATATCCTCGTGTCTGTGTGTTAGTCATGATTAATGAGCCACAAAATGGCGCATATTATGGTGGTACCGTAGCGGCTCCCGTTGTCAGGGAAATTATTAGACGATCACTTCTTTATCTTGGCATAGAACCTTCAAAATTTCAAATAGCAATGCAATAATATAATCGATATTTACTCGTTGAAAAGGGGACGATGGACACTTTAATGGATTGAAAATCCACGAAATTGTGTGATACAGTATATCTAATAGGATAGTTTATGAAGAAGAATAGGAGGGGTCAAAGATGACAAATAAGGAAATAGAAAAACAGAATTTTATTTTATGGTACAGCCTGTATGCCACTGGAAAAGAGCTGGAAGTGGCGAGAACCAATAACACAGAAACACTCAATAGACTTTTGAAAGAATATGCTGAAGAAATTGATAAAATTGATAAATCAAGACGTTTTTACGAACGGATTATTCAGCCGGCAACCGGACAAACACAGGGTTTTGATGCCACATTGGAAATAAATTATTTTTCAAACGAGAGAAAAGGTGCCGTCCTGGAGGAGGTGTGCTAATAGGCATGAAATTACGTGAACTTTGTTCTTGTTTAAAAGAACAACAATCTTATGATTTTGTTGAAAAAGAAATTTATGGAATAACACATAACTCCAAGAAAGTAAAAGGGGGATATGTATTTGTTGCCATTAAAGGTCATAAGTTGGACGGGCATGATTTTCTTGTTGATGCAATGGGAAAAGATGCTGCTGCTCTTGTTGTCGGAAAAAGGATAGAAATAACTCCACGGATACCACAAATTGTTGTACCTCATACCCGCAAGGCTTTGGCGTTACTTAGCAATCATTTTTATGGTGAACCTTCTTCTAAAATGACGGTAATCGGTATTACTGGAACGAATGGAAAAACAACAACTTCATATCTTACAAAGTCAATAATTGAGGCATCTGGCAAGAAGGCAGGATTGATTGGTACAATTCAATATCAAATAGGGAACAGAGTGATACCGGCTCAAGAAACTACCCCTGAATCCGTTGAAATTCAGAGTTATCTCTCCGAAATGCTTAAATCCGATATAAAATACGCCGTAATTGAGGCATCCTCTCATGCTCTCTCTCAGCACAGACTAGAGAGCGTTCGTTTTAGTTCTGCAATCTTTACAAATTTATCTCTTGAACATCTAGATTATCATGAAAATATAAATAATTACAGAACAGAAAAACTTAAACTGGTAAAAGGGCTAGGTAGAGATGCGTTTACCATACTTAACGCCGACCATAATGCCAGCAAACATTTTGCTGAGTGTACGGAATCACAAGTAGTATGGTATGGCATAAAAAGAAAGAAAGCAGAGGTAACAGCAGAAATTATAAATATGAATGCCGATACAACACAATTTTTATTAAATTCCCCCTGGGGCAAAAACATAATCAACTTAAACCTGGTAGGTAAACATAACGTTTATAATGCATTGGCTGCTGCCGCAAATGGTCTGGCGCTAGGTTTTAAAATCGACACGGTAAAAACCGGTATTGAATCTTTGAGCGGAGTGCCCGGACGTCTGGAAAAAATTGACTACGGACAGGATTTCCACATTTATATTGACTTTGCACATACACACCAGGCGTTACAGACTATTCTGAGTACTATCCGTGCAACAACAACAGGACGCATCATATTGGTCTTTGGATGCGGTGGAGACAGAGATAGAAAGAAAAGACCCAAGATGGGGCACATTGCAGAAAGATATTCAGACCTTTTCTGGATAACAAGTGATAATCCCCGTTCAGAGGACCCTCTTAAAATTATCCGTGAGATTCAAAAAGGAATAAAGAAAAACGCTTCTTGCCGGGTGCAACCCGAAAGAAAAATCGCCATCGAAGAGGCTCTTTTGGAAGCAAAAAAGGGTGATGTTGTGATCATTGCTGGAAAGGGTCACGAACAATATCAGATATTAAAAAATACCGTTATTTCATTTGATGATCGTGAAGTTGTGACACAAACCTTACAAAATAATATGGCCTTACACAGTTAATAAGGTAAGGGTAATAAAATGGAAATCCTATCCCTCGATGAGATTATAAAAGCCTTTTGCGGACAAATAATATCCGGCGATAGAGACACAAAAATAAAGGGCATATCTACAGACAGTCGAACTATTAAGCCTGGAGATTTATTTTTTGCGCTCAAAGGAGAGCGTTGCGACGGTCACCAGTATGTTACGCATGCAATGAACACAGGCGCTGTGGGAGCTGTTATTTCAAATGAATTTAAAATAGAGCCAGCACATAAAAAGTTCTCGGTAATTCGGGTAAAAGACACCACTACGGCGTTAGGAGATTTGGCAAGATATTATCGTCAAAAATTGAATACAACGATTATCGGTATTACCGGAAGTAACGGTAAAACCACTACCAAAGAAATGACGTATCACTTATTGTCCCATTTTGGTCCTACAGCAAAATCACAGAAAAGCTTCAATAATTTCATTGGTGTACCGGTGACAATATTTGAAATAGAAAATAGACATCGATATGGTGTGCTGGAAATGGGTACAAATGCTCCCGGAGAAATTCGACGTCTGTCTGAGATTGGCGCTCCTGACGTAGCAGTAATTGTTAACATTTCCAAAACGCACCTGGAAGGTCTTAAAAGTATCGAAGGAGTTGCACAGGCAAAAGCAGAAATATTAGAAAATCTCAGTAAGGGTGGAGTATTTGTATATAATGCCGATAATCCATGGTGTGCTAAAATTGCCAGATGTTTTAAAGGAAAAACAGTAGGCTTTGGTTTTAGCTCACAGGCGCATATTAAGTGTACGGATGTAAAGAAAAAAGGCAAAGGGTATGTTTTCGAACTCAACGGACATTTAAAAATTCCCCTTCCCCTCCCTGGGTATCATAATATTGCAAACTGTTTGGCTTCTTTTGCTATTTGCAAGGCACTAGGTCACGATGTCTGCTCTGTAAAGGATGCATTTTCCTCTTTTAAACTACCTTCAATGAGAATTGAACATCAACGAATAGGAAACATTACCATTATCAATGATGCTTATAATGCAAATCCTGAGTCTGTACGTGCAGCATTACAATATCTTAGTGAAATTGATGCAGCGGGTAGAAAAGTTTTTGTATGCGGTGACATGTTAGAATTGGGAAATGAATCTGCTCAGTTACACAAGGAAATTGGAGAAACAGTATCTCACCTGAATATTGATTTATTATGGACTGTAGGAAAATATGCATCTGAAATTGCAAAGGCGGCAAAATCATCAGGTACGCCTGAAAGACAAGTCATCAGTTTTCAGGATGTTTCAGAAATTACGGCTACCGAAATAAATGAACTAAGAGAGAATGATATCGTATTAGTTAAAGGCTCCAGAGGTATGCATATGGAAAATATTATTGAAAAGTTTAAAGAATTATTCTCAAAGCGTGTGCCAGTCCATAATTGTAATTAGCAAATAAATATTCAGTATGGATACTCAGAAAAAGGTACTGTTGGTGGAAAAAGACAATGCCATATGGCATTTTGTGCGCAGTATACTTAAAAAAGAGATATATGATTTGGACTTTGCTGATAATGCTAAATACGCACTCACAAAAATTCAAAATAACACAACAGACCTGATTCTTTTTGATTGCAATTCTTTAGGGGTAAATATGTCAGAATTCATTTCCTTAATCAAAGACGCAACTGATAATATGCCTGGTATTATAGCGTTAACAAAGAATATTAACAACGATGTTGATTATACCCAACTCGCTGTAGATGATTTAATTACTAAACCGCTCAATTCGAGTGAATTACAGTACCGTATAAACCGGGTTTTTGATCGTAGGAATATGATAGATTTGTTGAATAAAGACCTGGCTGATTCAGAAGCACTTCTTCAGATATCAGAAGCTGTATCATCAACACTGAGTAGCAGAGAAATTCTCTACATTATTGTCAAAAATGTTGCTTCTCTTTTTGAAGCAACGCGTTGTTCTATTTTTCGTGTAGCTCATGAGGAGGAATTTGCCCAAGTAATTGCTTCTCACGATAATCCTGACATTGAGTTGGAGATAACGATTGACAATTACCCGGAAGTGAAGAAGGCGCTGGAGACAAGAGAGATGGTGATCGTTCAGTATATTCTCCTTGATCCATTAATGAAGGATGTGCAGGAAAATATAAAATCTCTAAAAAACAATGCGATTGTTGTTATTCCCATTATATTGAAAGACAACGTCATTGGAACTCTTTTTTTAAGAAGTGTTCGAGACAATAAATTCTTCAATGAAAGAGAAATAAAATTTTTGAAGGTCGTAGCTCGTATAGCTGCTAATTCGTTGGACAATGCCTTTCTTTACGAAAATCTAGAGTCTACACGGTTGCAGTTGGTACGGTCTGAAAGATTAAGGGCACTGGGAGAATTGGCTACAGGTGTAGCCCATAATTTTAATAATTTGTTGAGTGGCATCCTAGGGCACACACAAATGTTGCTTTCCAAGGACATCGACACCTCAATTCGTGAAAGATTACAAATTATTGAAAAACTCGTGTTAGATGGAGGTGAAGTTGTCAGAAGGATTCAGGAATTTACGAGAATTCGTACTACACAGGATTTTTCAGAAGTCAATATAAAAGATATCATAAATGACGTCATTAGAATGACGGAGTCGAAATGGTCTGGAGGGTCTAATATCCCAAAAATAACACTTCGCGTTGATGCCGATTCAATGGAAATCCCCACGGTAGAAGGGAACGCTACGGAGTTGAGAGAGGTTTTTATTAACATTTTGTTTAATGCAGTTGATGCGATGCCTAAAGGGGGAGAATTAACGATTCATACAAAAACCAATGGGAAGGATATTTTCGTTTGTTTTATTGATACGGGCGAAGGTATGACCGAAGATACAAAGAAGAGAGTATTTGACCCCTTTTTTACAACAAAGGGGTCAAAGGGTACAGGTCTGGGGATGAGTCTTGCATACGGAATAATCAGCAGGCACAACGGTCATATTAGCATAGACAGCGAACTGGGCATAGGCACAACTGTTACCGTACAACTACCCATATCCGAAAAATTTATTCATGAGATGGAGTATAAAGATACTCTTGGACATGAAGAAAAAACGAAGATACTTCTCATAGAAGACCACAAAATCACCCTGGATGTCCTTGCTGAGAACTTAGTAAATCTCGGCCACCATGTCCAGAAGGTCGACAGAGGCATGGCTGGTATTAAACTGTTTAAAGAGGGGAATTATGATATTGTAATAACGGATGTCGGACTATCCGATATTTCTGGTTGGGCGGTCTCTAAAAAAATAAAAGCTATATCACCTCAAGTACCGATTGTCTTTATTACGGGATGGGGCAACCAACTCAGTTCATCCCAGTTAAAGGAATGTGGCGTGGATTACGTACTTACCAAGCCTTTTAAGATAGAAGAGATTTCTGCAATTATAAAAAAGGCTATTAAATCTAAAAAGACGTCTAACGCTAAGAAAAGAGGTTAAAAAACTTTGCTATTTAGTTGGCTTTCTTCGATAAATTCCTTAGAAATATTTAAATACATATCTTTTCGTTCTTGTCTGGCTGCTTTTACTGCTTTTTTAATCAGTATTTTTTTTGGTCACTGGTTTATTAAGAGACTGCGGATTTTAAAGGTTGGTGAGGATACAACAAAAACAGACTCGGAAGAACTCAAACGTATGCATTTTGATAAAAAAAATACTCCGACAATGGGAGGAATTGTTGTAAATGTCTCTATCCTGGTCTCCGTTTTGTTCTGGTGTAATATTTATAATGAATATGTTCTTCTCTTAATGTTTACGTTGATCTGGTTTGGTGTACTTGGGTTTATTGATGATTATATTAAACTTACGCAGAAGAATGCAGCTGGTTTGAGCGGTGTATCAAAGTTGTTATTTCAATCGGCATTGGGGCTCATACTGGGGCTGGTCTTATATTTCCATTTCAGTAAATTTACCTGGGGCACACAACTGGTAATTCCGTTTGTAAAAGATTTTAGACCCGACATAGGTCCCTTTTACATATTGGCTGTTGGATTTTTTATCGTTGGGATGTCTAACGCAGTAAATCTTACTGATGGCTTGGATGGCTTAGCAATAGGGTGCAGCATTATTGCGGGAATTGCTTTTACTGTTATTGCCTATGCTTCAGGCAGGATCGATTTTAGTGATTATTTAAGAATTCCGTATGTTCCTGGGAGTGGTGAATTGAGTGTTTTTTGTGCTGCGCTAGTAGGAGGAAGTTTGGGATTCTTGTGGTATAACTGTTTTCCTGCACAAATTTTTATGGGTGACACAGGTTCATTGACATTAGGCGGCATGCTGGGACTCGTTGCTCTTATTGTAAAACAAGAACTGCTGATGGTTATTATCGGGGGTATCTTTGTTACTGAGGCAGTTTCTGTACTGGTGCAAAAATTCTATTATAAGATGACGAAGAGAAGGGTTTTCCGTTGTGCGCCTTTACACCATCACTTTCAATTTAAGGGATGGCCAGAGACGAAAATTACCCTCCGGTTTTGTATTATTGCAGCAATGCTGGCGGTATTTGGTCTTGTATTGCTATAAAGGAGATTTATTTGAAACACTGGCATTTTATTACATACACTATGGTTGCTTTAATAGGGTTCAGTATTATCACCGTCTATAGTACGGATTTGGCAACATTTGGGGCAGGGGGAAAAAGTTATCAATTAACGAAACATCTCTTATGGATATTAATAGGTTCGATTTTGCTAATAACCATGTCAAAGGTGGATTATCGTTATTTACAGAAAGCGAGAATTCCTATTCTCGTTGTGTCCTTTCTTCTTATTTTGCTTGTATTGATACCAGGGATTGGTACCGTTACCAATGGTGCACGCAGGTGGATTCGATTAGGCCATACTTTCGGTATACAGCCCTCTGAATTTGCAAAATTAGCAATTATAATATTTGTTTCTGCTTACATTGCCAAAAACCAAAGTCGCATGTCGGAGTTTAAATGCGGTTTTATGATACCCATTGTTATTATAGCGGTAACAGGTGCTCTTGTAATCAAAGAGCCTGATTTTGGGAGTGCAGCGTTCATTACTATTCTTTCTGTAATTATGCTTATCGTTGGTGGCACTAGGATTGTTTATGTATTTCTTACGGCTCTCGCTCTTGTGCCTTTTGTGCACAAAATGTTGTTTGAAGTTTCATATAGAAAAGACAGATTAATGGCATTCATGAACCCATGGGAAGATCCTTCGGGAACTGGGTATCATGTAATCCAGTCATGGATTGCACTCGGATCCGGTGGTTTGACAGGACTCGGTGTTGGAAGCAGCAAACAAAAACTATTCTTTTTGCCAGAAAGCAGTAGCGATTTTATCTTTACCATCATTGGTGAAGAGTTTGGGTTTATCGGAGTGTTAGTTATTATATGTCTCTTCTTGTTATTAATGTGGCAGGGATTAAGGATAGTACACGCAACCAAGGATGTTTTTGGATTTTTTTTAGGATTTGGAATAACAGTGATGTTTGGATTACAGGCAATTATTAACATTGCGGTTGTCTCTGGCATTGTTCCAACAAAAGGCATTCCCTTGCCTTTTGTTAGTTCAGGTGGTTCATCCTTGTTATTTTCGATGATAGGAATTGGGATACTAATTAATATTGCAAAACAGTCTTTGGAGTCAAGGGCTTTAAATCCACAGTTGAATAGAGAACCATCGGAAGATAAAGTTGCACGGTTGTTGCCTGCGAGAATTTGGCACAATATGACGTCCAAGATAGCAAGTTTTTCTTGGCGATAAAAGAGTAAAACCCGTAACGCAGAATACCGGCTAGAAACACATTCTAAACATAGGCAGGCTTTTTTAACAGAATTCGTTTATTTTCTGAACAAAGCATTGTTCGGTTAAGGGAAAAGGGGGTGTGGGAATGAAAATCGCTTTTGCAGGAGGTGGTACCGCGGGGCATTTAATGGTGGGGTTGAGTACTGCCGAAGAGATCCGTTCCAGATTCAGCGAGGCAGAAATCATTTTTTTTGGCACAGATAGAGAATTTGAAAAACGATGTGTAGAACAGCGAGGATTCAGGTTTCGACAAATGCATGCTAAAAAATGGGGCAAATCGTTTAAGCATTTATTTCCGTTTCTCATTGCAACAGGTATCGGCATTGTCGAGTCTCTCGTTGCGCTTCGCAGATTTAACCCAGATATTGTGGTTGGTTTGGGTGGATACGTCTCTGTTGCCCCAATTATCGCTGCTAAATTACTCAGCATACCATCTGTATTACTGGAACAAAATGTAATTCCCGGGAAGGCAAATCGATTCTTGGCTAAATGGGTTGATGAGGTATATTGTCATTGGCGAGGATCTCTCAAGTGGTTCAACAAAGCAAAAGTTGTAAGGGTAACAGGAACACCCATACGTAAAGATATCTTATATAGCCAAAGATGCCGTTCTGCCGAAAAATTCGGACTAAGTTCTTCTAAAAAAACGATACTGGTTACAGGGGGAAGTCAGGGCGCACAGGCAATCAATGAAGTTATACTAAGATGTTTGCCCAAATTAGAGCCGTTATCAAGCGAATTGCAAATTATCCACTGTACAGGTGAACATGGATATGAAGCTGCAAAAGAAGCGTACAAGCAAACGGACATCAATGCGTTTGTTTGTAGTTTCTTAGATGATATGGGCGCTGCTTTTAGCATGGCGGATGTGATCATTTGTAGAGCGGGCGCTACTACGATTGCAGAATTTACAGCAGTAGGTATTCCCGCTATATTGATACCATATCCGCATGCTGCGGATAATCATCAATACTGGAATGCAATGGAATTAGCAAGCAACGGCGGTGGATATTTATTGCAACAGATTGATTTGACACCTGAAAAAATCATAGAACTCATTACAGATCTTTTCAACAATAAAGAAAAGTACGACAGAATGAAGATGTTTAACAAAGGGATGGGAATGCCAAATGCGGCCATGAAAGTTGTTGATAATATATGCAGGGTAATTGGTTCCAAAGGTACACAATTCGCTCTAACATTAGGCTAATTCATTTTTTATTGATTAAATAAATATCAAACTATACCGATATAATACTGTAGCGCTAGCCCCTGATTGCTTTTACTACTGATTCAACAAAATAAATTGAGGGGTAAATCTATACCACGGCGCACTATTTCTATACAAAAAGAGGAAAATTACTATGAATCTATCAGAAGGTATTGACGGGATGCACACACATACATCATCGTTAGATAACCAGTTCAATTATCGACCTATGCGTGGGCATTGTGTATACTTTATAGGAATAGGGGGTATCGGGATGAGTGCGGTTGCACACATTCTTTTAAACGAGGGTTGTGTTGTTGCGGGTTCTGATACACGGCCTTCTTCTTTAACTTCAACACTGGAAAAAATGGGTGCTAGGATTAATACAAGACAAGACGGCAGTTTTATGACATTAAATACGGATATGGTGGTAATCTCAGCGGCTATTTCTGAAGACAATCCAGATCTTAAAACTGCCCGCAAAATGGGTATAAAAGTAGTGAAATATTCTCAGATACTCGGTTCGTTAATGAAAGAAAAACGTGGTATTGCAATCAGTGGAACTCACGGGAAAACAACCACAAGTGCAATGATCTCTAGCGTATTAAAAACTGCAGGATTGGATCCTACATTTGTTATTGGTGGGGAAGTCCCTGATATTGGAGGTAACGCACATTTAGGAAAGGGAGATTTATTTGTTGCAGAGGCATGTGAATATGACAGGTCTTTTTTAAACCTCGTTCCACAAGTAGGTGTAATTACCAATATCGAAGAAGATCACTTGGATTATTATGAAAATATTGAGAAAATAATAAGTGCGTTTGGTGATTTTGCATCATTGATTTCAAAAGAAGGTTTATTAGTCGTAAATAATCACGATAAAAATATATTACTTGCAATGCAAAGGGCAAATTGTAAGGTAGAAACATACTCTCTCGATAGTACCTCTGACTGGTACGGCAAAGTTCTTTCTTCCGGTAACGGTAAAAATAGATTCAGCATCTTTAGAAAGGATACTTTTTTTGATGATTTTACGTTGAAAATACCAGGGTCCCATAATATTTTAAATGCGTTGGCCGCTACTGCGGTATGTACTTTTATTGGAGTTGATAAGGCTTCTATCAAAGCTGCTTTAGCTTCTTTTGGTGGGGCGAATAGGCGATTTCAAATTATTGGGGTAAAGAACAATATTACAGTAATCGATGATTATGCACACCATCCAACAGAAATACGTGTTACACTAAAAGCTGCACGAGAACTTTATCCTGGGAAAAAGATATGGTGCGTGTTTCAACCGCATCAGTATAGCAGAACACGCCATTTATTAAGGGGTTTTGCAAAATCGTTCCAAGATGCGAATCAAGTGCTTTTTGCCGATATTTATGCAGCACGTGACAATGATTATGAAAAAACTGCAATGAATTCTATGAGGTTGTATGAAGAAACCCGTAATGCAGGTGTAGACGTTCAATATATTCCACAATTGGGTGATATTGTCAAGGTACTTTCATTACAGGTAAAATCAGGCGATGTTGTCATAACTATGGGTGCTGGGGATGTGTGGAATGTTGCTTATGATTTAGTTGCAAAATTAGAATAATGGGTTAATATTTATCCTGTGTCCCTACTTGTTATTAAATGTATTTTCGATCGATGACGATGGATAACCAGAGCTACACTAAATACTAGTTATTGTTAAATAGATCATCATGCTACCGTGAGTCCTCACCAAGCATGAATAATACTGTTTTTAAATATTAGGAGAATATTACATGAAGCCAAATAATGTTGTTGTACTGATGGGGGGGATATCTCCTGAACGTGAAATTTCTTTGCGTTCTGGTAATGCAGTAGCAAGGGCATTAAAAGAGGCTGGATTTAACGTTACTTGCATCGATGTAAAAGACGAGAAGATAGAAGAACTTGATCATATGGACATAGATGTCGCATTTATTGCCTTACATGGGTATTTTGGCGAAGATGGGGGTGTACAACAACTTTTAGAATCGAAAGGAATTCTTTACACTGGCTCAGGTATAAATGCCAGCAGGCTTGCAATGGATAAATTAGCAACAAAAAAATGTTTTATTGCTGCGGGCCTTAAAACGCCGGATTATATTACCGTGACAGAATTTCAAGAGTTACAGGAGATACAGCAGGAAATAAGCAAACTAGGGTTACCGGTAGTTTTAAAACCCACAAGGAATGGTTCTAGCATAGGCATATCAATCATTAAAAATATTAACGATCTTCAAATCGGTTTAGAAAAGGCTTTTGAATTTGGATATGAATTACTTGTTGAAAAGTACATAAAAGGCAGAGAATTGACCGTTGGAATATTGGATGACAAGGCGCTGCCAATTATTGAGATCAAACCGGCGGTAGAATTTTTTAATTACGAAGCGAAATATAAGGATGATAGAACAAAATATATTATTGTAGAAAAAACCCGAAGCGAAGGGGAAAATACCGTTGGTGATTCCTCACACACTGTCGGCTTTCTCTCGCCTGCTACGTATCATAACGCACAGGAGCTTGCTATCAATGCCCAAAAAGTCCTTGGCTGTAAAGGATTTTCAAGAGTAGATATGTTGCTGGACGATAGAGATAACTTGTATTTATTGGAAATAAATACTATCCCCGGTTTTACAGAAAAAAGCTTGCTGCCGAAGGCGGCAAAGGCGGCTGGCATGTCATTCACTTCATTATGTGAAATAATTGTTGATCTTGCATTCCAGAATATTCTTGTCAGTGCAGATGAACCAATACAAAATTAAGGATATTATTAATAGCACATTCAACTATAAGCTTTTTTTAGCCATCCTTTCCTCTAAAATAGGGTTAATAAAAAAAGTGCTATATCCCTTTTTGCTCCAATTTGTTGTTTTTGCATGTATAATCATCTTTGGAATATGGGGTATCAATAAGACATGGCATTCATTAACGGATTTAAATATCTTCAAAGTCAGCCCTTCTACCTTCTCCTTTCACACTCCATCGTGGGTGACTGCCCGTTTTTCTAACGACATAAAACACGTAGCAGCCCTGAACGAACAGTACGGCATGTATGAAAATAATTTGACTCAAAGAATAGCAGAGGTTTACGGAGGAATTGTTTTAATAAAAAAAATAGATTCGATCAAAAGGACATTCCCCAATAAGTTAAATATTAAACTTGTATTACGCAAGCCCGCAGCTACCGTTAAAACTGGAAATTATACGTATCTTGTGGATGATGAATGTGTCTTATTACCAAAAGAATATTACACATTACCAAATGCTGAATATGATACACCCTGCATCCAAAGTAATAAATTGGCAAGAATACCCTTATATGGGAGTGAATGGAATGACAAGGGAATTAAGGCAGGGATAGATATGGTTAAATTTCTCAGGGCAAATAATATTCATAACATTTTCAAGATTCTAGCAGTAGATGTATCAAATGTGGGCAAAAGGAGGTTCACTGGTAAAAGTGATATCGTTTTTTGGACAGAGAACAATACTCAGATACGGTGGGGATGCTCTTCCCTCTGTAACGAACCTAACGAACTTTCCAATGAAGAGAAGCTACAAAACCTGCTGAGTATTGCAAAAACTGAAGGAACCAACCTAAAGCAAATGGAGTATGTTGACGTACGTTGGAAAAAACCTTCGGGAAAGCGTTGGGCAAAGGTTAATAATATAGTAGAAGAACGTTAAAAACTTTTTTATGGTAAATTGGGATTCTCCGGATCCCAAATCAACTCCCGTCCCGCTTGTCTGTTTGGCCAACCTTCATTTGTTGTGCCGTCTGTACTACCATTTTGTATCCGCTCCACGTGGCCATCAATAAAGAGAATATTTGGAGCCTTTGAATGCCTTTGTGCAACACTTCCATACGAACCGTCATAATTGTCCGCCACGCTAGTGTTGTTGATACGACCGTCAAACAGTAGCACTGTCCTGGTAGTCTCTCCTATAGTTTCAATAGACCGTTGACACTCAGATGCTTGCAAGAGATTTTGATTCATTTTTATTGTGCGTGTTGTATCCTGTTTTGAAAGAGGCACTGTTTTAAAGATGGGATCTTGTTTTATAAGTAAAAGCCTCTCCTCCTGTGAGATTTCATCCCTTTCGCTGGGAAGTTGCAATGTTGTAAGATAGTTGTCAACAGCCTTAAACCATACCTCAGCATTACAGATTTTCGTACCGTCTTTGCTTGTACTGCTATTATTGGGACGAGGAAGTAATCCGTTGTTATCATTTGTATACTGCTCAAATGCGAGAAATAGCTGACGAAGATTATTAACACAAATAATTTGTTGCGCTTTTTGTTTGGCTGCGAAAATCGCTGGGATTACGATACAAACCAGGACTGCAACAATGATAACAATTATCAATAACTCAATAACTGTGAACCCTCGACTTTTAACGGTTACGTACATAGTTTTACAGGTTTAGAAAAAAATTGTTGTTAAATATATTTATATTTGGCATGTTGAATGCCAATAATCTTTGTATAGAAAAGATAAACTTTAAATACTAACTGCGTTTGATACTTACAAATTTTTTTCTCAACAAAACGATTTTAGTAGTAAGTTAATAATAACAACTTAATAAACGAAAAAGGTGTTTTTGCGGTACATAAATGTAAAGATACTGATAAATGACGCTTTTTATTATTCAAAAATTAATAATTTCTTATTATTAAAAATATTTGACTTTTTATGGTGTAATGTTAAAATTACTAAGTATTTTTGGTTTAATCAGATACGAACAATTCTATGAAATGCGGAAGTGGCGGAATCGGCAGACGCGCTAGTTTGAGGGGCTAGTCCCGCTGATACCGGGGTGGGGGTTCAAATCCCCCCTTCCGCACCACTCTGTTTTGCCCTGCCTGAAGTATAAAAGCGTATATTTTATAAGCTATTTTAGTTGTACTTCCTTATAACGCATGACATAAATAAAAATAGTATAATGAATAAAAAGTTTACCCACTTACGGGAGATTTATTGATGAACAAATGCATCTATGCATCGATTCTTGTTTTGTTTGCAATTGGTTGTAAAGAAACCCAAATAAAGCAGTCCGATTTTGTTCCATTTAAAAAACCAGTAACACTTTCTACAACAACTGAGGCGGTAGAGAAAAAACCCTGGGAATATGAAATCTCACCGGAAAAAGAGATTGTAGAGGAGAAAAAGGAGGGTATACCGGATGAATTTGTATATCCAGAGGAACACAAAAAACCTGAACCCTCTCTTCACAAACCTGAATATACAGGCGATAAAATCGATGTCGCATTAAATTTTGATAACGCAGAAATAAAGGATGTTTTACAGGTTATTTTAGGTGAGATTCTTAATGTAAACTATATTTTAGATAAAAGAGTCGGAGGTACTATCAATCTTCATGCCACTGGGCAGGTCTATAAAGAAGAACTCCTTTCGATGCTCAACACGTTACTCTTTGTGTTTGATTTTGCAATAATAAAGGAGGGTGATTTATATAGAATACTTCCTAAAGCAGAATCCAGACAGGAAACAAATATTGTTATTTCCGGGGATAAAATTCCCCCCTGGGGGAAGGATATAATAATTCAAATAGTTCCTCTGCAATATGAAAATCCAAAGAATTTGAATGCTACTATAAAACCATTTATGACTGGGATTGGAAATATAGTTACTCACGGCGACTCTCCCTATATCATACTCATCGAATCCGCCTCAAACATGGAAAAGCTGCTTACCTTAGTGAAAACCTTCGATGTCCCGTTTTTTGCCGGTAAAGCCGTGAAATTTTACGATTTCAAATATGTCGATGCAAGAAATATGGCAAAAGATCTTGCTGCCATTGCACAATCGATGGGCGGGAAGGCAGGTGGTGAGGGTGAATTTAACTTCGTACCTTTTTCTGACACTAACAAGATGTTAATCGTCACCAGAGTACCAGAACTCTTACCGAAAATCGACCTCTGGATAAAAAATATAGATGTTCCTCCATCAGAGTTAGAAGAGGAGACAAAAGTGTATGTATATAAAGTGCAACATCAAAAAGCCGAAACGATTGTGCCTGTTCTAACACAAATTTACAATGAAAAAATGGCTGCGCAACCTAAACCGCTGGGGAAGAAACAGCTTGAGGCAATGAAGATCGTTGCTGATGCAAAAACGAATACCATTGTCGTTAAGGCATTGCCGAGTGATTATAGAGGTATTAAAGCGATTATAGAGGCTATAGACGCAACTCCTCAACAAGTATTTATCGAAGTACTGATTTTAGAGGTCGATCTTAATAATAACTTGGACTATGGGGCTCAGTGGGCATTGAATATGGGCAGTGTAAAATTAAAGGGATTCACTGACTCTCAAAGTGGTAAAGTTACAACTACTGCTGGGACGCCATTTCTCAAGTTTACTAAAGGAAACTTTGAAATTCTGATGGATATTCTTGCAACAAATTCTAAGGCAAAGATATTATCTGCCCCCCATATCCTTGTCAGAGACGAACAGCCTGCAAACATACAAGTGGGAAACGAAGTCCCTATTCTTTCTAGCTCTGGCCAACAAACAGGTACCACGGTTACGTTTCAGCAAGTACAATACCGTGATACGGGTATCATCCTTACGGTAACTCCTCATATTGGAGAAAATGATTTTGTAACATTAGAAATAAAACAAGAGGTAAGCAATGCCGAAACAACAACTACAGGAGTTAGTGATTCCCCGACCTTTAGTACCCGCAAAGCAGGAACGTCTCTTGTAATAAAGAGTGGACATACCGTAAGTCTGGGTGGAATTATCGAACAAAGAAATGAAAAAAGTGTTAGTAAAATACCCATTTTGGGGGACATACCTTATTTGGGGAATTTATTTAAAACTACCTCTATTGCCAATAGAAGAACAGAACTGATCATGCTAATAACCCCCTATATTGCAAACGATGCGGAAGATGCAGATTCTTTGACCAACGCATTTCAAAAAAAGCTAAAGGAAATTGAGCCATTAATAACCCAAAGGGTGAATGAAGTTGAGAAATATTAAAGTGGTGAATAAAAAGGGCTTTACCATCCTTGAAGTTATGGTCGCACTGGCAATCGTGGGAATTTCTATTGGTATTTTTTTTGGTTTGATTGGGAATTCTTCAAAATTAAGAGGAAAGATTGATGATCACACACAAATAGTGCTTCTTGCAAGAACCAAAACAGAAGAGGCCTTTCTGGGAATACTTGGTAAAAAATATGCGAAATTGAATGAGGAAAAGACCTTTGAAGGCGTGACAAAAGACGGTGCTCAATGGAAAGTATCACAAGTAGATAAATATAAAGAAGCTCAGAAAAAAATCAGTATTATGAATATATCGGACGTAGATGAAAGCGATATAGAACTTCCACCCAAAGGAACTACAATGCTGAGCACACACGTTGAAGGAATAAATATCAACACCATTTTTTTCACTGAAGAATCAGAAGAAGACGAAAACGATAGTGAAGAATCTAAGGCTGAAGAAAATGATAGCGGAAAATCTGAGAATGAAATCGATGATTAAACACAAAGAGGGTTTTACCTTATTTGAACTACTCATAGCCCTTTCTATTGGTACAATCTTGATTATGTCAGGTGCTTACGCAATAAGAACAGGTTTGTTCTCGATGGAAAGAGAAGAGACATGGTTTAATGACTCCACAAAAGAAAAAGCTGCCTTTGATTTTTTCTGGCAACAGGTATCCTCCTTACGTGTTCAAAAGATCCCAAGAAAGGATACCCTCCTTACCGAGGAAAACAAAACGACCAAAAAAAAGAAAATCAATTACTTTACAGGTGAAAAAGATTTTCTCTCCTTTGTATCCCCTCTTTCTTTTAAAAAACATTATGGACAAGGGTTGATAATAGCTAATTATAAAGTAAAATCAAATGGTAACGGCTTGTGGGATCTAATTTACATGGAAACCAGGGTTACCCCCACGATACTGATTAAATTATCTGAAGAATCTGAAAGCACATTAAATACGGATAAGGATTACACGATATTCCTTAAGGATTTTGATATGATTTCATTCGCGTATCTTGACACCGTGGAAGAGGAGACTGATGATGAAGGAGAAGTCCAGGTAGCTACTCTAGATGCCGATATTATTGAAGGTACGGATTTAAAATGGAAAGAAAAAATAACCGAAAAAATCCCGCAGGCGATAAAGCTGTCGGTTACAAAAAACGGAAAGGCACAAGAGCTTATATCACCAATCATGGCTACGTACTCATTTTTAGCCTCTGGGCAGTAGTAATCTTTGGGTTTATTGCGCTAAGTTTTACCCGGAACACTGGAATTGCTATAAAAACAGAAATTACTTCTACGGAACGTGTGAAAAACGTTTATGTCGCACGAGGAGCCTGTATTTATGCGACACAGATGTTGTTATTGCCGAAAAAACAGGAAAAAGAAACCAAAGGTGGTAAAATCAAAAAACTGAAAAAGGACAAAGATAGAGATGGAAATAAAAAAAATAAAAGCGACGATTCCTGGACTCCAAGCAGTGATCCATACTCAGTACAAGTAGGCGACAGGAATTGTGATGTATTTATCAGCGATGAAAGCGGAAAAATTAATGTAAATAAAATAACAGACGAGACGAGAGAGAATTTCGTTAAATTCCTAACTGCCTATAAACTTGAAGAACTCACTGCAGAGACCATAACTGATTCGATACTGGATTGGCTCGATGAAGATGATTTACATCATGTCAACGGCGCAGAAAAAGACTATTATGCAACACTGTCAGAGCCATATGAGCCAAAGAACGGGTCGTTTGAATCTATAGAAGAATTGACCTTAATTAAAGGAATTACCCCACCGATATTTGAATTGCTACGAGATCACCTGACGATTTACGGATCAGGCAAAATTAATGTCAACTTTGCATCTAAGGAAGTTCTTCTTTGTGTATCTGCAATCACCGAAGAAATAGCTAAGGCAATAATTTACTACAGGGGAAAAAAAGGGAAAATTGCAAAAATTGATGATTTAAAAGAAATCTTTAGATACTTTGGCATTATCGGCGCAGATTTCCAAAAGGTTATGAATTATTTAACCGTATACGACTCAAACTATATGACGATCAATTCAATTTCTTCGTCAGACAAAATAAAAAATTCCTATAAAATAGTTGTTTTCAAAAGCGTGGATCATTGTAGAATTATTGCGGCATATCCTGAATAGTATTTAACATATTGACATTATGAATAAAATACCGTTCGTCAATTTATTTTCCCAAAGTTCAACTGGCTTGTCTATCAATGGGAATGACCTTATTATAACAATTGTTAGCAAAAAACTGGTTAAATATTCACACGAGACGCTCAAGATAGAAGATTTTATGCTTAAGGACACCCTGCAATTAAAACATGCACTAATACAGAAAAAGAATTTTGTGGGAGAAACTATCCTTTCCTTACCAAGGGAACTTGCTATTATCAGAGAAACAACTTGTCCATATTCGAACTTGAAAGAATTAAGAGAAGCACTCAGATATCAACTGGATAGTTTTATTCCTTTCAGCAATGAAGACGTTTATTTTGATATTCATTCATTATCGCAAAATAGACACGACACGAAAATCCTGATTGTTGCAATAAAGAAAACAGAATTGGATAATATTCTATCAAAATTGAAAGCCCTTGAAATTGTTCCTTCTCGAGTTATTATTTCACCTTTCGCCTTTCTTCCTATCCTTGAGGAAAGAAAAGGTTCGGTCGTAGTAGTCAGTAAAAACACAAGCAATTACAGTTATAATGTATTTGAAAATAACCATTTGGTTTTATCTTCGATTGCAAAAAATGAGGTTGAATTAACTAATCAGATTAAATCAAGGCACACGGATGAAATACTGTTAACACATGTTACCGATGGATTTTTGCCAGATGCATATAAAACTCGTTATCAATTGTTAGATGATAATTCTGAATCCTATGGAGCAGCACTTTACGGTTTAGCTGAATATCCATGCTATTTGAGTCTTGTTAAATCACATAAAAAGCGGCTAAATCCCCAAATTGTATTAATATGTTTTCTTATCGGTGTTTTGATATTTTTCTCGTTCCTTATTCCTTACATACAGAAGATAAATAATCTGGCAATACTAAAAACGGTAAATGCACAAGTTAAATCAATAAAAAAAGATGTTGTAATCGTTGAGAAATTACAAGAACGCATAGTAGTGTTAGAGGAAGCCGTTAACAAGGTCAATGCTATAAGAGGAAAATATATTCCCAGGATTGACGTGATCCTAGAGTTGGCAAAGACGTTACCTAATGACGCCTGGGCAAAGGGCGTTACAATCATGGACAATGCATTTGAAATAGAGGGAGATGCTGTATCTTCGACGAATTTGATACCAATTTTAGAGAATTCGTCTCTTTTTTCAGGTGTGGGTTTAACTTCTCCTGTAACAAAAACACAGAGTGGCAGAGAAAAATTCAGAATTAAAGGAAACGTAGAAAAATAGGGAATATGGGACGATTCTTAGAACTATTTTACAGACTCAAAATAAGAGAAAGGATACTGTTGGTTGTTGCCCTTATCGTTCTCTTGTATATGAGCCTTGATAGGGTTGTGATTACACCATTTTTTAAATCAATTAATGAAACAAAAGAGCGATTAGAGACTCAAAAGAAACTGCTTATGAAATATTATTCATTTGCGGCTAATAAAAAACAATATGAGACCAGGCTGGTTGAACTGGAACAATATTATGCAAAACTCCAGGAAAAATTCCTGTCAGAAGAAACGGAAGAACTTGCCTCTGCTAAATTACAGGAAATGATAAATAATCTGGCTACTAAGAATGGATTAGTTGTGTCCAGAAGTACGGCACTAAAAAAAGAGGTAATTAACAAAAAACCATATCTTATTGCCATGTCAATTAATTTCGAAATAAGTGATTTAGATAGTTCTCAAAAACTTCAAAATTTTCTTTACGATATAGAATACAATAACGGCAAACTACTTTTTATCGATAATTTGCGAATAAAAACCTTAGGTCTAAATGTTGTAAAAGGGGCGACTATTTCTTCTACCTTAACAGCAATTGCCTCTATTGGAAAGAAGTTGTAACGTATATGAAGCCTATTAACATTAATACGAAATCGTTACAGTTTGTTATAGAAACATTTGGTAAAAAAATAAAGCAATGGAAACACTACTTACCCATAATAAATTTAGCTTTACTGATAGGAGTAGCCTGCCTGGCAATCACTTGTGTGCTGTTAGTTTATCATCCTCCTGAAAACATAACGAAACCAGAAAAGCGGGGAGAAGAAACCCTGGGAAAGAAAAATTCATTACCTCCTCTGTCCCCGGATGCTAAAACGACAGATTACTATGAACTCATACTGTCAAATAACCCTTTTTCTCCCAATCGCACCGCCTGGAATCCCCCAGAAACAAAAACGGATTCCAAACATGAAGAAGGTGCTGCGCAACCTGAAGAAAATCAACAAAAGCCAAAGGGCACTCCTAAAAAGATTACTTTACGAGGTATCATGATTCTTGGAGATACCAGAAAGGCATTAATAGAAAATCCCGATAAAACAAAAAATAAAAATAATTTTATTTTTATTGAAGAAGGCGAAGAGGTTGCAGAATACAAGGTAAAAAATATAGAACAAGATCAAGTAAAACTTGATTGGTACGGGGAAGAACATATTGTTATTATGAGATCCAACATTAAAAAATAGCTATTTATGAGTACTTTTAAATATAAATTATTAACGACATCCAGTGGCATTCTTGAAGGGGAAAAAGAGGCAATCAGTAAATTAGAACTGATTAATGACCTCCGCAAATCTGGTCATGTCATTTTGAATATTCAACAAGTAGATAAGAATAAGAAATTTGGAATATCTTTCAATCGTGTAAACAAGAAAGCCGTTTTACCTTTCACACAAGAATTAGCAACACTGCTTGAAGGCGGTATTCCCATTGACAGAAGCATGTCTATTTTATTATCAGGGCAGGATAATAACACAATTAAAAATGTTGTTGAAGATTTGCTGAATAGGATTAAATCCGGAAAATCCTTTGCTGAAGCACTCGCAAACCATACTAAACTATTCACCGGTGTTTACATAAACATGGTACGTGCAGGAGAAGAGGGGGGAGTATTACCACAAGTACTTAAGAGGCTGGGGGCGTTTCAGGAACGCATACAAAAAGTCAGGGGTGAAATTATCTCTGCAATGATTTATCCACTCCTGTTAAGCAGTACTGGTCTCGTGTCAGTGGGTGCTCTCATTGTCTACGTTATCCCTAAGTTTGCTCAGATATTTGAAGGGATGGGAATTTCTCTTCCTTTTTCTACCATGATGCTCATGGGTATGAGCCGATACTCCATTAGATACGGCTGGATTTCTATTATTGTCGCCGTGATTGCATTCTTTTTGTATAAAAAAGCGATGAAGGATAAGAAAACATCAATAAAAGTAGATCAAAAAAAGTTAAAATTACCACTCATTGGTAATCTTCTATGGAAGATGCAAATATCCAGATTTGCGAGAACGCTCGGTACATTGCTGGAAAACGGGGTACCGCTGCTTAAATCAATGGATATCGTTAAAGATGTGCTGTCCAATCAATATCTTGCTGACATTCTCGGTGATGTAAAGTCTAATGTGAAAGAAGGGGCGAGCCTTACCGTTTCACTCGCACAAAAAGGATTTCTACCAGAAATTGCTGTCCACTTATTAAAAGTTGGAGAAGAAACGGGAAATTTGGATCAAATGCTCCTTAAAGTTGCAGATAATTTTGATGCCGACACAGAACAGCGAATGAAGCGACTGGTAACTATGGTAGAACCCGTACTTATATTGCTCATGGGTGCTGTCATCGGTGTAATTGTAATCTCTATGCTCACGGCAATCCTTAGTGTAAACGACCTACGGTTTTAATTTGATTAATTAGGACGCAGATTTTACAGATACCTCAGATAATAATTTTGTCTTTTCATGTTTTAAATCGAGGTAATGTGGGTTCATCTGTGTCAGAAACGATAAAACGTATACATGAAAGAATGTTTCCTATCAGTAATAATTCCTGCCTATAACGAGGAGAAAAGGGTATTACCTACCCTTCGCAAGATTTGTGCGTATCTCTCCGCAAAAGACTTTCCTTACGAAATTATTGTAGTGGATGATGGCTCCACGGATAACACCTTACAAATAATAAAGAATTTTGCAAGTTCAAACAACCACTTGGTCATTTTGACAAATGAACAGAACAGCGGAAAAGGTTATTCAGTGCGAAAAGGCATGTTGTCCGCACGGGGTGAATACGCTTTCTTTACTGATGCAGACCTTTCCACCCCCATTGAGGAAATAGACAAATGCCTGCCGTACCTTCTAAATGGTTACGATGTGGTCATTGGATCAAGGAGTATGCCTGGCGCAGATATTATTGTTCATCAACCGTGGTACAGGGAAAAGATGGGGAAGATATTTAATTTCATGGTAAATATGGTTTTGCTGAAAGGGATAATTGACACACAGTGCGGATTTAAAGGATTCAAACGAGAGGCAGTTAAAACGATTTTTAGCAAATGTAAAATCGATGGATTTTCATTTGATGTGGAAGCTCTTTATTTATCACGAAAGTATAATTTCAAGATCAAGGAAATCCCTATTCGCTGGGAAAACTCTACATTAAGTAAGGTCAGCCCTATAAAACACTCCCTTCAAATGTTCAAAGACCTGATAGGAATAAAAATTAAAGATTTAAAAGGCGATTATAAGTGATGTCATTTTTTATGAAATAGGACATGAACCGGAACAAGCGCTTCGCTTCCACCAGGCGGAGTCCATAAAAATTCCATAACTGCCCCTCCCCCTCCGTCGAAATATTTTATTCTGACATGATGGAATCCCTCGTCAAGAGACACAACCCCTGAAATATGCCGCATTGCATGAAGGTCGTCATTGTCGACGACCAGGTTCCCATCGATATAAACAACGGAACCATCATCCGATTTTGTCGCAAATTGATAGACTCCCTTTTGTGTTATGTGTAGATATCCTTCCCACTCAATACCAAAAGGAGATCTGTAGGGTTTTTGTGTTTCATCATTATAGGTAAAGGAAATGGAATCTTTTTCCACCTTGGATAAAAAAGGTGTTCCTATACATTCAATGTTGTAATAATATTTCCCTGGTAAACCCGATTCTAGCTCATCCTTTGAGACTTTGGTAATTGGCAGTGCTGCAGCCTTTGACTCCGCTTTTTTACCATATACGGCGTTATACAGACCTTCTTGTATATAAGCTACAAGCCATACACCCGGTCGGAATACAAACCGCTCTTTCTTGTAGTTTCCCTTTAATTTTTCCTTTAGTTTGTTTTCTCCACTCTTATCAACAAGAATAACAGGGGCATTGGGATTATCAATAACGTTGCCCCAGAACCGTGCATTTTTATACTCTCTGAAATACCAGGGTAATGGCCAATATTCTTTAGAAACAATATTGATGACCATATTCTTGCCACAAGAGTTTGAGAGTGATTTCATTCTGTCTAATAAATTATAAACATCTCGTTTGGTCTGCACATAAACAAGTTCGTATCGTTCATCGTCGTAATTTTTAAAATTTAACATAATGGACTGATAACAAGTGAAACCAAAAATACCGATATAGATTGGATAAAAAATGGCGTAGTGCCATCTTTTTTTTAGTATTCCAAATATGCCATTTACAAAAATCCCGGCTAGAATGGAGAAGGGAAGTATGATGTTCAAAATCAACCACGGCGTCTTGTATGGTATTAAGGAATAAATGATGTAGACAAGAATTGCCCATAGTGACACGAATACGGTGAATTTGTTCCCGCGCCGGAATGCATAATAAAATCCAGCGATTCCAAGCACAAGAATAGGAAGTTCAAACTTATACAGCACCTTAAAATAATAAATAAAAGGCTTGGCATGGCCGCCTTTGTCGTGCATGCCGGTTTTCGACCATATCGCAAGGGTGGTCAAAATACCATGGATACCTTTATAATAGGTAAGAAAAGAGGAATAAAACAGAAAATTGATAAGCAGGAATATTCCCACACTGATGACAATGGCATATTTATATTTCTTGCAATCACTCGTAAAGGCGCTGAAGATTCCTTTAAAGTAGGGTAATCGTGAACCCTTTGATAAGGAAACCATCTCGTACAAATATGCAATTGCTAAAGATATTGCATAAATGCTAAAGGTAATGATATATGTTTCTTTTATGGTAACAACGCTTGCAATGCTTGCCGCTGCAAAATAGATATACCTTGATTTCCTCGTTTCAGAGTAAAGAAAAAAGGAGACAACAACGGCGAGTGAAAAGAAGACTAGATAGGTTTCATGGATGGTATCCCTCGAAAAAAAAGAATTTGCCGGAGAGACGGCAATAAGTAATCCTGTTGTCAGTAAACCCATTTTGCCAATCCTTCTCCGTAAAGGATACAGCAATGCAACCACCATAATACCGAACAGTATTGGCATAAGCCGGAATGAAAAGTCTGAGATACCGAGAATGTAAAAAGGAATTAACCCAATGTAATAAAGGAATGGGCCGTGATAATTGGAGGGGTCGTAGTGGTAATAATTATTATTATATAAATTCAACAAGAAAGTACTATTTACTCCCTCGTCCGAATGAAGAGGTCTGAGGTCAACGTCCCAAAAACGAATTAATGATGCAATGAAAATGGGTACAAAAAAAGTGATGAGTAATTGAATTCTCAGCTTATACTGTTCTTCTCTAGATTCCATTGACATGGAACATTTTCCCCCTTTTTATCTTTAAAAATCTTTATTCGCAATTCAGCTTTATAAATGAGTCAAGTATTTAAGATGCTTATGAGAACCACAGATTGCACAGATTTCACAGATAAAAACAGAAACGATCTGCGGGATCGCATTGCCATACATCTGCGAAATCTGTGGTTCCAAACGTTTTTATTGGTCTGAGACTATACCGCGCTAGTCCTTTACCATTAATCTGTCTATCGGTATCTTTGATTCTCTGCCATTCGGTGGCATCCATAACAGGCTGAGCATCGCCCCGCCTCCGGTATCAAAATATTTGATCATTATTTTGTGTTTGCCGGGTTCTAAATTAACCGTACTTGTTACAGATTTCGTCGCATGGTTGCCACCGTTGTCTATCACCAAAATATCATCTATGTAAAGCCATGAGCCATCATCTGAGATTAACTTGAATGTATACTTACCCTGCGCGTTAATATCGATAAAACCCTTCCATAGAGCGCTAAAAGGGCTTGACACCGGCTTTTCATCTTCGTTAGACCAATTGAATCCTATATGTTCATTAACATCTTGAAAAACAGCCTCGTCTTGCCAATTGGCATTATCGTAATACCAAACACATAATCCGTACGTTTTGTCAGTCAAATCTTGCCTATTCGTTACGGGAGCATATTCATTTGATAAGGCAAGGGAGTCCTTTTTTTGGGTAAGGTCATAAACTTTATAGCTTTTCGTTGTTATAACACGGGTAAAGTTTGCATCAAAAAATTTACTGATTGCACCAATCCGCTTTTCGTGTGGACCAATCGTTACGTAGCTTGGCTTGTATTTATCTATGAGTGATTTTGCGTTTGGTTCGCCTTTCAGCATTATTTTTACATCCTGTTCCCTTTGATAAGACCCTTGATAACCGTGACTCCATATATGGCCAGGGAAACCCATCAATGTCTTTCTCCCAGACAAAAACACAAAGTGGTTATGGACAGGCGCATTTAAGAATAGTGCTTCTGCGGGGGTTTCCATAGAGATACGTTTTGCAAGTTCTATTTCCTCTACAGAAAATTCTTTTGAGCCGCCAACAGGCGCTATTGCATACTTAAAAATATCAACTGCCCCTGAAATGGTTAAAAAAAACATAATTATGAAAAAGCCTATTCTTGAAAGAATTTTGTACCGCCTGCTTTCATATAAGCAAGTCATAGCAAACGCCGCTATTGGTGTAACACCGAGAAACCAATAGATTAATATTTTTATATTATCCCAATTCCACGGTGCAAAAAGTATCAGATTTGGCAGTAGAAAAAGTATGAAGAACGGCAGTACATAAAATCCCAACCGTAGGGGCGAACGGCCATTTTTCCTGAAAAAAATGACTACAAATCCACCGATAAGCACTGGCCAAAAAAGACTCGTATTCTTTAGCCAGAACCACAGAAAATGTTCCTTACCCGCCATCCAGCCAAAGTTGGATTTGAAAAAACTTCCACCGCCCACGTGTCCGGAAAGATACAGTACCTGTGGTAATGACAGTATAAATGCAGGCATAAAAAATAGAAACCACTTGCGCCAGTCCCAAAATATAAGTCCTAATGGTATGGTGACCATCAGCACGGCCAGGAAACTGTGTGAGTGGAAGAACGGCAGTACGCCGGCAAGAACTCCTGCAAAGAGAAATTCTCTCCACTTTTTATGTTCGATGCCCGTATAAAGAAGGGTAAAGATTAACAGTGTAATAGGGAAACCAAAGAGAAGTGCGCGCTGTGGCACGTTGAGACATGTTAATGGCGTAATCCAGTAATAATTAAGTGGTTCTATTTTTGTGTAATCTCTTGGTAAGTGTGTGAGAAACGACCAGAAACTACCTGAAGTATGTGAAAGGTCCTGGAAGAAGTAATAAAAGCCAAACCCTCCGGTAAAAAAAAAGATAAATACAGAAATTATCGCAGCAAATCTTCTTTTCGTTAGACGATAGGTAAAGTAATAGAGTATACAATAAAAAGCAACGGTTAAGAGAAGACCGGGAATAAATAGCATGTCTCTAAAATCTAAACCTAGCTTAAGAAAGACCGCAGATAGAAAATCGGCCAGGAAGGGATAGACCAGTTTCTCACCCGCAAACGACGGGTCCTGAGGAGGTATGTTATTTCCCCACACGAAAGAGGTAATATATGCCAGATGCAGCGGCAGGTCGCCGTAATTATTTGTTAAACCGACATACATCCCATCCTTCTTCCAGATGATTGTTCTGTAAAACAACCGCCAGAATATTGTAGTGAAGAACGAAAACACTGCAATATGGGCACAATAGAATATCTTGTTCAGAAGGAAATCGGTTTTTATATCAATTGTTTCAGTGGTGATCTTTTCTTTGAAAGATGACCATTTGAATATTAAAATTACGGAGCTAACCGCTACAAGCAAGGCAGCAGAGATGTATATGCTTTTACCAGAAAGTCCCCACAGTAATGAGAATAGATAAACAATCCATGTGTGCAATCCTAACCCAATAACCGTTCCATACGCAACCCTTTCAAATATTGAATACCTTGCTGATAGAAAATAGGTAAGCAAAAATCCTGTTATAATTGAAATAATAATAAATAGAACGACGAACGTCATGGATACCTTATTCTAAACTTTTTCTTTTTCTCTTTTTAAAATCGATTCAATTATTTTCAGTATAATGTCTTTACTATCAACATACGTTTTTATTGCCTGCCATCGGAAGTTGAGATACCTATGTGCAAGTCGATTTCTTTGAACGGCCAGTTTTGATAAACATTCCTGTTCTCCTGGAGATAATCCGAGAAGTTTGCTACACAAAGCAAGCGCTTCTCCGTAATTTTCCACTCCTATACCTTCTTGTACAAGCACCGTTCCGCAAACTTCTATTAAGGCTGTGAGAATGTTCTCGACGGTTCTATCCATTAATTTTTGTAATTTTTTGTCCTCTTGATAATTATTAAACTTCTTACTGGCGTATTCCGACTCAAATTCCTTAATTTCCCCCGTAATAAATTGAAGAGATTCCCCGATCCTGCCTCTGGCATAATTAAATTCAGGCATGTTTTATATCCTCAAGGTTCTTCTTCGCAATCTCTAACTGCCACCTTGTACCAAAAAGAGTAAAATCCTCCATTTGGAATATCGCTTGATTTCTTAAGGAGGCATACCTACCCTGGTTTCCAACAAAAACAGGCATACCCAATACAATGGCATTGTAATAAAGCATGGGTTTCCTGAAATCAGAATAGATAGGGAGAACATTCACATCCAATTTCAATCTCTTACCGAGAACAAGAGATATATCTGTTATGATCGTAAATGCTTCGTCCTCAGTACCAGGTTCGTCCGAAAATACAATAGCAATGTCTACATCGGAAAAACTTTTAGGAAACCCCCGTGCCCATGAGCCGTAAAGAAATGCCATTTCAGTTTTATAAACCGGCGCCGATTCCTCAAAAAATGCTTTAAGCAAGGCTAATATTTCTGGTTTCGTGTGCATATATTTTTCTACAAAGCCATATAAATCGTTTGATTATTTACAAACAATATATATTATATTAACATTGATTTGAATAACAATAGTGAATTTAAATTGCCTTTGCTATCTAGAGGTATATCGTAATCAATAACTCACCATTCTCTAAATCAAAAGGCCTCTTAATCACCCTTCTCATTATCCTGTTAATAGGAGGCTTATACACAGGCATCAAACTATTGTTGCCTAGTCATGGATTGACGGGATACTATCTTTTCATTCCCGAAGAAGAAAATATATCCCTTCGCCCGATTGATATATCTTTATCAGAAATACATCCCTGCCTCAAAAAAAGGATTTATGAAGGAAACCCAAAAGGATCTCTCATAGAAGAAACAACTGAGAAAATGCCGATAAACTTCGGGTGGCAATCTGTTGGTAAAAAAACTTACCAATCTCCATTTACCATAGAATGGGACGGCTTTTTAAAAATACAACATCGTTGTAATTATACCTTCATATTAGGCTCTGACGATGGCTCAGCACTGTTCCTCAATGGTAAGCCGATCATCGACAATGGTGGAACTCACGGACTTAAAGAAAAAACACAAACGGTACTTCTTGAGCCTGGGTTTTATCGGTTTCACTTAACATACTTTGATCAGGGCGGTGGTGCCATGCTGTACCTCAAGTGGAAGTATTCAGGCATAGAAGAGACATTAATCCCTGCCTCTGATTTCTACCAGGAAACTACAACCCGGGATTTATGTAAGGTTGATACCACAGCGCCTTATACCTTAAAAATAGAGCCAAATAGTACTATTAATGAATCTTATGTAGTCTTCAGAAAGAATGATCTCACACTCTCATTTAATAATTCCGGTATACTCAGGTCAAATTATGTGAACTATTGGGATAATTACCGTTTTGAACCTCCCCCAGATATTCCCAACTATAACATCCTTTGGAGGGGATCTATTTGGATACCAAAAGACGGTGAGTATACATTTAAAGTTAACACGAATGGCAATAATATGTTTTTGTTTATAGGTGCACAACCTATTTTAAAATACCGTACCGGAGGTGATTCAGAAGCGCAAATTCACTTGAAAAAAGGCTGGAAACCTATCCAAATCAATTATTTTAATCAGGCAAAGTTCGCTACTCTGAGTTTACAGTGGCAGAAGCCAGGTGATAGCAAACATACAAATATTTCTTCACGGTATTTAATGCCTTCCCTGGAGATGGCAGTCTTTGGTAGCGCTAAGGTTTGGTGTGCAGTTGGATTTATTATTGCATCCTTATCCATTTGTCTTAGTTTCTTTCTCGTATTTAGGAAGGTAATAAAAAACCGCATTCGTGAATACTTTGCTTATGTAAACCAAAATTGGGCTATAGTTGCCTTGATTTGTATTGTTATCCTTGGCGCTACTTTGAGGCTTAACAATTATAGTGTTGTTCCGCCTCATGGAGATACCATGGATAGTTACCAGGAGGCGTGGAATGGTTACCATATCCTTCATGGCGAAGGACCAAAATCATGGGAATATGTTTATTTCCTGCCTGCTTATAAAAATGAAGATAAAAAATATGTGAAATGGTTTGGGGATACTTTTATGATCGTAAAACGTTACATAGCCCATCCCCCTTTATTTTCTATCCTTGCTGGCATTCCACCGAGTATCTATGGCGCCAGAGATTATCTCGATTGTCGTCTGACTACTATTCGATTGACTCCCATTTTTATATCAACATTCACGATCATTCTTGTATTTCTCGTCTCTTATAAGATATACAAATCCAACACAGTCTCCATCATTGCCAGTTTGATATACGCCACAGTGCCGCTTATTGTTGCTGCTGGTCGGATTGCAAAAGGCGATTGCCTCCTTGCACTCGTCCTTATCACAGGCGTGCTATGTGTTTTAAAATATACGGAATCTAAGAAGAAAATATATGTAATCTTTGCAGGACTTCTTGCAGGGGTGTCGTTCTGGTGTAAAGAAATGGGTCTCTGTGTGATTGTTATTCTTCCAATTATCCTGGGGCGAAAAGGATTTCTGAAGGAGGCTGGTATTACCGCAGGAATTGGCATGCTTCTCGCCGCGTCCTATTTTCTGTATAATTATTTAATAAACCCGGAAGCATTCTTCAAGATATTAAGTTTACGCGGTGAACATCAGAGCACCGTATTTAATATTGCGCTAAACTATATAAAGGAATCCAGGCTTGCCATGTCTTATGCAAGTTTTGGCATAGGATATTTATTGTGGTTCTGGTTCGTTGTAGTTTATGCAATGGGAAAAAGGGATCAAATCGTTCCCATAACAACCTTCATTTTCCTCATGACGGTCTGTGCCCTATCGAAAGACGTCCATACATTCGGCTGGTTTCTTATGCCCATATATCCGTTTATGGCAATTGCCGGCGGTTTATTTTTGAGGGATTTTATTTCAAGACCCAATACGGCAAAGGCGATCTTACTTCTCTTGGTGCTTATGGCAGTCCCATTAAAAGAGGTGCTCCCGGTGGAGTTGTGCAAATCAGCATGGTTGTTTCGATGGTATCTCGCGGTAGGTATAGTGCCTTTTCTTGTCTTTGATTTTTTGCAATACCTTTCTCTCCCTCCAGGAAGGAATCGGATAATAGGTACTATTGCAAAAGGGGCATGCTACGCTTATATTTCAATATTTATCGTGATGAATGTTTATATTGTATATCATTTACAAGATATTTATGATCCACTTAAATTAATGTTAAATTACTGATAAAATACTTTATCAGTATTTCATGCCTTTTCTTCCGACAATCTTCTGATTTAATAACAAAAAGCTCAATCTACACAATTTTAGCGCCTTTTCGATCTCTAGTTCAAAAGGCATCCCGACAGGCGATATCATAAATTGTTCAGCATTCACAACATCGAAACCAGTCGTATTAAACAGTGGAATGAGCTTTTTTAAAGTAATGAGCTCGTGATGCTCCTCTTCTTTTAAATGACCAATATACGTAGCAATCCCTTCCCAGAATGGATGGGGTGTCGTAACAATAAAAATACCATCTTTCCTCAGCACGCGAAAGGCCTCGCGGACTAGTTGGATTGGTTCGGGGACGTGCTCAATAATTGCCGTGGCAATAACAACATCAAACGAATTATCTTTAATGGGTAATACGAGGGCATCTCCTTGGATTAAATGAATCATTTTGCTCTCACCGCAAGCCATCAAATCCCTGGCATATTCAATGCCTACGCAGGTTGCATTGGGAAATGTATTTTTCAGATTGTACAGCATGAGACCATCTGCAGTCCCAATATCAAGGATCGACCCTGGCTTTTCCGGATGGAATGTTTTTATGCCTTTTAATACCTCAAATGTCCTGCGTCTTAATCGGTAAATGTGCGACCGCTTTGTTTGGCGCGCAACGGCGTAATTTCTATTCAAAACCCCTTTCATGACTTCATTCCAAAGACCTTTAGTCCCGCCCGCGCCATCCGTTTAAATTCACCAATTGACCGGATATGGGTTAATCTCCTTAAAATATAACTCGGTCTCGTATAAAAGCTCTTATAGGCATAAACGATTAGTTCCTGAAGTTCTTCACGAGTAAAATTCTCTTCCCAGCACTTTGGCTGGAATCCAGGTACCGGGTTTTTAGCAAATTCCCTCCAAAAATCTTCTTTTATAATGCCGTCTTTTAATCCCATTTTGTATATTTCTGTGGCGGGAAAAGGCGTAAAAATTGTGATATGCACGAAATCTGGTTTTAGTTCCTTTGCAAATGCAATCGTTTCCATAATTTCTTTTCGTGTTTCTTTCGGGCAGCCTATCATAAAATACGCCAGTACGGATATACCTGCCTCTTTTGTCTGTTTGAATGTAGTCCTCACCCGATCAATAGTGATGCCTTTATTTAATATCTTCAGTATTTCAGGATTACCCGATTCCACGCCATAATGAATACGTTCGCAATTTGCTTCCTTTAGTTTTTTTAACAAGTCATTATCAATATTATTTACCCGTGCGCGGATATCCCATCCGATGTTGAGTCTTCTTCTTTTGATTTCATCGCAAACATCAATTACCCGCTGTCTGTCTATCGTGAAAGTATCATCGTAAATCAGGAATTCGTTTATGCCCAGTTTTACGCATTCCTCCATTTCGTCTACCACGTTCATTGCCGACCGTGCACGAAAATGTTTGCCAAGATGTGGCCGGTCGCAAAAAGTGCATCGGTACGGGCAGCCACGGCTTGTAAACATGGTGGTGATAGGGATTCTCCTTGCCATGAGTGAGCTGTATTTCTGTACCGGTGTCAAATGGCGGGCAGGAAATGGCAAGCTGTCCAGATTCTCGTTGAGCGGCCGGGCGCCTGTGTTAATGACCCTGCTATTTTCTTTAAAAACCAATCCGGGAATACTTCTTAATCGGGACGGATTATCTATATTTTCTACCAGTTCTTTAAAGGTGACTTCCCCTTCGCCTAAGACAAGGAAATCAACCCCTGGGATATTTATCGTTTCTTCCGGATAGATGTGGACGTGTGGACCTCCCAGCACTATCTTTATTTCCGGACGAATAGATTTGATCAAGTTAATAACTTTTATGACGTCTATGAGGGTAAAGGTCATGGCGGTAATACCAACGACGTCAGGCAATTTTGCCCGAATCCTGTCCTTTAAATGATCATATCCTATCTCATCTGCCTGGGTATCTAATACTTCGACACTGAAGTTGGTATGTTTCTCCAGATAACCGGCGATATATAATATTCCAAGAGGTGGGTTATAACCTCGTTCCTCTTCGATAATACTGGGGTTATTGCCGTGCAATTCGTTTTCAGAAGGCGGATTAATCAGAAGGATTTTCATTATCGGTTTCTTTTGTCTATGAGGTCGGCTATCATACCAATGGCTAGAATCTGTACTCCGGAGATAAACAGGATGACGGTGGTAATGTCCATAATCTTTGGCGTGAATAAATAGCTGAGCGCAAGAACTGCTATACTTGAAATGAAAAAGAACGCGCTAATCGGTAAGAATATCTTGAGAGGGTCAAAATACAAAACAGTCCGTATAATAAGCTGGATAAAGTTCATCGTGTCCCGAATAGGGCGGATTTTCGACTTTCCGGAGCGGATTTTATATTCTATAGGAACGAATTCAACACGATAATTATTTGTGAGCATGGCGAGTGTAATCGTTGTTGTGAAGGAAAAACCATCGGGAAGCAAATGGACATAATTCATTACGATATCTTTTTTCATTACCCTCAATCCGGAATTCAAGTCTGGTATCTTTGTCCCTGTCAAATAATTAGCCAGTTTGTTGAGCATCCATTTTGCCGGTCTCCTGGACATGGGTATATTAGAACTGTTGTTATAGTAACGGCATTAATTAACATTACATGTTGAGCGAATCTTATTGCTTTTAATTTGGCGTTGTTTTTTTCTGACTGCTGTCTCAATTGCGTCTATATCAGGAAAATATCGATTTGTC
>Ga0082335_1002485_pt1 | contig 34275 bp, 32 predicted proteins | sample Subgrocontami58m_FD_72375 | JGI IMG/M metagenome (GOLD analysis project Ga0082335, IMG submission 72375) | Subsurface groundwater microbial communities from S. Glens Falls, New York, USA - GMW37 contaminated, 5.8 m (SPADES assembly) (version 2) ... | reverse complement strand
CTTTTTTCGGCCACGCGCGCGATCGAGCCGCCTTCCCGCGCCAGCAGTTGTTCGAAATAGGCGCGCTCGAACGCCTCACGCGCCTCGCGCAGCGGCAGCTCGAGCGGCAAAGGAACCCGCGTCGCGGCAACTGGATGGAACTGTGCCGACACGCGCTCCACGTCAGTTGCGCCGATTTCCTCCTCCAGCGCGGTGATCGCCAGATTCTTCACCGCGCCCTGCAGGTCTTCCAGATTGCGCGGCCAACGGAACTGGCGCAGGGCGTTCAAGGCCGCAGTGGAAAAATGTCGCGGCGGGCAGTGCCGCGCCTCCACCAACTGCGCCAACAGGATGGCGGCGATGTCGGGGATATCCTCGGCGTGCTCGCGCAGCGCCGGGAGCACCAGCGACAGCTCGGACAGGCGCGCGAGCAGCGCCGCGTCGAAACCAAGCTCGCCGGCGAGGCGCGCCGGTTCCTCGGCCGTGAAGGAAACAACGCGAGTCTTGGTTTTTTCCTGTTTGCCCAGGATGAAAGCCAGATTCTTTTGCTGCGCCCGGGTGAGCGCCGCCAGTTCCTCGACGAAAATGAGACCGTTGGCGGCCCGCGCGAGCAAATCCTGCGGCGCGTCGGCCAGTGCCGCGCCTGCGGCTATCCAGGGCGTATTGGGCTGGTGCAGGTAGCGCGCGAACAGTTCCGGCATGACGCCCCACTCGCCGCGCAACAGCACCGGCATGGACAGGGCCGCGATCTGCGTCAGGCGCTTGCGCAGGTCGGCGAGCACTGCCGAGCGGCCCAGGCTGAGCAAGGTGAGCCCTGCCTGCGGCTGGCTGCCGCCATTCCTTAACGCGCGTTTTACCGTGGCGAGCAGCTTTTGCAGGGCAATCGGCTTTTCCAGAAAATCGATGGCGCCGATGCGCGTGGCCTCCACCGCGGTTTCGATGGTGCCGTGCCCGGACATCATTATCACCGGCATGGTGAGCTGGCCGTTCGCCGCCCATTCCTTGAGCAAAGTGATGCCGTCGGTATCGGGCATCCAGATGTCAAGCAGCACCAGGTCGGGGCGCTCCGCGCCGCGTAGCGCGCGCGCGCGCGCGGCGTTTTCCGCCAACTGCACCGTGTGACCCTCGTCGGCAAGGATCTCCGACAGCAGCTCGCGGATGCCGATTTCGTCGTCGACCACCAGTATCTGAGACATTAGGCAGCCTTCGCCGATTCGCGTTGCAGCGGCAGCAGGATGCTGACGCTGGCGCCGCGCCCGGGCAGGTTTTCCACCCGCACCGCGCCGTTGTGTTCGTCGATGATCTTTTTCACAATTGCCAGGCCGAGCCCCGTGCCCCTGGGCTTGGTGGTTACGTAGGGCTCGAACACGCGCAGCATGATGGCCTCGGGAAAGCCGCAGCCATTATCGCTGATTCTTAGGCAAGCCTGATTGCCCGCGCGCTCGGTTTCGACATCGATGCGCTGGCCAGCGCTGCCGGCGAGTGCGTCCTGGGCATTCTGCAGCAGATTGTGTATTACCTGGCGCAGTTGCGTCGGATCGCCCATGACGCGCGGCAGCCCGGCCTGCAATGCGGGCCGCAGCAGGGCGCCGGCATGCTCGTACAGGCCCAGCACTTCGCGTACCAGGGCGTTCAGGTCGAGCGGCTGCAGGTTTGGCGCCGGAGTGCGCGCATATTCGCCGAAATCGTCCACCATCCCTTTCATCGCCGCCACCTGGTTGATGATGGTCTCGGTGGCGCGGCTGAGCGTGGCCGCGTCCTCGGGCACGAGCTTGTTTGCCAGCTTCGCCTGCAGGCGCTCGGCCGAGAGCTGAATCGGCGTGAGCGGATTCTTGATCTCGTGCGCGAGGCGCCGCGCCACCTCGCCCCAGGCGGTAGCCCGCTGTGCCTGGACCAGCTTGGTGACGTCGTCGAACACGACCACGTAGCCGCCACCGCTCGCGTGCGGCAGAACCGAGCCGCGCACCAGCAGCATGCGCTCGGCGAGTTCCAGTTGTTGCTGCCAAGTGTCTGCGCCGTGCTGCTGGAATCCTTCGACGATGGCGCGCGCCAGCGGCTGCAGCCGCGGCCAGTCGGTAAGGGCCCGGCCCTTCAAGCCGTCGAATGTTTCCTGCAAAATGGCGCCGGCGCCGTGATTCACGGTGCCCAGGTGCAGTTGCTCGTCGAATACCAGCACGCCTGTAGACAGATTGGCAAGGATATTCTCCAGATAAGCCTTGGCCGTTTCGAGTTCGGCGCGGTGCGATTCGGCCACGTTGCGCGCATCGTCCAACTGCCCGGTCATGCTGTTGAACGACTGGGTGAGAATGCCCAGTTCATCGCTGCTGGTGATTTGCGCGCGGCGGCTGTAGTCGCCGCGCGCCACCGCCTGGGTGCCCGCAGCGAGCAGCGCCAGGGGCTCGGACAGGCGCGCCGAGAGCAGGAAGGCGAGCGCGGTCGCGGAGAACAGCGTCAACAGCAACGTCAGCGTAAGCGTGAGGATGTAGATCTCCTTCAGGCCCTGACGCGACAGCGACAGCTCCTTGTAGTCGCGGTATACTTCCTGCACCGCCTCCGCGTCCCGCGCCAGCGTCGGCGGCACCGGCTGCAGCAGTTGCAGCAGACGCTCGTCCTCGGCGATGCTGAGCGCGGCCACCGGAACCAGCACGCGCAGGCTCAACCTCTTGTCTGGTGCGCCTTCGAGCGCGGAGTAAGCGCGGCTTTGTCGCGCCTGGCGCAAGATGGTGCTGTTGGGCAGGTCGGGCAGGAGTTTACCCACGCCCCTGCTCGCGCTGGCGATGACCTTGCCGCCGGAGGACAGGAGCAGCGCATCCTCGACCCCCGCCTGTTCGCGCAATCGGTTGAGCAGCACGACCTGCTGCGCCGGCGTCTTGCCGGAAAGTTCAAGCGCCATGCGGCGCGCCTTATCGTGGAGTTCCGTGAGCAGCAGATCGAGCGCGGTGCGGCCGAGGTTGAGCCCTCCCTCGAGCGCGTTATCGACGCGCACGTCGAACCAGGATTCGATGCTTTTCGCCATGAACTGCAGTGATACTACGTACACCAGGCCTCCGGGCACGATGACCATGGGCAGAAACATGAGCAGAAAGCGCAGCGTCAGACGCGAGCCGAACACGCGCGTGCGCAGCTTGGCGGTGAGCACCCATAACTGATAGCCGATCAACGCCAGCAGCGCCGCGGCCAGCGCCGCGTTCAGGCCGAGCAGCAGCGCGTAGTGGCGGGAGAACAGGGCGGTGTTGCCGCTCGCCGCCGCCAGCAGAAACAGCAGGATCGCGCCCAGCGCCACGCTGAATATAAGTACGTATTTCATTGCGGCGCCTTCTCCGTCACCGGCGCCTTGACCCTGAACGGCCAACGCCGCCATTCGGAAGCGAGATTCCATTCCCGGCTGGTGAGCGCGTTCACCTGGAACGGCTTGGGCAGTTGAGTCACGTCCAGGCGCATGCGCAGCCCCGCCTCGTAATCGGCGCCGGCGCTCACCTCCGCGCGCTCCAGCACCTGCCACGAGCGCACCCGCGACAGCACTCTCAGCGCGTCGGGCAGGGTGGAAAAGCTTTGATACAAGGCGCCGCTGGAAATACGGTATTGGCGTGTGAGCGCGTGGTAGGACAGGCGCAGCATCAACAGCCGGCTGGCGCTGTCGTCGAACCAGTACCAGCGTTTGCGCGTCAACTCGAATTCGACCTGGAAATATAGCGCCACGCCCTTGTTGATGGCGTCCTCGAGCCGCGGGTTGAGTTCGATTTGGAAATCTGCGTCCAAGGCGTAGCCCTCGTCGTTGCCCTCGATCGCGATATGGCTGATTTCAATGTTGCTCGCGCGCGCCAGCGCAGTCCAGCCGAGTACGAGTGCGAGCAGCAGTGAAGCGAGCAGCCGCAGGCTCATGTTCTAATTTTTTTCCAGCAGCGCATAGAAAAAACCGTCGTGCCGCGCGTCGGGCAAGAGCTGTCCTCCCTCGAGTCCCGCCAGCGGCAGGCGGCGGGCGCGATCGCTGCGCGCCAGGAAGGACTCGACCGTCTGAGCGTTTTCCTGCGGGAACACCGAGCACGTCGCATACAGCAATTTACCACCCGCAGCCAACTGTTGCCATAGCGCATCCAGCATCCGGCCCTGGGTCGCCGCCAGTCGGGCGATGTCGCTTTCGCGGCGCAGCCATTTGATGTCGGGGTGGCGCTTGACCACGCCTGAGGCGGTGCAGGGCGCATCGAGCAGGATGCGCTCGAAAGGCGCGCCGTCCGACCACCCCGCAGGGGCCGAGCAGTCGCCACAGACGACGCGCGCGGAGAAGCCAAGCCGCGCGAGGTTGTCGCTGATGCGGGGCGCGCGTGCGGGGTCGCTGTCCATTGCCGTGAGCGCGCAATCGGCAAGTTCCAGGATATGCCCGGCCTTGCCGCCCGGAGCAGCGCAGGCATCGAGCACCCGCATGCCCGGTCGAACGTCAAGCAGTGGCGCGGCGAGCTGGGCGCCGGCGTCCTGTACCGATACCTCGCCTGCGCCGAAACCGGGAAGGGACTCTATCGGCAGCGAACGCTCGAGCAGGATCGTCTGGGGCCCGATGAGTTCGCCGGCAAGGCCGCGCTCGCCCAATTTCGCCAAATACTGCTCCGCCGTAAGGCGGCGCCGGTTTACGCGCAAGGTCATCGGCGGGTGCAGATTGCCGGCATTCAGAACCGACTCCCAGTGTTGCGGCCAGGCTGCGCGCACGCGCTCTATCCACCACTGCGGATAGGAGTAGTGGGCGATGTCGGAGTCGCAGCGTGCAACAAGCGCGTCGGCTTCGCGCAGATAATTGCGCAGCACGGCGTTGGCAAGACCCTTGGCCGCGGGTTCCAGGTGCGCCACCGCGCGCACCGCCTGATCCACCGTGGTGTGGCTGGTACGCGGCCGCGCGCGCAACTGGTATAGCGCGGCGAGCAGTAAGGCATGCAGGGCGGGCTTCACCGGCTTGCGCAGCAACTCGGCCAGGAGGGCATCGAGCAGGCCCAGGTTGCGCAGCGTGCCGTAGGCCAGATCCTGCACCGCAGAACGCAAGCTTGAGCCTGCTTCCAGGCGCGCGAGCGCATCCGACAGGCTGCGGCCGGCGCGCACCTGCGCGATGGCATCGCCTGCGGCGCTTAGCGCTAGCTCGAGATTGGCTGATCTGGACAAGGGATGAAACGGCATCGCGGTCGGTGAGACTGCAGCGCCGCGGCAGTTATGGACGAAGCCCGCATCCTACACCGGGTGCGGGGCAGAGAGAACCGGTTCGATGGATCAGGCCGTCGCGTGCAGGCGGGCAATCCCCATTACGTCATCGCTCGCAGGCGAGTAACCCCTATTACGCCATCGCTCGCAGGCGAGCGATGCGCTCCTCGGTCGCGGGGTGGGTGCTGAACAGGCCCTGGATACCGCCACCGGAAAGAGGATTGATGATCATCATCTGCGCTGTTGCGGGATGCGCTTCGGCCGCCGCGAGGGGCAGGCCTTTGGCATAGCGCTCCATTTTCGCCAGCGCGTCGGCGAGCGCGTTCGGGTCGCCGCAGATCTCGGCGCCGCCGCGGTCGGCCTCGAATTCGCGTGCGCGCGAGATCGCCATCTGGATCAGCATGGCCGCGATCGGCGCCAGGATCATCACGATCAATCCGACCACCGGATTGGGACGTTCGCCATCGCCGCGCCCGCCGAACAGGAAGCCGAATTGGGCGATGGCGGAAATCGCCCCGGCCACGGTGGCGGCGATGGTGGATATCAGGATGTCGCGATGCTTCACATGCGTCAGCTCGTGCGCCATCACGCCGCGCAGCTCGCGCGCCGTCAACAGTTGCAGGATGCCGGTGGTCGCCGCCACCGCGGCATGCTCGGGATTGCGCCCGGTGGCAAAGGCATTGGGCTGGGCCTCGTCGATGAGATAGACGCGCGGCATGGGCAGCCCGGCGCGCTCGGCCAATTCGCGCACCACGCCGTAGAACTGCGGCGCGCTCGCAGCATCGACTTCCTGTGCGTTGTACATGCGCAGCACCATCGCATCGGAGAACCAATAGGCGAAAATATTCATCGCGCCGCCGAGCGCGAGCGCGAGCAGCATGCCGTTTGCGCCGCCGAAGGCGGCACCGACTACGCCAAACAGCGCCACGATGCCCGCCATCAGGATAGTGGTTTTGAGCCAGTTTCCGAACATTCCGGGTTTCCTTGTAACGGTTGTCGTCGAACTGTTAGATGGTGGTCTTCGGGGAAAATTCAAGCCGCTCGCCCGCGGCAAGCGGGAAGCCGGCGAGGAACTGCGCCGCCGCCAGTTTCTTGCCGCCGGCGCGCTGCAGTTCCAGCACACACAGCGACCCGGTACCGCAGGCCACGACTATGCCCTTTGCGCCGGCCTCCAGGATTGTGCCCGACGAGCCCTCGGCCGGGCTCACGCCGGCGCGCCAGATTTTCAGTCCGACGCCTCTTATCATCGTGGAAGCGCCGGGCAGCGGATTGAAGGCACGCACCTTGCGCTCGAGCACCGACGCCGCCTCGCTCCAGTCGATCCCGGCTTCCGCCTTGGTGATTTTTGCGGCATAGCTTGCGCCCGCTGCCGCCTGAGGTTCGGCGCTCAACTCGCCGCGCTCGAGTCGGGCGAGCACGGTCGGGATGAGACGCGCGCCGAGTTCGGCGAGCTTGTCGTGCAGGCTCGCGCTGGTGTCCTCTGCTCGGATGGCCACGGACTCGGCGGCGAGCAGCGGACCGGTATCCAGGCCCCGGTCCATCTGCATGATCGATATCCCGGTGAGCGCGTCGCCCGCGAGGATGGCGCGCTGAATCGGCGCGGCGCCGCGCCAGCGCGGCAGCAGCGAAGCGTGGATATTGATCGCGCCCAGACGGGGCAAGGCGAGCACCGGCTCGGGCAGAATCAGCCCGTAGGCCGCGACCACCATGGCGTCTGCGCCGAGCGAGCCCAAACGCGCGAGCGTCGCCTCGTCTTTCAAGCTGACGGGTTGATACACATTGAGACCGCGTTCCTGCGCCAATGCTTTTACCGCGCCGGGCGCGAGTCGTAGCCCCCGGCCTGCGGGCCTGTCGGGCTGGGTAAGCACCAGCGCGATGTCATGCCCCGCATGCGCGAGCGCTGCCAGGGCGCGCGCAGCAAACTCCGGGGTGCCGGCGAATATGAGGCGCATCGACGCGCAGGTGTGCGGCTAATTACGCGCTCTGACGCTGCTGCTTCTGCAGCTTGGCGCGGATGCGGGTCTGCTTCAGGCGCGACAGGTATTCGACGAATACCCGGCCCTTCAGATGGTCCATCTCGTGCTGGATGCACACCGCACGCAGGCCCTCCGCCTCCATGGTGAACGTCCGGCCGTCGACACCCAGCGCGCATACGGTGATACGCTCGGCGCGCGCGATTTTCTCGTAAATCCCAGGCACCGACAGGCAGCCCTCTTCGCAATCGGCCACGCCACTGGCGGCGAGGATTTCCGGATTGATCAGCGTCAGAAGTTTATCCCGCGTTTCCGAGGCGTCGATGACGATCACTCGTTTATGCACGTCCACCTGGGTCGCGGCAAGGCCCACACCGGGCGCGGCGTACATGGTCTCGGCCATGTCGGCGACCAGGGTGCGGATGCTTTCATTAACTTCCTCCACCGGCGCTGCAATTTTGTGCAAGCGGGCATCGGGATAACGCAGGATGTGCAGGCGAGACATAAAAACTTGCTAATTGAACGGATTAGGTGCTAAATTTAATGAAGTCTGTAAAAAGCGTGCTAGACTCTATATGATTCAGCCCTCTATTTAGATAGGTTCGAGGCTCCTATGCGCAAGTCTATCATATTCGCCGTACTCGCTGCGGCGCTGCTGGCCACGCCCCTCATGGCTCAGCAGCGATCGGACATCAAGCTGCAGGACAACGTGCCTGATCGCTACGTCGTCGTGCCCGGCGACACGCTATGGAGCATTGCCGCCAAGTTTCTCAAGGATCCGTGGCGCTGGCCGGAAATGTGGAAACTGAACCGGAACGAGATCAAGAACCCGCACTGGATCTACCCCGGCGACGTTATCGTACTTGACCGCTCCGGGCCGCAACCGGAACTGAAGATGGGTGAAACGGTAAAGCTATTGCCGCGCGCACGCTCCGAGGACATCGGCAGCCAGCCCGTTCCCAGCATCCCCCCCAGGATTATCGAACCTTTCCTGTCGCGGCCGCTAGTGATCGAGCCCGATGGCCTGGACAACGCGCCGCGCATTATCGCCGCACAGGCGGACCGTGTGTATCTGGGCTCGGGTGACGTGGCCTATGTCAGCGGCATCAAGGACGCGAAACTCGACAGCCTGTGGCAGATCTATCGCCCGGGGAAGCCTCTTATCGACCCTGAAAGCCAGAAGACACTCGGCTACGAAGCCGTGTTTCTCGGCGACAGCAAGGTAACCAAGGCCGGCGATCCTGCGACTATACAAATCTTCGGCGCAGAGCAGGAGATCGGCAAGGGCGACCGGCTGATTGCCGCCGGACCGCTGGTGCTGAACAACTACGCGCCGCATGCGCCTCCTGTATTTGTCCAGGGTCGCATCATCGCCAGCCGTGGCGGAATGCGCGAGACCGGCCCGCAAAACGTGGTCACGCTCAACCGGGGCAGAAACGATGGACTCGAGCCCGGCCATGTGCTCGCCCTTCTGCGTCTTGGCCGCGCCAACTCGGAGACGACCAGCGATCGCAAATGGTTCGGCGCCGAAAAGATCGAGACGACCAAGCTGCCCGACGAGCGTTACGGCCTCGTCTTTGTGTTCCGCACCTTCGACCGGGTTTCCTACGCGCTGGTGATGTCGGCGAGCCGCTCGGTGCTGATCGGCGACGTGGTGACCATCCCCTGAGGCACGGCAAAGGGGGCGCGCCCCTTTTGAATTCCACGATTTGGCGAAATTGAGACACACCATGCGGCACGATGCTGATCTCGCTGCGTGGATCAAGCTCAGCCTGGTGCCGGGGCTGGGCGGCCAAAGTTTGAGGAAGCTCCTCGCTGCCTTCGGCCTGCCGCAGCAAATCCTCGCCGCCGGCCGCGCCGCGCTCGCGAGCATCGTTTCCGCCGAGATCGCCGCGCGCATACTCGCGGATCTCGATTCCTCCGCGGTCGATGCCGCTCTCGAATGGGCAGCCGCGGAAGGCAATGCCGTCCTCACGCTCGCGGACGGCGAATATCCGCAGTCGCTGCTCGAGACCCCGGATCCACCGGCTCTGCTCTATTTGCGCGGCCGGCCGGAGTTGCTCGCGCGCCCTGGCCTCGCCGTGGTAGGCAGCCGCAATGCCACGCCTCAGGGGGTAAGCAATGCGGAACATTTTGCGCGCGCTTTCAGTGCCGCCGGCCTCACCATCGTCAGCGGCCTCGCGTTGGGCATAGACGCCGCAGCGCACCGCGGCGGGCTGGACGCGGCGGGATCCACCATTGCGGTGCTCGGCACCGGCGCCGACATTCTCTATCCGCAACGCAACCGCGCACTCGGTGAGCGCATCGCGCGCGAGGGACTGATCGTGAGCGAATTTTCGCTGGGGACGCCTCCGCATGGCGCCAATTTCCCGCGGCGCAATCGCGTCATCTCGGGCCTTGCGCGCGGTTGCCTGGTAGTGGAAGCGGCGCTCGCCTCGGGCTCGCTCATCACCGCCCGCCTCGCCGCCGAGCAGGGGCGCGAGGTGTTCGCCATTCCGGGATCGATACATTCGCCGCATGCGAAGGGCTGCCACGCGCTCATCAAGCTAGGGGCAAAACTGGTGGAAAGCGCCGCCGACTTGCTGCAGGAATTGGGAATGAACGGGCCTCCAGCGCGGCCCGCCGCCATTGATCCGGTGGTCCCCGGCCTGCTCGCGCACCTGGGCTACGACCCTTGCGATATCGATACGCTGTGCGCAAGAAGCGGCTTGACGGCGGCTGCGGTATCGGCCATGCTGTTGCAACTTGAGCTCGACGGCAAGGTCGCGAGCCTGCCCGGCGGGCTGTACCAGAGAACCTCCTAAGAGGCCGCCCACAAGAATGTTCGACATACTCGTCTACCTGTTCGAAAACTATTACCAGACCGACCTCTATCCCGATCAAGATGCGCTGGCGCGCAAGCTTAGCGCCGCCGGCTTCGAGCACGACGACATCAGCGACGCTCTCACCTGGCTGCAAGGGCTTTCCGCCACCGGGGACAGCACCCTCCCCGATTCTCTCGCCGAAAGCACCGCGTTTCGTGGCTATGCCGAAGCGGAAGCGGCGAAGCTCGGTGTCGAAGGGCGCGGTTTCCTCGCCTTCCTCGAGGGCGCGAAAGTGCTTACGCCGCTGCTGCGGGAGATCATCATCGAGCGCGCCATGGCGTTGTCCGAAGACAGCGTCAGCGTCGAGAAACTGAAGGTGATCGTGCTCATGGTTCTGTGGAGCCAGCAGCATTCGATTAACTCGCTCATCCTGGAAGAGTTGCTCTCCGATCGCGCCCGATTGCTCATGCACTAGGGCTCATCTGAACAAGGGGGCGACGCCCCCTTGTCCCCCAGGGGGACTTCCTTCGGGGCGTAAATCCCCCAAGTCAGAGGAAGCTCTGATCATGACAGGGACTTGATCAGAGTTTCCCCCAGGTCTCTTTCAGCCATTTAAGTCCCTGTTTCGCGGAATTTTGTCACGGCGCATCGCCGTGTCTTCTTGCTTCGCCATCCGGTTTGCACTTATCATGCTGCGGCTTGCTGCGGGGCACAGACCGACATTGATTCAGCCTGCACGCGCGAGCCCGAACACACTATGACCAAAAAACTCATCATTGCTGAGAAGCCTTCCGTCGCCAACGACATTGCGCGCGCAGTGGGCGGCTTCGCCCGGCATGGCGATTATTTCGAGAGCGGCGAGTATGTGCTGTCGTCGGCGATCGGCCATTTGCTCGAACTCGTCGCCCCGGAGGGCGTCGAGGTGAAACGCGGCAAATGGTCCTTCGCGAACCTGCCGGTGATCCCGCCGCACTTCGGCCTGAAGCCGATCGAGCGGACCGAAGATAGGCTCAAGGTGCTGCTGAAACTGCTCAAGCGCAAGGACGTCACCGGCGTCATCAACGCCTGCGACGCGGGGCGCGAGGGCGAGCTGATCTTCCGCTACATCATGCAGCACGCCGGCAACAAGAAGCCGATTCAACGGCTGTGGCTGCAATCGATGACCCAGGGTGCGATCCGCGAGGGTTTTGAAGGACTGCGCAGCGACAAGTCGATGCTGCCGCTGGCCGACGCTGCCGTGTGCCGTTCCGAGTCCGATTGGCTGGTGGGCATCAACGGCACGCGCGCCATGACCGCGTTCAATTCCAAAGAGGGCGGCTTCTACAAGACTACCGTGGGCCGGGTGCAGACGCCGACGCTGGCGATCCTGGTCGAGCGCGAGGACCGCATCCGCAAGTTCGTGTCGCGCGACTACTGGGAAGTGCATGCCGGCTTTGCCGCCGCCGCCGGCACATACAGCGGGCGCTGGTTCGACGAGAAGTTCGCCAAGGCGGCGAAGGACGAGGGCGCCGAAGCCAAGCCCGAGCGCCTGTGGGATGCGGCGCGCGCCGAGGCCCTGCGCAAAAAATGCGAGAGCAAGCCGGGCATCGCCACCGAGGAAGCCAAGCCGACCACCCAGATTTCGCCGCTGCTGTTCGACCTGACCAGCCTGCAGCGCGAAGCCAACGGGCGCTTCGGTTTTTCCGCCCGCACCACGCTGTCGCTGGCGCAGGCGCTGTACGAAAAACACAAGGTGCTGACCTACCCGCGTACCGATGCGCGCGCGCTGCCCGAGGACTATCTGCCGACGGTCAAATCCACTATGGAAATGCTCGCAGGCAAAGCCAAGGGCAAGGACAAGAGCGAGGGCGTCGCGGCTTATGCGCCATTCGCGCGCCAAGTGTTGAAAGAAGGCTGGGTCAAGCCGAGCAAGCGCGTTTTCGACAATTCCAAGATCTCCGACCACTTCGCCATCATCCCTACGCTGCAGGCGCCGGGCAATCTGTCTGATGCCGAGGCAAAGCTCTACGACATGGTGGTGAAACGCTTCCTCGCGGTGTTTTTCCCCGCGGCCGAGTTCCTGGTCACCACGCGCATCACCCGCGTCGAGGGCGAGCCGTTCAGGAGCGAGGGCCGGGTGATGGTGAAGCCGGGTTGGCTCGCGATCTACGGCCGCGACACGGAAAAAGACGACGCGCTGATGGTCGCGATCGAAGACGGCGAGAAAGTCAAAACGACCGCGGTCGAGGTCAAGGCCAACCAGACCAAGCCGCCGGCGCGCTTCACCGAGGCGACGCTGCTCTCTGCCATGGAAGGCGCTGGCAAACTGGTCGAGGACGAAGAATTACGCGCGGCGATGAGCGCGAAGGGCCTGGGCACGCCGGCGACCCGCGCCGCCGTCATCGAAGGCCTTATTTTCGAGGACTACGTGCACCGCAGCGGGCGCGAGTTGGTGCCCACGCCCAAGGCATTCTCGCTCATGTTCGCGCTCGGCCACTTCGGTATCACCGAGCTCACCTCGCCCGAGCTCACCGGCAATTGGGAATTCAAGCTGAAACAGATGGAGCACGGCGAGCTCGATCGGACAGAGTTCATGGACCATATCGTCGAAGTCACGCGCGAGCTGGTTTCCGCGATCAAGAATGGCGACATTCCCGACACCGCATTCCTCACGCTGAAGGCGCCGTGCCCAAAATGCGGCGGCAGGGTGCTGGAGAATTACCGCAAGTTCCAGTGCCAGGCCTGCGATTTCAACATATGGAAAGTCGTCTCCAGCCGCGAGTTCGCGCCCGAGGAAATCGAGGAATTGATCGCCAAGCAAACCATCGGTCCGCTGCAGGGCTTTCGCAGCCGCATGGGCAAGCCTTTCGCCGCCGTGGTGCGGTTGTCGCCCGAATTCAAGGCGGAATTCGATTTCGGACAGTCGGGCGACGGCTCCGAGGAAGCGCCGGATTTCTCCGGCCTGGAGCCGCTCGGCCCCTGTCCGAAGTGCGCGGCGCGGGTGTTCGAACAGCCGATGGCCTATGTGTGCGAGAAAAGCCTGGGCCCGGAAAAGAGCTGCGACTTCCGCTCCGGCCGCATCATCCTGCAGCGGCCGATCGAGCGCGAGCAGATGCAAAAGCTCCTCGCCACCGGCAGGACCGATCTGCTGCACCGCTTCATTTCCAAGAAAGGCCGGCCGTTCTCGGCATTTCTGGTGCGCGGCGGAGACGGCAAGGTTGGCTTCGAGTTCGCGCCGCGAGCGGCCAAACCGGGCAAGGCCGCGGCCCAGCCCGCAGAGGCCAAGGCCAGAGTCATCAAGCCTACGGCCAAGGCGGATGCCAAGACCGTCGCCAATACCGGCACCAAGACGGTAAAGGCACGCAAGACCGGCTAGGCCGCTCTGCTGCGGCCGCAACGGGCTGAGCAAGATTCCCGGGGTGTCGCTGAAACCGTAGCGCAATATCACCACCGTGGCCGCCTCGCGCCGGCGCGCCCCAGGTCGAGCAGCGCGCCTGCGTCTGGCGCGCTTTCGGCCGAGCACCCGCAGAATCATGCCCTTCAGCATTTCATCCGGTCGCGGCCGCATTGCGCGGTGGGTTGAATGATAAAATCGTCCGGCCTGTCTCGCAGCGCTGTTGCACTTTAGGCTTGAATCCGCCAGCAAAAGGATTACCGATGTCAGCTACAAGCAATTCAGTTGATGTGGTGCTGGTGAACCCTGGTAGCCGGCAGGCCGTCTACCAGGAACTTGGGAACGACTTTTCGGCTATCGAACCCCCCTCGCTTGCCGGTCTTTTCGCCACGTATTTGAGAAACAAGGGGCTCACGGTTGCCATCGTCGATGCCTTCGCCCACAACCTTAGCCCGGTAGGCGTTGCCGATTTCATCTCCGGCAACTATAAGCCGACGCTGATTGTGATGGTCGTCTATGGTTTTCAACCTTCGGCGTCCACCCAGAACATGTCAGCAGTCGGGGAAACCTGTCGCGCTCTCAAGGCAATCAATCCAAGTTGTCGAATCATGATGACCGGGACGCATCCCGCCGCTTTACCGGAGCGTACCTTGCGCGAAGAAGCGATTGATTTCGTCTGCGATCGCGAGGGCCCGGAGACCATTTTGCTGACCGTGCGGGCGCTGAAAGCTGGGACCTCCTCCTTTGCCGGCATTCCCAGCCTCTGGTATCGCGTGTCTGATGTCCTCATGTCCAATCCGCCGGCGGCTCTGATGGAGGATCTCGATGGTGAGATGCCCGGCGTCGCGTGGGATCTCCTGCCGATGGAGAAATACAGAGCGCACAACTGGCACTGCTTCGAGCACATCCACGAACGCCGGCCTTACGTGTCGATGCACACGAGCCTGGGTTGCCCCTATAAATGCACGTTTTGCTGCATTAATGCGCCTTTCGGCAGGCCGTCCTACCGCATGTGGTCGCCCGACACGGTGATCAAGGAGATCGATATCCTGGTCAACAAGTACGGGGTCAAGAACATCAAGTTCGTGGACGAGATGTTCGTGCTGAACCGCAACCACGTAATCGGAATTTGCGACCGGATCATCGAGCGCGGCTACGATCTCAACATCTGGGCTTATGCGCGGGTGGATACGGTCAGGGACGAATATCTGGACAAGCTCAACCGTGCCGGCTTCCGCTGGCTGGCTTTGGGCATCGAATCTGGCAGCAAGCATGTGCGGGACGGTGTCGAGAAGGGGCGTTTCGGTTCCCCTGAGATTGTTAAGACCGTGAACGATATCCAGGCCGCAGGCATTAACGTCATTGGCAACTATATTTTCGGTTTGCCCGACGATACCCGTGAATCCATGCAGGAAACCCTCGATCTCGCAATCGAGACAAACTGCGAGTTCGCGAACTTTTACTGCGCAATGGCCTATCCGGGTTCCAAGCTCTATGCGATGGCGATCGAGAACGGCTGGGCTTTGCCCGACTCCTGGATCGGATACTCACAGCACAGCTACGAGACGTTTCCGCTCAGGACGCAAACCCTGACGAGTGCCGAAGTGCTCAAATTCCGCGACGAGGCGTTTCATAAGTATTTTACCAATCCCCGCTACCTCAACATGGTACGGAAGAAGTTCGGCGAAGACGTGGTGGCACATCTGAGCGAAATGACCAGGATCAAGCTCAACAGAAAACTCCTACCCGAGTCCGAGCTTGTTGCCAAGTATGTTTAGCGTTGGCTTGAGTCGTAGGCATTGCAATTGGAGCGGACCTGAATGATTGTCACGCGTACCCCATTTAGAATCTCGTTCTTCGGCGGGGGTACCGACTATCCGGCGTGGTATCAGGAAAACGGCGGGGTGGTGCTGGCGTCCACGATCGACAAATACTGTTACATAAGCTGCCGTTTCTTGCCGCCATTTTTCGAGCATAAACACCGCATCGTCTATTCGAAGATCGAGAACGTCAAGAGTATCACCGAGATCGAGCATCCCGCGGTGCGCGCGGTGCTCGGATGGGCGCGATGCGAGCGTGGGCTGGAAATTCATCACGACGGGGATCTCCCCGCACGGTCTGGGCTCGGTTCCAGTTCGTCCTTCACTGTCGGGCTGGTGAATGCGCTGTGTGCGCTTGACGGCAAGTACATCACCAAAGAGGATCTGGCTACAAAGGCAATCTACATCGAGCAGAAGATAATCAAGGAGAATGTCGGTTCTCAGGATCAGGTTTCGGCAGCATTCGGAGGCTTCAATCGCATTGAGTTTTACCGGAATGATACCTTCCAAGTATCCCCGATTATTCTCTCCAAAAGGCGATTCGACGAGCTGCAGGGTTCGCTCATGCTTTACTTTACCGGCTTCTCCAGAATCGCGTCCGAGATAGCCAAGTCCACGATCGACAACCTCACGAACCGGGTAACAGAACTCAAGAGAATGGGAGAAATGGTCGACGAGGCCATCAGAATCCTTCAATCCCCGGAAACTCCAATCGACGAGTTTGGCAAGCTGCTCGACCAGAGCTGGAGATACAAGCGCGGCCTGTCCAGCAAGGTGTCAACCCCGGAGATTGACCGGATTTACGACGAAGCCCTTAAGGCGGGAGCCACGGGCGGAAAAATAATTGGCGCCGGCGGCGGCGGTTTCCTGCTCCTGTTTGTCAGGCCCGAACTGCAGGACAAGGTTAGAAGCCAACTACGTCGCCTGATTCATGTACCGTTCCAATTCGAGAATTCCGGTAGCCGGGTGGTGTTGTATCAGCCCGGCGGCATGACCTGATATACGCCGAGTTGAAGTATGAAAATGGGCAGACGCACAAGGGGGCCATATGACTAGGGAAGAGCTGATTGCGTTTGAGGATGAAATTGCTGCGCTTTTCAATGCTGGCAGAATTCGTGCACCGGTTCACCTCTATTCCGGAAATGAAGATCAAATTATCAACGTATTTCGGCCAATCCGTTCTCAGGATTGGGTATTTTGCTCATGGCGTTCCCATTACCAATGCCTACTGAAGGGCGTACCCAAGGCGCTCGTTCGCGAAGAGATATTGGCGGGGCGGTCAATCTCCCTTTGTTTTCCGGAGCACCGAATTTACTCCTCTGCGATAGTCGGCGGCGTGCTTCCGATCGCCGTCGGTGCGGCAATGTCCATTCAGCGCAGGGACGAGAATTCCAAGGTGTACTGCTTCCTGGGTGAGATGACTGCTGAAACCGGGATTGCGCACGAGTCCATAAAGTACAGTCGAAACCATCGCCTTCCAATTCACTTCATTGTCGAAGACAACGAGAAATCCGTATGTACAGATACCCGAGAGGTATGGAATCAACCTCATCTGAGCTTTGAGGGTGCTGCCGACGACTACGTCAGCTATTACCGCTATCAAACGAAGTATCCCCATGCGGGAGCGGGCGTGCGGGTTCAGTTTTGAGATGGGCGCGATGAAATACTTTGATGAACTCAAACGATCGATGGACTTTCTGGCGCAAGATCCGCGCACGGTTTTTCTGGGCCAGGCGGTGGCTGTGGCTGGCACGGCAATGACGAATACGCTGAAGGACGTGCCTCCGGATCGCCTGCTCGAACTCCCGGTCGCCGAAGAAATGCAGATGGGAATGACCACGGGCATGGCACTAACGGGGCTGGTTCCCGTGAGTATTTTCCCGCGATGGAACTTCCTGCTGTATGCAATTAACCAACTGGTCAACCACTTGGACAAGGTTCAGGTGATGTCCAATGGCGGCTATAAAGCGAAAGCCATTATTCGAACGGGAATCGGCTCGCAACGGCCACTGCACCCACAGCAGCAACATGTGGGCGACTTCACGGAGGCGATTCAGTCTATGTGCACAACAATCGAAGTGATCCGACTGGAGCAGCCTTCCGAGATTTTCCCGGCGTATGAGAAAGCGCTGTTGCGGGAGGATGGACGCAGCACGATATTGGTAGAGTATGGCGATTTTTACAACGAGAAGTAGCCAAACGCATCCCGGCCGTGGTCGGCTGAAATCGCATTCAAGGCGCTGTTGAGAGAACCATGAAATTTCCGTTGATGCGAAACAACATTCTTCGCGAGGATCTGGACGCCGTCATCGAGCATCTGAAACAGGACGATCCGATTCTTACCCACGGCGCCAACGTGCGGGCGTTCGAGGCCGAATGGTCTCAATGGCTGGGCGTGAAATACAGCGTGTTCGTGAACTCCGGCGCTTCGGCGAACCTGCTGACCATGGCGATACTGCGCATCCTGCATCCGCAGGGCGGGGAGGTCATCGTTCCCCCTCTTGCGTGGGTTTCCGACGTGGCAGCGGTGTTGCAAAACGGGTTCGAGCCGGTTTTCGCGGATATCGATCCACGCACGCTGGCCATGGATCCCGCGCAGATTCTGGCCAAGGTCAATGATAAGACTAGGGCGGTGTTTCTCACTCACGTACAGGGGTTCGACGGACTGACCGATGACCTGCTGGAGGAATTGAACCGGCGCAATATCCCACTGATCGAGGATGTGTGCGAATCCCACGGCGCGACACACAACGGTAGGAAGCTGGGCAGCTTCGGCTGGATCTCGAATTTCTCTTTTTACTATGCCCACCACATGAGCACGATCGAAGGCGGCATGGTCTGCACCGACGACCCCGAGGTTTATCAGCGGATTCGCATGCTGCGCTCTCATGGCATGGTTCGTGAAGCCGACGATCCCGCTGTGAGCGCCGCCTACCAGAAGGCAAACCCGGAATTGAACCCCGACTTCATCTTTGCGTTTGCCGCCTACAACACCCGCAATACCGAGATCGGCGGCATCCTGGGACGCAGCCAGCTCAAGCGCCTGGATCAGAATGTGAAGCGCCGCACGGCAAACCTGCTGCGCTTCCTGCAGCAGATCGACCCGGAGAAATACCGGACCGACTTCAAGCTGGAGGGCTGCAGCAACTACGCCTTCAACCTCATCCTGAAGCATGCGGATGACGATCTGGCTCAGCGCCTGATGCAGAAGATGCGCAGTTCGGGCGTCGAGTTCCGGCGGGGCAGCGCCGGCGGCGGCAACCAGATCCGCCAGCCTTATCTGAAGGGCATCGTTCCGGAAGGCCATCATCGCGAGTTCCCGCAAATCGAACATGTTCATTTTTACGGTTTCTACATAGGCAACTTTCCCGACCTGAGGGGCGAAGAAGTGGACGAAATTTGCGCAATACTGAACTCGGTCTGAAGCCGCGGTGACGACGGCTATCATTCTCGCAGGCGGCCTTGGCACGCGTCTGCGCAACACGGTCCCCGACCTGCCCAAACCGATGGCGCCGATCAACGGCCGGCCGTTCCTGGAACATCAGCTGGACTACTGGATCGGCCAGGGCGTGAAGCGCTTCGTGCTTTCGCTGGGCTATCGGCACCAGGCGATTAGCGGACACTTCGGCGCCTCCTACCGGGGGGCTGCGCTTGAGTATGCAATCGAGTCTTCTCCGCTCGGCACCGGGGGCGGACTGTTGCTGGCCGCGGAAAAACTCTGCGGCGAGGCAGCTTTTCTGGTGCTTAACGGCGACACCTACTTCGAAGTGGACTTGGCTGCGCTGTGCAGTTTTCACGCGGGCAACAGGGCCGACTGGGCCTTCGCCCTGTTCCGCTCGGCGGAGCCTGGCCGCTACACCGGGATGGAGATCGCAGCCGACGGGCGGATCGCCTCGCTTACGGCCGGCGCCGGCAGCTCGGGCGGGCTCGCCAACGGCGGGGTCTATCTGCTCAATCCACAGACCCTGCGCGGCGGCGGCTGGAAGCCCGGCGACAAAGTTTCCCTTGAAGATGACATCCTGCCCGCCGCGCTAGCGGCAGGCCACCGCCTCTACGGCCTCGAATGCAGCGGCACCTTCGTCGATATCGGCGTCCCGCAGGATTACTCCCGGGCGCAGTGCTTGCTGGCGGGCTGAGTATGCGCGAACCCCATTCCATTTGACAGCAGGGAAACGACGACATGAGCACCAATATTCTAGTCACCGGCGGCGCGGGCTACCTCGGCTCGACCATGGTCCCGGAACTGCTTGCCCAGGGCCACGGCGTGACCGTGGTCGACAACTTCATGTACCACCAGAACAGCCTGGCGCACGTATGCCACCACCCGCACTTTGACGTGGTACGGGGCGACGTCCGGATAGAGAGCGTGATGCTGCCACTGATCAGAAAGGCCGACATCATCATACCGCTTGCGGCTTATGTCGGAGCACCGTTGTGCGCCAACGACCCGATCGGCGCCTCGAGCACCAATCATGACGCGATCATGACCATGCTGAACAACGTGAGCAAGCATCAGCGCATCCTGATGCCGACCACCAACAGCGCCTATGGCACCGGCGACCAGAACAATTTCTGCACCGAAGAGTCGCCGCTACGCCCAATGTCGTTGTATGCAATCGAGAAAGTCAAGGTCGAAAAGGAACTGATGCAGCACCCCAGTGCAATCAGCTTCCGCCTGGCGACGGTGTTCGGCATGTCGCCGCGCATGCGCATCGACCTGTTGGTAAACGATTTCACCTACCGCGCCGTGCATGACCGGTTCGTGGTTCTGTTCGAAGGCAGCTTCAAGCGCAATTACATCCACGTGCGGGACGTGGCGCGCGCGTTCGTCCACGGCATCGATAACCACGAGCGCATGAGCGGCCAGATCTACAACGTCGGGCTCTCGGATGCCAACGTCTCCAAAAGAGAGCTGTGCGAAGCCATCAGGCGGGAGGTGCCCGATTTTACCTTTATCGACGCTCCGATTGGCAAGGACCCGGATCAGCGCAACTACGTCGTGTCCAACGCCAAAATCGAAGCGACCGGTTTCAAGCCGGCCTATTCTCTCGAATTCGGCATTCAAGAACTGATCAAGGGTTACACCATGATCAGGAACACAAGATATGGCAACGTTTGAGCGTAACGTCTGTATTGGGTGTGCGCCGTGCAAAGGCAGCGCCGTTGCGGTGGCTGCAAGCCTCGCCCGGTAATGGCTCCAGCCGGAAGCAACCGGAGCAGCTGCGGAGGAACGGGACCTCAGTTCAAGGCGGATGCCGGAAGCGACGAGGCATCCTAGTGGCTGGAATTCATAGGAGCGCCGAGCGAGTCGAGCGCCTGTTCGACGACCTCTCTCACGCGATCCGCAGCCACCGTAAAATCTCGCTTCAGCAAATCGGGGTCCGTCGGGCGCGATTCACCGATGATTTCATGGTGGGGCTGGCGAAGTGCCCCGGTCAAGGCCCAATTGATATCCATCACACCTTCCAGGTCGTACTTCAACTCCACGACAGGCGTACCCTCCGGCGCGAACAACAGCAAATTCATTCCGGCGCCAAACGCTCCGACGATAATCTGCGCAGATGCCGCGAGCTCGATTTGCTGATCGAGCGACATCGCCCCCGGGTCCACCGCCTCGAAGCCGAATCTACCGAGCATCTCGACGATTTCCGCCTCGTTGATCAACCGTCTCCACCTCGCATCCTTTCGTCCCAGGTAAATTCGCCGCGTCGGCCTGGCGTTGAAATCCAGCCGCAGCCGCCTGCGGATAAACGTTACGGCCTCGGGGTTCCAGTACAGCCCGCCTCCGCTCCCGTCGCGACCGGTAATCCCGCAAAAGAGCAGTGAAGGCACCCATAATTCCCGGAACCGGGCGATGCGGCCCTGATGCAAGCACACTATCTGCTCGGGCGCGATACCCGCTCGAATCAGGCACTGACGATGAACGGGGCGAAGGTCGTCGCCGACGATCACCGGAGCCTCGCGCAGCAGCGGCTCCTCCTCGGCATGGCGCAAGCGGGAAAAATGGTTGAGCAGCCAGTGTCCGAAGTTCTCGTGGTTGCCGACCAGAAGGTGCCGGCCGTCGTAGGAATCCGTGCCGGAAGAATTCACCAGGAGTCGCGACCCGGCTGCGAGCCTGACCATATCGAAAACGCGCGCCGCATTGTCCCACTGGAGTTTGCGCGGGTTGTGAATGCATTGCCCGGAAAACGCGTGCCCCGTTTGCGCAGCGGGAATGAAAGACCTCCCCAGAACCAATCCGTCGGGCAGCGCGCAAAGGAACGACGGGACGGCAGGCGCGGCCGTATTGCACGGGCGCTGCATTGGGCGAAGCTCCAGCGCGGCCGCTGTCTTGCACGGAAAACCCAGCTTTCGGCAGTAGTCCGGCAGCCGGAGCTGCAGATCGAACACGGCATAACGCGAATCGCCGTCCTCGGCCCCTCGTAGAATCCGCGAACACAGCTCCGCGCCGTCTTCATCCACGGAAAGGCAGGCGGCGCCGAGCAGGAACGCCACTTCCCCGCGGATCTCTTCCGGCGGCTCGGTCCTGCCCGGCATTTGCATGCCCGCTTCGAGCAGCCTGCGCACTTCGGCCGTTGGCGCTGCCGAATCCAGCCGCTGCGACAGCGCGTCGAGAGTCTTTTGCAGTTCGCTTCCAAGCTGACAGCGGGCCAGGTTGGCGACCGCGAGTTCCTTGTATACCCGCTCGTGGTCGGGAGCAAGTTTCCGAGCTCCGGTGAGAATTTCGGCAGCACGTTCGGGCCGCCCGGTTCGATTCAGCACAACTCCGAGCAGGTGAAGCACCTCGACATCGCGAACCCGGCCGCCGGAAGAAGCACAAAGAATGTCCTCTGCCGCCGAAAACTCTCTGCGCGAAATTGCCTGCCGGGCGTGTTCGACCACGCGGATCGTGTCCCGCTGATCGCGTGGCGCTCCCGCGACGCGGCCTACCGAACCAAGCAAGCGAACGATTCTGGAAAGCATAGGGAATTCTTGTCGGACCGCGGCGCTGTGCGCGCCGTACCGCGTTATTGTACGCAGGTATTCTCCCATCCGGGCGAGTACAGATTTGTCACAGCCCGGGCAGGCCACCCGGTAAAATATGTGCATGGATTACAGCAGAACGAGCCCGAGCCCGCGTTACCGCGAGCTGATCGCGCAGTACCGCACCATGCACACCGAAGGCGAGCGCTTTCTCGGCGTGCCGGCCGAGCAGACATTTTCCGGAATCAGCCTGCTGCCGCAGGCGCGGGACATTAAGCGCCTGATCCGCCAGACCGCTGCGACCTCGATCCTCGACTATGGCAGCGGCAAGGGCGGGCAGTACCTGCCACAGCGCATCGAACTGGACGGCAGTCAGTGGGACAACGTGCAGGATTACTGGGAGGTGGATTACGTGCGCTGCTATGACCCTTGCTTCGTTCCGTTCAGCGACCTGCCCGCGGATAAGTACGACGGCGTCATTTCCACTGATGTGCTGGAACACTGTCCGGAGGACGACCTGCCTTGGATCCTCGACGAAATGTTCGGGTTCGCGCGTTCCTTCGTGTTTCTTACCATAGCCTGTCATCAGGCGCGCAAACGCTTGCCCAATGGCGAGAACGCGCACTGCACCATCAAGTCGTCGGACTGGTGGAGCGAACTGCTGCAGCGCGTTTCAGCCACGCACCAGGGCATTGTCTGGGAGGCGAAGCTCTACCAAGTTTCGCCGGGCGCAGCCAATGTCATCGAGCAGCGCCTGCGCGGCTAGCACCTGACGCTTCCAGTCCAAGATCGGAGCTGCCGGCCGTTCTATGCGTCTCGTCCTGTTTCGTGGTTTCTAGCCGATGGGAGCTAAGGCGGTGTGCGTGAACTGGTACGAACCTGCTTATAAAATAGGACTTGGTTCAGGCCCGCCGCGGACCGCACCAAGTTAGCGGTGTCGCCCGGACTTGGTGCCACGCATGCTGCCCGCCACGATCTTGTACTCGAACAGGCGGCACTCCAGCGCGCCGTTGTAGAGCGGCGTGCGCTTGGAAACCTGCAGCTTGATCAACTTGGGCAGATTCATGTCGGCACTGAGAATGTAGCAGTTCCAGCCGGCGAATTTCTGTTTCAGCGCATCGCCGAATTTGGGGTAGAACTCGGCCAGTTCCTGCTGCTCGCCCATGCGCTCGCCGTAGGGCGGGTTGGTGACCAGCACACCGGTTTCGGCCGGCGCGGAGATCTCCAGCGCGTTCGCCTGCTTCAGTTGCACCGCCTGCGCGAGGCCGGCTGCGTGCAGGTTCGCGTGCGCAGGCTTGAGCCTATCGCCGTAGAGCTCGCTGCCGTAGATCGGCAGGGGCACGACCGGCTTGCGCCGCGCCCCGGCCTCGGCGCGCAGCTTGCGCCACAGCGCGGCATCAAAACTGTTCAGCTTTTCGAAGCCGAAGCTGCGAGCAATGCCCGGCGCGATATTGAACGCGATTTGCGCCGCTTCGACAAGGAAAGCGCCACCGCCGCACATGGGATCGAGCAGCGCCGTTCCCGGTTGCCAGCCGCTGAGCTTGAGGATGCCGGCGGCGAGATTTTCCTTGAGCGGAGCTTCGCCCTGGGCGGCGCGCGCGCCGCGCTTGAACAGCGGTTCGCCCGAAGTGTCGAGGTAGAGCGTGAACCGCGTGGCGTCGAGAAAGGCGTGGATGCGCACCTCGGGCGCGCGCGTGTCCACGTTGGGCCGGCTGCCGACGGCGCTCCTGAAACGGTCGCACACCGCATCCTTGATGCGCAGCGTGAGGAAGTCGAGACTCTTAAGCGGGCAGCGCTGCGCGGTAAGGTAGACACGGATGCTGCGCGCGACGTCGAAGCGCTGCGGCCAGTCGAGCTCATAGCTGGCGCGGTAGATATCCTCTTCGCTGCGGTAGGCCACGGTGAACAGGCGCAGCAGCACGCGCGTGGCGATGCGGCTTTCCAGGTTGGCGCGGTAGATGACGCGAGTGTCGCCCTCGAAGGCGGCGCCGCCGGCGACGGTCTGCACTGCGCTCGCTCCCAGCTCGGCGAGCTCGGCGGCGAGCACGTTTTCCAGGCCGCGCGGGCAGGGCGCGAACAGCTTGGCGTTGGCTTGCGGGTTCATGGGATCACGCTGATCGTCGCGGCGAAAGGAACACGATCCCCACGCATCTGCCGCGGAAACGCTGCGGATACGCGAGCAGCGCGGCTAGGCCGGCCGCCCTCGCCCGCGGGCACGACTAGGATCTCCAGCAGCGTGCGCGAGTACAGGCAGGGCGTGTCGTTCACGTTGTCCGCAAAAAGCGCAGCGGCGGCGCGAATCGATTGTGCTGTGACGGTCATGGTGACTGGAGGCTCAGCGCTGCCATGAACCCTTGACGATGCTCTTGATGAGATGCAGCCGCCGGTGAAAAAAATGATCCGCGCCGGGGACCACGATAATGGGCAGCTCCTGCGGCCGCGCCCAGGCGAGCACGTTGGCGAGCGGCACGGTCTCGTCCAGTTCGCCGTGGATGACGATGCTGTCTGCCGGCACCGGTTCCGAGGTGTAGCTGCGCCCGCCGCTGACGAAACCCGCCGCCACGCCCACCAGCGCCATGCGTTCCGGCGTCGCGCGGCGCGCCACCAGGGTCTGCACGTAGGCGCCGAAGGAGAAGCCCGCCAGCACCGGCGCCGTCGCGTGAAAGCGCGTGCGCGCGTAGTCCAGGATCGCGACGAGGTCGTCGGCCTCGCCGCGCCCCTCGTCATATTCGCCTACGCTCGCCCCGACGCCTCGGAAATTGGGCCGCAGCGCGACGTAACCCAGCTCGACGAAAGTCTTGGCTAGCGTCTGCGCCACCTTGTTGTCGAGGCTGCCGCCGAACAGCGGGTGCGGATGCGCGATCAGGGCCACGCCGCGGCCGGAACCTGCCACGGGCAGGTCGATTATGCATTCGATCTTCCCCGCGGGGCCGTCCAACAACACGCGCTCGATCGGCGCCCGCGTCATATTTTCAGGCGCTCGACCACACGCCCATGCTGCAGGTGTTCCTCGATGATCTCGTCGATGTCATGCTCATCGACATAGGTGTACCAGGTTTCCTCCGGGTACACCACGATGCAGGGGCCTTCCTCGCAGCGGTCGAGGCAACCCGCCTGGTTGATGCGCACCCGGCCTTTGCCGGCGAGCTCGAGTTCCTTCACGCGCTGCTTGGCATAGTCGCGCAGCTCGCTTGCGCCCTTGTCATTGCAGCAGACGCGGCCGCCGTCGCGCTGGTTACAGCAGAAAAAAATGTGGTGGGTGTAATAGCTCATGGGGGATTGGCTCGAAAGAAACGTCGTTGAGGGGCATGCCGCCGGCCGGCATGTCCCCTCCAACGAACGGCAAATTATAGCTTGTCGGGGCTCGCCCGACCCTCCCCGGCCTGGCGCGGCGCAAGCAGCATCAGATAGAACAGCGCGACGAACGGCCACGCGAGCGACACCAGGTGCGTCACCCCGTTGAAGTTGAGAAAGTAGCTTTGCGGCCATTGTTGCAGGGCGTTGGCGAGATACGGATTCGCCGGCGCCAGGTTGACCAGCACGGTTGCGGCCATCAGCAGCAAGCCCGCCAGCGCCAGGCGCGCGACGCGCGGCAGCGCCATCACCAGCATCAGGACCCCCGCGCCGCAAGCCAGGCCAACGACCGCGCCCGGTGTCAGCCAGGCGAACACGTTCTGTGCCTTGAGCAACACGCCGACCGCGAGTGTCTTCAGCGCCAGCGCCCCTGCGAGCAGAGCCAGCAACAGGCGCCGCAGCGGCCGATCGTTTTGCGTAAGGCCGGAAAGAAATAGGCCGACCGCGATCAGGTTGCAGGCGGCGACCGCGGCTTCCATCTGGATGAACACTTCGGCGGGATGCAAGGCGGCCGGCGGATGCTCAATGAGGTCGCGCAGATCGCCATTGCCGAACAACAGGGTCTCCGGATTTAATTGGGTGAACAGCCACAATGCGAGCAGCACCAGTCCCAGGTCGTACTGTCCGCCTGCGAGAAACCAGCGATGCCGCAGGGCGTGGATTCTTCCGCCGCTCAGCAAGCCGACACCAAAGCGCAGCGCCAGGCCGGCGCCGGCGAAGGCGCCCAGGCCATTGGTCGCGAGATCGAGATTGGACGGAATGCGGCTGGGCAGGTAGGTTTGCAGTGCCTCCAGCGCGAGGCTTAAGAAGCAACCGGCCACGCCGGCCGCGGCTAGCGCGAGCGCGCCGCGCAGGCGCGGGTGCAGCGCCAGCAGCGCGAAAAACCCCAGGGGCAGATAGGCGGCGAAATTGGTCACCAGATCGAACGCGGTGATGTAGCGCGGCAAGGCGCCGGCGAGAAACGCGAATTTGCTCACGCCCTGATCGCGCCAGCCGGAGAAGGGGTGCAGGCTGGCGTAAATGATCAGCAGCGCATAAGCGAACAGCAGGTAGCGCGTCAGCGGCGAGGGTCTGGGATCGATAACGGTCATTGTGGCCGCCATGTTACCGCCTTGCGAGTTCCGCCCGGTACAGCGCCAGCATCGCGGCGCCGAAACAGGCGAACACGACTTTTTCGATTTTAGTTTCGGCCGTGGCGAACTGCGCGCACTCGCGTAGCGCAATGCGCGTCGCCTGCTGCAACGGGTAGCCGTAGACGCCGCAACTGATCGCGGGGAAGGCGATGCTGGCCGCGCCGTGCGCGAGCGCCAGTGCCAGGCTGTCGCGGTAGCAGGAGGCGAGCAGTTCGGGCTCGCCCTGCGAGCCGCCCTGCCATACCGGCCCTACGGTGTGAATGACGTATTTGGCCGCGAGGCGGTAGCCGCGCGTGATCTTGGCGCGTCCGGTGGCGCAGCCATTCAGCGTGCGGCACTCGGCGAACAGCTCGGGTCCGGCGGCGCGGTGGATCGCGCCGTCCACGCCGCCGCCTCCCAGGAGCGAGTTGTTGGCGGCGTTGACGATGGCATCCACCTTCAGGGTGGTGATGTCGGCTTCGACCGCGATCAGCTTATCGTGCATGCGGGGATTCTACCGTGCCCGGATTTAGGTTCCGGGCAGCGCTGAACGCAGACCAAGGTGCTCGACGAACGGATCGAAGTCCCTGTCGCTGTACAGAAGAGGCAACCCGCTCTCGATGCAGCGCGTGGCGATCACCGTGTCGATCGTCTTGCGCACGCTTACGCCGAGTGCTCGCAGCGCACGAAAGTTCTTCGCGGCTTGAATAGCTATGTCCTGCCCCGCCAGGTCCACGACCACCAGCGAAGTCAGGAGCTTCCTCGCCTGGTTGAAATCGCGGTCGCTGACAAAGCCTTGCAGCACCTCGGTCAAAATCAGGTCGCCCGTCGCAATCGGCTCGGTACCGAGCAGCGATTCCAGCTTTTCCGCCTGTGGGGTCACGGTTCCGCGGAAGTAGTCGATCCAAACGCTGGAATCGACCAAAATCACCCGTCGGTCCTCATCGCGTCGAGGTCGCCCTGCCAGTCGAGCTTGCCGCGAAAGCGCCGTATCTCCTCTTGTTGCCGCAGCCGCAACACGGTGCGGAGCCCGAGCTCCACCGCTTCGCGTTTGCTCTTCAACCCGGTCGCCCGAAGCGTGTCCTTCATCAGCTTATCGTCGATTACAATGTTGGTGCGCATGATGTGTATCCTTTCTATGTTTCATACACATTCTAGGCGCATCTGGCGCAACTCGCAACCAGCGGCTTTGTCAATGTTGGGGGCTGTCACTTCCAAGCGCGCCGGGCTCACAACAAACGTGCTGGGATCCGGCATCGTCGCCACCGGCGGAAAATGCCAATAACCACTCAAGGCGGGCATTGCCAGTGGCTGCGTGCCAGAAACAAATGCGAACATGCACCCCTTCTGCTCGAATCGGGTGCTTGCCATCGCACTTGGTGTGTCAAGTGTTCATAACTAATTGATCGACTTGTGGATTGACAAGCCACAGCTCAGCATCGGGGTTCCAGACCCCGTTTTTCGGCGGTCCACTTTAAGTTAAGCAGCAATATCATCGGCCCTCTTTGACCACACGGCCCTAGGGCAGTATCCTTCCCACATGAAGGTTAGCGAAGTGCTACGAATTTAGCGAAGTGCTACGAATGCTCGATGAAGATGGCTGGTTTTTGGTCGCCACGCGCGGCAGCCATCGCCAATTCAAGCATTTGACCAAGGCTGGACGTGTGACCGTACCTGGTAAGCCGAGCGATGACTTGGCTCCTGGCACCCTGAACAGTATTCTGAAGCAATCTGGATTGAAAAAGTGAGGTATTGACCATGCGTTATGCAATCGTAATCGAGAAAGCAGAAGGCAACTACTCGGCCTATGTTCCCGACCTTCCGGGTTGCGTCGCTACTGGTGCAACTGTCGAAGAAGCGGAAACGTCCCTCCGCGAGGCCATCGCGTTTCACTTGGACGGGATGCGCGAAGACGGAACGCCAATCCCACTAGCGTCTAGTCATGTTGAGTACGTCGAGGTTGCTGCTTAACCCTCTGTTGCTGCGGACGGGCCGCCGGAACTCCGCAATTGCACCCATCGTCATGGCCCGCCGCAGAACAGTACGTTGAGCACGTACTTCTTTGATCGCCTTGACCCGCGTCGACGCCGTTGTTGAACGCCGCCCAGTTGGGCTAGGCGCGCAAAATTTGACCTGCGCCCAATAGGCGGGGTCGGTATCGCTTGCCGCGTAGCTGAGATCGACCGGCTCTGCGCCGCCGTTATCGCCGCGCGAACCAATTTATGCGCGGCATCTTCTGTCCGCCGGCGAACGAGAACAGCGAGCCGAAGATCATGCCGGCGAGGCTCATGACCAGGCCCGCGAGTTGCGGCGGCACCAGGCCGTTGGGATTGAAAATCTCCAGATTGATCCAGGTCGCGAGCCCGAGCACGATCGCCAGTGTCGCGCCGAGGGTGGTGGCGCGATGCCAGTACAGCCCGAACGCGAGCGGGACGAAGGCCGCGACCAGGGTCACCTTGTAGGCGTTCTCGACCATTTTATAGATACTCGCATCCGTGTTGAGCGCGAACACGGTCACCATCGCGGTGAAGCAGAGCACGACCATGCGCATCGCGAACAGGAACTGGCGGTCGGTCCAGTGGCGGAAGGCGCCGCGCAGGATGTTCTCGGTGAACGTGACCGAAGGCGCGAGCAGGGTCGCGCTGGCGCAGCTCTTGATCGCCGACAGCAGCGCGCCGAAGAACATCACCTGCGCGAACACCGGCACGTGCTGCATGATCAGGGTCGGCAGAATCAGCTGCGAATCCGTGTTAATCAGGCCTGCGACCATGTTAGGGTCGATCAGCGTCGCCGAGTAGGCGAGGAACATCGGGATGAAGGCGAAGCAGAAGTAGAGCGCGCCTCCTAGTATCGAGGCGTTGCCGGCGATGCGCTCGTTCTTGGACGAGGCCACGCGCTGGAACACGTCCTGCTGCGGGATCGAGCCGAACATCATGGTGATCCATGCGGCAAGGAACCAGAGCATCTCCCGCAGATCCGGCGCGGGCAACAGGTTGAATTTGCCGGCCTCCGACGCGTGGCTGAGCACGACGCCGACGCCGCCGACCATGCCGCTCACCTCGAAGGCGATGTACACCATGCCGACCAGGATGACGATCATCTGCAGGAAGTCGGTGACCGCGACCGACCACATGCCGCCCCACATGGTGTAGATCAGCACCGTCGCGGCGCCGACTATCATTCCCGTTTGCTGCGACATTGCGCCCTCGGAGACGACGTTGAACACCAGCCCGAGCGCCTTGATCTGCGCCGCGACCCAGCCAAGATACGAAATCACGATGCACAGCGTGGTCAGCACCTCGACCGTGCGGTTGAAGCGCTTGCGGTAGAAATCGCCTATGGTCAGGAGGTTCATGCGGTAGAGCGGCCGCGCGAAGAACAGGCCGACGAGGATCAGGCACATGCTCGAGCCGAACGGGTCGGCCACCACGCCCGCGAGGCCGTCCTTCAGGAACGACGCCGGAATGCCGAGCACGGTCTCGGAGCCGAACCAAGTCGCGAATACGGTCGCGGTGACGATGTAGAACGGAAGTGCGCGCCCGGCTACGGCGTAATCCTTGGAGTTCTTCACCAGCGTGCCGGCCCACAGGCCGATGCCGATGGAAATGATCCAGTAGGTGATGACGAACCAGAGCAGCATGGCTGGAGAGGTTTCTAGTCTTCTAGTCGTGCGCGACGCGCCGATTATATCCCGCAGTCCCGCAACGGCGAAATGCGCGCCGCGGCTACAGCGAGAGGACGATCTGCCAGGCGAGCAGGGCCGCAAGCAGCAGGCAGAGCATGACGGTGCTGCGGTGGCGGCGGCTTTGCTCGGCGGCGAGCCGGTCCAACGCCTGCTCGATCCCGGCCACATGGTCGGCGTCGAGGGCGCGGTGCGCGAGGCGCGGCAGTTGCGGCAGCATATTGGCCCAGCGCGGCGCTTCATTCAGCAGATTGCGCGCAAAGCCGCGCCAGCCAAGCTGTTCGCTCATCCAGCGCTCGAGAAAAGGTTTGGCGGTTTTCCACAGGTCGAGCTCCGGGTCGAGCTCCCGCCCCAGGCCCTCGATATTGAGCAGGGTCTTCTGCAGCAGCACCAACTGCGGCTGGATCTCAACATTGAAGCGGCGCGAGGTCTGGAACAGGCGCAACAGCACCCGGCCGAAGGAAATGTCCTTCAGCGGCCGGTCGAACACCGGTTCGCACACGGCGCGGATGGCATTCTCGAACTCGTCCACGCGCGTGTCCGCCGGCACCCAGCCCGCTTCGATATGCGCCTGCGCCACGCGCTTGTAATCGCGCTTGAAGAAAGCGAGGAAATTCTGCGCCAGGTAGTTTTTGTCGACGTCGGTAAGCGTGCCCATGATGCCGAAATCGACGGCGACGAACTGGCCGCGCGCGTCGGCGTCGGTGGAGACAAAAATATTGCCGGGATGCATGTCGGCGTGGAAAAACGCGTCGCGGAATACCTGGGTGAAGAAGATCTCCACCCCGGCGCGGGCGAGCCGCGGGATGTCCACCCCGGCTGCGCGCAGTTCCTCCACGTGGCTGATGGGTATGCCGCTGATGCGCTGCATCACCATCACCGAGGACGAGCAGTAGTCCCAATAAATTTCCGGAATCATCAGCAGTGCGGAACCGGCGAAGTTGCGCCGCAGCTGGCTCGCGTTCGCCGCTTCGCGCATCAGGTCGAGCTCGTCGTTGAGGTGCTTGGCGAACTCCGCCACCACCTCGCGCGGTTTCAGGCGCCGGCCGTCGACCCATAGCGCCTCGATCAGGCCGGCCGCGCTGTCGAGCAGGGCCAGGTCCTTTTCGATCGCTTTCTGCATGTTGGGGCGCAGAATCTTGACCGCACATTCGCGCCCGCCGGGCAGAACGGCGAAATGCACCTGCGCGATGGAGGCGCTCGCCACCGGCAGCGCCTCGAACTGCTCGAACACCGCGGCCACCGGCCGGCCGAACGAACGCTCCAATTGGGCGTGGGCGAGTTCGGTCGAAAACGGCGGCACCTGGTCCTGCAGCCGCGCCAGCTCGTCGGCAATGTCGGCGGGCAGCAGGTCGCGCCGGGTGGACAGCACCTGGCCGAACTTGACGAACAGCGGCCCCAGGGCCTCGAGCGCGAGGCGCAGGCGCACCGCGCGCGGCTCGCCGAGCCTGCGCCAGAACAGCACGCGCTGCACCGCCACGAGCAGGACGCGCGTGCGCGCGTGGGCGAGCACGAACTCATCCAGGCCGAAGCGGATGCCGACGCTGATGATTCTGGCGAGGCGCAGGAGGCGCTGCAATTTAGGGTCTTACGGAAATGGAAAAGGGAATTTTAACCGTAGAGGACGCAGAAGCGCAGATTGCTGTTCCTCGGCGTCCTTCGCGCCCTCGGCGGTTCAACTCGTTCTGGTCAATGCTTCGATTCTTTTCTCGATCCGCGCCAGGTCGTCGCGCAGCTGGTCCACGCCGGCCAGGAACTGGCGCACGTCCGCGGGGCGGGCCAGAAGCGGCTGTTCCTCGATCCAGTATTCGGTCAGGTTCTGCGCCAGTTTCTCCGCCGCCTCCCTGTTCCAGGCGGCGAAGCGCCTGCCCTGCTCCACCATGCGATGGGCGAGCACGTCGCCGAATATCCGCGACAGATCTTCCTCGAAGTCCCAGCGCAGGTGGCGGAACAGGTACTGCACCGTGCTTGCCAGGTCGGCGTTGCCTACGATGCCGATTTCGCGCATCAGCGCGTCTTCGCCGCGCACCATCGCCGGCAGCGCGCCCGAGCCTATGGTGACGACCAGGTTCGGCGCGGCGTCCTGGGCGGCATTGGCCAGAAGACCGGAGTCGAGGATGTCGAGGCGCAGCGCAGGCAGCGGCGGGGCGCGGAATTCCACGCATTGTCCGGCGTAGGGCTGGAGCTTGTCGCGCGCCCAGGCTTCCGCGCCGAGCAGGTGATTAAGAGCGAAAATCCCTGGGTGCGGTAACACTGAATGGTTTCCTTGGATGCGATATGCCAGCACAGCGCCCATCGCGCCGACTGAATGCGGTGCGACGGGCCTTGGTCAGTAACAATACGAGGGGATACCCCCCTCGTGCTTCCTTAAGTTAGGGACGTCACAAGGGTTCTCGTGACGTCCTCTGATGCGAGCGAAGCCCTGCTACTGCATTTGCTGTATGCCCGCCAGGACCCAGCCGGTGGTGCCGGACACCGGCTTCGCCAGGTTCCAGATTTCCTGGAACGATTCAGCTTGGCCGTCGGCGTTTTCGCGGATCATGCCGGAGAAGCGCACGCTGGCCCAGTGGCTGTTGCCCTCGGTGACCGCTTCCAGCAGGTCGGCGTTGAGCGTCACCACGTCGGTCTGTTGCCCGCTCGCGCCGTGCTCCTTCAGGTCCTGCTTGATCGAATCGAACATCTCGTCGGTGGTGAATTCGCGCAACTCGTCCAGCTTGCCGCTGTCATGCACCGCCTGCAGTTTGACGAAATTGAGCTTCGCCTGGCGCAGGAAGCCCTCGGTGTCGAATCCGGCGGGGATGTTTGCTTGCGGATGCGCGCCGAAGGCGGGCGCGGCGCCAAGGCCGGCCGGCGGCGAGAGCGGCGGGGCAGCCGCGGGTTCGTTGCCCATGTCGGCGTATTGCAAATTGCCGGCGCCCTTGGGCCGGGTGAGCAGGCGAATGACGAAGAACACGGCGAAGCCGACCAGCGCCATCATCAGCAGACTGCCCATCGCGCCTCCCATGCCGCCCTGACCGATCAGCCACCCGAGCCCCAGGCCAGCGGCAAGGCCTGCGATCGGGCCGAGCCAGCGGTTGCCCGCGGGCTTGGGCGCTGCGGCGGGCGCGGCAGGCGCCGCCTGTGACGGCGGGGTCTGCTGCATGCTCTTGTTCGGGGTCACGGTGGAGCGCTGCGCACCCATGCTCCTGCCGCCGCCCAGACGCGCGGCCTCCGCGTCCTGAACCGTCAAGCCTAGTGCCAGGAATACAGCGATCGAAATCGATAACAGATGCTTCATGTTTTCTCCTTACAGCGTGAACTGGGCATTATGCGCCCATACCCTCAAAATTTGTAACCTCGATGCAGCGCGACCACGCCAGCGCTCAAGTTGAAGTATTCGACCCGCTCCAGGCCCGCCTGTTCCATCAGGGTTTTCAATTGCTCCTGGTCGGGGTGCATACGTATCGATTCAGCCAGATAGCGGTAGCTGTCGGCGTCGCCGGCGAACTTGGACCCCAGCCAGGGCAGCACCTTGAACGAATACCAGTCATAGGCTCGGGCAAGGGGCTGCCATACGCGGGAGAATTCCAGCACCAGCAGCCGCCCGCCCGGCTTGAGCACGCGGCGCATCTCCGCCAGCGCCGCTTCCTTGTGGGTCATGTTGCGCAGCCCGAAGGCGACGCTGACGCAGTCGAAACAATCGGCGCGAAAAGGCAGCTTTTCGGCATCGCACTGCGCCAGCGGCAAGGCCCGGCCCTCGTCTAGCAGCCGGTCGCGCCCGCGCGCGAGCATGGCTCGATTGATGTCGCTGAGCCATACCTGGCCTTCGGGGCCGACACGGCGCGCAAACGCGCTTGCCAGATCGCCACTGCCAGAAGCGACATCGAGCACGCGCTCGCCCGTCCTGATGCCGGCGAGCGCGATGGTAAACGCCTTCCAGGCACGGTGCATCCCGGCCGACATCAGGTCGTTCATCAGGTCGTAGTTGGGCGCGACCGAGTCGAATACGCCGGCGACCTTTTGCGCCTTCTCGGTTTCGTCTATCGCTTGATAGC